>ERZ1740058.1257-NODE-1257-length-12728-cov-21.291565_pt1 | contig 12728 bp, 10 predicted proteins | sample MGYA00581745_ERZ1740058 | MGnify/ENA primary metagenome ERZ1740058 (study PRJEB43018, sample SAMN04849742) | marine metagenome | isolation source: floating plastic debris | place: Pacific Ocean | collected 2008-08-30 | study: EMG produced TPA metagenomics... | reverse complement strand
ACGGCACCCATGCCCTGCGCACCTGGGTCAATACCGGCGGTTCAGGAGTCTTTCCGTTTTTGATGCTGGTCAGCTTCGACGTCGATACCGAAATTCACGACGGCGAATCCCGGCAGCGCTTGATCATGACCCGGCGCGGGGAGTTTGTGCTCGGGGGTGGCTACGACGGTGAGATTACGATCTCGGGCAATACCCTCACCTTTACGCCAGCCCCCAACGGCGACACCAGCGTCACCGTTCTAGTCGAATAGCCTCGCCAGGATATTCAGCAGTCAGAATTTTAGACAGTCGGACGCTCAAACAACGGGCCTTGCGACAGGCGATCGCTGGCCCGCTGCCCACCAAAGCGCTGGGCAATAATATCGTCATAGGTATCCGCCATTGTCACCACCGAGAGAATGCACGTTTGCAACTCCATCAGCGACATCTCTTCACCGCCCAGCACACTTTCTGAAAACACCACCTGCCCGGCCTCATCCAAGTGGAAGGAGCCAAATCGCATACGGCGATTTTCCGTCAGCAAAAACTGCATCAATTCACAGTCCAAGGTGCTGCCAACCGTCACGCAACTGGTGGCTCGCACCGTCGCCAGCTCATCGTCTTGCCAGGGGTGCACCTCCCACGGCAACACCTCAACCTCCACCAAAGCAGACCCATAGAGGATGTCAAACTTGGGGCGATCGCCAGCGGCCCGCAGCGAGTTTTGAAACAGCGCCGCCCCCTTAAGGTAGTCAGCCACCTTGTCATAGGTCAGCGATTGCACAGAATTCACAAATTGCATAGCCAGAAAGGAAAGCCAGGGGCAGGGAAGCACAGAGCGGGGGAGCCAGAGTTGGTTGCCCTGTTTCAGAGCATCGTTACCCATCCCACCGCCAGCCGTCACCAGCATAACCAACATCAGCGAGACCAAACATGACCGCAACCAAGTCAACCCAGCCCCCCGGCAGAACTAAACCCCATCAAGCTGGCTGCCCCCTTGGCCCCTCGGCTCCCTGGCTCCCCTGCCACACCCGTTCCTCAACTTTTTTACAGCCTGCTTAAGGAACACCGACGCTCTGGGCAAAGGTGATTATAGTAAATGGTTGAATGTCGAGCGATCGCCCATGACCTCACCGACCACCGCCGCCCCGCTCAAAGTCTTTGTCTCCTATTCTCATCGCGATGAATCCCACAAAGATGATCTCGTGGTGTTTTTGAAAGCCCTACAAAACCTGGGCAAAGTGAGCATTTGGCAAGATCGGGCGATCGATGCTGGGTCAGAATGGAATGCTGAAATCTTGCAGGCGCTAGACAGTGCCGACATCATTCTCTTATTAATTACCGCCCGGTTTATTGGCTCCAACTTTTGCTTTAGCAAAGAAATGAACCGGGCGCTCATGCACCACGAACAGCAGACAGCGCGCGTGATTCCGATCATCATGACGCCCTGCGCCTGGCAACAAATGCCGTTTGCCAAACTGCAGGTCTTGCCCACCGATGGCAAACCCGTCACCGAATGGAGCAGCCTCGATGCAGGCTTAGACAACGTTATCCAAGGTATTACCCGCGTCGTTAACAAACTGCACAGCTCGCCCCCACCCCCAGACGATGGTTGGGGCACCTCACCCACAGCAGTCACAAATACAGACATCCATGACAACGGATCAGTTGCGTCACTCACTTCAGCGGCGGCTCCCTCGATGGATTCCGCCCCTCAGAGATCGCCCAAAGGCACCATACAAAAGCGGCTGGCCTTGTTTCGGCTGTTGTCGAACCTCCCCGGCCCCACCTTTGACGCCATCGTGTATGCCCTCAACGTGCCACCTTCATTGCTACCGCCTTCGGCCGCCGCTCAAGGGCAGCGAGTACCCGCTCTGCTCAACTGGGCAGAGAGTCCCGTCGGGTGTGGCCTCGGCGAGCTAGAAGCCGTCGTTGACGCCGTCATCAATCCTTAAAAGTCCTCTCTACGCTGACATCCATTGAACGAGATCGAGCCCGCCAACATTGCTCATCGCGTGGCCATAGACATCAAATCAATTGTGGCGACTCATCCTTTCACATCAGCCACCCAAAAAAGCATCAAGCAGAATTATTTTCAAGTCACAGCGAAATAAGCGCGATCGCCCTCACCCCATTCATCAAGATCAACCAATGTAAGGCACGAATGAGGCCGTTGGCTAGCAATCGCCTTACGGAACAGAAGTTGTGATCTACAGCACTACTCAAATTCAGCCTGGTCACACTTCAGTATGATCTCGGTTTCCAGCCAATGCTTACTCCGGAAAGGTTTTAAGCTTCGGTGTATTCTCTCAATAGAGAAGATAGAGACGATATACTAGTAACAGGAATCACCCAGATCAATGTATTTTGCACCCAAGCAGACCTGGGAAAGTACGCACTATCCTCACCAAATATTGACCCGCGAGCATCAGGTAGATTGAGCTATGAACGATCACAAGCAGGTATGTTGTCCCAACACTCATATCAACGTAATGGAATTATTGGTCGCTGAAGAAGTCGACCGACAGATGTCAGGGCTACCTGAAAGACTCCTCAAATATCTCAAGCGCTCGGAAGTTGAAACCTTTGCCCTCAATCGTTTACCGTCGCTCTACGCCTCTAGCGAACAAGGGTTGCATCATCAACGACAAAAGGGGCAGCAAGCCCTCAAGCCACAAATCGCCGCAGCGGTGCGCCACGCCTTTGCTGCAGTGCGAAGTGATCCGATTCGGATGTCTCAACCGCTCGCGATTAATGCGGCTGACGACAATGCCGGGGCTGTCCTCGGTGTGTTGAAACAATGGATGCAAGACCCGGATCTGACCTGGGATACGGCCTTACACAATCTGCAAAAGCTACAGCAACGCCGCCAAGGTAAACCACTGACTGCCCGCCCCGCCGCTAAGGCCCCCGCCGCCGCCTCTGACCCGCAAGAAGCCTATGCAGCAGATGGCAGCGAGCTGCAAAGCACGGCGCTGCGACCTGGGGTATATGGTTGTCGCGAAGCGTGGATTCCGCCCCACCGGCGATCGCAGGCTTGGGATCGCACCCGCCCCACCCAACGAAAGCAGCGATCGCAGACTTAATCAGGCCAGCGACGCCCCACCCCTTGCCGCCAAACCGCAGCCATCAGCCGCCAGTTGAGCCAGCCTCCATGCAATCAATGGCTGCATCGGTGGCTTGCAGCATCCCCTTCAAGTAGGGCCGAGCCCGAAGACCGCTAGCGGTCGAAATACAACCCTGAGAGGCAGGTCAAACACCCCCTTCAGCCTTCTGAAATGTCTTGGCCTCACGGCAGGTTGCGACATCTCGATTCTCGGAAACCCGCCCCCATCTGGCTCCTCGGCCCTTCAAGCTCCCGATTCTTTAAGCTCCAACTATGCCCTGGCCGAGGCGATAGCGTCATCTTCCCCGGCCTGTCAATTCGCAGAAGGTGTCACATCAGCCCCGCAAATGTAGCGGCGATCGCTAGGATAGGATCGCAATTCGGAGTGATGGATACGCAAATGGTTGGTCGGTGTCGATATCTATCGGGGTTCGTAGGCGCAGCGTTGATGGTCGGAGCCACCCTCATCAGTAGCTGTAGCCCAACGCCCCCCACCGCTTCGGATACAGCCGAGACAGACGCTGCCGCCGTTACCCTCGCAACCCGCGATCGCACGACTCTAAGGCTGCTCTACAGCCAGGTGCCGCTCACGCTGAACCCGCATCTGGCCACCGGCATTCAAGATTTTGAGGCGGGTCGCATTGTCTATGAGCCCTTAGCCACGACGAATGAACGAGGTGAACTCGTGCCCATCTTAGCGGCGGCGATTCCCACCGTTGAAGATGGCAGCGTCGCCGCCGATGGCAAATCGGTCACCTGGCAGCTGCAGCCCGATGTGCAATGGGCCGATGGTGAGCCTTTAACCGCTGAAGATGTGGTGTTTACCTTTGACTTTGTCAGCAATCCTCAGGTGGGGGCCGCCACCGCGCAATATTATGAAGCCGTCGAGTCAGTCGAAGCCATTGATGAGCTGACCGTCAAAATCACCTTCAAAGACGTGACAGCAGCCTGGCAGATTCCCTTTACGGGGCAGACGGGCGTCATTCTACCGCAGCATCTCTTGGCTGACGTCGATGACGCCGCAACGCGATCAGCCGAGGTCAACCAGCAGCCCATCGGCACTGGCCCTTACCAGGTTGCTGATCGTCAGCCAGGGGCGATCGTATTTGAGCCGAATCCCACCTATCGCCACAGCGCCCCGTTTTTTCAAACCGTAGAACTCGTCGGCGGTCTGGCGCCCTATGCCGCAGCTCGCGAAGTGTTGAGTACGGGGGAGGCCGATTTTGCCCACAATTTGCAAGTCGAAGTGGCCTTGCTCAAAGACCTGCAACAAGACGGCCAAGGGGTAGTCGATACGGTCTTTGGGGGGCTGGTCGAGCGAGTCATGCTCAACCCCACCAATCCGCTTGCCGAAACGCCTTCTGGTGAGCGCTCAAGCCTCGCCGCTGAGCATCCTTTTTTAAGCGATCAGCGGGTGCGGCAGGCGATCGCCTATGCCATCGATCGCGACTCTATTACCGAAGAACTGTACGGCTTTACCGGACGCCCGACCGCTCAGTTGCTAGTCGCGCCTCGGCCTTATGCCAACCCCGGTACAGTGCCCTACGAATACAACCTGGAAAAGGCCAAGGCCCTGCTCGACGAAGCGGGGTGGCAGGATACCGATGGGGATGGTATTCGCGATCGCGACGGCGTCGATATGGCTATGGTGTTTCAAACATCGGTCAACCCCGTCCGCCAAAAAACCCAAACCCAAATCGAAGCAAATCTACAGTCCCTCGGCATCGACGTGGATATTAAGCGGGTGCGCGTAGACGATTTTTTCTCGGGTGACCCCGAACAGACCAACAGCATCAATCACTTTTATGCCGATCTGCAGGCCTATACCACCGGCAACGATCATCCTGACCCGACAATCTATCTCAGCTGGTGGACCTGCGGCCAAATCGCCACCCAAGCGAACCAGTGGCAAAAGCCGAACAATGCCCGCTACTGCAACACGGACTATGACGCGCTCTGGGACGCCGCCCAGCAGGAGCTCAATCTCGAAAAACGGGCCGCTCTGTTCCAAGAAATGGATGCCCTGCTGGCGGCAGATGTGGCGGTGATTCCCATCGTGCATCGAGCCACCACCAACGGCGTCAGCAAAGATCTGGTGGGGTTAGCACCGACGCCGTGGGATGCCAGTACCTGGGATATTGCCCAGTGGCAACGAGCGGCGGCTGAATAAGATCCGCCAACCCCTACTCTGATTTGAAAAACCGGGTTGGATCAGCGTGAGTCACCCCCGCATCGACAGCGTTAAGAGTCAACGTGATGGCCTACAGACTTCAGGTGAACGAAAAAAAGCGCGGCATCCCAAAAACCAGGGCTTTTCAAGGCTAAGTCGCAGTCTGGAAATCCCAGTTTAGCGATGACTTTTGTGCTGTAGTACAAACATCCCACACAAAATTTCGTTCACCCTACAGACTTCTTCACAAACCGCAATCGTCGCCACAACCGTAGCGATCGCGACATCTCACATTCACATAAACGGGACTTTTTCATAAATTTTGGCGGAAGTCGGGCATCTGTTCTGAAGTCATGACTGATTTGGGAAAGATGAACAAGGAACAGTGAGGGGTATTCCCCCCTAGCCAGCGATCTTCCCCGAACTGTTCAGCCACATTGCTGGCATCTTCCACCCTTCGATTAGAGCGCTCATGTTTTCGATTTACATTCTCACCTACAACGAAGAACTCGACATCGCGGCCTGCATTGAGTCCGCCATGCTGTCTGATGACGTGATTGTGGTCGATTCTTGCAGCCGCGATCGCACCGTCGAAATCGCCTCGCAATATCCCGTGCGCGTCGTTGAACATCCCTTCGAGAGCCATGGCAAACAACGTACCTGGATGTTGGAAAACATTCCCGCCAAGCATGAGTGGGCCTACATCTTAGAAGCCGACGAACGCATGACGCCAGAACTTTTTCAAGAGTGCTGCGACGCGATGCAACGGGGCGAGCACGTTGGTTACTACGCCGCCGAGCGCGTCATGTTTATGGATCGGTGGATTAAGCACAGCACCCAATTTCCGCGCTATCAGTTGCGACTGCTGCAGCTCGGCAAGGTTTGGTTTACCGACTACGGCCACACCGAACGCGAAGTGTGTGACGGCTCAACGGGCCTGTTGCAGGCCACCTATCCCCACTACACCTGCGGCAAAGGCATGAGCCGGTGGATTGAGAAACACAATCGCTACTCGACCGACGAAGCAAAAGAGACGCTCCGGCAGCTGCAGACAGGGAGCGTTAACTGGCAGCAGCTCTTTTTTGGCAAAACGGAAATTGAGCGGCGACATGCGCTGAAGGATTTGTCGCTGCGACTGCCGTTGCGGCCCCTCGTCCGGTGGTTTTACATGTATTTCATGCTAGGTGGCTGGCGCGACGGGGAAGCTGGTTTTGCCTGGTGCGCCCTGCAAGGCTTTTATGAATATCTGATCGTGCTGAAAGTCAAAGAACTCAAGCGACAAGCGGCAGCGCCATCGGCCTCGCCCTTGCCCACGATGACTCATCCCCCGCAGCCAAAATCCACGCCCGTTAATAGCACCCTAGCCGAGCATCGCTAACCCTTCCTCGCTGACGACCATAAGCGTTACACTCAAGGGCGGCCTGCATTGAGAATATAAAGCGCCCATGGCGGTTGACTATGATTTGGTCATTTTGGGAGGCACTCCAGAAGGTCTGGACGCCGCCGCTGAGGCGACTCGCTTAGGGGCTAGAGTCGCTCTGATAGGCCAAGGACTTGAAGGTCGGCGATCGCCCCTACAGCTCCAAGGTCTGCTGCAAACAAACCATCAGGATCATTTCCCCCCGCCTGCTGATAGTCCGCTCTCGCCCTGGCAATGGGCGATGCAGCGAGCCACCTTGATTGCGAATACGCTCACCCAAGATGACTGGCAGCGGCTGATGGTGCAAGGCGTTGACGTCATTGCTGAAAGCGGGCAAATCGTCAGCGATCGCCCCCTCAAACTGGCGACCCCTTCGCGCCAATTCACCACTCGCGCCCTGTTGCTAGCCACCGGCAATACACCGCAGCCCCCCGACCTGCCAGGCTTATCAGCCGTGGCCTACGACACGCCACAGACCTTTTGTCAGCGCGATACCCTGCCGGCATCGGTGATCATTTGGGGCAGCACGCCTTTGGGGTTGGCACTGGCTCAGGCGCTCCGACAGTGGAGCGTGGCAGTCACCCTGATCACACCAAAACCGCTCCTGCTGCCATCTGCCGACCCCGAGATATCGCAGTGGCTAGCAGCACAACTGCGGGCCGAGGGCGTTGACTTGAGGTTGAGCACAGACATTCTAGAAATCGCCGCACAACCGGAGGGCGTCACTGTCAAACTCGCTGATGCCCCCGTCACTGGCGCGTCTCTGGTCGTTGCGACTCAGCCTGTCGCCAATCTGATGAACCTGGGCTTAAAGACGTGTTTTGCGGACGATCGCCCCCTCACCGTCAATGCCTTTTTGCAAACTGAGCATCCTCGCATCTATGCCTGCGGTGCCGTGCTCGGCGGCGATGACTTGCCCGCGATCGCCCGCCACGAAGCCCACTGCGCCGTTCACAATGCGCTCTTCTGGAACCGTCAACGCATTGACTACAGCACGATTCCCTACGCGTTATCCACCCAACCCGCCGTGGCTCAGGTCGGCCTCACCGAACCGCAGGCGCGTCAGCGCTACAGCAACAGTCAACTGCTCATCGCCCGGCAGCCTCTCTACGAAAATCCCAAAGCGCAATGGCGAGCCGCCACCAGGGGATTTTGCAAACTGCTGGCCCATCGCAACGGTCAATTAATTGGCGCTCATGGCGTCGGCCCCGAAGCCACCGAATGGATTCAAACCGTGGCGGTGCTCATGGCGCAAAAAACACCCTGGTGGCAGTTGGCCAATTTCCCCGCTCTGCCCGATAGCTGCACCGAGATCCTGCGGCAAACGACTCAGCAGTGGGAGCGCGATCGCTGGCAGCCTGGCGGCTGGCGATACGACTGGGCGGAAAATTGGTGCAACTGGCGTCGCAGTCGCTAACCATCCCCCGTGAAACAGACTGCCAGCAGCAACTCATTCTCTGGATTCGGCATCGGTCACCGGCTGATCGACCGACAATTGCGAGATCACCTCAGCCAGCTGAAAGTCTAGTTCGGTTAGGCCACCGGCATCATGGGTGGTCAGGGTCAGTGCCACTCGGTTGTAAGTAATCACAATGTCAGGGTGATGGCCTAAAGCTTCTGCCGGGTCAACCAACGCATTGACAAAGGCGATCGCCGCCTCAAAATCGGCAAACGTCTGTTCATAGAAGAGAGACTCCCCATCCGTTGTCCACAGGGGCAAAGCCGTCATGCGCTGTTGAATTTCGACATCACCAAGAACAACAGGCACCGTTGATGCCATCTCACTCGCCTCGGTGCGGCTTCCCGGCATGACGGATAGCAAACCAATCGGGATAGGCAGCACCAACAAGATCAAGCTAATCAGAAGATTCATACAAATCACAATTGGGGCAGTGATCACCTCCTGCAGTTTCCGGCATTATCAGTGAGAAGTCCAACTTGTAAGAGACTTCCGCTTGAATGAAATCCCCAGGACAGACAGTTTTCGGTCGGGGTTTGGCAGTGCCAAACCCCGATGATCGGGGACGCTATTGGTGAGCCCCCCAAGTTCCCATGCGGCGATGCTAGTTACCCTCAAACAACAAAGGGAAGGCAGTAGTACTGCCTTCCCTGGATCAGCGACCAGTGAGCGATCGCGGTTAGCCAAATCGGCCCGTGACGTAATCGCGAGTGGCCGTTTCCTTGGGATTCCCGAAAATCTCTTGAGTATCGTTGAACTCGGCGAGATAGCCCACCTTGCCGCCCGACTCAGTTGGCACCGCGTTAAAGAAGGCCGTCTTGTCTGCCACGCGGGTCGCCTGCTGCATATTGTGCGTCACGATAACGATGGTGTACTTCTCGCGCAGCTCCATCATCAACTCCTCAATCTTGAGGGTCGAGATGGGGTCAAGGGCTGAGCAGGGTTCATCCATCAGCACCACTTCAGGATCTACTGCGACGGCCCGCGCAATACAGAGACGCTGCTGCTGACCACCGGATAAGGAGAAGCCGCTTTCCTGCAGCTTATCTTTCACCTCGTCCCAGAGGACGGCTCGCTTGAGCGATCGCTCGACGAGGGCATCCATCTCATCGGTATCACCCTTAAAGCCATTAATTCTTGGCCCATAGGCAATGTTGTCGTAAATCGTTTTAGGAAACGGGTTCGGTCGCTGAAACACCATGCCAATGCGACGACGCACTTCCACCGGATCAATGTCAGGGTCGTAGAGATTTTGACCGTGATACAGAATTTTGCCCGTGAGGTGAAAGACCTCAATCAGGTCATTGAGTCGATTTAAACAGCGCAGAATGGTACTTTTACCACACCCGGAAGGACCAATAAAGGACGTGATTTGGTTGCGCGGAATCTCCATCGACACGTCGCGCACGGCTTTGTAACTGCCGTAGTAGATGTCACAGTCTTCAATTTTAAAGACGGTACTCGTCTTAGTCTGATTAGTCTGAGCAGCCACTTGTTCCACCATGAGAATTCACTCCCTGTATCACCTGTATCAAAGATGCCCGCGTTAGTAGGTTTTTTGACGGGTCACCACCCGTGCAATGATGCTGGTCAATAAGACCAAAAGTACCAGAATCAAAGACCCGGCCCACGCCAACTCTTGTTGGGGCTCAAACGGCACAATCGCGAAGTTGTACACCAGCACCGACAACGTGGCAATCGGCTGCAGCACCCCGTTGGGCCAGAAGGAAGAAAAGAGCGCGGTAAAAATCAGTGGAGCCGTCTCACCCGCAGCGCGGGCGATCGCCAGCGTCACCCCCGTCAAAATTGAGGGAATTGCGGCGGGCAACACAATTTGCAGCACCGTTTGATAGCGGGAAGATCCCACCCCAATTGAAGCCCATCGAATTTCTTGGGGAATGATGTTGAGCGCTTCGTCCGTGGTGCGAATGATCGTCGGCAGCATCAACACCGATAGCGCGACACCCCCCGCCACCGCCGAGTAGCCCGTCAGGCCCGTGCGCACCAGCAACGCATAAACAAACACGCCAGAAATAATCGAAGGCACGCCGCTCAACACGTTGGTGAAGAATCGCACCCATCGCGCCACTGGGCCGTCTTGACTAAATTCGGCAAGATACACCGCCGCCATGACACCAAAGGGCACTGAAATCACCGTGGCGATCGCCACCACAATCAGCGTGCCAATAATGGCGTTGGCAATGCCCCCCCCATCTAACCCTGGCGGTGGCGGCAGCTCGGTAAAGAGGGCCGGTGTCAGGCTACCGGCCCCCTGGATCGTCACAAACGCCAGCACCAACACCAGAGGAACCAGCGTGATGGCCACACAGAGCGCTGAGAGCGCCGTCATGATGATGTTAAAGATGTCGCGACGACGAGAAGAATCCTTGCGCAGGCCCTCTAGGGCGAGTGATTCCGTCGATGTTTCGCTAAAGCTCGTCATAGGTTTTGCTATCCACAGCAGCTACTCAAAAGGGCGTCGTTAGTTGTACTTAGCTTTAATGTTGTTCACAATCACCTGGGCCAAAATGTTGACCACTAAGGTCATAATCACCAGCACAAATGCGGCGTACATCAGGGCCGACACCTGCAGGCCCTTGGCTTCAGCGAACTGATTAGCCAGCAAAGAGGCAATGGTATTGCCCGGTTCGAGCAGCGACAAACTGATTTGGTTAGAGTTACCAATCACCATGGTGGCTGCCATCGTCTCACCCATCGCCCGGCCCAAAGCCAGCATGACGCCGCCGACAATCCCGGAGATCGCTGCTGGAATCAACACCCGAAAGATCGTGCCCCAACGCGTTGCCCCAATCCCCAATGAAGCCTGCCGCAGATCAGGCGGCAGCGACGCTAACGAATCTCGCGAAATCGCAATGATGATCGGCAAAATCATGATCGACAAAATCAGCGCCGCCGTGAGCATACTCGGCCCAATGAACTGCAGGCCGAATAGACCAAAGAACCACTTCATCGCGGGAATTAAGACAAAAATGCCCCACAGGCCATAGACCACACTGGGAATCGCCGCCAGCAGCTCAATCATGAATACCAGCACTGTGCGGATTTTGAGGGGGATAAAGTTTTCGCTGAGAAAGATGGCCACACCCACGCCCAAGGGAACGGCAATCAACAACGCGATAAACGAGCTCACCAGCGTCCCGTAGATCATCGGCAGTGCCCCATAGGCATCTTGTACCGGGTTCCAGGTACTCGCGCCAATAAACTGCAGGCCAAACTCGCGAATCGCGGGTATCGCTGCCATCAAAATAATGAAGGCGATCGCCAGCAGCAAAAGGCCGGTACCAATTGCAAAGGCGGTCGTCAGATTGACGAAAAAGCCGTCAAATCGCTTTTCTCCAGCCGTCCGACTACGGGTGTTGGGAACATCTGAGGCGGTCACAGTGCTATCTTCTCCTCGACAAACCAATACAAATCGCGGTGATTTAGCAAGCCGTCTGCTCGCTGCCAGGGCGAAGCCAGACTTTATCGACTTTCTGGAATCGCACCAACCATCAGCATGACAGCCAGCGCGATTCTCATCAAACAAAAAAGGGGGCAGCGCCCCCCTTTTGTCAAACTACTTATTCAACGGTGATTTCGTAGTCAGGGCTGATGCCATCAGCGGCAGCCGCGACCTTTTCGCGCACGCTGGGGGGCAGCGCCACATAGCCCAGCTCAGGAGAAATATCTTGGCCTTCGTTGAGACCGTACTCAACCATCACCTCAACCGCTTTCGCCTGCATGGGATCTTCATAGGTTTCGTACACCAACATCCAAGTGTAGGTGACGATGGGATAAGAGTTCTCACCCTCAGGGTCAGTGATGAACGCGCGGAGGTTCTCAGGCAGCTCAACCGCATCCAAAGTCGCGGAAGCTGACTCACCGGTGGGCGTCACAAAGTTGCCCGAGGAATTTTCCAAGGCGGCAACTGCGAGGCCATTGTTGGTGGCATAGCCATACTCAACGTAGCCAATCGCGCCTTCGGTTTGCTGAACTTGAGCGGTAACGCCCTCATTCCCTTTGCCGCCGATGAAGCTACCCGTGGTGGGCCATTCAACGGTTTTGCCTTCGCCAATTTGGCTCTCAAAGTCAGGGCTGATAGCACTCAGGTGCTTGGTAAAGACGCCCGTCGTGCCACTGCCGTCAGAACGGTGCACCACCGTGATATCAGAATCGGGAAGCTCAGCGTCGGGGTTGGCCTCGACGATCGCCGGGTCGCTCCAGCTGGTGATGTTGCCGAGCAAGATGTTGGTGTAAACCTCACGGGGCAGGCTTAACTCATCCACACCGGGCAGATTGTAGGCCAACACAATGGCCCCAGCCGCCATCGGCAGCAAGATGGTGCCGTCTTCAACCGCAGCGATTTCCTCATCTTCCATGGCCACGTCGCTGGCCCCGAAGTTGACGGTTTCTGCCGTGAACTGCTCAACGCCAGCGCCACTGCCAACGGATTGATAGTTGACCTGGAGCTCAGGCACCTTTTTGTTGAGTTCAACAAACCAGTTCTGGTACAGCGGCGCGGGGAAAGAAGCGCCAGCACCCGTCAAAGAAACGTTGCTATCAAAGATTTTCTCACCAGCGGCCTCTTCTCCGG
>ERZ1740058.1256-NODE-1256-length-12729-cov-5.043790_pt1 | contig 12729 bp, 3 predicted proteins | sample MGYA00581745_ERZ1740058 | MGnify/ENA primary metagenome ERZ1740058 (study PRJEB43018, sample SAMN04849742) | marine metagenome | isolation source: floating plastic debris | place: Pacific Ocean | collected 2008-08-30 | study: EMG produced TPA metagenomics... | reverse complement strand
CGGCTCGCAGTGATGCGGCACTGCGCCAGTTGGTTCAGCGATACCATGATTGGCTCGGGGCTGGCGTCACCGAGACTCTTCCCGATATCGGCTTTTCTGCTGGTGTGGGGCGATCGCACTTCAAACACCGGCTGGCGATCGTGGCCCCCGACCTGCCCCAAGTCAGCCAACAGCTAGCGGCCTATTTGGAGAGCAATCCGGCAGCTAACCACAGCGCCCCACGTCCCACCCCAGCCCTCGGCAAAGTGGCCTTCCTCTTTACCGGTCAAGGCTCTCAATATCCCCATATGGGCCGTGAACTCTATGACACCGAGCCCGTCTTTCGGCAGACGCTGGATCGCTGTGCCGAAATCCTTGCCACCGTCGGGATTGATCTGTTGGCAACGCTTTATCCAGATGAGGAGAGTGCAAGCGTAGGAGAGTCGGAGCGTAGCAACTCACTCATCCACAAAACTGCCTACACCCAACCCGCCCTCTTTGCCCTCGAATACTCCCTCGCCCAGCTCTGGCTTTCCTGGGGCATGGTGCCCGACGGCGTGATGGGCCACAGCATTGGAGAATATGTTGCAGCCTGTGTCGCCGGGGTGTTTAGTCTAGAAGCTGGGCTGCAACTCGTGGCCGCGCGGGGCCGGTTGATGCAAGCGCTACCGGCGGGCGGCGGCATGGGCGCAGTCATGGCATCCGTCGATCAATTAGCAGCAATACTGCCAGAGGATATTGCCATTGCCGCCATCAACGGCCCCATAGCAACGGTCATTTCTGGACCCTTGAGGTCTCTAGAAACCGTTGTTGAAAAGCTGATAGAGCAAAAAATTAAACATAAGCCGTTACCGGTTTCCCATGCCTTCCATTCGGCCCTGATGGAGCCGATGCTGGCTGAGTTCAAGGCGATCGCCACGACCGTAGATTACGCGTTACCCCAAATAGCGCTAATTTCCAACGTGACTGGACAACCTGCTGCTCCAGATATCGCTACTGCTGACTACTGGGTAAATCACATCCGCCAGCCAGTGCAGTTTGCGGCAGGGATGCAGACGCTCGCCACCGAAAATTACACCACCTTTATTGAAATTGGGCCAAAACCGATACTTGCGGCGATGGGCCAAGCGTGCTTGCCAGACATGGAGGCCCAGTGGCTACCCAGCTTGCGACCAGAGGCCGACTGGCAAACCTTATTAAATAGCCTCGCGCAGCTCTATATGGCCGGAGCAACGATTGATTGGGCGGGGTTTGAACGTTCGCATGCCCGTCGCTTAGTGCGGCTACCTAACTATCCCTTTCAGCGCCAACGCTACTGGGTTGAGCACCTGCCCTCCCCAACGCTCTTTCCGGCTCAGGCTTCTACGCGGCACCCACTCCTGGGTTACCCACAGCCCCTAGCGGAAGACACCGTTGACTACTTTCAGGAGCAAATCAATCAGAATTAACCCGCATACCTGAAGGATCACCAAGTATTTGAAACCGTGGTGATGCCAGCAGCGGGGTATCTGGAGAGCGCGATCGCCGCCGCCCGTGCCGTGCCGTCTCAAGCCCTGGTGCTGCACAACGTCTCTTTCCTGAAAGCCTTGGTGCTAACCGAATCTGAGGATGTTCTGGCGCAAACTGTGATCACGCATCTCTCCACAGGAGCATCCGACTTCGCCATCTTTAGTCAGTCAGCTCCGGCGACTGCCACCTGGCAATGTCACGCCAAAGGACGCATCTGACCGGGAGCTGATGCCCCTGCCGCTTTTCCCCTGGACGCTAAGCGAGCCGAACTGAGCAGCGAGCTAACTCCAGAGGCCTTTTACGACACTTATCAGCAGCGGGGAATTAGCTACGGCCCTGAGTTTCGAGTGCTGAAGCAGATCTGGTGCGGCGCCGGAGAAGCCTTGGCCCAAGTTCAACTGTCGGATGAAGAGTGGGCCGGGGCAAAGCACTATCAAATTCACCCCATCTGGCTTGATGCGGGCTTGCAGTTGGCCGGGGCCACCCTTGATCAGCAGGCAGCCTCAGTGACTCATCTACCCGTGGGCATCGAACGGCTCATTTTGCCTGCCACTCAGGGGCAGGCCGTGCAGTGGGTCTACGCCAAGCAGCAAGCCGCTGCTGCTAATGGGGGGCATTCTGCTGCTCCCCTCATTGATCTCCAACTGCTGGCCGCCGATGGCACTGTGATGGTGGCGATAGAAGGTTTACGACTCCAGCCAGTGGCGCCGGAACAGCTACTCGCATCGGTCCAAACATTTCCAACATCCAACGAATCGGCAGCGTCCTGGCTGTATCAAGTCGCGTGGGAGCAACAACCACTACCCGTTCAGCCCCAGGATTTTCTCTTGGCACCGGCAGCTATTGGCGATCGCACCGCCGCTGACTTTGCCCAACTGCTTTCTCAACCTGAGTTTGCGGCATATCAAGCAATTCAGCCTCAACTGGAAGCACTTAGCCTCAGCTACATGACGCAAGCCCTAAAAGCGCTGGGCTGGACGCCTCAGTCCGCTTCGATCAATGTGCAGGAGCTGGCAGCGCAGCTAGGGGTGGTGCCTCAGCAGCGATCGCTGTTCCAGCACCTGGTGAAAATTGTAGAAGTCGCACGGGAGCCAGATAGCGCTCCCTTCCTTCAACCGAACTCAGCCGAACTGGCCCTCCTGACTCGCTGTGGCGAGCACTTAGCGGCTGTCCTGCGGGGCGAGATCGAGCCGCTGACGCTGCTATTTCCCGATGGGGATCTCAGCGATTTGACTCAGCTCTATGAGTCGTCGCCGGGGGCTAAAGTGATGAATGCTCTGGTGCAGCGGGCGGTCATGGCGGCGATCGCCTCGGCGCAGCGACCCGTTCGCATTCTGGAAATCGGCGCGGGCACTGGGGGCACCACGGCGCATTTGCTGCCCCAGCTTCAAAATGTGGAATACGTTTTCACGGATGTTTCGCCGTTGTTCCTGGCCAAAGCCCAGGAGCGTTTTCGGGATTATCCGTGGGTACGGTATGAGCTGCTGGACATTGAGCGATCGCTGATCGAACAAGGGTTTCAAGAGCCCTTTGACTTGGTGATTGCCGCTAACGTGCTCCACGCCACCGCCGATTTGCGGCAAACCCTGACCCACGTGCGGGAACTGTTGGCTCCCGGTGGCGAGCTGATTTTACTAGAGGGCACGCGACCGCTAGCTTGGGTTGACTTGATTTTTGGTCTCACGGACGGCTGGTGGAGGTTCAGCGATCGCGATTTGCGTCCCCATCATCCCCTATTGGCGGCGGAGCAATGGCAAAACCTACTGACCGAGAGCGGGTTTACCGCCACCGTGTTGTCGCCTGCATTGCCGGAATCTTCATCAACTGACCTCCCGCAGGCAGTGATCGTGGCTCAACGGGAGGAGTTATCGGCCTCCTCAAGCGCTACTGGTGACTGGCTCATTCTGTCGGACTCGTCGGTAATGGGAGAGCAGTTGGCCAACTGCCTGCGATCGCAGCATCAGTCGCCGGTGCTGGTGTGTGGCGATGACCGGGCCTCATCTGCTGATCACGTCCTCGATTGGTCGGCGTCCAACCTGGATGCGAAGCTTTTGCAAATTTTGCAAGGTAACCCTGTGTGGCAGGGGGTCGTCTACTTGGCGGCCACGGCCACGCCTAGCGATGCCGTACCCCAAATGGCTCAAGCCGCTTGCCGCCGGAGTCTGGGGCTGGTGCAGGCGCTCTGCCAAGCCCGTTTAGCGACTGCGCCGCGTCTGTACCTGGTCACTCAGGGGACCACCGCGCTGGATATGACAGCAGCAGGAGTGGCGCGATCGCCCCTGTGGGGATTGGCTAAAACCGTCGCTCTCGAACATCCAGAGCTCCGTTGCACCTGTATTGACTGGGCTAGTGCCGGAACCGCCGCCCTGGCCGCAGAACTGTTGGCAGATGTCCCCGAGCCGCAAATTTGCCTCCAGCCTCAGCAGCGCCAGGTGGCGCGACTGCAGCCTTACGAGCCGGAGCCGCTGACGGACAAGCAATCCAGGCGGCTGGTGATTTCTGAGCCCGGGACGCTGGCGAATCTGACCTTCCGGCCGGTGGGTCGTCGTGCGCCCGAATCAAATGAAGTGGAGCTGCGGGTGGCGGCCAGTGGGCTTAACTTTCGCGATGTGCTGACGACCCTGGGGCAATATCCCGGTGAGCCGGTCCTGGGCTGTGAATGTGCTGGGGAAATTGTGGCGGTGGGCGATGCCGTTTGCGATCTGACTGCGGGTCAGCGGGTGATGACCATTGCGCCAAACAGCTTCAGTCAATATGTCACTGTCAATCGGGCCATGGTGATTCCCGTTCCAGCAGAGTTATCTCTGGAAGCTGCCGCCACGATTCCAGTGGCCTTTTTGACGGCGCACTACAGTCTGGTGCAGTTGGCTCAGCTTCGGAAAGGGGAACGGGTTCTGATTCATGCGGCGGCTGGTGGGGTCGGTCAGGCGGCAGTGCAAATTGCCCAAGCCATTGGGGCCAAAATCATTGCTACTGCGAGTCCGGGCAAATGGGAGGCTTTGAGATTGCAAGGCATCTCCCACGTTCTCAACTCCCGCACCCTCGATTTTGCCGACGAAGTCATGGCGCTGATTCAAGGGCAGGGCGTCGATGTCGTTCTCAATTCCCTAGCCGGCGAATTCCGCGACAAAAGCGTTCAGGTTCTGCGCCCGAATGGCCGCTTCATCGAACTCGGCCTTGGCGACTTAGCTGTACCCAGTGAACATCACTACTTCCCAGTAAACCTGGTCGCCGTTTGTCAAGAGCAGCCCGACCTGATTCAATCCATGCTGCAAACCTTGCACCGGCAGTTCGAGTCCGGCGTGCTGCGCCCGATCGCTCAGATGACCTTTCCTTTGGATGAGGCGATCTCGGCATTCCGCTTTATGCAGCAGGCAAAGCATGTCGGGAAAGTGATATTGCAGGTGACAGCACAGGAGACGGGGAGATGGGGAGATGGGGGGATGGAAGAATCGTCCCTGCGTTCCTCTGCGCCCCCGCTCCCCTGCGCTCCTGCTGCCACTTACCTCATCACCGGCGGCACGGGTGGCCTCGGGCTACAGGTTGCTGACTGGCTAATTGCTCAGGGAGCGCGTCAGCTGCTGCTGCTCAGTCGTCATGAGCCGACTCCAGCGGTGCGGCAGCAAATCCAGACATGGCAGGCCCAAGGAGCCACTGTCGAAACGGCGCAAGTGGATGTCAGCGATGCCCAGGCGCTGCAAACTGAGCTGAACCGCGTGGCTGAGTCCCCTTATCCCTTGCGCGGGGTAATTCACGCTGCCGGAGTACTGAGCGACGCTCGGTTAGAGCAGCTGGCTTGGGCGGAATTTGAGCGGGTACTGGCGCCGAAGGTCGAAGGCACCTGGAATTTGCATCAGCTCACTCAGGCTATGCCCCTGGACTTTTTTGTGCTGTTCTCTTCGGCGGCGGCGCTACTGGGTTCACCGGGACAGGCTAACCATGCGGCAGCGAATGCCTTTTTGGACGGGCTAGCTCACTATCGGCGATCGCAGGGGCTACCGGCTCTCAGCCTTAACTGGGGGGCCTGGTCAGATATCGGTTCGGCGCTGAAGTATCAGCAGGGCCAGGCGTTGACCGGGTTGCAGGGGGTGGATCTGATTGCACCTGAGCAAGGGCTGGCAAAACTGACCCAGGTCTGGACGCAGCCCCGCCCGCAAATCGGTATTGTGCCCATTCATTGGTCTGCCTTTCTGCGTCAGGGCAATCTGCACCAGTCGCCTTTTCTGGAGGCTTTTCGCCAGGAGCATTCCCAGTCGAGGACTGGCTCAAATGGTTCAAGCCGTTCACAGCAAGTCGAACGGGCTGCGTTCCGTCAGCAATTGGCGGCACTGCCCCCAGAGCAGCAGCGAGAACGATTGGCAGCCCACGTCTGCGGTCAGATCAGCCAGATTTTGGGCTTTGCCCCCGAGGAACTAGACCGACAAACGGGCTTCTTTGACCTGGGACTAGACTCCCTCACGGCAATGGAACTGAAGAACAGCCTCCAGGCCAGTCTGGGCTGTTCGCTGCCGGCCACTCTGGCCTTCGACTATCCCACGGTGGAGCGGCTGCTAGATTATCTAGCCGAACAGCTTTTGTCTGAGCCGTCTCCCACCCAACTGCAATCAGCAGTGACGGTGGCTGCCACTGCTGAGGTCGATACCGGTACTGAAGAGCTGCTTTCAGAGGCGGATCTGGCGGCCCAACTGGATCAAAAATTGGCCGCTCTCGAAGACTTGATCAACTAGGAAAATCTGTGGTTAACGGTAACTCCACCGCGAATAATCAACGGATGGCCCGAGCGCTTCAGGCCATCGATAAGTTGCAGGCCAAAGTAACCGAGCTGCAACAGGCTCGCACGGAGCCGATCGCGATCGTCGGTATGGGCTGTCGCTTTCCCGGTGGTGCCAACAGTCCAGAGGCGTTTTGGCGGCTTCTAGAACAGGGAGTCGATGCGATTTCGCCAGTGCCGAGCGATCGCTGGGATGCTGACGCTTACCACGACCCTGATCCCGAGGTGGCGGGCAAAATCGTTACTCGCTACGGCGGTTTTGTCGAGCATCTGCAAGACTTTGACGCCGCCTTTTTCGGCATTTCCCCCCGCGAGGCGGTCAGTCTTGATCCCCAGCAGCGGCTACTCCTGGAAGTGGCTTGGGAAGCGATGGAACATGGCGGCATCGTACCGGAGCAGTGGACCGGGCGGCCGGTGGGCGTCTTTGTTGGCATTAGCAGCAACGACTATTCTCGCCATCTGCTCCAGCGCCCAGAAACCGACATTGATCCGTACTTGGCGACTGGCAACTCCCACAGCGCCGCCGCCGGGCGGTTGTCCTACAGCTTGGGCTTGACCGGCCCCAGCCTGGCGGTGGATACCGCCTGCTCCTCGTCGCTAGTCTCGGTGCATCTCGCCTGTCAGAGTTTGCGCGATCGCGAGTGTGATGCGGCCCTAGCGGGCGGCGTCAATCGCTTGCTGGCCCCTGAATTTAGCATCAACTTCTCGAAAGCCCGAATGCTAGCGCCTGACGGTCGCTGCAAAACCTTTGATGCGGCGGCTGATGGCTTCACCCGTGGCGAAGGTGGCGGCATGGTGGTGTTAAAACGCCTGTCCGACGCGATTGCTGATGGGAACACCGTTCTGGCGCTAATTCGCGGTTCGGCGATTAATCAGGATGGTCGTAGCGGTGGCCTGACTGTTCCCAACGGGCCTTCTCAACAGGTCGTCATCCGGGAAGCTTTAGAGCGGTCAGGGCTGCAACCCCACCAGATTGGCTACATCGAAGCCCACGGCACCGGCACTTCCCTCGGCGACCCCATCGAAGTCGGAGCCCTGGGAGCGGTCTTCGGCAACCACCACACTCCCGAACAGCCGCTATATATCGGCTCCGTCAAAACCAATATCGGCCACCTGGAAGCAGCCGCTGGCGTCGCTGGCCTGATGAAAGTCGTGCTGGCGATGCAGCATGAAACACTGCCACCTCACTTGCACTTTCAGCAGCCCAGTCCTCACATTGCTTGGTCAGAACTCCCCATCACCGTGACTAGCGAATCTCAACCCTGGCCGCCGGGGGAAGAAACCCGATATGCCGGCGTTAGTTCCTTTGGCTTTAGCGGCACCAATGCGCACGTCATCTTAGCCGCAGGAGAAAAAACCAACACCCAGCACCCAGCACTCAGCACCCAGGACCCAGGACGTTCATGGCAGTTGCTGACGCTGGCGGCGAAGGATGCCGAAGCTTTACAGGAACTTGCGCAGCGGTATGCTGACTGGCTACTGGTAACGCCGGAGACGCTGGCAGACATCTGCTGGAGTAGTCACCACTCGCGATCGCACTTTACTCACCGGCTGGCAATCGCCGCCAACACCATCGAAGACGCCCAGACCCAGCTTCAGGCGATCGCGGCCCAGCCCGTTCCAACCCGCAGTCCTCGCAAAATTGCTTTCTTATTCACTGGCCAAGGCTCCCAGCACCCCAGCATGGGCCGCGAGCTGTACGACACCGAACCCGTCTTCCAGCAAGCGTTAGATCGCTGTGCCGAGATTCTGGCCACTGAGGGCATTGATTTATTCACAGCTCTGTATCCAGCAGAACTCAACTCCTCAGCTCCCCAGCCCTCCAGCCCTCCAGCCCTAATCCACTCCACTGCCTACACCCAACCCGCCCTCTTCGCGATCGAATACGCCCTCGCCCAACTCTGGCTCTCCTGGGGTGTGCAGCCAAATGGCGTGATGGGCCACAGCATTGGCGAATACGTCGCCGCCTGCATCGCTGGAGTCTTCAGCCTGGCAGATGGGCTGCGACTGGTCGCAGCGCGGGGCCGCTTGATGCAGGCGATGCCCGCAGGCGGAGGCAGGGTGGCGGTAAGGGCTCCGGTTGAGCAGTTATCCGATATGCTGCCGGAAGGGGTTGTCATTGCAACCGTGAATGGGCCCACGGCGACGGTTATGGCGGGCGAACTCACGGCCCTTGATATGGCCGTCGAAAAGCTGACCCAGCAGGACATCAAAACCAAGTCGCTACAGGTTGCCCACGCCTTCCACTCGCCGCGAATGGAGCCGATGCTGGCGGAGTTCAGGCAAGTGGCGGCAACGGTGAACTACGCCTCGCCCCAGATGGAGCTGATTTCCAACGTAACGGGGCAGGTCATCGATGTTGCTAATGCTGATTACTGGGTAAATCACGTCCGCCAACCCGTACAGTTTGCCACTGGGATGCAGACGCTAGCGAATCGGGGCTACAACACCTTCATTGAGCTGGGGGCAAGGCCGATTTTACTGGCGATGGGGCGGATGTGTGTGCCAGACCTGGAGGCGCTGTGGCTGCCCAGCTTGCGTCCAGATGCCGACTGGCAAACCCTATTCCACAGCCTAGGCGAGCTATATGCTGCAGGCGCATCAATTAATTGGCAAGCCGTCGATCAGACGACTCCGGGTCAGCGCGTGGCTCTGCCCACCTATCCATTCCAACGACAGCGCTACTGGGTCGATATCGAACCAACCCAGCTATCCCCCCATCCCCCTATCTCCCCGTCCCTACACCCCCTCCTAGGAGCCCCACTCGATCTGCCTCGCACCACCACCCTGCACTTCGAAAGTCAACTCAGCCCAGACTCTCCCGACTACCTCCAGGATCATCAGGTCTTCGGCGCAACAGTGTTGCCAGCAGCCGGGTTTATGGAGATGGCGATCGCCGCGCTACAACACACCCAGTCCGATTCCGCCCTGGCGCTAGCGTCCGTGACCCTCCACCAAGCCCTCGTGCTAGAGCAGCCCAAACCAGTGCAGGTGCTCTTATTGCCTGCAGACGACACCCTCTATCGGTTTGAAATCCTGAGCCGAACGGAGGCCGATTGGGTGCTGCACGCGAGTGGCCAGGTCGTTTCAGCTCTCCCCGCAGCCACAACAGCCGATTTGGCCCAGCTTCAGTCCCGTTGTGACGAGCCGGTTGCCGTTGATGCCTGCTATCAGCGACTGGCCGATCAGGGCGTGACCTATGGCGATCGCTTCCACGCGATAGAAAAAATTTGGAAAGGGAACAATGAGGTCTTAAGCCAGCTTCAGTTGCCAAAAGTTCTGCACTCAACTGCAGTAGCATACCACCTGCATCCGGTCCTGCTGGATGCTTGTCTGCAAAGTCTGGCGGCTGTTTTTCTGGCTCATCCCGAATCTGGAACGTACCTGCCAGCCGGGGTGGCCCAGGTTTATTGCGCATCAGGAGTGGACTGGGCGCAGGCCAACTATCAGCTATGGTGCCATGCCCAAGTGCAGGTCGGGGAGCGAGAAGTCACTGCCGATATTCAGCTTTTCCTGGCAGATGGGCAGCTCATCGGCCATTTAAAAGAGCTGAAGCTCCGACCCGCAACGCCTGATCGTGTAATCGGCTCATCCCAGTTTCAAGACTGGCTCTACCAAATCGATTGGCAAGCCCAAGCGCTATCGAACGCCGCCCTGCCCACTGAGTTTCTGTTATCCCCAGAGGCCGTTTGTCGGTACGTTGCCCCGGCCTTCGAGGACGCTCTCCAGCAACCAGCAGTCGAGACCTATCGGCAACGCTTGTCAGAATTAGAAACCCTGAGCCTGGCGTATGTGGAGCAAGCGATCGCTTCATTCGGAGATTTACCCTCAACGGACGATGCCGCCGAGCGAGCTCAAGCCTGGGGCATCTCACCGCAGCAGCGATCGCTCTTTCAATACCTTTTGCGAAAGGCAGAAAGCAGCAGGCAGCAGGCAGCAGAAAAAAGTCCTCAGGTCTCAGTTTTGAGTCCTCAATTGGATGCAAAATTCAAAACTCAAAATTCAAAACTTTCCCCCTCTCCCCATCCCTCCATCTCCCCCTCTCCCCACCCAAACTCACCCGAACTCACCCTCCTCACGCGCTGCGGCGAAAACCTAGCAGCCGTCCTAAAAGGCGAGGTTGAGCCGCTAACGCTCCTATTTCCGCAGGGCGATTTAAGCGACCTGACTCGGCTGTATGAGGATTCAACTGGAGCGCGAGTGATGAACTCGCTGGTGCAGCAGGTGGTCGCGGCGACAATTACACAGCCGCAACGCCCCATTCGCATGCTGGAAATCGGCGCGGGTACGGGCGGCACGACGGCGCATCTATTGCCCCAACTGCAGGATGTGGAATATGTCTTCACGGATGTGTCGCCGTTGTTCCTATCCAAAGCCCAGGAACGCTTTCGGGATTATCCGTTTGTGCGCTACGAGGTGCTGGACATCGAGCGATCGCCTGCTGATCAGGGTTTCCAGGAACCCTTCGACTTGGTAATTGCCGCCAACGTCCTCCACGCCACGGCGGATCTGCGGAAAACGTTGAGCCATGTGCGTGAGTTGCTGGCTCCCGGTGGCGAATTGATCTTGCTGGAGGGGACTCAGCCACTGCTGTGGCTTGATCTCATCTTTGGCCTTACAGAAGGCTGGTGGAAATTTAGCGATCGCGACTTGCGACCTGACTATCCGCTACTATCCGCAGAGCAATGGCAGGCGCTGCTGGCGGAAAGCGGCTTGACCCCGGCCAGGCTCCAGCCGGAGTCCATTCAACCCGACTTGCCGCAGACGGTGATGGTGGCCCAGCGGCATGGGGACACGGCTGCAGCTAACCAAGCAGCAACCTACCTGGTATTGGGTGAGCATTTGGCTGGCACAGCTACTCTAGCTGAGACTTTGGCAACCCAGGGAATCAACTGTCTGCAGGCAGAGTGGGGCGATAGCAGTTCCCTCCCATCTACCAACCCCTTCATCCTCGATCCGCTCAATGCAGAGGATTGCCAAACGCTTTGGCAGGCCTTGACCGCTGATGACAATATCCCCAGCAAGGTGATTTATCTGGCGAGTCCGTCAGCCGCCCCTAATTCCGCCGCCCTGGAGCGTAGCTGTAGTGGGCTATTGCACCTGGTGCAGATGCTGGCTAAGGTGATGCAGCCGCCTCAACTGTACCTGGTAACTCAGGGGGTCGCGCAACCGCCCGTGGTGAATCCGGCCCAGGCACCGCTCTGGGGATTGGGGCGTGTCATTGCCCTAGAGCATCCGGCGCTGCGCTGTTGTCGGGTGGATTTAGACCCGAACGCGACGCCTCACCAGCAAATGGCAGATTTGGCGACGGAACTAACCGCTCAGTCTGGGCACGAGGTAATTGCCTACCGTCAGGGACAGCGCTGGATCGCTCGACTCGGTCAGTTCCGCCTGCCCCTCGCTCTGGAGCTACCCAATTTAAACAGCAAGGATGCGTCCTTCCGGCTGGCGATCGCCACCAAAGGCACGACAGACAACTTGCAGCTTCTGCCCGCAATCCGCCGTTCTCCTGGGCCGGATGAGGTGGAAATTCGGGTGACGGCGGCTGGTCTCAACTTTATTGACGTGCTGGATACCCTGGATTTGCTGCCCTTCGAGCGCGACTGGCTGGGGGTGGAATGTGCCGGTGAAGTCGTCGCGGTGGGGGCTAACGTCGCGTCCTTGGCGGTGGGCGATCGCGTCATCGCGTTGGCTCCAGGCAGTTTTGCCCAGTACGTGACGGTGCCAGCGGTATTGGCCGTACGTCAACCTCCAGGTCTAAGCGCGGTCGAAGCCGCCACGATTCCCGCCAATTTCCTCACGGCTCACTATGCCCTGGCAGACGTCGCTCAGATTCAGCCCGGAGAGCGGGTACTGATTCACGCGGCCGCTGGAGGCACCGGCATGGCCGCTGTGCAGATCGCCCTGAACCGAGGGGCAGAAGTATTTGCCACTGCCAGCCCACCCAAATGGCCGATCCTCCAGCAAATGGGCGTTCGCCAGGTGATGAACTCCCGCACCCTCGACTTTGCCGAAGCAATCCTAGCGGCCACTGAGGGCGCAGGGGTTGATGTGGTGTTCAATTCTCTGTCTGGCGAGTTTATTTCCCAGAGCCTGTCGGTGCTGAAGCCCGAGGGGCGCTTTATCGAAATCGGCAAACGCGATGTGTGGAGTCCGGAGCAAGTGGCGACCGTTCATCCCCAAATCGCCTATCACCAGGTTGATCTGCTGTCTCTGACCCAGCAGGCACCGCACCAAATTCAGGCTCTACTGCAAACCCTTGTCCCCTCCTTTGAGACCGGCCAACTGCAGCCTTTACCCCATCGGGTATTTCCAATCACTGCTGCGGTCAGTGCCTTTCGCACCATGCAGCAGGCCAAGCACGTCGGGAAAGTGGTTCTAGAGGTAAAAGGCAGCAGGCAGCAGGCAGCAGGCAAAAGGTAGAACGCTTTCCCAAATTCCCCCACTCCCCCACTCCCCCACTCCCCATC
>ERZ1740058.1255-NODE-1255-length-12745-cov-9.451852_pt1 | contig 12745 bp, 12 predicted proteins | sample MGYA00581745_ERZ1740058 | MGnify/ENA primary metagenome ERZ1740058 (study PRJEB43018, sample SAMN04849742) | marine metagenome | isolation source: floating plastic debris | place: Pacific Ocean | collected 2008-08-30 | study: EMG produced TPA metagenomics... | reverse complement strand
TCCCACGCCGCGCGCTCGGCGGCGTCAAGGTCGGTGTAGTGGGCTGGGATCGGGCCGCCGTCCATAACGGAAAGATTCCTTCAGTCGAGCTTCGGGGCGGGATGACGATCGAGCTTTTGGGTGCGGCGCTCCTCAAGTTCCTCTTCGATTTTGGCGAGCATCGCCTCAGCATCCTCAGGTGTGCGGCCGCGGCGAATGGCCCGTTCCGCAAGCCGCTTTTGGTTCAAGAGCTCGCGAAACGTAAAGGCGCCCAGCGCAGTGTCGCGCCGGGAAATGCCCGTTAGCGGCACGTGTCCGTCTCGCATGTCGGTGCGCCCCAGTGGCGAACAGCAAGCCGCTGAAAGCGCGGACGCAACTTTAAAAACCCCGCATAGACAACGTCCAGCGCGTGGCGGATGACGGGAAGCCCCGCAACCCGCCCCAGCGTGCGAAAGCCCCGCGAGCCGCGCCACAGCGCCGCGAACGCCCCGGCGCCGTCATGCAGTGTCGCCCCTTCGCGCACGTGAAAGCGCGCCATCGCCTGCTCGGCCGTCAGGTCCGCCGGCACATTGCGCGGGTCCGACACGTCGACAAACTCGGCCTCCGACCGGCGGCGATAGATGGAAATCTCGCGCACGCAAAGCGGGCAGGAGCCGTCATAATAAACTTTCAGGTCAGTCACGATTGCCCATCCTTTCCATCACTTGGCTGGCGCGCATGAACATCTGCCCAAACGTGGACCGCGCGAACGCAACACCGGTAAACGCGCCGGCTGACACCGGGCCGATGACCACCGTCGTCTGCCGGCCGAGCGCAGACAGCGTTTCGCTCGCGACCTTGTCAGGCGACATGGCGCCCGGCATCGCGCCGCCCTTAAAGCCCGCGCGGCTACCGAACTCGGTTTTCACCGCGCCGGGGCAGGAGGCCAAAATGTCGATGGGCTTGTCCGCCAGCTCGGCTGCAAAGCTTTCGGTGAACGACAGCACCATCGCCTTCGACGCGGCGTAGGTGGCCAGCGTCGGCACCGGAATAAAGGCGGCGGAGGAGGCCACATTGATGAGCCCCGCGCGCTGATCGGTGCGCTCGGCCTGCGCGATCATGCCGGGCACCAGCTTGTGGGTCAGCTCCAGCACAGCCTCAATGTTCACGCGGAGCGTCGTGCGGTGCTTTTCAAAGTCGGCGGCGAGAAAATCGCCGTACTCGCCAAGCCCAGCATTGTTGATGACAAGGTCGCAGCCCGCAGCCTCCGCCGCGCCGATCACCTGGTCGAGCTCACCGACCTTGGTGAGGTCAGCGACCACCGTCTCGGCGCGATCGCCGAGCTCTGCGCGCAAAATGGCAAGCTTGTTCTCATCCCGCCCGGTGAGGATGACGTGCGTCTCCTCGGGCAGCGCCCGGGCAAAGGCTTCACCGATCCCGCCGGTTGCCCCTGTAATCAGGGCACACTTGGGCGCAGGCCGTTCGCCGTGGATCGCATCTTTCAGTCGATTTCTCATGATACCACCCATGTACGGCGGGCCGCTGCGATGTCGATTGTGTGCGGCGACCCGTCCAGCCGCGCGCCGCGTTTACAGTTTCGCTTCAACGGCATCCCAGAACATGCCCGAAACGTCAGGCCCGCCCAGCTTCTCCACCGCGCGAATGCCCGTCGGCGAGGTCACGTTAATCTCCGTCAGCATCCCGTCGATCACATCAAGACCCGCAAAGGTGATGCCAACTTCAGCAAGGCGCGGACCGACCCGCTCGCAAATCTCCCGCTCCCGCGCCGACAAATCGGTCGTCTTGGCAGCCCCGCCGCGCACCATGTTGGAGCGAATTTCCCCCGGCGGCGGCACGCGGTTGATGGCGCCCGCAAACTCGCCCTCGATCAGAATGACCCGCTTGTCGCCCTCGGTCACCCGCGGCAAGAACTGCTGGATGACGGCGGGTTCGCGAAACACGCTGTCAAACAGGTCAAGGAGCGAGGTCCGGTTCGCATCATCGGCGGTGGACTTAAATACCGCCGCGCCGCCGTTGCCGTACAGCGGCTTGATCACAAGGTCCGGATAGTCCTTGGCAAACTCTTTGATCGCCTCGCGGTCGCGCGTGATCAGCGTAGCCGGCATCAGATCGGCAAACTCAACCACAAACAGCTTCTCGGGCGCGTTACGCACCCCCGCCGGATCGTTGACCACCAGCGTATCGGCCATCTCCAAAAGGTGGGTGGAGGTGACGTACGCCATGTCAAACGGCGGGTCCTGGCGCAGAAGCACCACGTCGATGTCGGCGAGCGCAGTCGCCTCAGCGGGGCCGAGCGTTGCGTGGTTCCCCACCTCATCGCGCACGGTCAGCGGCTCCAGGCGCGAATAGACCGCACCATCGCGCAGCGTCAGCCGGTCGGGATGCGTGTGAAACAGTGTATGGCCGCGCCGCTGGGCCTCCAGAAGGAGGGCGAAAGTGCTGTCGCCGGCAATGTTGATGTTCTGGATGGGGTCCATCTGGACGGCGACGGTGGCCATAAAAGTCTCCTGGCGATGGGCAAGCACATCGGCCGTGCACCGCCGAATAGCAAGCTCAAGCGCCGTCTTTCAGTGCTAGGGCACGTTTATAAAGCGTGCGGCGGTCTGCGCCGGTTGCTTTGGCCACCTCGCCAGCGGCGGCGCTCACGCTCTGGCCGGCGAGCGCACTGCGCAAAAGTGCGTCCAGCGTCTCAACATCGGGAAGCGCTGGCGCGGAGGGCGGCGCCACGAGGATCACGATTTCCCCTTTCGTTGGCTCGGCGGCGAATCGGGCGGCCAATTCAGGCAGCGTGCCCCGCTCCACAGTCTCAAAACGTTTGGTGAGTTCGCGCGCGACGGCCGCCTCGCGCGGACCCAACACCTCCGCCATAGCCGCCAGCGTGTCCCCGAGGCGGTGGGGCGCTACATAGAGGGCCAACGTGGCTTGCACCTGCGCGATGGCATTGAGCTGACGCGCCCGGGCGCCGGCCTTAGCGGGCAAAAAACCCTCAAACAGCACCCGATCGGTCGGAAGACCGCACACCGACAAAGCCGCCGTCAGCGCCGACGGGCCGGGAATGGCGTGGACAGCGTGGCCGCTATCCCGCGCCTCGCGCACCAGCCGAAAGCCGGGATCGGAAATCAGCGGCGTCCCCGCATCGCTCACCAGCGCCACAGCCTCCCCCCCAGCAAGTCGCGCCAAGAGCTTCGGCCGCTGACCCGCAGCCCCATGCTCGTCGTACCGGACCAGTGGCGCACGGATGCCGTAGTGCTGCAGCAGGCGGCCGGTGTGGCGGGTGTCCTCCGCGGCGACGGCGTCGGCTGCGGCCAGCGTGTGCAGGGCGCGCAAGGTGATGTCGGCCAAATTGCCGATGGGCGTTGCAACAATGTAGAGCCCCGGCGCGAGCGATGCGGCCGACATTTGTGTGCCATTGATGAGAAAGCGGCCCTCAGCCATGGGCCAGCCCGTTGCGGCGCCTGATTTCAGTGATAGTAAATTTCGCCATGAGGACTTCTACATCATACGCTCAGGTGCGCGCGCTCGCTGTGCTCTTCGCAGCGCTTTTCTTGGCATCGTGCATCGGCATCCCCGGCGCAGACAATCGCGGGCCGACGGCGATCGTCACCGAAGCGCCGCTATCGGGTGTTCCGCAGGGCCAAGTGATCGGCGACGGCGCCGTCACGGTCGCCATGCTCGTGCCCATGACCGCCGGGGGCAGCGCAAGCGGCCTTGCCCAAAGCTTCGTCAACGCGGCCGAGCTCGCCATGAACGAGGTGACGACGGACAATATCCGCATCGTGGTGCGCGATACCCGCGGCGAAACCGACACTGCACGCCTTGCGGCCGAGGCGGCGGTCACCGAAGGCGCGCAGCTCATCCTGGGCCCCGTGTTCTCGCCCGCCGTTGCGGGGGCCGCAGACGCTGCCCGCGCCGCCGGTATCCCCGTGATCGCGTTCTCCACCGATGCGAGCGTTGCCGGGCGTGGCGTCTATCTCCTCTCGTTCCTGCCACGGCAGGATGCGAGCCGGATCGTTCGCTACGCCATCCGCCAAGGCGGTCGCTCGGCGTTTGCCGCGATGGTCCCGGACAACGGCTACGGCATCGTCTCGGAAGCTGCGTTCCGCGAGGCTGTGGCGGCGGCGGGCTCCCGCGTGGTCGGGGTGGAGCGCTACACCCCAGAAACGCTAACCACGGCAGCGCAGGCGCTCAGCGGACGCGGCGCGTTCGATGCCCTCTTTGTGCCCAACGGCGGCAACGACCCGGCGGCGGTCGCGAACGCGACGCGCAACGTTGGGATCACTGCGCAACTCTTAGGCTCGGGCCAGTGGGACAACCAAGCGGTTCGCAACGACGCCGCCCTCGTCGGCGCAGTCTATCCAGGGCCGAAAGAGGGCGGATTTGCCGACTTCGCCCGCCGCTACCAGGCCGCGTTCGGGGCTGAGCCGCCGCGTACGGCCTCGCTGATCTACGATGCGGCGCTCCTCGCCAACGGCCTTGTGGGGGCGCGCGGGCCGGGCGCGTTCCGGCCGCAGTCGCTGGAGGGGCGCGAAGGCTTCATCGGCATTGATGGGATTTTCCGCTTTAACAGCAGCGGCCTCTCTGAGCGGGGGCTTGCGGTCTACGAGGTCCAGGCCGGCGGCGGGGCACGGGTTGTCGCGCCGGCGCCCACCGCCTTCGGGCAGTAGGAATAATGGCCAACGTCCTCATCGTGATGTCGGGCGGGATCGCGGCCTACAAGGTGCTCGATCTCATCCGCCGGCTGCGCGAGCGGGGGCACACAACGCCTGTGGTGATGACCGAGGCCGCGCAGCGTTTCGTCACCCCCCTGTCGGTGGGAGCCTTGTCCAACGCGCCGGTGCTCACGGAGTTGTGGGACTTGGACCGCGAGCGCGAAATCGGCCACATCCGCCTCGCCCGCAGCGCCGACGTGGTGCTGGTGGCACCCGCCAGTGCTGACTTTTTGGCGCGCATGGCCCACGGGCTGGCGGATGACCTGGCGACCGCAGTGCTCCTCGCAACGGGCGCACCGGTGGTGGTCGCGCCGGCGATGAACCCGTTTATGTGGGAGCACCCGGCGACACAACGCTCCGTGGCGCAGCTGACGGCCGATGGCGTGCGCACCGTCGGGCCTGAGGCTGGCGAGATGGCTGAGCGGAACGAAGCGGGCGTCGGCCGTCTTGCCGAAACCAGCGCCCTCATAGCAGCCGTTGAGGAGGCGCTCGGCGCAGACAGGCCGCTTGCGGGCCGCCATGTGCTTGTTACCAGCGGGCCGACCCACGAGCCCATCGATCCGGTGCGCTACATCGCCAACCGCTCATCCGGGCGGCAGGGGCACGCCATCGCCGCAGCTGCCGCGCGGGCAGGGGCGACGGTGACGCTTGTTAGCGGGCCGGTCCGGCTCGCGGATCCTGCTGGCGTCGAGACCCACCACGTGGAGAGCGCGCGGGATATGCTGGGGGCCGTGGAGCGCGCCCTGCCCGCGGATGCGGCCGTGTTCGCTGCCGCTGTCGCAGACTGGCGCGTGAACGCTGCTGCACAAAAGTTGAAGAAGGGCAGCGGTCCACTGCCGACACTGGAGCTGACTGAGAACCCAGACATTTTGGCGACTGTTAGCCGCTCACCGCAGCGCCCAACCCTGGTGGTGGGCTTTGCCGCCGAGACTGAGCACGTGCTTCCCAACGCGCGGGCGAAACTGGAGCGCAAAGGCTGCGATTGGATTGTGGCCAACGACGTCTCCCAAGGCGTATTCGGGGCCGAGACCAACACCGTGCATCTGGTGAGCGCCGCCGGCGTCGAAGACTGGCCGACGGCGGGCAAGGACGAGGTCGCCGCGAAGCTCGTGGCACGGATCGCGGAGGCGTTGAGCGGCGCATGATGAACGTTCCGATTATGGCGCTCCCCCACTGCGCCGCCATCCCAGCCTACGCGACCGGTGAGGCGGCGGGGCTCGATCTGGCGGCGGCCGTTCCTGAGGATGCGCCGATCACGCTGGCGCCGCTTGGCCGTGCGGCGGTGCCGGCAGGATTTGCGATGGCGCTGCCGGTGGGCTTCGAAGCTCAGGTCCGGCCCCGCAGCGGACTTGCAGCGAAGCACGGGGTGACGGTGCTCAACGCGCCGGGCACCATCGATTCGGATTATCGCGGCGAGGTCAAAGTGCTCCTCGTCAACCTCTCGGACGCGCCGTTCACGATCCGCCGGGGCGAGCGGATCGCGCAAATGGTGATTGCGCCCGTGACGATCGTCGCCTTGGTCGCCACCGACGCGCTCCCCGAAACCGCGCGCGGTGAGGGGGGCTTTGGCTCCACAGGCACGTGAGCCCTGAGGAGATCGAGCGATATGCGCGCCACCTCGTGCTCCGCGATGTGGGCGGTCCGGGGCAGGCAAAGCTGAGGGCCGCGCGCGTCGTCGTTGTTGGCGCAGGTGGGCTTGGCTCTCCGGTCATCACCTATCTCGCCGCCGCGGGCGTCGGTACCATCGTTGTGGTGGACGACGATGTCGTGTCGCTCTCCAACCTCCAGCGGCAAATTCTGCACGGGACGCCCGATGTGGGACTGCCCAAGACTGATAGCGCCGAGGCTGCGGTGGGGCGCCTCAATCCGAACGTGCGCGTCGTGAAAGAGGCGATGCGGCTTAGCGCCGACAACGCGATGCGGCTGGTGGCGGGCGCCGATGTGGTGGTCGACGGCGTCGATAATGCGGCGACCCGGGCTATCCTCGCGCGCGCGTGCGTGGATGCGCGTGTCCCGCAGGTCAGCGGCGCAGTGGCGGGTTTTTCAGGCCAGGTCACGACGTTTGCGCCGAACGATCATGGGCCGGGCTACAGCGATCTTTATCCCGATCCGCCTCCCGACGACCTCCAGGAGGAGTGCGCGGTCGCGGGGATCCTGGGTGTTGTCACCGGGGTCATCGGCACGCTCCAGGCCAACGAGGCTCTGAAAATCATTCTGGGCGTTGGGGAGCCGCTTTATGGCCGGCTTTTACTGTTTGATGCCCGCGCCGCCTCGTTCGACGTCATTGGCTATGGACGATAGCCGGGTGGTTGACATCGAAAGGTGTTTTCACCGGAGGAGGCCCGTTCGCGATCGTGTCGGCAACGTACTCATCGCTCAACGCGAACAGTTCCACAGGCTCTGACACGCCCGCCAACAGGTGCGACCCCAGCGGACGAAACGCCGGCCGCCCTTGCGCGATAGCGTCGGTGACGATGACCGGCACGTGAAACTTTTTGGTGAGTCGCTCCATCCGAGCGACCTTGTTCACTGAGCCGCCGATCACCGAGAACGTGAGCCGGGTCGGAATGCCGATATTGCCGTAGACGACGTCGCCGATGTCGATGGCGAGCCCCATAACGTCAGCGACGCTGTCGGTCGGCCCCAGAATATCGGCATGCTTGTGGCGTAGCTCTTCCAGTTTGCTGAGCGCAGTGAGTGTCGCTTGTCGGCCGCGCTCAACGCCATTGTCGGTGAGCGGGAAAATTGCGAGCACGGCATCGCCGATAAAGTCCAAAATGTCGCCGCCAGCCTCTTCGACCGGCCCGGCGGTCGCGGCGAAAAAGTCGTTCAAAAACGCGATATAGCGTTCAGTGCCGAGCGCTTCGCACAGCGATGTGGACCGGCGCAGATCGCAATACCAAATGGCGGCGGTGACCGTTTCGCCTTCACCGCGCATCATCTGCCCTCCCAGCACGCGGCGCCCGGCGCCGCGAGCCAGATAAGTGGCGAGCAACGTTTCAGTGGTCTCGCTGAGGAGCGCGGTGCGGGCGGTCAGAGACAACATGAAGCGCAGGCGCTCCAGGACTGCCTTTTCTTCTTCGCTGAAGCCCGTTGGACAATCGCTGCAAAAACTGAGCACAAGGCCGCTTGCAGGAATGTCGAGCCGAGCCGTCTCGGCCTGAAACCCCACCGAAAACAGCAAATACTCAGTGTGTCCCTCGTCGAAAAGCTCGGTGAGGATGGGATACTCGGCGCGCTGGTGCGGATCGGTGAGGTCAGAGCGCAGGAAGGGCACCTGCTGGGTGAGCATGTAGTAGATCGGCGAGTTTAAAAACTCGTCGCTCTCGGCCGCGTCCTCGTGGGTGAAGCGCTGGTGGCTGACGCCGGACGCGGCCAACCAGAGAAATTGCTGCGCGAACCAGACCGGATCGATGAGGCGCCACGAAATCGACGCGCGCGACAGCGACACGCCCCCAGAGCGCAGCGCCGTGCAGCATTCCTCGAAAGCCTCGCCGAAAGGGCGGGCGTAAAGCGCGCTGACTGCGAGGAGCTCCTCGCATTTCGCGATGACTGAGTTGCGGTCCAAAACGCCTCCCGGGCCCTAGCTGGACCCGTGGCAGTGTTTGAATTTCTTGCCTGAACCGCAAGGGCAGGGCGTATTGCGGCTGACTTTGCCCCAGGTCGCGGGGTCCGCCGGGTTGCGCTCCGCCGCGCTTTTGCGCGCTTGGCGTGGCTCGCGCACCGCCAGCTCCCCGTCGTCCACAAACCCGCCATCGTTTTCGGCGAACGGGTCCATCAGGCTGGCGTCGTATTCTTCGTCGTCATCTTCGGGCAGCATCGGGGGCGGATCGCCAATGCGAAGCTCAATGCGTGACAAATGCGTGGTGACGACGCTGCGAAGCTCGTCGAGCAGCGCTTCGAACAGCTGGAACGCCTCGGTTTTGTACTCCTGAAGCGGGTCGCGCTGCGCGGTCGCACGGAACCCGATAACCGAGCGCAGGTGATCAAGCGTTGCAATGTGCTCGCGCCACAAATGGTCGAGCGTTTGAAGCAGGATCGTCTTCTCCACCTGGCGCCAAACATCGTGCCCGTAGGTGGCGACCTTGCGCGCCGCAGCCTCGTCGGCAGCCTTTTTCAGCCGCTCGCGAATTTCTTCGTCCGCAATGCCCTCTTCGTCCGCCCAGTCTTTAATGGGCAGGTCGAGGTCGAAAATCTCCTTGGAGGCCTCGGTCAGTCCTGCCGTATCCCACTGTTCGGGGTAGGCTTTTTCCGGAATGTGCTTGGCCACCAGCGCTTCGATAACGTCGTAGCGCATGTCGGTGATGGTCTCGCGCACACTATCTTCGCGCATCAGCTCGCGGCGTTGATCGAACACCACTTTGCGCTGGTCGTTCATCACATCGTCGTACTTGAGGATGTTTTTGCGCTGGTCGAAGTTGCGCGCCTCGACCTTTTGCTGGGCCTTTTCCAGCGCCCTGTTGATCCACGGGTGGACGATGGCCTCGCCCTCTTCCAGCCCCAGGCGGCGCAGCATCCCGTCCATCTTGTCCGACCCGAAGATGCGCATGAGGTCATCTTCAAGCGACAAGTAAAAGCGGGAGCGGCCGGGGTCGCCCTGGCGGCCAGAGCGGCCGCGCAGCTGGTTATCGATCCGCCGGCTTTCGTGCCGCTCGGTGGCAAGCACAAATAGGCCACCTGCATCGAGCGCTTTCTTTTTCATCTCTTCGGCGCGGCTGCGGATCGCCCCTTCCTTCGCCGCGCGGTCCGGGTCGTCACCGCCCTGCGAATCGACGGGGCCAAGCTCCTCACGGATCAGCATGTCCGCGTTGCCGCCCAGCTGAATGTCGGTGCCGCGGCCGGCCATGTTCGTGGCGATGGTGATCGCCCCCGGAATGCCGGCCTGGGAAATGATTTTGGCTTCCTGCTCGTGGAAGCGCGCGTTCAGCACTTGGAAGGTTGGCTTGCCGCCCTTCGTCTCGCCCACGTGCGCGGCCGCGTGCGGCACCGTCACATCGCTCTGACGGAACCCGTCTTTCTTCAAGCGCTCGGCGAGCTGCTCTGACTTTTCGATGCTCGTGGTGCCGACCAGGATCGGCTGACCCTTGTCGTGCGCCTCGTGGATGCACTCCAGGATCGCTTTGTACTTCTCGTCCTGCGTGCGGAAGACTTGGTCGTCTTCGTCCTCGCGGGCGATGTCCCGGTTGGTCGGGATCGACACCACGTCGAGCTTATAAATGTCCATGAACTCCTCCGCCTCGGTGGCGGCGGTGCCCGTCATGCCGGCAAGCTTGTCGTACATGCGGAAATAGTTCTGGAACGTGATCGACGCGAGCGTCTGGTTCTCCGGCTGGATCGGCTGGCGCTCTTTCGCCTCCAGCGCCTGGTGCAGGCCCTCGCCATAGCGGCGGCCTGGCATCATGCGGCCGGTGAACTCATCGATGATGATCACCTCGCCACTTTTGACGATGTAGTCCTTGTCGCGCTGAAAAAGCTTGTGCGCGCGAAGGCCTTGCTGGAGGTGGTGTACCACCGACACGTTCTCGACGTCGTAGAGAGAATCGCCCTTCAAGAGCCCGGCTTCAGCGAGCAGCCCTTCCAGCTTCTCGTTGCCCGCCTCGGTGAACGTGGCGGTCCGCAGCTTCTCGTCGATCTCGTAGTCATCGGCGACAAGGTGCGGGATGAATGTGTCTACCTTGTTGTAAAATTCGGTGCGGTCTTCCAGCGGGCCAGAGATGATAAGCGGCGTGCGCGCCTCATCGATAAGAATAGAATCCACTTCATCGACGATCGCGAAGGCATGATCGCGCTGCGTCATCAGCTTGATGTCTGACTTCAAATTGTCGCGCAGGTAGTCGAAGCCGTACTCGTTGTTGGTGCCGTAGGTGATGTCGGCGGCGTAGGCGGCGCGGCGCTCCAGATCGGTGCGGCCGTGGACGATGGTGCCGACCTCAAGACCCAAAAAGCGGTAGATCTGGCCCATCCATTCGGCGTCGCGTTCGGCGAGGTAGTCGTTCACCGTCACCACGTGGACGCCGCGACCCGATAAGGCATTGAGATAACAGGCGAGCGTGGCGACGAGCGTTTTGCCTTCACCGGTCTTCATTTCCGCGATAGAGCCTTCGTTGAGCACCATCCCGCCAATCAGCTGCACATCGTAGTGCCGCTGGCCGAGCGCGCGCTTGGCAGCCTCCCGCACCGTGGCGAAAGCGGGGATCAAAAGGTCGTCAATTGGCTTGCCGTTGGCGGCTTCGGCTTTGAAATCCAGCGTCTTTTGCCGCAGGGCATCATCATTAAGCTTCTGAAAGTCGGCTTCGGCAGCGTTGATTGCATCAACGCGGCTGCGATAGCCCTTCACACGACGGTCGTTCGCCGAACCGAAGAAACGTTTAGAGAGGGAGCCGAGCATCCGGTTTCCTTGAGCGTAAAGCGGGGCGGCGCGCGGCAAGAATTGAGCCGTCGGGCGCGTCCCGGAGATATGTTTGCCCCTGGGCCGCGTGTCAAACCGCGCTTGCCCCACATTCAGCGAAGGCCACCCATGAAACACCATGCCATCGCGGCATTGCTCGCCGCCAGTCTCGCCGTTCCGGCGCTGGCCCAATCACCGGCTCCCACCGCTGACGACGGGAATTCGGTCCTCGCCACCGTCAACGGCCTCGAGGTCACGGCGGCCGACGTCGCCTTCGGTCTTGAAACGCTAGGCCAGGCGTTGGAGCGCTTTCCTGAAGCGCAGCGCCCGCAAATGGTGCTCGATCTGATGATCGACATGCACCTTCTCGCAGACGCGGCGCAAAAGGCCGGCATCGGCGATAACCCCATCGTCGAGCAGCGCACCGACTACTACCGCACGCAGACGCTGCGCGACCTCTACATGGAGGATATCATTTCCCGCGATGTCACTGAGGACGCAGTGCGGGAGCGCTATGAGACCGAGGCGGCACAGGTGGAGCCGCGCAAGGAAGTCAGCGCCCGGCACATTCTGGTCGCCGATGAGGACCTCGCGAAGGACCTTATCGCTCAGCTCAACGACGGCGGCGATTTTGCGGCCCTTGCTGAAGAGCACAGCATGGACCCTGGCTCCAAAGCCCGCGGCGGATCGCTAGGCTTCTTTGGCCAAGGCCAGATGGTGAAGCCCTTCGAAGATGCCGCCTTTGCGTTGGAGCCCGGCCAAGTCACGCCTGAGCCCGTGCAGTCGCAGTTCGGCTTCCACGTCATCCAAGTTGACGATACCCGCGTCAGCGAAGTGCCGGGCTTCGACCAGGTGGGCGGGCGCATCCGCGACATCATGATCCGCGAGGCCTTCATGGCTGAGCTCGAGCGCCTGAAGGAAGACGCCGAAATCGAGCGCATGGTGCCGACGCCGCAATGACGGACGTCTCACCGTTTGCGCCGGCAAGTGTGAGCGAGCCGGTCCCAATCGCGGGGGTCCGGCTTGCAACGGCGATGGCCGGCATCAAGGTCGCCGGCCGCAAAGACGTGGCTCTCATGGCGTTCGATGAGGGGACCAGCGTTGCGGGGGTGCTCACGCGCTCGCGCTGCGCCTCCGCGCCCGTGGAGTGGTGCAAGGCGCGGCTTCCCGCCGGTGCGGCGCGCGCGCTTCTGGTGAATTCTGGCAACGCCAACGCCTTTACCGGACAGCGCGGGGCCGACGCGGCACGGCTTTCGGCCGAGCTTGCCGCAACGGCGCTTGGTATCTCGCCGGACGAGGTCTTTTTGGCATCCACCGGCGTGATCGGTGCGCCGCTGTCGGCGACCGCGTTTGCGGGCGTCATGGACGGCCTGTCCGGCGATCTGTCGCCGACGGGGTGGGCGGACGCCGGTCGCGCGAGCATGACCACCGATACCTTCCCCAAGGTCGCGAGCCGAACAGTCACGCTCGCCGGCGGATTGGTGCGCATCAACGGGATCGCCAAGGGCGCCGGCATGATCGCGCCCGACATGGCGACCATGCTGTCGTTCGTGGCGACCGACGCCGCGATCCCCGCCCAAGAGTTGCAATCCATGCTCCGTGTGGGCGCCAACGCCTCCTTCAACCGCGTCACGGTCGATTCCGACACATCAACATCCGACACCCTGCT
>ERZ1740058.1254-NODE-1254-length-12757-cov-5.105416_pt1 | contig 12757 bp, 16 predicted proteins | sample MGYA00581745_ERZ1740058 | MGnify/ENA primary metagenome ERZ1740058 (study PRJEB43018, sample SAMN04849742) | marine metagenome | isolation source: floating plastic debris | place: Pacific Ocean | collected 2008-08-30 | study: EMG produced TPA metagenomics... | reverse complement strand
GGATGACTTCTGTCGGGCCTTTGAGCAATAATGCCTTGAGCACCTTCAGCTGCCCTCAATGCCGGGCGAACGGCTGAGTCACTCAAAGTTGAGCCGCAGCGAAGTGATGACGATTGTGATTGTCTTTCAAGGCTCTGGCGATCGCACCTTTAAGGAGTTCTACACCCTTTGCGTCCTGCCCGGTTAGCGTCATGCGTTTCTCCATTTGTTGAGCGACAACCGCTTCGTGGAACTGATGCCATGGTGCCTGATGCGGCTCTACTGCTACCTCTAAACCCGCACGGGAGAAATGACTGGCATCGTCTGCATCGACTCGACGCCTATCGAAGTGTGTCTGCTGGTCGCGCCAAATCGCACAGAATCTTCCAAGACCAGGTGGGCTGGAGCAAAAACTCGATGGGCTGGCACTTCGACTTTAAGCTGCACCGGCTCATCAACGAGCGCGGTGAACGGTTGACCTTTAAGCTGACTCTGGCAAACACTCATGATCGCGTGCCAGTGCCAGAGCTGACGCAAGGGCTCAGCAGCAAACTCTTTGGCGATCGCGGCTATATTCGCCAGGAACTCTTCGACGAGCTCTACGCGCGCGGGTTAGAGTTGGTCACCAACTACAAGAAGATGAAAAACAAGCTGGTCAAGCTCATTGGCAAGGGGATGCGACACAAACGGCCCTTGATTGCAACGGTGAATGAACAGCTCAAGCACCTCTTTCAGATTGAGCATTCACGGCATCGCAGTCCCTTCAATGGCTTCGTCAACGTCTTAGCAGCTTTGGCCGCTTACACCTACCAGAAGAAGAAACCCGCCTTAGACCTATAGGTCTAAGGACTGGCAGCTTTTGCCAACAGCTATCTTATAACCTCGTCGAACTGACTCAAGCTCAGCAGTATATAAGAACTTCCGCAAAAAATGCCTCAATCCCTCCGATTGGGGAAATGTTGAATCTGATTTCCTCAATATTGGGAATTCAAGCGGCCAAAATCAGATGCAGATAGTCCGAGCTCGGCTTTTTGACCGGTTGCTCACCGCGACAAGCCCTTTTCGCGATTTATCCAACGCAAGGATGCAAATGCAAGAATGCACGATTAAGATTACTAATTCTTGGGGAAAGCATTTATAAGAATCTTGAGTCCAGATCCATTGATCCCTACAATAATAATTATCAGTTAATAAGCAAAAATACGCAGTTCGGTCAGGAGGAACTATGCCGAATCGACCAATTATTCTAGGGATCGTGGGCGATAGTGCCGCAGGTAAAACGACTCTCACTCGTGGGATCGGTCAGATTTTAGGTGAAGACCAGGTCACGGCCATTTGTACGGACGATTACCACCGCTACGATCGCCAGCAGCGTAAAGATATGGGCATCTCGGCCCTGCACCCAGACTGTAACTACCTTGACATTATCGAACAGCATTTAGAATTGCTGCGGCAAGGGAGACCGATTCTCAAGCCGATTTATAACCACAGCACCGGCATGTTTGACCCGCCAGAATATATCAAGCCGACCAAGTTTGTCATTGTTGAAGGGTTATTGGGCTACTCCACCGCGATCGCTCGAGACTGCTACGACGTCATGGTTTACCTGGCCCCCCCTGAGGAGCTTCGTTTTAACTGGAAAGTCAAGCGTGATACTCGCAAACGCGGCTACACCCAAGAGCAGGTAATAGATCAGCTCAAAGCTCGCGAGCCAGATTCAGAGGCCTTTATCCGCCCTCAGAGACAGTGGGCAGATGTCATTGTGAGCTTCTACCCACCGGACAGTGGCAATGGTGGCAAGGATGACTTGTTACTGAATGTCAAACTGGTGTTGCGTCCAACGATTCCCCACCCTGACTTCACCCATATCCTTGGCGATACTGGCAATCACTTGGGTGATTCCACCCGGTTAGTGCTGGATCGTGACATGGGCAAGCCGGTAGATGTGTTGGAAATCGATGGTCACGCGACCCAAGAGCAGGTACAAGAACTAGAGCGCATTCTCTGCAACGAAGTACCTTATTTGGGACGATTTTGTAGCCTTGAAGGTAATGAAGAAATTGGGAAGCTGCTTGGCACTACAGGGGAGACGCTGCAGAGCTACCCGCTAGCACTAACCCAGTTATTAATCACCTATCACATGCTAAAAGCAGACAAGATATCTAAGCAATTAGCGGCCTAGATAAGTTCTCAAACCTCAAGTTCAGAGCGAGGAATGTGATGAGTCATGTTCCTCGTTTTTTGCTCTATTCACTCCTAAATAGGACGTTAGTAATATACGGTTCTGGACGGGTGCTGATGCTATGGCAAGGTGGGGGATGCAGGATCCTCTGGGAAAAGGGCAAGTCCTGCGGCCATGAAAGGTTGCAGGCACAATAGCAAAACTCAGAGTTCAAAATACCCTTCGAGAAGGGTAAGTAGATGGGTTGAATCTTTTGTAGAACGAGTCGATGATGACGAAACCCTTGCGAGTGTTGGGTTTCGTTCCTCAACCGCAACCGATATCATTTGAAATTTAATAACGCCTGCCTACTTAAAGCCCTACATCCCATATTTCGCAGGTCAAGCTAGAGCTGTCGGGTATTGAGAGACTGATCAGAATTTTGTGTTTCATCAGACTCATGCTCAAGCGGCTAGCAGTCCCGGCCTAGAGATCTCAAATGGGTTCCATAAGCCGATAGATTACGTGGGACCTTGCAAAAACAAAACCGTATCATTCCAGATTCTCCAGTATTATTTCGATTGCCGCCTTTGCCGATTTGATTGGAGATTCCATGACGCCAAGCCACTCAAACGTGGACGACCGATCAAGCAGAGTGACAACGGCATAGACTAACGCTTGCAGTTGATTTTCCGGTGTATTCGGATAATCGTGTTTCAGAGCCTCACTCATAGTCCAAAACATTTTTTCATAGCTTTGCCGTAGGCGATCGCGCACAATCTCGGATCGCGTTGCGTAGGCAACGATCTCCGCCCAGAGAATGTCTGCCCGCCTGATCGCTTCCTGCTGACCGTAGAACACATTCACGAGTTCCATAAAACCCGCTGACTGTTCCCGCTTAGTCAGTACCTCATTCATGTGCGAGTCAAAGTTATCAACAATTCTTTGGGCCATCGCATCGACCAAAGCCTCACGATTGCCGAAATAATGACTGATAATTTTCCGATCCATCCCTAGCACCTGAGCGATGTGTTGAAACGAGCTGCTCTCAATCCCACGCTCTAAGATGCACTGCTCGAAGGCATCCAAAATATCCTCTCGCCGCTCAATGACCAGTTTTTTTCGTCCCATGGCAAGTCTCCCGTCTGCGCGCATGATCGCTCGCGATACTTCTCTGAGACTACAGGATGCCAAAAAGGGTTGACAAAATAAATCCACCACTTGTAGAATTTATTTAAATTCACCAATTGATGAATTTAACAGCGTCAACTTGAACTGAGTTTTCAGCCACAGAAGCCACAGCCAACGCTGTGTTAGCTGCATGAAACGTTTCAAACATACTCTTAGGAAATTAGCGTCATGCAAATACTCAAAGAAATTAAGCTTTCCCGTTTGGTTTTGGCTATTGCGATAACACTGTTTATTGCTGATACGATGCCCCACCCCAGTCTGTCAGGTGGATTTCTCGAAAATTCCTTGGCCCTAATACAAGGAGAGCCTACTGCTACAACGTCTCGCTCAGATATGACAATCACGAATCACAATTAAAGAACGAATGATAGCGAGCGCTTGTTAGCACCTGCCTCTTAAGACGATAGCGAGCATACTACTGCCACACATTGGCTAGGATTTTCTCCTTCGGTGAGACACATATTTCCAATTTCTGTAGTGGCTCGTAAACAATAATTCCTGTGCTCGCAAACAGATCCATTTTAATGATTTCCATATCATTTTAACTCGATTCCAAGGAGACTACTCATGCAAAGTTATCAAGCACAAGCTGCAGCTGAAAAAACAGTAAAATTAGTCGGAGCTGCAGATATTGTTGTTTTGAAATCGGCAGATTTCGCAACCGCAGCAAGCCATCTTTCAGCAGCCTTCAGTCAAGATCCACTAATTAGCTACTTTTTGCCTGAAGCTGCTTCAGCAAAACAAAAGGCACTGAAACATCTCAGTACGGCATTTCTCAAATTTTCACAGTCCTATGGCCATATTTATACTACCGCTGAAAATCCCAAAGGTGTGGCGATTTGGTTGCCCCCTGAAGCTTTCCAAATTACGTTTCTCCAACTGTGGAAGGCAATAACATCCGGTCTGATCGCGAGTCCATTTTATCTGCGCTGGAATCGAATAGTAGATTTCATTTCTCTTGTAAACACAGAAATTCAACTACACAATAAGCTTTGTCCAGAACCACACTGGTATTTAGGAATGCTGGGAGTTTCGCCAGAATGTCAGGGGCAGGGGATTGGAGGAAAATTACTTCAGCCGGTACTGGAAAAGGTAGATCGTACAAAGATGCCTTGCTATTTAGAAACGACGACGACTGCTGCTGTGCGGTTCTATCAACGGCATGGATTTGAAGTGGTCTATCAAGGAATGCTTTTTGAACATGAATATTGGGCAATGAAACGCTATCCCAAAAGCTAATTTTAGTGGCAGCGACTGGGAAACCTAAGTGATTGCATGCTTTTGTTTGGAAAAACTAATTTCATGCTAAAAAATTAAGAGCAGGATACATATCAAGTGGGTTTCATCTCATTTTGAATTACTAAATTTCGCTCATTAGGTGTTGATTTTCAGTGCTACAACTTTTGTAGCACCACCGATGTTGCGTTGGGTCTTTAGGTGATCCGTACAAGCATTTCTCTTGCAAGGAACTGAATAGCTATTACAGGTAAAAGGAGAAATTTTCATGTCCGATTATCTACTCGATGGTTCAGAAATGTTCTATTTTAGCGGCAAAGCACGAGCCTATCTACGTTGGAAAGGCATCGATTTTGAGGAGCGGAATAGTGATGAAAAATTCTACAACGAGGTCTGTATTCCGCGCATTGGCTATCCGATGATCCCGTTGGTAATCACTCCAGACGATCAAACAATCCAGAATACGACGCTGATTATGGATTATTTCGAGCAACTGGAGATGCCGGACCATCACTAACCGCCTCTGGTCCTGTCCAACAATTAGTGGCCCGACTCATAGAGCTTTATGCGGATGAATGGCTTCTCATTCCAGCAATGCACTATCGTTGGGAGTACGATGCAGATGCCATAATTACTGAGTTCGGCCTCAATATGATGCCTGGAATGTCGGTTGAGGAGCAGAGAAAAGCTGGGGAAGACCTTGCCTTCACGTTTAGTGGTTCTGGTCCAATCTTAGGTATTCATGAACACACCAAAGCAGCGGTAGAGCAATCGTGACGTAAGCTGTTGAGCGAACTTGATACCCACTTTCGCCATCATCTTTATTTGCTAGGTGAACGACCATGCACGGGAGACTTTGCACTCGTTGGCGCACTGTATGCTCATCTTTACCGTGATGCAAGCGCAGGTGCGCTAACGCGCAAGGAAGGAATTGCGGTTGCTCAATATGTCGAGCGGATGATGTTTCCACGTGGCGGTTTAATTGGAGACTATTTGCCGGAAGATACGATCCCAGAAACTCTGATTCCTATGCTTAGTCGTATTATGAGAGAGCAAATGCCATGTATTGAAGTAACAGCAAGATGCTTAGCAACTTGGAAGATGGAAAATCCTGACGTCGATATTCCACGTATGCTTGGAAAGCATGAGTTCTCGCTAGAAGGGCTATCTGCAAATCGTGGTATTTTCCCTTACGCAATTTGGCTTTTCGGATGTGCACGTGAGCTTTATGACAACATGGATGGCAATGCTCGCAAAGAAGCTGATGCTCTATTAGATCAATGCGGCGGTGGATTATTCTGCAAGATTCCAATCAATGCACCTGTTAAGTTACAGGATTTTCGGTTGCAATGGGCTTAAAAGCTCTTTCTGGGAATACGTGCCGTTTTACTGATAAGGCCACTGGCGGAATAGGGGAAAACAATCGCCGCAGGCAACGCTGAAAGCTCTGACTTGTGAAACCGGCTTTGCCATTTAGCTCGACTGAGGCCCCCTCTGGAATGCCCTCAATCTTTCGACCCCTGGGCGTAAAGGTAAAGCCATTATCCCGATCAGGCACAGTCTGATAGTAGTTATCCACAAAGGTGACGTTGTCCCAGACTTTGACTTCAGGTTCCTCAAAGTCTCGGTACACTGGCCCCAGTGACGGCTGGTCAAAGTCATGGGGGTCGATGGTGGTCATGTGCAGATCACCCGCAATAACCTGACCATTGGCGTCTCTGACCACGCCACCCGCGTTCGGGTAATAGGTGCCCAAGCGCTGAATGATCTCACTTTTGACCACCGTGCCGCGACTAAAGCCAATGAAGTGCAACGGCGAATCGAGCAGGAGCCCTTGATTATCGGTATCGCCCACTGCCATCAGCGCCTGGTCGAGGGACACCATCGCGGCAAAAATGGCATCGGCGGCGGCCTCAGTAAAGCCCGCATCGGGAATGATAGATTCGTTGTTTGTGGACCACTCCGGCAAGAGTTCCAGGGGCTTATCAGTGATACGAATTCACGGCTGCCAGAAACTTGCATTCGATCAGTTTAGAAGAACAGTTGAGTTTGCAAGTTCAAGAAGTATAGGTTGCCGTTGTCATCAAAGTTGTTGGCGTTCATGACCCAGTAGAAGGAGGGCATGATAGCGATGTGGGGCGAGAGCGGGTAGCGATAAGACACTTCCAACTCTTGCTGAGTACCACCATCACCGCCACCGGCCATCATAAACTCTCGGCCAGCCAAAATGTCAAACGGCATCACGTAGGATACCGTGCCGAGTGCCCCCTCTTTAAACAGGTCAGGAAATGCGAACCCAAATTGAACGGATTGAGCATCGATAGAGCCGACGTCGTCACCATCGTCAATTAAATGAGTGCTGCCGTAGCTATAGCGGCCAAATAAACCCAACCAATCGACAGGTGTCCAGTCAAAGTTCAGCAGTAAGGTATCTGCAGTCCCAGAATCCAAAGCCCCTCCCAAGCCATCATCCGCGAGACCATAGAATGGCTCACTCGTAGCGCCTCCAATTTGACCGGCACCATTGGGGACTAAGCGCGAGCGAGTATATAAAAATCGCAGGTTCAAATTGTCTAAGGGCTGTAGTCCGAGCTGGGCGGAAAGTGTGTGAGCGCCACCAAAGAGGCCACGGGCAGGATCGGGAACTGCCGTTGTGGTCAAAAACTCGGTATTTTCGGCCAGCCAGCCTATGCGGAGATCAGCCCAATCCGCGATGTCCCAAACGACGATCGCACCCGTCCCCCGATCAACGGCGTTGACTTGAGTACTGCCACTAGCGTTAAAGCTGTTGGCGCCTGAAAGAAAGATGGTGTAACGATTATTGTCGAAGAAGCGATACCAGTTGATTCTCGGCCCAACTTCTACCGACAGCTTCTCGCCGATGGGAAAACCGTAGCTGAGTTCTCGAATGAAGACATCATTGATGCGGCCCCCCGGAGTCCCTGTATGCAAAGTAAACGGCGTGCCAAAGGTGTTAAAGAGCCCTGCAGACGTGTAGAGATTAGCAGCAGAGTTACCATCGCCCACGACAAACTGAATTGTCAGTTTGTCAGAGCCCGTAAAGGAGCTATCAAAATTGATCCAGCTCAGGTAACCGAAGGTAACGGCAGAATTATCATTGATAGCCTGGACGATAGGGTTGCCTTCCTCATCGCGACTCCCCACAAAGGCGTTATCCGCAAATGTGCGCTCGGTCAAGATATCAGCATCGCGAAAACCAGCATTGATATGGGTAAAAATGCTTCCCCTGAGTTTAGTGACGGTCGAGAACTGGTTGGCTCGCAATTCAGCCACCTCAGTTTCCAGCCCCTCGACCCGACTGCCCAGTTCTGCCAATTCTGCCGCAAACTCTGCGGATAACCGCTGAATGGTGGCAATATCGTCAGCACTAATGTCATTTTCGACAATGAGCAATCGGATGGCATCCAAACAAGAGTTGAGTCCCGCCGCAAACTCATAGCGGGTGATAAAGCGATCGCCTCGATACATCAAATCGGGATACCCTTCGATGCAGCTATACTCTTCGACCAGACTGGCCAGGGCCTGATAGGCCCAGTCATCAGGCAAAACGTCTGTGAGTTCAGTGATCTCTGAAATCTGCTCTAGTTGCCGGGATTGGGTCGCCGCGAGAACCTCTGCTTCGGTGACCATTTGGGGCATGTCAGCCGCTGTTGTCAGGGTAGCTACGTCTGTCACCAGTACCGGGACAATAACTTCTGAAGATACGGTAGAGAATGAGGGCGCTGTGTCTAAATCGGCAGCGACAGTGGCGATTTCACTAGCGGTAGCGGTGAGGGTCGGAGTCGACACGGCGTTAGGCAGCGCGCGCGCTGCCTCAAGGGAAACCTCAACGGTCGCCACCATATCCTTTTCAGGCCTTTCTAGCTTCACCCCAAAATCATCCGAGAAGCTCAGGGAGGCAAACCCCCAATCCACAGTAGCGCTTGGGGACAGATCGTCGGAGAGAGAGAAGTCCGAGGCGGCGGCGGCTCCCGCCATCGCTGAGACCAACAGCAAGCCAGTCAAACTACTCCCCCCGACCATGTCCGACGGGAAAAGCCGCAGAACCGCTGGCCAAAAAGAAGTATCAAACATGGGAAAAATTAATGCCTCATACTACAAAGAATCTGCTTTGACGGCCTCAGCGTGAAGCGCCGTGGGTATCAGTCAATGTCCCGCTGCTGTATAAGTTGGAGGCAATTTTTTACCTCTCAACATATCAAAGTGCTGTGGCTGTGGGGGCATCGGCAAATGTCGTGAGCGGCTAACGCATGGGTAAGGGCTGCCACTCGCCGTAGTCGGCCATATGGCCCCACAGCGCAAAGAGGTTAATCCAGGCAAAAATGAGGGCTGCTAGAACCAGTAGGATGGCTCCGATTAGCCGGAAGGGTTTGGACTTTGAGAAGTGCAGCATCGGGGAGGCACATACGCCGCCCAGCCCAGCCAGAATGAATCCCATGCCCGAGACAAAGGGCAGCAAGGTCAACCCGAGATTGATGATGCGGACGCCCAGCACTAACGAATAAACCCCAGCAAAAAAGCCGTAAATCGCTAGGGTAATGAGTTCCCAGCGTTGAGCCAGAGCCACGGCGGCACCAGCAAAGAGAATGCCGTACAGCACCGAGGCTTCTCCATAGGCGATGTTGTAGCTACCAATGACCGGCCAGGTATAGGTCATATGGAGACCGGTGACGAGGGCGATCGCCCCCACGACCCCAAAGCCTGGAATCCACCGGGTCGGGCGATCATCATCAAGCCCCCAGTAGACATAAGCCGCGAGTAGCACCAGCCCAGCTACCAAATTGGTGAGCATTAGAGTGATGTAGTTGATAAACATGGCGTTTTTGCTCAAATAGATTCAACACATGCCGATGTCTGCACTGCCCAGAAGCCGCGATCGCAGCCAGTTTAGATCAATCGGGGAAACTTTGTCAGAAAGTAGCCAGTATTCGACGGGGTGACTGGCATGATGCCAACGCGATCGCGGCCAGAGCGCGAGCAAAATTAACTACAGCCTTGGCGATGGTGTTAATCAGGCAAACAACCAACGCTTAAACCAGCGGGTCAATCGCGGCATGATCACATAAGACAACAGCCCCACGGTGATGGCAGCACTGACAGCCACCCGTAGCAGCCACGGTAAATATTGCATCACGGGTGCAATAAGTGGATGTACTAAGAGAGACACCATCATCACCCCGACCCAAACCAAAACCGCTTGTTTATACCGCTTGGGCGCTTTGGGTGCGGCCTGAGTCGGTAACTGAAACCAACTTTCCAAACCCGTCAGCACCTGTACGGATTCTTGCTCTTGAATCAAGGGTTGGACGCGATCGATCCAGCCTTGGCGGATATCGGAACTGAGCCACGCTTCTAAGTTTTCCGATGAGTTGAACTGCAGCACAATTACATAGTCAGTCGAGACTCCCGGCTGTGGACGCAAGATGTTGACCCCTAAATGACCTGCAAACTGGCGGGCATCGGCGGCGATACCTTTGATCCATTCTTCATAACCGGCTTCGCGGCCCGAGCGCACGCGATGGGTAATGACAGCGGTCACATGGTGGTGCTTATTGCTCATGGAGCGATCGCGATGAGGGTTGCTAGTGTTCATCATGAATATGTCGTCAGCCGTGTCAGGTTTCTTACCGGAGGCAAAGCTTTTCTTGATACCTGCTGAATATGCGTAGGAATGCTGATCTCACAAGATTCTCAAGACTCATCGATGCGAGCTCAAAAAAGCCAAGAGTGATGAGCCCGTCATCATAATTGAAGGCTGATCACTCCTGGCACAGAGCGCGAAGCGCAGCACAATAGTGATTGAGACTTCTTATTGTGGATTACGCGCAAAGTAGCTGGTCATCAAGCCGCGATAAAGAGGAATGTGGTTAGACAGCATGCTGCCTAGTCCTTCAATGTCGTTGCGCCAGTCGCGATGCAGTTCACAGGCCACCGCGAACCAGTTGAGCAGTTGCACGCCTGCTGTACTCATCCGTTCCCACGCCGCTGCACGAACAGTTTCATCAAATGTGCCGGAAGCATCCGTCACCACAAAGACATCAAAGCCCGCTTCAATTGCCGACAACGCGACAAACGCGACACAGACATCCGTCACAATGCCCGCAACGATAAGTTGCTTTTTGCCCGTGGCGTTGACCGCTGCGACAAAATCTTCGTTGTCCCAAGCGGTGATTTGACCAGGACGCGCAATGTAAGGCGCATCAGGAAACATTTCCTTGAGCTCCGGCACGATCGGACCGTTGGGGCCTTGCTCAAAGCTGGTGGTCAATATGGTAGGCAGGTTAAAGAACTTCGCGATGTCGGCAAGGGCCAGGATGTTGTTCTTGAATTCGTTCGGTGGATAATCTTGTACCAGAGAAACCAGTCCGGCCTGGTGATCCACCATCAGCACAGCGGCATCTGCTTTATTCAGGAGGTTGTATTGATACGGGGTCGCCACAATGATTCTCCTAAATGCTAGTGGAAGTTAATCGTCGTCGAGACGCAATTCATCCCCTGCAGATGCTTGAAAAATTAGATTGCAAGCCTCATCAGGGACATTTCGATTATGTATTGGATCCCAAAAAGAAACAATAATATTTTTGATTGACTCACCGTCAACCAAAAGGAGTCAATCGCGAAACCTCGCGTCTCTTGCGAGCGAGCGCCCGAGCTGCTGCCGATGCCTCACAAGAAGGTTCAGCTGATGCCTGTAGTAAATTGCTTTAAAGTCGGGGTTTGGGGTCGGTATTAGACGTCTTGCAAATCAGTCCAAACAACTGCGATCGCTGTTTGAACGTCGCCACACCCATAAACTCCAATGGCCGATTTATTGCCTAAAGTTCCCTCCAAAGAGAGCTTAGGGATCGGCTTGAAAATACAGTCCTCGGACAAGACTGTGGCAGGGTGGATGGGTAGCAGGGTCGGTGGGATGTTGTTTAAGCGCAACTCCCTTAGTGATGAGCAGTGGAGGCGCACATGCTTCATTTGGTTGTGATGCCTGATTAAGCGATCGCCCCTACCCCTACCGCCTCTTTCTCCGGCAATCCGGCACGCATGAGTTGGAACCATGCCAGCAGATTGTCAAGTTGCTTTTCGGGCTTGAGGACGCCGAGGCCGCGGACGGTGACTTTGCCGCCAGAGTAGATAAAGCGAGACTTGAGATGGCCGGGGATGGCGTCGAAAAGGAGTTTCCAGGCGGGTTCTTCCATCGGGGTTTCGAGGAGGATGTGCTGCTTACCTTCGGGTTTGATGCGGGCAAAGCCGAGTTGCTTACCGAGTTGCTTCAGTTCCAGTACGCGGATGAGCTGTTCGGTGGCAAAGGGAATGGTGCCGTAGCGATCGTTGAGGTCGGCAGCGACTTGGGCCAGTTCGCGCTTGCTGTCGGCGGCGGCGAGGGCGCGGTAGGCCGTCATCTTCTGCTCTGTATTGTCGATATAGTCATTGGGGATGAAGGCGGTGACCTTGAGATCCACCTGGGTGTCGTCCACCTTGGGAATTTCCTGACCGCGAATTTCGGCGATTTCTTCTTCCAGCATGTCCATATACAGGTCAAAGCCGACGGCATCCATCTGTCCGGACTGCTGGACACCGAGCAAGTTACCCACGCCACGAATTTCCATATCGCGCATGGCGAGTTGGTAGCCGGAACCGAGCTGGGCGAATTCTTGAATGGCGCGGAGACGCCGGCGAGCTTTGGGTGAGAGGGTTTGCTGACGAGGGTAAAACAGCCAGGCGTGGGCTTGAATGCCCGATCGCCCGACCCGACCCCGCAACTGATACAGCTGAGATAGCCCAAACTTTTGCGCGTCTTCAATCAGGATGGTGTTGACCCGGGGAATATCCAAACCAGATTCAATAATCGTGGTACAGACCAGAATGTCCGCCTCACCACTACTGAAGCCGAGCATGGTGGATTCCAGTTCACCCTCTTGCATTTGGCCATGGGCAATCATGATGCGGGCACTAGGAATCCATTCCCGCAGGCGAGCGGAGATTTCTTCAATGCCTTCGACCCTGGGAACGACATAGAAAATTTGGCCACCGCGATCGAGTTCCTGCCGGGCGGCACTGCGGATGGCTTCTGGATCGTAGGGCGACAAGTGGGTTTTGATGGCGCGACGAGAGGGGGGCGGCGTGGTGATCAGGCTCATTTCCCGCACCCCAGAGAGGGCCATGTACAGCGTCCGG
>ERZ1740058.1252-NODE-1252-length-12787-cov-5.221018_pt1 | contig 12787 bp, 12 predicted proteins | sample MGYA00581745_ERZ1740058 | MGnify/ENA primary metagenome ERZ1740058 (study PRJEB43018, sample SAMN04849742) | marine metagenome | isolation source: floating plastic debris | place: Pacific Ocean | collected 2008-08-30 | study: EMG produced TPA metagenomics... | reverse complement strand
TGCTGCCAATTGACAATTCAAGCCGTCAGCTTGGGGCCAGTCAGCATCTATCAAACCCCTTTCGAAAGCCACCAGATCAGGCCGGCTGTGACCACTAACAGGATGCCGTCCCCAATATCAGTTAAAGGCTGGGCAACTCGGCCCGTGAGCCAAGTGGGTTTATCGGCAACGGGCAAAGGTTGCAAAAACTCGCCGATGTAGGCCAAACCAGTGACCCAACCAGCATGCAGTCCCCAGGCGATGGCGATCGCGCCGCCATCAGCCCAGCGAGCACTCACTAATACCATGCCCAATAGCCATAGACCCGGTTGCTTCCACAGACCTGAGCGACCCTCCCAAACCAAATGAGCTAAGGCAAAGATAACGCTGGCGGTAATCGCGGCGACCCACGGCAAAAACGTCAGTTCCAGTTGGGTCTGTAACCAGCCCCGAAACACTAGCTCCTCAATGCCACCAATACCCAGGCCCAGCAGCAGTAAGCCTAGCCCAGTGAGCAGTTGGGTAGTAAATGAGGCCCGCAGGGAGACATTCGCGTCACTCAAGGGAAGCGTGATCAATCCGCATCGTCTTTTAAGCCACAAGAGTGCAGACAGTCCCGCGATCGCAATACTCCACCCCAGCAATAGCTCAATAGCACTATCAACAGTCCCCGATAGACCCTGATCGGCCCAAGTTTGCCCGAGTTGGCGATTAGCGATGGTAATAGCGATAGGGGCGATCGCGTAAAGAGGCATCAGCAACGCCAGTTTTTGCTCTGGCGGAGTCGCTCGAAACGGTCGCCATCCCAACTTTTGCCCCAGAGGAATCGCTACAACCGACCAAACCCCCAACCAACCCAGAGAGAATATCGCAATGACCTTAAAGGTATGTGGCAGTAATTCCATAAGAACCAATTGATGACGAAATCTTAGATACCAATGGGGTCATGCAAGGTTTTGGCAAACATGACAGATTCCCTTGCAGCTTCTCTGTGCCAAAGCAATTCATTACTTGCCCACATCACGCCGCCAAAAATGGTCTATAGCAATTAGGACGTAGATTTTCACCTCAATATAAAAATAGGATCAGTGCCTACTAAACACCGACCCTAGATGTAAGAGAGCTTAAAGAGTAGTCATATTGTCTAGACTTACTCCCGAGCTTGAAACCTTATTAACAAAACTGGCTTTGTGTAAGAGGCAAGACGAACGATTCACACGAGCCACAGTAAGTGGTGAAGTTCGCCGAACTAGACAAACTTTTTGTTTAATCGTCTTGCAAAAACCATAAGCTTACCAAATAGCCACCCGACGAAATCATTCAGATTCCTCAGCGTCATCAAGCTGAATCAAGTGAATATGCTTATATCCCAGCTTAATTTCAAATTCATCACCTGGCTTCAAACCCATTTCATCTGTGTAGGTTGAACCAATAACAATTTGGCCGTTCTTATGAACACTGACTCGATATGTCGGTTCACGACCACGACCATCTTTACCCTTATCTGGGTCTAGTTGGATACCTCGTGCCTCTAGCAAAGCATCATAGAATCCAGTCACATCAACCCGAATTTGACCATCTTTGGTCGTGGAGTAATATCCACACTCGCGAGCCTTTTCACGCTTTGTCAAATGAGACAAATCTTTTACTTTTTGCAATAGGGCTTTACCCATTAAAGCATCTACCTTCGTGCTTGCCATTAGTGAGGAAACCTCGTTGTAACAGTGACTACCACAGAATATGAATATATTACAGCCGCTTTCTATTACTGCATATATTTAGGATTGACTGCCAGTCTTAGAAAAACTAATAACTGAACTCAACAAAGACCCATCGTCATTCATGCGGTGAACTATATTGCATTATATTCATTCGGACGATTAATAGACAAATTAATTGTATTAGAAATTGTGTCATTCAGGAAAGACTTGATAAAGATCATCAACCAGCTAATCAACCAGAGAATTATCGTATTCTCTTTTCTGCAATAAATGGATGATAATTTCTTGTCAGGAGCTTTAATAGGGATGCCGGAACATGCCACAGCCTGAAACCAACCTAAAGGATAATTAGCTGATAGACGCACTTCAAACTAGCCCCGAAAGTGCCAACAAGTCATCTTTATTATGATAAGGGCCTCAATCTGAGATGGTAGATACACACCTATCATGTATAGAAAGACTTGTAGATTATAGGGCCAAATCTCTGCAGGGCTGAAGTCCTGAGGCCAGAGTTGGAACTTACTGAATAAATTGATGTACCTTACGTCTAGAACAATCTATAAAGATTGCTGCAACCCCAAAGCTGCTCAACATTTAGCGTGGGCTAACAAGAGTATGGAAATAAGGCTTGAGGTTTTCATACGTAGAAAACATCTATTATTCTTTCCACGAATATTAGGATACTACATCACGCTATCTTAGACGTGACGTAAGTTGAATTTATCCATTCTGACCAGGGGTACGATTATGGATCAGCAAACGGCCTGGTTTAAGTCGTTTAGAGGCCTATTTAAATCAAGACAGCTCCTTGAGAATATCGTCAGACTTAACAACTTCTGGTTGTAAGAGCCGGTTTTTGGCGATGATTATCAGCCACCTTGTCGGTCATAAACTGCCCAAGCTTGAGCCATCAAACACTTGTCCGAACTAATTTTCGACGAGTGGTAGTGCTGCACGCTCAACCCTGAATAAATGACTTCTAGGAAGTCGATTCAGCAATCGTGATCTGATGAGGTCTAGTTTTTAAGTGAGGAGAATAGCCTCCGTCATAATCAGCAACCTCATCAGCCTCAGATAGCTCGTTTGGTAAAGGAGACTGGACTGCGAAAGTATCCTGACAATGAGGATATCCTAACAACCGTTCGGTGGAAATCATGGGTGGCTAGCTTTCCTAAAATTGAGCAGTCCCGATTAGGCGCGATGGGGGCTTATGAGCCTCGTAATTGCCGCTTTAGGTACCTGCGATGAGTCGTCAATCTTGAGCTGTCGGCGACATTCTGACCTGATAAATGTTTGCGATCGCAATCTGAAGACCGGCAGCGTTTAGAATTCACGTAAGCTCTTAATGGTAACTATTTACCCTGAAGGCAGTGGGCGCAAATGCCGGTGAACTAGCCAGCTCCACGTATCGATTTAACCATCACAATTAGGCATGGCAAGTTATTCAACAGGGGCAGGCAAAAGCGAATTAGTGGCGCGGTGGCATCTAGTACACAACGGCATAAATTTGCCGACCATTTGTGATCCGCAAAGCGATAGGGTAGCAGCTCTTGGAGGGGGTTGCGACTTGCCCCATCAAGGATAAAGCAACTCAATGCGACAGGGGCGATCGCCGGTCTCCTCAAGATAAAAGTTATGTGTGAATTATGGCCATTGACATCAGACGTTTTTGCAGGACTTAGGCATAATTTGAACAGTTCGCTTTGGGCAGTGCCGTGAGTAAAGCACACCAGATGGGTCCCAAACTTTCCCAAATTCGGGCGCTAGTCGCGGTTGCCGATTTTGGTAGCTTTGGCGAGGCGGCACTAGAGTTGGGGCTGACCCAGCCAACAGTGAGTCACGCGATCGCCACTTTAGAAGATGAGCTCGGCGTCATCTTGCTAGCGCGGGGTCGCCACGGTGCACAACTCACTCCAGCAGGAACAGCGATTACGCAGCAGGCGCGAGACGTTTTGCACTTGCTCGAACAGATGCAGCAGACTGCCAACCTGCATAAGGGGTTGCAAGGCGGAGAGGTGCGCATTGCCACGTTTCGCGGCGCGGCAGCGAATCTGTTACCGCGCATTGTCGCTCAGTTTAATAAAGAGCATCCGGCGATCGCGGTTACCATCACCGAGCATTACGATTTTGGCTATGTGGAAGAACAAATCCGCTGTGGCAAGGCTGATATTGGCATCACATTTTTGCCTACTAGTGGAGACTTTGAGAGCTGGGAGTTGATGAGCGATCCGTTTTGGGTGCTCTTACCACCAGAAACTGACCCAACCGAACCTATCTTGACTTGGGAGCAGTTGGTAAGCCTGCCGCTGATTGTTTATCCCGAAGACAATAGCTGCTATGAAGCGGTGCAACGGCACTTTCAGCAGGCCGGATTTACCCTGGAGCCGCGCTATCAGTTTCGCGAGACCAGCACGATTCTCAGCATGGTGGCTCAAGGATTGGGGGCCGCGATCATTCCCTCGCTATCGGCGCATCCCATTCCTCCGGGGGTGAATATTGCGCGCCTGCCCGCCCCGCTCGAACGGCAGGTCGGAGCCGTGGTTTTGGCAGAAGCTTTGCATCCCCCAGGGGTGTTTGCGTTTTTGCAGACGTTACAACAGCGATCGCCTGCCGCCGCTGCTTCTTAAAATTGGCGGCTTCTTGAGCCTAGACGTGGCGCTGCCAAGAGACTTCAGGCTTAGAAGTTTTTTGATTCTGCGACCACCGAGAAATGACGTGACGAATGGTGGCGCGATCGCGCAGGGCCGCGATCGCGTTATCCGCATCTAGGGCAATCAAATTGGCTGGTTTGCCTACCGCTAAACCATACGCATCAGCGATATTAAAGGTTTTAGCGCCAAAGTAGGTGATCATGTCATAGCAAGCGGCGAGTTCATCACGTCCAGTCATTTGGCAAGCGTGGATAATCATTGAGGCAACTTCTAGCAGACTGCCAGAGCCTAAGCTGTACCAAGGATCTTGAATACAGTCGCTGCCTAAACTGACATTCAGACCGTTTTGCCACAGCTCTTTGACCCGGGTCAAACCGCGCCGTTTGGGATAGGTATCAGTGCGTCCTTGCAGGGTGAGATTGATCAGCGGGTTGGCGACAAAATTGAGTTTGGCCCGTTTGAGAAAGCCCATGAGTTTAAACGCATAGGCATTGTTGTAAGAGCCAAAAGCAGTGGTGTGGCTGGCGGTGACGCGATCGCCCATGTGGCGGCGCAGGGCTTCAGCCGCTACGACTTCTAAAAACCGCGATTGCTCATCGTCGATTTCATCACAGTGGATGTCAATCAGGCGATCGTACCGTTCTGCCAGGTCAAAAATGTAGTGGACTGACTGGACGCCAGCTTCGCGAGTAAGCTCATAGTGAGGAATGCCCCCGACCGCATCAGCTCCTAACTTGACGGCTTCTTCTAAGCGTTTGGCGTTATCTGGATGGCTGTAAATCCCATCTTGAGGAAACGCCACAACTTGCAAGGTCAGCCAATCTTTGACCGCTTCGCGCACAGCTAGCAACGCTTTGAGAGGAATTTGCGCCGGTTCGCTGACATCGGCATGGCTACGCACAAAGAGCGTGCCCTGACTGGCCAAGAGTTTGAGCGTCGCGATCGCCCGCTGCTGCACATCTTCTAAAGTGAGCGATTGCTTGCGTTCGCCCCAAACTTCGATGCCTTCAAACAGGGTGCCGCTCTGATTCCACCGGGGCTGTCCGGCTGTCAACGCCGAGTCGAGATGGATATGAGATTCCACAAAGGGGGGACTGATGAGTTCTCCATCCAGATCAATTGTTTGCTCAGCCGCCATGTCCAAGTTGGGGGCGATCGCAGTAATCAGACCATCGGCGATCGCCAGGTCAACAGTCGTCTGGGGAGCTGTGACCAAACGGCCATGACGCAACAATAAGGAAACCATTAGCACCACAGAGGATTTTCAGTATATTTACGATACTGGGTTCCGTCCCAGACAGACTGTTCACAGCTAAGTTTTCTGATGAGATATGGATCACGCTCAAAGGCCCGAGACCTTGGTCAGAAGGCTTACATGAAGGAGGTATAGAGTGTGAACTGCAGCGAGCTAAGTTGCTGCCATTATCTTCAAAACATGCCAGAACCCTTTTCAGTAAATATTTTTCTGGTTTACTCAATCAGCTGGTTCACGTTTGAGCCCAGACTTGGCGCGGGCCAATCGTCATCACAAGTTGCCAACATTTTCTAAATCGGATGGCCAACTTGTGAGGCAGCTGGCTGTTGAAATTGATGAATGGCCGTAATCACGTCTACCCAACCTTGAGTTAACGCCATAAGTAGGCGATCGCCCTTTTCGCGGCTAGCGGCAGTCGCATCGCCAAGTACTCCGCTCCGAGTGAGATCTCGCGTTACCCAGGCAAAGGGCAGTGCTCCCTCCATGCTGAGTAAACCATCGGTAGGCAACCCGTGGGGATACTCACACACTGCCCGATCAGCCTGCACCTGTTCCGGCAAGATCGTCATCATCAAGCTGGTTTCCGCATCGCCAGCATGAATGCCGAGTTCCAGTTCTTTCTCCGTGAGCATTTCTGCTGCCGGATTTGGCACGTTCCACACAAAGTGGGGAAACACCATCAGGTCAGAATATTGCTGGTGCAAGTCGCGAGCGGCCATGTCAAGCACTTGGGGTTGGCCGCCGTGAGCATTCAGCCACAGCAACTTGCGAAATCCAGCGCGGTATAAACTCTCAGCTGACTCCATCAATACCTGTCGCAGGGTTTGGGCCGACAGGGTAATCGTGCCCGGAAAATGCCAGTGCTCATTTGACTTGCCGTAATACAGCGGTGGCAGACCATAGGCAGGGATTGAATCCGGCAATTGAGCGAGCGCTTTACCCAAAACGGCAGCCGCGATCGCGGCATCAACTGCTAAAGGCAAATGTGGCCCATGCTGCTCGATCGCCCCGATGGGTTGGGCAATCACTACATTCTCTTTGTCAGCCATATCAGCAATCATTTGCCAAGTGAGATAAGCAAAGTAGCGATGCGGGGGAATAAAGCCGTGCAGCATAGAAATTGAAAATAGTGACCTGAGCATCAGCCTAACGGAAATTTTGGCAGGGTTGATGTCTTTAGATGAGTGATTTCTGGATGCTTTTTTGTCAAGCTAAAGATATTGATGAGAGCACCCAAAAGGTTTTCCTCGGTTACAGACGATAGATTTGACTTACATGACCCCACAATTACCTGCGCTCAGTAGCGATGATCGCGATCGCATTATTGAAATGGCTTGGGAAGACCGCACCCCTTTTGCTGCGATCGAATTTCAGTTTGGCCTGTCAGAAACAGAAGTCATTAAGCTCATGCGTCGCGCAATGAAGCCCAGCAGCTTTCGCATGTGGCGTAAGCGAGTCACTGGCCGCCGCACCAAACATCGCCAGCAGCGTGACTTTATGGCAGGACGATTTCGCTCTGCCAATCAAAAAGGCTCTTAAGCAAGCGACGCTTTCCTGCTTAAAAATGTTTTGGTAAGTAAGCAGGCGTTATTAAATTGCCAATGATGTAAGTTGCGATTAAGGAACGAAACCCAACACTCAAAGGGGTTTCGTTATCATCGACTCGTTCTACAAAAGATTCAACCCACCTACTTAGTAGTAGGACGATAGCTGTGCTGACTCGATGGACAGCTAGCCTTTCCCGGCCAACATCTCGACTAGGCCGTAGCCATCTTTGGCGAGGTGAACAATATCAGCCAAGGCCGCTCCTGCCAATAACCAGGTGTAGCGACGCGGATCAAACGCTATCCAGTTAATGTCAGGGTTTTCCCCCCCGAGCGTTACCAGCACAATCCACAGCAAAATTGGCCAACAGACAATATACAGAACTCGGCAAGGTAGTCCGTACAGCAGCGAATGGGAAAAGCGGCTACGATGCGGCACCATCCAACTATAGGGCAGCCAAAAGGCACAGATAATTCGCCAAAACCAGCCGTTAGGCCGCCGTCGAGCCGCGTAGTCAACATCTGGCGTGCAGAGCCACTCCCAGACTGCGACGGTGAAACCACAGCGTATCAGCCATAGATCGTTGAAATATATTCCCAGAAAAAAGACGAAGCCGCCGACCACCCAGGCGGCAAACATATGACCCGGTCGATTAGAACCGTGTAGCATTTCCTCCCACGTCCATTTCCTTCGTGGCATTGCTGGCGTGCTCCTTGAGAAAAACAGCACCACAGAAAGGTTATACCGTTAGCGGCCACGATGCCTTCGGCCAAGGGTGTGGTCAGCGATCGCAGGCGGCTTTTAATGTGACGATCTCATTATTCATTAGCAACCCCACAGAAAGACGTGTCGAGCGGCTGAAACTCACTTACCTGCAGGTCATGGGAGCCCCATAATCACCGTCATCGTCTGGGCCAAGCATCTTGAATAGGACTGACACAAAAGCCCCTGAATCTCCAGATTGGGGGATTCAGGGACCAAAATCAGATTCACCGGCGTGAATTCTGTCCTAAAAAGACAACGGGAAAAGTCAGAACGCCAGCAGGTTGAAACTTTGCGTTCTAACCATCCCATCGCCAAGAGCATGCGCGGCTACACAGCAATCGGTGTCTTGAGTTTCTGGGCCCCGATTAGATGTTCCATCGCCATTGCTCCAATATGCTGATTGACAAAATATCCTCCCAGCAAATTAAGTGGTAGATCCCGTGCTCCAGAAACTTTGCCGATGCAGCGAGGCGATCCACATGAACATTGAAACGGCTGCGCCATGTGCCATTCTGTACTGGGGTAAAAGAAGGTCAAATCTTCACAAGGCGCAATATCGCGAATTGCGCGCAACTCTAACTTCTTCGTATCGACAATCACGTTAGGTTCACAACTATGATTGAGATGAGCCAGATAAAACTCTTCAATACTATCGTTGATGCCGATTTGAACACTGGTGTAAGTTTTCTCAGTAGCAGGGCGGTACTGGCGAATTAAATGAAATGCCGTATCCCGCCGGATGGGCATTGTTGTCGTCAGACACTTACCCGTACCATCGGCAGTTTGTTGAACTTTTAGCATGACGGTCATCTCCTAAAAAATAGTGTGGATAGATAGTGCATCAACAGTTGCAGAAGCGTTACGCCAGAGTGAAGGCAGCGGATTGCCATCCCGCTGGCTGGCCTAACGGCAAAAGGCCCAATTGTTGCCCACAAAGGCTCAAAATCTGGTAACAAAGCACTTCATGTTGTTGACCAACAGAAGGCGGTTGAGGCGGTTGAGGTTGCCCGTGTCAACAATGCCTATGCCGACAGCGATAGCGGCGGTGACTGCGGTAATTGCTGCTGCTCGGTGAAGGCATCCAAGTAGGTGAACAGCATCTGTCGATCAACGACTGGACACTGGATACCGCTACCTTTAAGAGCCGCGATCGCATGACTACAGTCAAAATCAGCAGTGTTTTCGTAGAGTTCCAAAATCGTGAGCTTTTGCTCATAGATGGTTTCGTTGAAGAAGGGCAGCAGCGGATAAAGAACATTGTCTTGAGCCTGGCGACAATGTTCAGAAAGCTGCTCTTTCCAACGACCGTAGGGTAGTCGCTGGAGGGCATAACCGTAGTCTTGCGCCCAAGCAAACAGGTCGTTCCAAGCAAAGTCGTGGACAGACGACCAAGGAGTAATGTGGAACGTGCCACCGATGGCCTCTGGCTGCTGAGAGATGTGCAAGATGGCTTGGCTCGCGTAATCCACCGTCACAACTTGGTTCTTAAAGTTGACCAAATCGGGATAGGCTCCCAGTTGAATGCATCCCAATAAAGAACGGGATAGAAAGTCGCGGAGGTTGGTGGCACCTGTATGGCTATTGCCAGCAATGAAACCAGGACGAAATACCTTGATTGGCAGGCCCTGCGCTTTGGCAACTAACAACATTTTTTCGGCAACCCATTTGCTTTGAGCATAGCCATCGTCCCAGCAAAGAAAGTCGCGGCTCAGGTCAAGGTCATCATTTTCGTAAACGGTGTTTTGCCCAGTGAAGTAGGCGATCGCCCCAAAGACACCCACCGTTGAGATATAGTTCACCGGCTTCAGTTTCCCTTTACCAGCCAGCTTTAGAACGGCCTTTGTCCCCAAGACGTTTTCGGCTTCTAGCGCCGAGTAAGGCTTGACGAAATTCACCGTCGCCCCGGAGTGATAAATCACGTCTACTTGGTCAGCTAAACGTGAAAACTGAGTTTCTGAGAGACCCAAGCGCGGTTGACTGAGATTACCGGGCACCGGCACAGCTCGTCTTGCAAGGTTAGCCACAGGCAATCCGTATTTCGTAAACGTGGCTTGCAGACGATTAAAAGCTTCCTGACGACTGTTTGCGCGTACTAGACAAAAGACCTGAGCCTGGGTTTGCTGCAACAGTTCATGGAGTAAAAACGCCCCTAAGAAACCCGTAGCACCGGTCAAAAATACTGCCGTGGGGCTTTCTAGAGGCAGCTGTGTCCGCTGCCGAGCCATAGGGGGCGGCTGCGGAATCGCTAACGTAGTCAAATCTGTAAGCACGCTGAGGGGGTTACCCTCGGCTTGTTTCAAAACTTGTAATGTCTGGGCGAGTGTGGCTACGGTGGGCGACTCATAAACGCAGCGAATCGGTAATTCAATACTCAGGTCGTCGGCAATTAGGCTGACCAACTGGGCCGCCAGCAGAGAACTGCCCCCCAGCTCAAAGAAATTGTCATAGAGTCCGATTGTGGGTATCTGCAGCACCCGACTCCAGATTGCGGCCACTTGCGGTCAACTTTGCCGTTGGGGGTCAATGGCAGACTTTCTAGTACGCAAAACTGGGCCGGCACCATGTAGCTGGGTAACTGGTTTTGCAGATGCGATTTTAGGGTCGCGAGCCAGTTATTATCCGTCGCGATTTGCGGGTCGTTTGGCAATACATATGCCACCAAACGCTTATTCCCCAGGGCATCTTCAGGGGCGAGTACAATCCCCTCCTGTACCGTAGGATGTTGATTCAGCACGGCTTCGACTTCAAACAGCTCGACTCGAAAGCCGCGAATTTTGACCTGGTGATCAGCTCGACCCAGAAACTCTAGAATGCCGTCGCCGCGATCGCGCACGCGATCACCACTTTTGTACATGCGAGCAGTCTCATCAGCCACAAATGGGTCAGGTAAAAACCGTTCTGCCGTGATTTGGGGGCGATTGAGGTAGCCCCGCCCCACTCCGACGCCGCCAATGTAAAGTTCACCCGCTGTGCCTGGGGCCACGGGTTGCCGATTCTCATCCAGCACATAAGTCTGCACCTGGGGAATCGCGCGGCCAATGGGGGAGGTTTCTGCTCCAGAGACGGCCTCGAGGCCAGCGATATCGCACATGGTCGCCACAATAGTGGCTTCGGTAGGACCGTAAGTGTTGACCAGCCGAATGTGCTCGCCGACCTGCTGTCGCCACTGGGCTAGCTGTGCGGGAATGGCCTTTTCGCCCCCCATAGTCACTAGCCGCAGACTGGCTGATGGAGTCAGGCCCGTGCGCGCCAACTCGGTCGCCAAGAAATGCCAAAACGCGGTCGGAAACACCCAGATGGTGATGCCCCACGCCTGCGATCGCGCCAGAAATGCCTGCACTGAACCGATCATATCTTCTGTGCGCAGCACCAGCGTCGAGCCTCGCACCAAACAGCAAAAAATCTCTTCGGCTGCTGTGTCAAAGCTGATAGAACAAAATTGCAGCACGCGATCGCTAGGCTGCAATTCGTAAGCCGCCCCGGCGATTTGAGCATACGCGGCGATCGAGCGATGTTCAATCATCACCCCCTTAGGCTTACCGGTCGAGCCAGAGGTATAGATGATGTAAGCCAGGTTGTGGGCTTGCGCCTGGCAAGATAAATCTTCTTCTGATGCTTGAGCAATACCTTCCCATTGGGCATCGAGACAAACTACTTGAGTGTGAGGGGACTGCATCCAATTGGCTTGATTAGCCCGATTGGTTAGCAGCAGAGGCATCTGGGCATCTGCCCGCATCATCTCTAACCGTTCTGCCGGGTAGCCAGGATCCATCGGAACATAAGCCCCGCCGGCTTTGAGAATCGCAAGCAAGGCCATGATCAGCTCAGGTGAACGAGGTAAACAAACCCCGACCAACACTTCGGGGCCGACTCCCCGCTGTTGCAAAAACCGAGCGAGTTGATTGGCCCGGGCATTGAGCTGGTGATAGGTATACTCTCGTCCCTGAGCGACCAAGGCGATCGCTTCAGGAGTTTGCTCAGCCCAAAGCTCAAATCGCTCATGGACTAAAGCGCAAACACAACTTTGAAGCATGATTTTTGAGAAATAACAACTACAGGGTGATTCTTGGAATACCGTCATTAGTTGCCAATCGACTTAAGCAATTGGCAACTAAACAGGCAAAAACCTAGTAACTTTTCGGAAAGCTGGATGAATCCCGCAGATTTAATCTGGAAACTTTGATAAAGCCGAGGGGGGAGGCTGGCTATGAATCTCAGAATATCTACAGCCGTTACATTAAGGCTTCAGTAAAAATACTTAATAAATTTTTATAATATTGTGAAGTTATTATTCAAAAAGTAAATAAACATACTTAATTGAGCGGTGAAATAATACGGGCCGTCAAGTTCTTGATGAGTATTTGTACTGATGCTTGAAGAGCGACAACCGTAAAAACTCTCTGTCTGTGGGAATCCTTCAATGTTTAGAGAAGTTTTAATGACAAGGAGTAATGTAGCGAGCGTTACCCCATGCTCAGGCTACGGATAACGCTCACTTTTGTTAAAGGTGCATTCTGAGTGGGCCCATGCCACAGCAATCAACTTTGTGGAGGGCGATCGCTGATCGGTGCTTTTTTGAGGCAGCATTTGGGCTGCTAGAGACGCTGCCAACTCTAGCAGCCCAAATGCGCTATGGCATGAGAGGCCCGTTAACTCAAGGTTCCAGTAACTAGTGACCTAATCTCAGTTCTCCAACATAAAGCGATGGATTGGCATGGAGAGCGATGGAGCAAGGGCGCGAAGCGGAAAATGTGTATGCGGAAAATGTGCATATAGCAGAGTACGGAATGCAGAATTCCGAGTGCGAAAATAAAAAGCATGTCACACAAAAGTTCTAGCGATCTGGATGGGTTCTTGCCAAACTGCGGATT
>ERZ1740058.1251-NODE-1251-length-12791-cov-5.437186_pt1 | contig 12791 bp, 8 predicted proteins | sample MGYA00581745_ERZ1740058 | MGnify/ENA primary metagenome ERZ1740058 (study PRJEB43018, sample SAMN04849742) | marine metagenome | isolation source: floating plastic debris | place: Pacific Ocean | collected 2008-08-30 | study: EMG produced TPA metagenomics... | reverse complement strand
CCATTGGCGGACTGGATGGAGACCGAAAGTTCCTGAGCGAGTTGCTTGAAGGTTTCGACCTTAGACAGTTTGAGCAGCCGAAGGGCATCTCGATAAGGAGTGCGTCCTTCTAAGGTGCTCTCAACCAAGGCCGTCAGAAATTGATTGCTAAACCGGGACATTTGGGTGCGGTAGAAATCTCCGCCGCCTGTTTTTTCACTCGCAGACGCTTGAAATCGTTCCTGCTCGGCCTGATAGCGCTGCTGAAAAGTGCTGTCAGAAATCAATTCTCGGTCATTCAATCGGCGTAAGACAACTAAAGTGCTGACTTTGAACCGCTGGGTTAGAGATCGCAACCAATCTTCTTGAGACTCGGCTTCGGCCCATGCTGCCCTCAGTTCGGCAGATGGGACTAGCAATTCTGCAGCGACTTGGTTGCAGAAACGTTCCACGTCGTCATGGCCAGCATATGTTTTTTCGAAGTTGGAAACGCCAGACACACCTACCCAGATATGCACCAACTCATGGGCCAGCGTGAACATCTGAGCGCCTTTAGAGTCACTGGAATTGATGAAGATCAGGGGCGCGTAGTTATCAGTCAGGGCAAAGCCTCGAAATTCATCGACAGTGAGCTTACGGTGATTATTGAGGCCGACAACGCCGTTGCGCATGACTAAAACCCCGTTAGCTTCAATTTGCTCAGTTTGCTGCTTTAGGGCGTCCTCCCAGGTCCGAGCATCACGGCTGACCTCAAAATCGATCACGTCGCGGATGCGCTCGGCCGCGGCTTCAATCGGGGTGTCTTGAGACAGGCTGCCCACGAAGGGTAAGGGGGCTGCGCCTCGGGCCATCAATTCATCCCGAAACCAACTCTGTATCTGCTGAGCCTGATCCAGAATGTCGATCAAGTCAGAGCTAGGCTGACGCATTTCCTCATTACGGAGAGTACGGAAGTCAGGAATAGCCAGTGTTTCTTGAGGCGGTTCTGGTAAATATAGGTAGCCAAAAGGTGTATGAGTGACGTTTGCCAACTTTTGGGCTTGCTTGAATGTCAACTCTCCGTTGTTTTCCCACCCTATGACCCGTTCTGGCTTGACACTCATTTTTTTAGACAGCCCATCCACACTGAGCCCAGCGCGTTCTCGCGCCCAGCGCAAAAGTGTGGGTTGTAGGCAGATCTTCATAACTTGAGAAGCAATAAGACTGATTCAGGCGAATTCAGATTACTAATGGTGCATATGATCTTACTGACATTATCGCTTGATTGGCTGCTCATCACACACTTCTTGCTAAACCAGCAAGTCCTTTGAACAGTTTTGAGAGCAGCATGCTCCACACGGCTATAACCTTTAACAATAGTCTTCTAAGTCCCTTACCTTCCTTTTTCTTACAGCGGCGCAGGATTGCCAACTAGGACGAAGGCAGCCCAGTTGATCGGGTCGGGATATTTCTCCTGGGTCTGCAACATCGCTTTTCGTAGGGCTTGGGCTTTGTTTTCACCTTGCCGCAATTCAGCATAGAAATCTTTCATCAAGGCGGCTGTAGGGGCATCGGGGACGGCCCAGAGAGAGACGACCGTGCTTTGGGCACCAGCGACCAATAGCGATCGCGATAAACCCACGACACCATCACCTGTGACTTCGCCTAAACCCGTGTCACAGGCACTCAAGACCACTAACTGGGCAGTCAGCGATAGGTCAGCAATTTCGCGAGCGGTCAGCAAGCCGTCATCAGTCTCAGAGGGGGCCAAGGCGATCGCACCGGGAATCGGAATGCGGTTGGTGGTGTCGACGTAGTCCAACAGACCGTGGGTCGCCAGGTGAATGACCTGAGCTTGAGGCATCTCGGAGACGATTTTAGACTCAGTCGCATCGCTGCCGATGATGGCTTGAGTTTGCCAGAGTTGCGCGATCGCCTCGGCTTCGGCTTCGGCACCGGGGAGGGATTGTAAATCGCCTTCTAACGTTGGCACGGTTGGCATCGTGGGGTTACCTACCACGAGTGACGTGGGCTCAGCGGCATCAGCCGGGGGGGCTAGTGTGAACTCCAGTAGTTGAATCGCCGGCGTCGTCAGCAACGTATGTCGTTCAATGAGATAGCGGCCGGCATCATCTTGTAGGGCCGCAAAGGGCAAGTAAAACAAAGATTCATGGGGCACTAACACCACCAAATCATTGGGATCACTGGGTAAAGCCGCTTCTATCGGCGCAATCAGTCGTTCATGCAATTCGTTCAGGTAAGCGGTCGACTGGGTGCCTTCGGCCTGCACGACACCAATGCCCCGCGTGCGACCCACAGCCCCGATCGCAGAACGGCTCTGCTGGACCTGAGCATCTAAGCTGAGATCTACCCCAGCTAAGGAAATCTCTGCAAACGTCAGGGTGCCGTCGGGGGCGACCACCCACACAAACACTCGCCCAGCGGTGCCACGTTGTCGCCCCTGCACGGTGAAATCATCTTCGGGGACGATCGCATACTCCACAATCGTCGCGTCTAACTGGCGTGCTACCTGACGCAGTTGCTCAATGTTGGGCTCGGTGGAGACCGTACCATCGGTGGCAAAGGACTCGATAAAAGCCCGAGCCCGACCAGCTTCAGAGGTTTCGAGGGCGGCCGCATAGTTGCCCTGCGCCACCTGCACTTGCATCAGTAGGTTATAGGTGTAAATTTGACTGTCAAACACGTTGACTTTGTCGGCATCGGCGAGTCCCTGTCGCAAAGTTGCCAATAGTTGCACCGATTCTTGCAGAGCCGTTTCGGCCTCGTCTAAAGCACCCGAGACGAGATGGGTATGGGCCAGATTATTGAGGGCATCGGCCAGCAGACGGGGGGCCTCAAGACGCCGCGCGATCGCAACGCTGGCTTGATGACTGCGCAACGCTGTGTCCAAATCACCCACATCTTCAAACGCGACGCCCAGGTTGGTGAGCACAGTGGCCTGCAACTGGTCATTTTCTGTCTCTACGGCTAAGACCAGACTCTGCTCAAATTGAGCGATCGCAGCGTCATAATCGCCCAATTTTTGATACGTGCCACCCAGGTTGTTGAAACCATAGGCCGCAGACCCCAAAAAGCCCAAGTCAGTTGCCAAGGCAATGCCACGTTCGTACCACGTGATCGCAGTGTCATAGTTTGCCTGCAGGCTGTAGAGCCCCCCTAGATTCATCTGGGCAGTGGCTGCTAAAGACGGAGCATTGACGGTGGCCGCCATGCTCATGCTGGTTGCTTGAGCGGCGATCGCCGCGTCATAGTCGCCCAAAGCTTCGTAGGCGTTGCCTAAGAGGCCGTAGAGTTGAGCGATCGCCGCCGATGCCTCCTGATCGGCCAGACGCGTGAGCGCGCGTTCATAGGTTTCCACAGCTTTGGCAAATTGGCCAGAGGCTTGATATGCAATCCCCAAATTGCCTAGGGCTTGGGCTTCCAGGTCAGGTCGCTTAATGGTTTGGGCAAGCGCGGCACTGTCACTGGCATAAGCGATCGCATCACTGTGGCGGCTGAGAGAGAGCGTCGCGGCCGCCAACGCATTTAGAGTCAGTGTCACATGGGTCTGATCGTTAGCCGCTTGGAACCCGGTCAGCGCCGTTTCCCAAGCCGCGATCGCCCCGGCATAATCATTGGCCTGAAACGCCGCGATACCCGTTTGAAAGGCGGTTTCGGGGCTCGTCTCAGCGGGCACCTGGGCCACAATCGCCGTCGGCAAGGGCTGAGCAATCAAGCTCGTGGGGCTGTCAGCCGTGAGTAAGGCCGCTGCCCATAGCGTCGATAGCATCGTGAAACCTCCACTGAGCGCGCTAAACGCTTGATTAAAACATCTGATTTTGGCCCCTGCATCCCCAATCAGATGCAACAATCCCCAGAGTCAGGAAATTGAGGGGAGCTTTGGCGTCAGTCCTATTGCTCTACTCTAGACAGTCTGCATGCGGATCTTCCGTATTTTCTTCCTCGCAAATTTCTAAGAGTTGGTCGTCGATTGCGATCGGGTCAGTCAACGATGCGACGTCAGCCTCTGCAGACTACTCATCCAGGCCAGACGTATCGAGACTTTCGTTTGTCGGTTCAAACAATTGACTTTCTAAAATCGTGACGATGGTGCGAGCGGGTTCAGCAAACAGCAGCCCGGCCACGGTGCCATTTTCGCCCGGTGGGGGTGCCACGCCGCCGTCGCCTGCGATCGCTGGGCCGATAAAAAAGTCCAGGGTTTCAAACCGGCGGGCATTTTGAGTATCAAAGGCGATGGCAATTTCGCCTGTTGTATTGGGATCAATCCTGACCCCGCGAAAAAAGTAGGGCTGGTCAGCCGCCGGTAAGATGCGATTGTCGGCACCATCGCGCGGTAGGGGAATGGCCACAAAAATGCTCAAGTCAAAAATATCAGACGCGATCGCCGCGCCATTGGCATCTCGCTCTGATACCGCTTCTACGCGAAAGAAATCTTCGACCCGAAAGGTCTCGGCCGCATTGACCACAAGCCCGCCCGCCCCAGCGAGAATGCTGTCCACGGTGATGTCACCTGCAGTCGATTCCAAATAGACGCGGCTAGCGTTACCGCCCCCCAAACCTACTGCTCCGGAAATCAGCTGTCTGCCATCGACGTCAAGAATCTGCCGTTGCAGAGCGTTCAAGTCACCTGCCTGAATAGTGCTACCAACGACGGTCAGGTTGCCATCGGTCTCAACCGAGGGAGCAACATTGGCATTATCGTTGCCATCGCGCCAGGTGCGGATATCTCCCAGCGTGACCGCTCCGCCAGCAAGAATCAACACGTCGCGCCCCGGAGCCGACAGTGTATCGCCGCGATTCATGGTGAATGCGCCCCCGGACTCAAAGCGAATGGGGGCCGGATCAGGAGGCACTTGATCTGGTGCCAGAGAATCCACAATCGGTACTCCGCCCAACAAGATGGGCGAACGTTCAGCAAATGTCAGTTCGTTGTCCACCAGATCTTCAATGGTGATGCTATTGCTGGCCCGCAGCGTCAGAGCCGTGTCCCCTCCCAAGCCTTCTAACTCCGATTCAAAGATGATGGTGGGAATGGGATCGGTAACGGCAATGTCAGATTCGCTGAGCAGCGCCACTAGCCCATCGCTGTCATCGCCATCAGCGATGCCGTTGCGAATGATGATGTCGGTGGGGTCTAATAGCAGTTCACCGTCGTTACCCCAGGGGGCAGTAGTGATGACATCGCCAGCAAACACCAGCGATCGCGCCCCCGACACTTCGACAAAACCACCGTCACCGCTTTGTGCGCCTCCCTGGGCAGAAATATCGCCCAGCAATGCGGTGGTGTCATCGGACCACAAAATTACCGTGCCGCCATTGCCCGTGAGCAGACTGTCAGCGGCGATCGCGCTGCCTGCATCCACATAGGTCAGCGTTGACCCTGGCAGCGTCGATTGGCCCTCAACGTCGCCGCCAAGGCGCACGCTGCCGCCCTGGCCATCTCCGGACGCGTTGACGGTGGCACCCAGCAAACTAACGCGATCGCCCACCAGGGTAATATCCCCGCCTGCATGACTAGACGTATCCAGCGTCCCGGTGGCGATCGCCGTTCCCGCGACGTCCGCGACGGCGGTATTGACCAAGGCGATCGTCCCGTCGGGATTCGTTGTAATGCCTGTGGCAGCGGCAATGTCATTGCCAGTGAGAAGTGCTGGCAGCGTTAACGGTTCAAAGGGCAGGGACGAAGCAGAATCTGCGGGTAAGGCCGCCAACTCTAGGCTGAGCGCCATGTCTGTCTGGCTAATGCGAACCAAATTTCTGTCAGGAATAGCCGCGATCGTGATCTCACCGCCAGGTGCTGTCAGGGTCCCGGTTATAATCACCTGACCACCCATAAGGGTAATGGCCTCCCCTGGCAGCACCGTCAAATCAGCCGCACTCACGACTGCACCACTGCCTCCGACAAAGGTAAAGCCCGTTGGGGTACCCGCGAACTGACTGTAGTCATTGGGCCCGAGAACATTGAAGAACTGCTCATCAAATAAGACGCCGCTGGCAGTTGTCGCGGCAAAGGAACCCGCGAGATCGAGCTGAGCATTAGGACCCAATAAAACCCCAGCCGGATTCATCAGATAAAGATCAGCGACACCGCCGGTCACTTGCAGCAGCCCGTCAATGTATGAAGCCTGACCACTGTTGATCGATCCGAGAATGGATTGCACATGAGGCTGGGTCAAAAACGTGGCCGCTTGCGCTGAGGTCAGTCCAAACTCAGTAAACGTGTGAAATAACGTTTGAGCATCGCCAGAAAGATGGCCTCCTGTGATGCTAAAAATCTCGCCCGTCTGCGTTACCTGAGTCGCCCCGTTCGGGTCTGGGGTGATAGGGCTTGCCTGCGCGGCCACCGACATCCCCAGCCAAGCACTGCCAAAGACCAGCATGGTTACCTGCGAGTTCAGCGCGATCTTCATAGTTTGACGGTTGATACAACGAACAATTAGTGAGGGTCGGCCCCATGTGAAGGCTTTTGAGAAAAGGGGGCGATCGCCGCCGCTTTCCCGCAAGGTGAGACCAGGGCGAATGACTCAACGACCCCGCAGATGAAGCAACCTGACTGTGCGTAAAGCTTCGGACACTGTTCAGCTTACTGGATAAGATTGATGACTCTACACTGTTTGAAATATCTGAGTTGCTTGACCGTCCAAAGCTGCGGCCATTTGCGTGAGATATCATCAATAACAAAGATTAATTTTCTCAATCAAGTTGGGCACAAATACCCAAAACTACTCTGAACGTAAACTCGTATTTGGAATCTCGGCGAACTGGATGACTTATCTCATCTTTTGGATTTTGGGATTTAGCATTCTCTGGGCTGGGCTCAAGCTCTTTGATGACGAAGCTGTTTTGATCGTGAGCCTGATAGTGGGGGCAGCCATGGTGCTGGCAGGGCTACTCTCGGCGCCAACGCCGCTGCAAATTGGTATTGAGGTCATCCTGATTCTGGCCATGTTTCACATCTGTATGGAGTGTGTTCAGCGCGGCGATCGCGCCTGAGCATCTCTTTTCCTGAACAGCACAACGCTGCTCAGAACGTTACAGTGATGTACGTGGAATAGTGGTGCAGGATGCCGGAAGGGCCAGAAATTCGCCAAGCCGCGGACAAGTTGGAAAAAGCGATCGCCCGTCAGCAAACCACCGAAGTTTTCTTTGCCTTTGAGCATCTGCAACCTTACGGTGAAAAGCTCACTGGGCGCATCGTCACTCACATTGCGACCCACGGCAAAGCGCTCGTGACGTACTTTGACAACGACCTTTGTGTCTATAGCCACAACCAGCTCTACGGCAAGTGGATAGTTCGCAAAGCCTACAACTTTCCGCAGACCAATCGGCAATTGCGCTTTGCCATTCATACCGAACGCAAATCGGCCTTGCTCTACAGTGCTTCTGATATTGAGGTGTTGGCGGCAGCAGCGGTGCCGCACCATCCGTTTATTCAAAAACTTGGCCCCGATATCCTAGATACAAGCGTGACGCGCGAGCAGGTCTTTGACTGGGTACAAGCTAAAGCCTTTTATCGCCGCCGCTTTATGACCCTGTTGCTGGACCAAGGGTTTCTGTGTGGGGTGGGCAACTACCTGCGCAGTGAGATTTTGTTCGTCAGCCGCATTCATCCCACTCGGCGACCGACCGATTGCGATCGCGAGCAGCTAGCCCGCTTTGCGGATGCTGCCCTTGCCATTCCCCAGCAGTCTTATCACCACAAAGGCATTACCAATGACCTCGATATCGCCCTCAGCCTAAAACAGCGCGGCTGGCCCCGGCGGCAATATCGCCACTGGGTCTTTGGTCGCGACGGTCAGGGATGTTACGTCTGCGGTAGCGCCATCGTCAAAGCGCGATCCGGGGGTCGTCGCTACTACTATTGCCCAACCTGCCAACCTCTCGACTAGTGAATCACCGACGGCGACTGAGGGCTCACAAGCAGCCAACCTAGGGAGGCAGATGCGTGGGGCGATCGCATATTGCCTGCCTAGCCATCGCAAAGTGCAGAAATCAGAGTGTAGAAATCAGAGTGCAGAAACACAAGCCTGGCTAGATAAGAGTTGCAACGATGCAGGTTGATCGGCGCATCCTACATCGTGAAAACCCTATGGATGGGCATTACCACGCCGCATTCCGACCTCTACATGCCGCTTTCCGGTGATCAAAGGACCTCTGTAGGTAATCACAAAAAAGCTGGTTTGGACTAAATTGCCAAACCAGCCGTAAGTCTTCTGAAGACAGCTCAGCGCAGTCTTAGAAAGCGGATTCTGGCAGTTCGGGGGGCGCTTCGCCAAACCACTTTTCATAGATTTCCGCGTAGGTGCCATCTTCCATCATGGTCATCAGTGCCTCGTTAACGAGCTCAAGATTTTCTGAGCCTTTGGGCAATGCAATCCCGTAAAACTCAGTGGTCAGCAACTCACCCACGACTTTGAGGCCATCGATATTGCCCGAAGCGATTGCATCCAAAGTGACTGGTGCGTCATTGATGACAGCATCCACATTGCCATTAGACAGTTCTTGCAGAGCTAGAGGAGCTGAGTCAAAGGTACTAATTTCGGCACCGGGAATTTCAGCGGCTTGCTCAGCGCCCGTGGTGCCGATTTGCACAGCGATTTTCTTATCCTGCAAGTCATCGAGGGTCGCGACTTCGGCATTCTCTTCTTTGACCGCGATGGCGAGGCCCGCTTTGATGTAAGGCCGAGAAAAGTCAACCGTCTGCAAACGCTCTTCGGTAATCGTCATGCCGCTAATCGCCGCATCGACAGTGCCGGCTTGCAAAGCCGGAATGATGCCGTCAAACGGGAGTGATTCAAATTGCACTTCCAAACCGGCGGTCTCGCCGATCGCTGTCATCAGGTCGATATCAAAACCGTCTAACTCACCATCCTCCCCCTGAAACTCAAACGGTGGAAATGCTGGCTCAGTCGCCACGGTAAGGGTACCAGTCGCCGCTTCCGAGCTATCAGCATCAGCAGCGGGGGCATCGCTATCTGCTGTCTCTGTTGGAGCCCCTCCACAGGCGGCTAAAACAAATGAAGCGCCAAGGCCAAACGCCAAATTGCGCAAAAATGCTGAACGCTTAATTGACATATGAAACTCTTCCTTTCACCACAAACTGGACTTACACGATACGATACTGCCAGTTTATCGATGATAAACTTCAGCTTATTTCTCGAATGCCATCATCATTACAAAACTCGTTTGATTAAGCTATGCCTGACTCTCAGACCGCGATCGCCTTCCATCAACTCCGCAAAAGCTATGGCCCGTTAGAGGTCTTAAAGGGGCTCAGCGGTGAAATTTATACGGGTCAAGTCGTCTCAATCATTGGAGCTTCGGGCTGTGGTAAAAGCACGCTGCTGCGCTGCTTTAACCGCTTGGAAACGATTAACGGCGGTTCTTTGACGGTGAATGGCATGGATCTGTCTCAACCCGATTTATCCCGCAAACAATTGCAGCGGTTGCGGGCACAGGTCGGCATGGTGTTTCAACAGTTCAATTTGTTTCCTCACTTGACTGTCCTCGAAAACTTGACCTTAGCCCCGCAAAAAGTTCTTAGTAAAAGTAAGCAGGACTGTCGCGAATTAGCGAGCCACTTCCTCAGCAAAGTTGGTTTGACCGCAAAGGGGAATGCTTATCCTGACCAGTTATCGGGGGGTCAAAAGCAGCGCGTGGCGATCGCTCGAGCGCTCTGTATGGAGCCCGACATCATCCTGTTTGATGAACCCACGAGTGCCCTCGATCCAGAATTAGTCGGCGAAGTGTTAGAGGTGATGAAGCAACTTGCCGAAGAAGGCATGACGATGGTACTCGTTACCCACGAAATGCAGTTTGCGCGCGATGTGGCTGACCGCGTTATCTTCCTCAATCAAGGGTTAGTCGAAGAAGATGGTAAAGCCTACGATGTGATTACAAATCCTCGGAGCGATCGCCTGAGAGCTTTTTTAAGCCGTATGCAGCTCGCTGGTGTCGTCTAGCAAGTCGCGCCTATAGGGCCATCTGCAATTAGGTCAGGACAGCCGTAATTTCTGCCATGACCACCCAGATAGCATTCTTATTTCGAACTCCGCATTCCGAATTTCGCACTTTGCTATCGGACTTACGCAAAAGCCTGCTCGGTCCCCCAAGCCTGGGGGATTATAAGCCGATTGCCTCAGGTTGATGATGGATGATGGATGATGGAGCCACACGCCCTAAACTTCAGTTTGGCGCTGCCCTAATATCGACTGCCATAGTCAGCCGGAGGTTTACCAGAGTCATCGTTGGGATAGTTGACCGGGCGATAGTCTACATAGCTATCATCCCCAGAATTTTCCGAGGCTGGTGAATCATCAGCACCAGAGGTCTGGTTACTGTAGCCGCCAGAACCCACATAATTGTCAGAGTTCGCCGCCGAATATCCGGCATTCGCTGAGTAACGATCATCTCGATAGTTGCCAGCATTCCCTGAGTAGCTATCCGTTCCGTAATCGTTAGAGTTTGCTGAATAGCCCCCAGAGTTGGCCGCATAGCCACTATTAGACTCATCCCACCCACTCGCTGGAGGAGCCCCATAGCGACCATCGCCAGACTTAGGTCGCCGCCGCCGTAGGCGATCGCTACTGGGGTTCAAACGCTCCATCGGCCGTTCATTGGGCGGCATGGCACGGTTGGCATAGCCGCCTTGGTCATTACTGTAGCGATCGCCATAGCCATCGTCGTAATATCCCGACTGTCTTGCTGATTCCTCTCGTCCCCCAATCATGCGGCGATCTTCCGGAAACCGAGGACGATAAGGCCCTTCATTATCTAATTCAGCCCGCACATTCATGCGCTGATTGCTGCCGCGATATTCTTGGGTACGGCTAGGGCGGTAATAATCATCCCTGCCAGGACCGGCAGCACTCTGCGGCGCATAGCGATCGTCTCGGGGAGTCCGTGAGTAAACGTTTTGGATAGTGACCGTGATCAACATGCCCGCCATGATTAGCTGCTGGAACGAAGCGAGCAGCTCCATATTAAGGTGACCCAGCAAGAAGACCCCTGAAATCAGCCACAGGATCGCATAGACTTTGTCAGAGTCACGCCCATAACCAGGCTTAAGCCGATCAACAAAAAAGAGGGCAACCCCGCCCAATATCAAAACAATACCAATGAGAAGGGGAACTGGCGTACCAAAATTCACAGAAGATTCCTCTCAGGATGAAGACCCAGCATTGACTACCTTAAACACCAATAGTGGAGCACATTGAACTAATCAGGGGGCTCGACTCTCGAACTAAAGCGATCGCTGAAAATAGTTGAGCTATTTTAACGATTACTGTGTGCAGATGCTTTTGGTCTCATGCTAGCGGACTTTCAACGGCTTTCATAAAATCTTGTAGTTCAGATTCCTAAGTCAACTGAATGCGTCGTCAATTTATTCCAAAGCCCTTGTGAACATAGGCTGCATCCAGCTTGCATTTTGACTAACAGGTAGAGGTTATGAATCGTTTACCACCCAAAATTAAACCATTGCTGAATCTGGATGAGAGTTACCGATAGGGCATCGGCAAAAGCCCCCTCAGTCCCCCAAATCTAGGGGATATTGAATTCGATTTCCCTCGGTTTGGGGATATAGGGGCCAAAATTCGGATACAACTGCATCAGTCCTGACCGATACTACGCCAAATATAAAAAAGAGAGAACCGAACAAGCGAGCTCCCTCTTTCACAAATCAGTCATTTGACCAGCGTCCAATTCGATCGGTATTATTGGCGCTGAATTTTATCTCTCTGGCTAATAAAAACCAGAAAGATAGTGGCTGGAACCACCACGATGAAAGCGCCAGCAGCAATGCTTAACAAAAAATTGGTAAGAGAAGGTGTCATGATTTGCGGGTATTTAATAAACCAATCTTTCAAATTGTAACCTACCCTTCGACCGGTCACTCAAAAGACCGAGTAAGATGACCAAGCTGTTTAACGCTTTGGCACCCCTTCGTACATGGCAATATTTTGGCTGTCTGCTGCAGGCGGCTGTCTGGCATCGTTGATGCGGTAATCCAGTATAAATACGTAAGTCAGCGATCTCTCTGTCCTGAGCGTGCAGACATCACCGGTAAAAGGGAACATGGATTAACGTTTTGACATGTAATCGGCACTCAACTCACTGATTTCCTGAAACTAGCGAGGGGCATATGCCAATCTCTCAATACGCTTGCAGAGTTGACCTCTGCCGCCGCTCCCGCCGCTCCCAACTGCCGCTAACTTCTCTCCATGCTCTTCATGGCCAGAAGGATGGGGTATGCCAGCACATGACGACGACTTCGCCCAAAGCGTCCATCCGTGAGTTGCCCATGGGATGAGAATGTTTGAGCGCGCTGACTACCAGTGTTTCTAGCTGCATTAAGGGCATCATAATGACCGATAACTGGTATTCAAGCAACTGACTGCACGCGTAGAGTGCGTTCAGAATACCGAGGCACAGACAAACAGATTTGTAGGGATAGAGCAGTCTTGAGTAATCCGGCAGAGTTTTCTCACATTGAGGGAAATTTTTGTCAAGTAGGCCAGGAAGGTCTGCTACTCATCTCTCGTGACAGCTCGATGCAAACTTCACTGCAAGGAGCACTGAGCGATCACTATCGCATAGAAACAGTGATCGATGGTGAGGTCTCACCCGACTTACTGAAGGAACACAAAATCTCCCTAATATTAATTGAGGCGGCTCTCTTCAGCGCGATCGGCAATGACTTTTGCCAGCAGTTAAAAGCCCAGCGCTGGAGCCGAGACATCCCAATTATTGTGGTGGGCGCTCGCGCTCCCCAAAATGTCGCTGCAGCTTTTGACGCCGGCGCTCAAGACTAT
>ERZ1740058.1250-NODE-1250-length-12796-cov-6.415901_pt1 | contig 12796 bp, 11 predicted proteins | sample MGYA00581745_ERZ1740058 | MGnify/ENA primary metagenome ERZ1740058 (study PRJEB43018, sample SAMN04849742) | marine metagenome | isolation source: floating plastic debris | place: Pacific Ocean | collected 2008-08-30 | study: EMG produced TPA metagenomics... | reverse complement strand
CGCCCGTGGCCAACACCACTGCGTGAGCTCCGTGGCGTTCCATCTTCCCCGTATCCAGGTTGCGGGTTATAATACCGCGAGCTTTGCCGTCAACTACTACCAGTTCCAGCATTTCGTGGCGGGGAAAAAGCTGCACCTTTTTCAGGTGCACTTGTCGCATTAAAGACGAATAGGCCCCCATCAAAAGTTGCTGGCCTGTCTGCCCCCGGGCGTAGAACGTTCTACGTACCTGAACTCCTCCAAATGAACGATTGGAGAGGTATCCACCGTACTCCCGGGCAAAGGGAACTCCCTGAGCTACGGCCTGATCGATCAGTTGAGCTGAACATTCGGCCAGGCGGTAAACGTTAGCTTCCCGGGCCCGAAAGTCGCCTCCCTTCAGGGTATCGTAAAACATGCGGAATACATTATCTCCGTCGTTTTGGTAGTTTTTAGCAGCATTTACTCCGCCCTGAGCAGCTACGGAGTGGGCTCGCCGGGCCGAATCCTGGAAACAAAAAGATTTTACATTATAACCGCCTTCAGCAAAGGAAGCCGCCGCCGCGGCACCAGCCAGCCCAGTACCCACTACAATGATATCGAGCTTTTTCTTATTGTTGAAGCTTACCAGCCGGCATGTAGCCCGGTAACGACTCCATTTTTCAGTCAAAGGCCCGTCCGGAATTTTCGCTTCAAGCGGCTTTATGATAGATGAAATCCGGGGAGGTTATAAACCAAGGGTTTTGAAGGCACTGGTAAAGCCGTGTATCATATGATTCCCTAGTGCTATCATTGAAACAGTATAAAGTAGCACGTACCACCACTGCCCAAATGCATTGACCACGATGGTGAACAAATCTTTATTCCCTTCTGCATCCAGAGGAAGAGAGCCAAACTTATACTCATACCAGAAATCTCGCATATGAATAATCAGGAATACCAGGATTACCGTACCCAAAACGCCCATATTCCGTGAAAACCATTGACTACTAGTACTGCGCTTATCGTAAGCATAGCGTCCACCAGTGGCTTTCCGGTTTTTGATGGTAATAATCAGTGAAACAATGGCGTGGGCTATAATGGAGGCGTAAAGGGCGTATGAAATAATCTTAATCAGCGGGTTGCCCGTCATGAATTTTGAATAGAGGTTGAATTGTATTTCAGCCTGCTCTTCAGGTAGTAACAATTGGAAATTGCCAGCCAGATGCACTATCAAAAAAATTATCAGAAACAGCCCGGTTAAGGCCATCAGGTTTTTGCGCAGGAGGGTAGTGGTACTCATGGGGCAAGGGCATAGTCACTGATTGTAAATGTAAAGTCGGAATGCGATAATTGCTAAGAAATGGTAATTAATTATTGTAAAAAATCAAATGAAAAAATGTGAAATAACTAAAATTATGATAAGTAAGAATTTTATTTAATAGCTTAAAAATGAAATTCTATTTTCTAAGCTTTGTTCCGATAGGCTACAAAATGTCCGTATCGTCATTCTTTAGGCTCAACTCTTTTATCCAAATATTCCGGTAAAGGACGTCATGGCCCTCTGCTTGTAACTTAATACCCCCCGGAGTATCAGTTATGCCTTTTCCTCCGTCGTTGCCGCCATCTATTCCGGAATTGGGTCCGCCCCAAACCTGGCTGATTTCCTGATTTTTGTGAACTTTTTCGCCGTTGAAGTATACCGTAACTAATGCTTTTTCAACCCGTTCGCTCCCTTCAAATCGAGCTGCCCGAAAAATAATATCGTAAGCGTTCCACTTTCCGACACCATTGTAAGCATGGTAGGGGGATTCAGTCTCATTTATTACCGCGCCCATACCGTGAGCAGTAGAATCGCCATCTAGCACCTGAATTTCGTAACGGTTCTGTAAATAGACTCCGCTATTTCCACCTTCATTGGCAACGAAAAACTCAACATGTAATCGGAAGTCGCGATACTTTTTCTTGGTTACAATATCGGCAGCACCATATTTCCCGCCAGCCGCTGCCGGATCGTTACTATTCATAACCAATCCTTCATCCTGGGGATCATTTACTAACTCCCATTTAATCGGTAGGGTAGCTGCCAATCGGGGACCTTCCCAATACGTCCATTTGTCGTGTAACATCTCTGAACTTCCATCAAAAAGAACTTCGGCATCCTCAGTAGGAGCGGTGCCTACTCCTACTTGAGAATAAAGCGGTTGCGTAACAAGAATTGCAAGTAGAGAAGTGAGAAGCAATTTAGTCAGGTTGTAGAACATTGGATTAATCTTTACGGAGTGTGGACGGAATACATTCAAAAAATCAAATTACTGAAATACCACCAATACACAATAAAATTATGTTTCAATGTTTATTACTTTAGAAGCACGCTAAGTCAGTAAGCGTAAAGTTTCCGGTGGTATTGAACACCCAGCGTGAGGGGTACTGTTTACCTTATGGAGGTGAATACATTGCAATAGATTAAGCATCGTGCTTAAGTGGCAAATAGCTGAAATTTGCCAAAGATCATACATCTTGTCCCAAATTGGGAAGAAAATTTGCAGTTTCGCTACAAAGTATACGGGGTATGAACGAATTTGCATTTTGGAAAAACTGGCATCCAACCAGTCGAGCGGTATATTTATCGTTATTAGGGCTGTTTGGGCTCTGCATAGCTTGTTTTTTTCTCATCTATCCTCAAGGTTTTTTAAACGTGGTTTCTTGGGAGCGTATCTCTGAACTGGTTGATCTTCCGGTAGTTCAGGAACCGATCACTGTGGGCTTATTTTCCTTTTCTTATGCTTTGGATTTTAACTTGGTACAAGAACACTTTTTAGGAAGCAGTCTTAAGTTATCACCTATTGGCGCTTATGTATTGCTCACACTGGTAGCAATTACATGGGCGTTCTTGCTAACTATTATTTCTGCGGTAGACGGTTTCTGGTATTACGTAGGTACGCTGCTCTTGCTTGGTATTATTCTGTTGTTCCAATTTGAGCAATTGTTGTGGTTTGGTCAGGCTCAGAAAATAGGGGTGATTATCGCTTTTACCTTGTTTTTGGGGCCAACTTTCTACTTTCAGCATATCAATCCAGATTTCGGTTTAGTGCCTCGGCTACTAACCTTTACTGGCTCAACGGCCGTCTTTGGACTGTTAATCTGGCTGTTTACTGAGGCTAAGCAGCCTTTTTTGACCCTTGCGTATCATGGTCTGGGAGTATCCATTGCATTCAGTATTGTTTTTATCTTAATTCTGGGGCATGAGTTGATCAGTTTTTTCACTACCATTATCACTCAGAGCAATACTCCCAGAAGTTCTAATTCTTTGCTGCATCTAGGTATCTTATCACTAGTGTATCTGGTGAATCTTGGATTACTATTTCTCAAAAACATTGGTTCTCTGCATTGGGATATTGTCTATCTGGATGCGTTCTGGTTATTGCTTGTTTTAGGAGTTGTGGGTATTTGGGGCTTCCGACAGCGAGAAATTCAGTACAAATTTATCTTTCCGTTTGCTCCCCTGGGAGCTATGCTCTACCTATGCTTAGCCATGTGTACTTTCGGTACAATAGTTTTCTTATCCTGGCAGGGAAATGATCCGTTGCTTGAGAGCTTGGAAGATTGCATTGTTTATTCTCAGTTAGGATTTAGTTTTGTCTTTCTCCTCTATCTCATTGCCAATTTCATTCAGCCTCTGATTAATAATCAGCGAGTGAACCTGGTTATGTACCGCCCGAATACCTTGCCTTACGCAACGGCGTTAATCGGTGGGGCTATTGCAACACTCGGTTTTTTTGCCCGAGGAAGTTTTTTTGCTTATTATCAGATCATTGCTGGATACTACAACGGCATTGGTGATTTGCATTGGATAAAGGATGATTTATTTGTTGCGGAGCAGTACTACAAATTAAGCGATCAGTACGCTAATGATAATCATCGAGCAAACTACGCACTGGGTGCTCTAGCTCGTCAGCAGCAAGATGCAGTTTTGTCTGCCTTCTACTTTCAGGAAGCGCAAACTAAAAAGCCAACTCCTCTGTCTTATGCCAACACAAGTGCGGCTTATGAGACAACCAATCAATATTTTGACGCGCTCTTTACACTAAAAAAGGGGATTGAAGAATTTCCTCAAAATACCCAGCTAGCGAATAACCTAGCTATGATCTATGGTCAGACAGATATTTTGGATTCGGCGATTTACTGGCTTTCTCGATCTGCCGAAAATTCGGATACACAAAAAGCTGCCGAAGCCAACATTCTGGCGCTTTTAGCCGAATCTAAAGATCAACTCTCAACCGATATAGACTCACTGGCTAATGATTTTCTTAGCGACCGGACGTACCCGCCTTCAATAATTAACCATCTGGCTTTGCACGCTCGAAAAGAACCTATCGACTCACTAGAGGCGTGGTTGAGTCCAAAGAACGTTCAACCGGAAGCATTAAGCAGTTTTACTTTTGCTCAATTGCATAATTATCTGCTAGCCTCTACGAATGTAGATACAACTTTACTAGGTCAGGCAGAAAACTTGGCCGAGATGGCCGAGAACTTTCCCTATACCGAGTATCTAGTTTTTGCTACTGCCCAGGCTCGTTATCGGCAAAATCAAATAGTGGAAGCCTACCGTAAGCTTGATCGCTTGCAATCGGTGAATGTCTTTAAGCAAAATTATTATCTGGATATTATGGGTTTGTGGGCACTGGAACAACAAGCACCTCGTCAGGCCACCCGCTTTTTTGCCCAGTTAGCCGAACGTAAGTACAAAGATTCGGCACTAAAATTTGCGGTGAGCTTAACTGAATCCCTAGCATCGCCCGATGTAGAACTTGACCAGGTGCTGGCATCTTGGCAAGATATTGTCATGGATTCTACTCAGACAGTTCATCATCTAACTGCTCAGAAAATGTTGGAGTTACTACAAAGTCCGTATTCAGAACTGATTGATGACAATGCTCGTTATCAGTGGCTCCGCTACCGGGCTCGTGAGTTGAATTCGACAGAACTTGCTAATACCTTTTCTGAATTTGAGGACAATAGCTATGCGGCTATTGCAGTGTATGATTTAGCAATGAAGGGTGAATCTAAATTCAGCGAGGTGCTTCCTTCGCTGATTCAAGGTCTGAAAGAAAATGAGTCCTCCCTGAACTACCATGGAACGATATTTTTGGAATGGGCCTGGGCGTTGACCGAAATCAATGAAAACAATGTGGCTAATTGGGATGGACGGATTGATCGTCTGGTAGCGTTGAATTTACATCAGCGGTACGAGAAGCAATTTCTTCAAGCACTTGCTGCCAAAGAAAAAAATGATCCGGTAGCCCGTTCTATGTACCTACAATTACTAGGGAATCCTTTTTTTGAAAAAGGTTTCATTGGGGCAGTTTCCCATCTGTACTCCGATAGAAATGAAGAAGCGTACCAGCTTTGGTTAGACGCAATACAAACCAATCCTTATTCCAGTGAACTGCTGGCTGAGTACATTTTAGCCGCCCTAAGAATAGGTTCTGAAAACTACGCCGAGGAAAGTCTGGCTGAATACCGAAAGATGGTGAGCGAAGACCAGTTTCAGCAGTTCATGGATTTATACGAAACTACCAAAAAGGAATCAGAAGTTGTATTTTAGCCTCAATCTATGGTTCTTTCAATGCAGATTTGTTGATGAACCACTTTACTAAAAATTGAGGTGTTAAAATTTACGACTTGAATGAAAATATACACTAAGACCGGGGATAATGGCACTACTTCTATTTACGGCGGCACCCGGCTCCCAAAATCTGATTTACGGCTAGAGGCTATTGGCTCAGTAGATGAACTTAATGCCCATTTAGGGTTACTTAGAGATCAATCTTCCAACCTGATTCCCGAAGCCAAATTCCAACAAATTCAGGAAAATCTGTTCGTGGTAGGAGCGTTGCTAGCCAGTGAAGGGAAGCCTGAAAAGATTCCAAATCTACCACCCAATAGTGTAGAATGGCTGGAAGAGCAAATGGATAAAATGGACGAAGAACTGCCCGAGATGCGATTTTTTATTTTGCCGGGAGGGCATCCCATTGTCTCTCAGGCGCATATTACCCGTTGTGTCTGTCGTCGGGCTGAGCGACAGCTTGTTCGCTTAGCAGAGCAGGTCAGCATCGACTCACTGCTATTTCGCTACCTTAATCGATTATCTGATTATCTTTTTGTTCTAGCTCGGTATCTGGGTAAAAAGCAAAATGTGAAGGAAATTCCCTGGCGCCCAAATCAACATTAGTAAATTTAATCTAAATAACTGATATGCGTTACTTTAGCCTGTATGAGTTAAACCAAAAAATTAAATCAGCTCTCTCAACTGAACTGGAGCCAGTTTACTGGTTGGTGGCTGAAATTGGCGAAATGCGGGTAGGCCAGAACGGACACTGTTATTTGGATCTGGTAGAAAAGAATGGAGATTTTTTGTACGCTAAAATACGGGCAACTATTTGGTCTAATACTTTTCGGGGAATTGGTAGTTGGTTTGAATCTATCACTGGCGAGCGTTTACGACCGGGACTAAAGGTGCTGGTTCAGGCTGAAGTGAAGTTTCATCACCTATACGGACTGAGCCTGAATGTCAAAGATATTGATGCTAAGTTTACGCTAGGAGAACGGGCACTAAAACGACAGGAAGTTATCAATCAGCTTATTGAGGATGGAGTCTTCGACATGAACAAAGGCCTAACTCTGCCGTTAGTGCCTCAGCGTATTGCCGTCATCAGTTCTCCTGCTGCTGCTGGGTTTGGTGATTTCATGGATCAACTAGAGAAAAATCGCTTTGGCTACCAGTTTGGAATCAAGTTATTCAAGGCTAAGATGCAGGGTAACGATGCTTCGGATAGTATCATTCAGGCTCTTCACCAAATTTTTGACTTACAGGAACAAGATGATTATTTTGATTGTGTAGTAATCATTCGAGGAGGGGGTGCTCAGGTGGATTTAGATTGCTTTGACAGTTATGATGTAGCGGCACACGTTGCTCAGTTTCCCCTTTCGGTAATTACCGGAATAGGACACGATAGAGACGAAACAGTGCTAGATTTGATTGCGCATACTCGTAAAAAAACTCCTACGGCAGTTGCTGAATTTCTGATTGAACAGTTGCAATCGTTTGAAAACCAATTAGATGAACAGGCTTATCGCCTAATCCAGTTTACTAAGGAGGCCGTTAGCGAGCAACAGTACGAGTTAGACCGATTATATTCATCTCTAAAGCTTTCGGTGGTTTCTAATCTACTAAAGCAGGAGCATCAATTCAGCCAGCTTCAGGAACGATTGAAGATTGCTACCCGTCGTACCCTTGAAAATGAACAGCAGGCGATTGAAAGTCTGCGAGGGGCACTAGAAAAAGATAGCCGGCAACGCTTGCAGGATGAGAAACGTTACCTGACAGACGCTAGCCGACTTATGGAGGTAATTGATCCTGTGGCACTATTAAAACGTGGGTTCAGTATTACTTACGTCGATAATAAGCCGCTTACGGCGGTGAATAAGCCTAAAATCGGAGATAAACTACTCACGAAAACTGCTTCAGCTAGCTATCTTAGTAGCCTAGAAAAAATCTTACTACCAGACAATGCCCCGCAAAAAGACCAATAATCCCCAAACCTACCGTGATGCACTGCTCGAATTGCAGACCATTGTACAGTCCGTTGAAGATCAAGAACTGGATGTAGATGAACTAGCTGACAAAGTTAAGCAGGCGTTAAAACTGATAGAGTTTTGTAAAAAGCATCTGAAAAACACCCAGGATACCTTAGATCAGGCTTTTGAGGCTGAATAGAATAAAAATTCTTTTTGACGGGTATAAGAATTAAACTGAAAAGGCGTTTACTTAGTATTATCGGTCACCAACCAAATCCCTCATGAACGCCGATTATCAGCCATCTCATAATCGTTCGTCTTTCTTTAGCCGTGAACCCAGGTTTTCACTCTGGATTGTCGTAATCTCGTTGGTGGTATTGTTGGTAGTTATTTTTGTGAGTGATTTAGGACAGGAAAACCCATTTACCGATCTATTTTGCCAGCAGTCTGTTCAAAAGCTAAAAAACTTTGAACTGTCTCAATTTTCCAGCATTGTTGAACAGCTTACCAGCGTATTAGAGCAGATCCCCAAGTAAATCCACTTCCGAAAGCTGCCAAGCATATCAAATCTCCCTCTTTGATTTTACCTTGTTCCCAGGCTTCGCTCATGGCGATTGGAATGGATGCTGCAGTGGTGTTACCGTACCGTTGAATGTTATTAAAAACCTGATCTTCCTTTAAACTAAGCAACCGTTGCACCATCTGGCTGATTCTGAGGTTTGCCTGGTGTGGAATCAATAAATCAATATCGGAAGGTTGGTAATTATTTAGCTTTAGGGCTTCCTGAATAACTTCGGGAAAACGGGTAGATGCGTGCTTAAATACATGGTTGCCGTTCATCACGGGAAAAATGGTCCCTTCCTCAATCATGCGGGCTTGTGTACGCGGAATGGCACGGGAACTGCCCGGATCAATAACTGCTAACTCTTCAGCGTATTCACCTTCGGAGTGTAAATGGGTTGACAGTATCCCGTGATCGTTATCTGAAGCTTGTAGTACAACTGCTCCAGCACCGTCTCCAAAGAGTACTGAGACGGCTCGACCCCGGGTGGTCATATCTAAACCGCTGCTGTGAATTTCCGAACCAATAATCAGTATGGTATCGTACATACCAGTTTTAATAAATTGGTCGGCTACTGATAATCCGTAGACGAACCCCGTACACTGAGTACGGATATCGATAGCACCAATGGTTGGCAATTCTAGCTCTCTTTGCACTAAAACACCTGATCCGGGAAAATCATAATCGGGGCTAAGAGTGGCAAATACAATGAAATCTACGTCTTGAGGGGTTAGCCCGGCGTTTTCTAATGCCATTTTAGCTGCTCGGGTACCCATATTGGAGGTAGTGTCTTTCCCTAACTCAAAAAAGCGCCTCTCCTGAATCCCGGTTCGTTCCCGAATCCATTCGTCGGAAGTATCCATTAACTTGGCTAGATCATCATTGGTTACTACTCTCTCAGGAAGGTATCGGCCTACACCGGCAATTTTTGATTTTCTCATGGTGGGTAAATGTCAGGTGTTTCTACGAATAATGTGAACTGAAAAGTATGAAATAATGCTGTTTAAAATCTTGGATGCGGAGTGTAATGGGAAACTAAAACCACTTTAGACCAATTTTTCAGATTGCAGGAATGTCTCTAACAGCAAACGACCATCGGTGTTCCGCAGTGCTTCATCAGCCGCCCGTTCTGGATGAGGCATAAGTCCCATCACGTTCTTTTGTCGGTTGGCAACTCCAGCAATATTATTGATTGAACCATTTGGATTGCTACTTTCCTCTATCTTTCCGCTTTCGGAAGCATAGTAAAAGAGAATTTGTTCGTTATCTTCCATCTCCTTTATCACATCGGGTGAAGCATAGTAACGTCCTTCAGCGTGGGCAATGGGAACTTTATAAACTCTATCCTGATCTAGGGTAGCCGTCATAATCGTACTATCCGTTGCTGGTTTCAGGTATACGTTTTTGCAGATAAATTTCTGGTTGATATTAGGCAGTAATACACCGGGTAGCAAATGAGCTTCAGTTAGTATCTGAAATCCGTTACAGATGCCAAGAACATATCCTCCTTGTTGTGCATGCCGAATGACTGACTCCATGATAGGGGAGAAGCGGGCAATAGCTCCGGCTCGTAAATAATCACCGTAGGAAAAACCACCTGGAACAACTATGAAATCGCAGTTTTTCAGATCCGTATCCTTATGCCAAAGTTTATGGGTATCCTGTTGTAAAATATACTTAAAGACGTGAAAAATATCTTCGTCGCAGTTTGATCCGGGAAAAACAACAATACCGATTTTCATGAATTATTGGTTGGTTGAGAGGCAAAAGTAAACATTTGAGACTCTTTTAGCCAACTACATACCAAATACTTGGGAGAACTAATAAGGTTTAATGACATGAGAACAATACACTGTAATATATTGCCTTATCTGGTAAAATATTAGCATTAGAATTTTGCAAACTTTGTGAAAATATTCCCTTTACATAGTTATGAAGTACTTATTTCTATTCATTCTGATTTCTCAAAGTGTTACATCATCAGCCCAAACCTTAGCCCGAGACTGGAATCAGAAAATTGAGCAGGAGATGTCTAAGTTTTTAGACTGTACCAAGAACAACCCAGAAATGTCTAGTGAATGTAGTCAGTTTATAGGCAAAACGAGTAAGGCTATCTACCGGTTAAACGACTTTTATAATACCAAACAGAGCCGGTTTATGGTTGTCAGTGAAATATATGGCTACCTGAAAAGTAATCAGCGTTGGGAGCTTTTAGGTCAGGGTTACAAGCAAGATGTTTTACTATCCGCGCAGGATTTAGCAAACAAGAATAGGGCAGTAGTAGCAGTTTATTTAGATGAAACAAATCTAGGTCAACTCGCTTTTATTTTACCAGGGGAAGTAGCTCCCTCCGGATCTTGGGGACTTAGAGTACCAAACTCAGCAGCGTTTATTATGACTGCACCTGAAAAGTCTTACGTCAATAAGGGGATATCTTATGCGTTTCCTCGTAAGACGATGGCTGAGGTTTATCTGTTCGCAAGAAAGATATAAACCACTCGTTAGCCCTATCAAATGGCTTGGGCGTTGTAAAACTGATAGTGGACGTAGGCCTTGTTGGTCTTTAAAATGTGAAGCACTCGTAACCACAATCTTTCGTAGGGTACCACTTCCATTTCAGTTTCAATATCACTAGGAATCTTAGTATCGGCAAGTTTCTGATAGTAGGTGGTACCTTTTTCCTGCACTCTATCGAAGTCAAATTCTTTCTCGACTACAATTTCCAGAAGCCGAATAAAGACACTACTACGATAGTTATTTCGCTTATCTAGGTGGGATGATTTATAAGCAGATAGAGCATTTACACTATCTTTAAACTCACGGATACTTCCTTGGCGGAGTAGGAACAAACTCTGAGCTGTAAGGTAGGCTATATTGAAGCTTTCGTACTCTTTAGGATAATCTGGTTTGGACTGTAAGAATTCTTCTTGATTGAATCCCCAGCTTAGAATCTTAGTCTCGTTGAAATAAATCAAATAGATACGATAGATTGTCCATCGATCTTTTACCTCCTGAGCCTGATTATTAAAGTTCTTGTTGGTTCGTACTTTCCTAAACGCTTTAGCAGCATCTTCGTACTGTTCGCCTTTGAACAGAAGTAGAATGTAGTACTCCATGAACGTAAACCAATCAGAGTGGCTAGGTTTGAACAATGCTTGCTTGCGATTTGCGTACGGAATTCCTTCAAGTACGTTCTCTAGGTAGATATAGCAGTAGAGTTTGGCAAAAACGATTCTTTTCTGATGCAAATCTACGGTTACCTCACTGTTGGGGCGATTAAGATAAGTGTCCTCCAAGTGGGTACAAAGTTCTAGTGATTTTTCGTAGTCCCAGTTAAGTTGGTAGTACAAAATAGAGAGTTTATGACCAATAATGTTTATTGATTCGCTCTCAACCCGCTCGGCTATATGATGAATTTGTTCAATAGTTTGAGGTATTGTATCCAGAACTCTCTTTTGAGCACTTACCGATTTATGGATGTGAACTAGCTTTTCGTAATATAAGTCTTCACTGGATTGTAATGCTCGCAGTTTAAGTCGATACTCCGCCAGCTCAGCGCGCTTTTCTAGAAAGGGAGTAATTTTTCCCTGACTAGAGTGATAATTTTTTTCAAGTTCCAATGCAGGAATCAGAACTTCGTACAGCTCGTACTCTTTGGCGGTTCTAATTAGCGAAGGAAGAAGCTTCTGTGCTATTTCGTGAGCATTTTCCATCGTAAGAATTTTGGCCTGTAGTAAAGTACGTTCACTATCATAGCGGCACTGCTCGTAGCAGGTATAGCTTTCCTTTTCGTAATCCAGAAAAAACAGGTGGTTCAGTAGCTTACTTTTCAGTTTTGATTTGGCGTTACGATAGTTTCTATTACCCGGATCTGCATCGAATAAGTCATTTGCAGCAGCATCGTCAGTTAGGTAGGCTTCATTCAGAATACCTTGGTAAAGTAAGTTGTCTTTGGATGTTTCTTTCTTTCGAAAGTTGAAATTTACTAGCTGGATGCTTCGGTGTCCCTTTTTACGGATAATCCTGATTAGATCCTTTAGTTCAATCATATAAATAAGCGTAGAGTGGTAAAATGCAGTTTAAAAGCAGGCAAAATTTTAACTTAACGTAGTAAACTTACATAAAATAATTCGAAATAAAATAATACGAATGCTCTTTTTGTCGACTAAGACTACTAAAATGTGTAAAAAAAGTGAATTTATCGGCTAAATCTTACATGCTATTCGGTTGGTAGTATGTTTTTAGCTGATTTTTGGAGAACTGAGAATCATATATTGCCAAAAATAGAAATTGTGACAATTTTCCGGTAGCAACTATAAATTCAGGAATTTACAATACAAAACTTATATTACTCTCAATAATGGCTATTGAGGTGGTAAAAGATAAGAACTGACTACATTGCGGAGCGATTTTTAAAGATTTATTCAGGCCGATTTGAGTCTCTGGATGATATCCATTGCCTGCTTAGTTCTTTCAGTAAGAAGCTGATAGTTACTTTCCTGAATTACATCTTTAGTAATAAGCTTAGAACCCATACCTACGCAAGCCACCCCAGCATTAAACCAAGCAGTAAGATTCTCTTCAGTAGGTTCAACTCCTCCAGTGGGCATGATGCTAGTCCAAGGGCAGGGGGCTTTCACTCCTTTTACAAAGGCTGGCCCACCTACCTGCGTAGCTGGAAATATTTTTACAATA
>ERZ1740058.1249-NODE-1249-length-12802-cov-8.573468_pt1 | contig 12802 bp, 14 predicted proteins | sample MGYA00581745_ERZ1740058 | MGnify/ENA primary metagenome ERZ1740058 (study PRJEB43018, sample SAMN04849742) | marine metagenome | isolation source: floating plastic debris | place: Pacific Ocean | collected 2008-08-30 | study: EMG produced TPA metagenomics... | reverse complement strand
CCAAATTGCTCGTCGCTTTGAATCTGGACCGCTTCCTGATCCGATGACCGTGTGCGGTCATCGGGAAAGCGGTCTAGCCCACCTAGCCGGCGATCACCGAGATGTAGCGCCCAAACACCCAGCCCGAGCGGCATGGCCCGCTGTAACGCTGCCGCGGCGCCGGGCTGCCAACACCGCAAGCGCCAGCTTCACCCCCAGCCGAATACACGACGCCATACCAACGCCCGCGTGACTCGCAAAGGTACACCGTGTCGGCGGTATAAAGCTCATCGATCTTGGTGAAGTCGGTGGACGGCCCGGCACGCACCGCCAAAAAGTTGTCGCCCCTGGGATTAAGCCCCACCACACGACCCACACCGCCACAGGCATCGAACCCGGGCCCATCGACGCCGATTATAACCGGGATACTCGATTGAGCGTGCGCCCAGACCACACTGGCTGCCATCAGAATGGCTGCAAAAGTCGCGCGCATAAAACTCTCCTCGTCAACATCACCGCGTCTCATACGGCGTTCTCAGCGGACCGCCACATCCTCGACCGCGCGTTCCCAAACCGCCCCTACGTTAACTATTTTCAAATCATTATTGCAAAACTCACAGCACCAACCGCGAATCACAAGGAATAGATTCGAGCAAAGATACGGCGAACCCCAGGGTTTTTCACCCAACACCGCATTTTTCAGATCTTCCACATCGTAAGATCGTGCCATTCCCGTTAACCAATTTATGATTGACAGAAAGTTAATAATATCGATCAGATTTTTCGCGTCACGGGCCATCCGTCGACACGTTTCAATTATGAGGCTGCATTATGAAAATTGCTCTGACCGCAGCGTTAGTCGCTGCTGGGCTCGTCGTGCCAACGCTAACCGCTCACGCCGGTGCTAATGAAGACAGCTTCGTCGTAGAGAGTGATGACCGTGGCGCGAAGCGTTGCTTCACCTCGACCTATTATCCGGCAAAATATCGCGTCGATCCGCGCGGCAAACGCGTCAGTGGTGCGAAACACAGCTACACCACGCAAGGCGATAAAGTGGTGCTGACACGCTCTGCCCCGGTCTACATCGAAACGCGGACACGCATTAAGTCAGACTATACCAGTCTCCGCCCAACCCCCTGCTGATTTAAGCGGAATGCGAAGAAAAAGGGCCGGTTAAATCCGGCCTTTGTTATTTCTAGCGGCAGAAACGCGCCGCACCATTTCAGATCTGGCTGCCACCGCCTGCGAAAACTCAATAGCCGAGAGAGGCCACCATTTCCTTCGCACCGGGGTGCGGCTGCGCTAGGGCTTCCCGCGTGCAAGAGACGCGCGAGGGGAACATGACCGCAACGATCAAGGCAGTGACCGTCCAAAAGCCCGGCGGCCTCGACAAGCTCACCCCCACAACGCTGCCCGATCCCGGCGCGCCGAGCCGCGGCGAAATCCGAGTGCGCCTTCACGCCACCTCATTGAACTACCACGACTATGCGGTCGCCATCGGCGCACTCCCCACGCCCGATGGCCACATCCCCATGGCCGACGGCGCCGGCGTGGTGGAGGCGGTGGGCGAGGGCGTCACCGACTTTACAGAAGGCGACCACGTGGTCTCCCTCTTCTTCCCGCATTGGCACGACGGCCCGCCCCAGTTCGGCGACTTCTCCACTGTCCCCGGCGACGGCGTCGACGGTTACGCGCGCGAGGCAGTCGTCCTCCCGTCCCACTACTTCACCAAAGCCCCCGCCGGATGGAGCCACGCGGAAGCGGCAACCATCACCACCGCAGGCCTCACCGCCTGGCGCTGCCTGCTTGAGGGCGGCCTTAAGGCCGGCGATGACGTGCTCGTCCTGGGAACCGGTGGCGTCTCCATCTACGCACTCCAAATCGCTCAAGCATTCGGTGCCCGCGTCTTCGCAACGTCCTCCTCGGACGAAAAGCTCGCCCGCGTGCGAAAACTCGGCGCAGCCGGAATCGTCAACTACAAGACCGACCCGGCATGGGGCGAGACGGTGGCCAAACTCACCGGCGGCCGCGGTGTAGACATCGTCATTGAGGTGGGGGGTCCCGCCACCCTCGGCCAATCGATCGCCGCCGGCCGCGTCGGGGCAACGCTCTCGCTGGTGGGCGTTCTCACCGGCCGGGCGGGCGAAGTCCCCACAGGCGCCCTCATGCGCAAGAACCAGCGCCTCATCGGCATCACCGTCGGCAGCCGCGCCCAACAGATCGACATGGTGCGCGCCATGGAGGTCACAGGCATTCGCCCGGTCATCGACAGCACGTTCGCGCTTGCCAACCTCGCCGACGCCTTCCGCCACGAAGAGGCCGGCGCGCACTTCGGCAAAATCGCCGTCACCATCTGAACCGCCGCACCCACCGCGCAGCGTTCATCATCCAGACGTTGCGAAAAACGCCTTCAGCGCGCGCGCACTCTCGCCCCGCAACTGCCACGACATGCACCGCACACCGCCCCCCATCTGGCACACCCTGGCAGACATAACGGGGATCACCTCTCGTGAGGTCGCCGACCTCACCTGCTCCAGCGCAATCGCATCCTCGGCCACGCCAAATTGCGGGAAGTAGATGCGCTCCGGCGTCACAAGGGCATTCGTGTAAAGCCCGCACGCCGACCCAAAGCGCTCGTCATAAACCTCGCTGCCATCATAGGGCGTCACAACCTCGTGGATCGTGACCCCCGGCAGCCCCCGCCGCAGATCGGCTTTCAGCTGCCGCGCATAGTCAGGATCTTCAGGGTACTCGTTGATGAGGAGCGTGTTCTCATCGACGAAGCTCACAACGCCGTCGGCATGCTCCAACCCGCCCTGCTCATCCGCTTCGATAAAGGCAACGTTCTCAATCCCAGGCATCGCCGTCAGCACCGCCCTCGCCTCGTCTTCCGACAGCGCGTTGTCGGCCAGAAACTTGGTGCTCACGACGACATTGCCGGCGTAGTCGTCCACGAAATTGCCGCCGTCGTTCAGAAGGTCGGTTTGCGCAAACGACACGCCAGCGCGGACCATCGCCTCGGCGAAAGCCTCTTGCACCTCATCGGCCTCTGACTGCCCCCCGGCGCCCGACCCTTGGCCCGCAGCGGTGTAGCGGAACATGATGGGATCCGTGACATTGGAGATCGTGAAGTCGCGCATCCAAATATCGAGCATCGGCGCGATGGCGACTTTGTCTTCCCCGAGCGCATCGACGTACTCGGCGTACCAGCCCTCATCCACAAGCACCAAAACATCATCGTGCTGCGCGATTTGCCTGGCATACGCCACGTGAAAGTCGAAGATCTCATCAGCAAAGTCTTCGTAGTACGCGTCGTCATAGGGCGGCGCCGCGATGACGATGAGTTCTGCCTCAGCGTTTGCGGCGATCATCGCGCCCATACCCAACATCACAACGCACGACAGCAGAACCGCGGAAAAAGTAGATTTCATCGGCATCACTCTCCTAGCCGCTCGCCCCACACATACACCGTGGTACCGGTCCGCCCCCTCGTTCACCACGACCAGTCCACGCCCATCACATTGCGTAAAACGCTCCAGCGCGGCGGGTTGTTGAGGTTGGCGTCGGCCTTGATCCACTTGCGTACCATCAACTCGTTGAAACCGTTCGTACGCTGCAGGCGGAGCCAATAGTCGACATACTCTTTCAGCCCCTCGGACCCGGCCGGCATGAGATAGGCGAAAAGCAAAGTGCCGGCCAAATTGCGCGGGCGCACGGCCGTGAGATCAGGGCGAGACAGCGCAAGGGCGAAGGCCTGGTCCTGCGTCCACAAAGCAAGGTTAAGGTCATCTGCCGTCAGGTAGCTGTCGACCACGTTCACCGGCAGTCCAGGCAGCGCATTGCGGGCGATCTGCTCCATGACAGGATCGCGGAACACCGTCACCTGTTCCCCGTCACGGGAGAGAATATCACTGCGTGACAGATAATCTTCATAGCGCGAGGACTGCACAATCATCGCCAACGGACTGGTGTAGTAAGGCTCCGACACTAGGTAATTCTGCAAACGTTCGTTGGTGACGTAGATTCCGGCCACCGCGATATCGATCGTTTGACTGTCCATCACGCGATCAAAATTATCCCAAGTGAACGGAACATAGTCCACTTCGACATTCAGATCGCGGGCAAGGCGATCAATGTATTCGATGTCAAACCCGACCAAAGCCCCATCGTTGTTTCGGTAGGAGAAGGGAATAATCCCGTCATTGTAGCCCACCCGAATGCGCCCACGACGCTGAATGGCCCCCAAAACGCCACCAAGCTCGCGGTGCTCATCTCCGTGCGCAGGGGCGGCCCGGGCTTGAGATGATGGCGCAGACGACCCGGCCGGCGATGCTGACGGAGGCGCCGGCGCCGGCCCCGTTTCGACCCGTGCCGACGCGGCGTGCGCAGTCTCCTGCGGCTCCAACTGCATCAGCCCATAGTCGGCAAACGATGGCCCGGTGGCGGCGCGCCCCAACGCGCCGACAACCACGGCCGACACCACCACCGCAACAACGGCAGGCACGGCACACAGCGCCAAGCGGCGAACACGAAACTGCCCGATCCCCTCATAAAGGATCGCCACCGCAACCGTCATGAACAAAAACCCCATCACCGAGGCGACAACTTTCGCATACCGAGTGATCGGAATCATTCCTGATTAAAGCGACACCGCTTCATTGGGCATCTGCAACCAGCCGGTCAGAAACGACACCGCATCGATGGACGTGGATGGCGAGCCGATCCCCGACAGGAGCACCATCACCGGCAGCAACGCCTCCTCCACAAATGAGAGGCTTTCGCGAAAGTAAGTCGCTGCAAAAGCGATAAAAATCCAAATGAAGAAGTTGCCGAGCTGCGCCAGCGGATAGCTCAGCGACAGCGTGCTCTCCACCATCACCTCGCTGTCTTTGCTGGTCCGCTTCACCTCCTCCAAAAACCGCATCACGGCCTGACGAATGAAGGGCAGGGCCGCAACCGAAAGACTGGTGGTGAGCGCAATAATCAAACCGTTGCGCAAGTCGGGCCACACAATGCGCATCACGCCAGGGTAAAGCGCCCCCAACATCAGCGGGATGATCACGCCGCCGATGATGAGCACCCCAAACAGAACGCCCAAAAGGTAGGAGGAGAGCGACACCATATCGCCAAACGGCATGGTGCCTGACACCTCCGCCATGACCGAGAACACAGCGACCGGCGCCAAGAAAACCACCCAACGCCAGATCGCAACGCTGGCAGATTTGATCACCACCAACACTTCCAAAAAGCTGGCCTTGCGCTCGCTATCCTGGATCGCAATCCCGTAAAGGATCGAAAAGACAATCAGCGCCGGCAGGTAGTTTTCGGTGAGATCGGCCACGATGTTAATCGGGATGATCCGGTCCACCAACGACGGCCCCGCATCACTTGCGCTCATGTCGATGAGCGCGGGCGTGCTGTCGAAGCTGAGCGCACGGACCAGCACAAAGAGCACCGCAAACGTCGCGCTGAGAAGCAGCGCGTAAACCCAGATGCCCTTGGCGATCAGCCGGCCAAAATGCTCACGAGAGATCGACGCCAGCCCATGAAGCACCGAACTGATGAGGTACGGGATGGCAGCGATCTGCATGAGCGCGGCGTAAAGGGTGCTGACACGGCCCAGCGGTCGCGTGAGCTCACCGAAAAACAATCCGACCGCAATGCCTAGAACCGCACCGAACGCGACCCACAGCGGCATGCGCTCAGAGTACCGTTCGAACGCTCCAGCCATCGTGCCTCCGCCTGCGGGCGGCCATCATGGGCATGCGCGCGCGCCAAAACACTGAGCAACCACCGCACGCGGCGCAAGGTGCGCACACAAGTTCGCTCTCGAAGGGCGACACAGATCGCCGGAACGCCTCAAAAAAGCGGCACGAAAGTCCACCGCGCAGCAGATGCCGGAGCGTCCCTCCACCACGTCAGCTCTCGGGACGGGCCTCAGAGCCTACCCGGCGAGGCGCGCCGCGCAGGAGCACGAGCTGTGCTCCCAACACGCGACAGAAACGCATCAGGCCACGTCTCTTGTCGATAGGACAGGCTCAGTGCCCCGCCGCGGCCCGGCGTGCTTGCCATTCGTCGTAGGCGTCCGGATCGATCCAGTCTTCCCAGGAGAACATCAGCTCACCAAACTCAGGGTCGCGGCCTAGCGCCCGCCACGCCGCCACCATGTTGCGGGCAATCTCATCGTCGGTGATGCCGTAGGCGTAGGTGGGCAACCAATCCTCACCGGGCCGCTCGCCCACGGGCACGCAGCCGTTGGCAAGGGCTGCCTTGATGCAGCGGGAGACGTATTCGTTTAGATCAGCGCCGATGAGGGCGAATCCGTTCCTGCCTCTGGAAGGATAGTGGAAGGTTTCAAAATCATCTGGATCGCTGCCGGATTGACGAATCACGGCCCCCATAGAGTTACCATTATCCAAGGATTTCAACTCTTCGTCAATCATTGTGGCCTCCAATGCCACTTCTGCACCTGACCCGTGTAGCTCTTAGTCCCTTTAAACCGGTCAATAGTGATACCGTGTTTCTTACTCGACCGCACGCCATACCTCTCACCCCCTGGTAGTTCGAAGGCATCCCCTGGATAACCCTCTGGCGGTAGGATCGGCTGCGCCGACAGCGATAGTCGCCCAAGGCGCTCGAGCATGTCAGGCAAATAGAGTTCATGGGTGGTGTCTTTTTCCCCTTCTTTCCCAACGGCTTTGCCGTAAGGCGCCATCACCTCGCCAAACGTTTCTGGTGTACGGTCACCGGACCTTCGACTTGGTAAGCCAAGGTGGTCCACGTCCACGTTTCGGCCCGTTCGCTCTCGGACGTACTGTTCAGCCTGCCGCATGGTGTCCTCCTGTCGGGCGATGGCCTCATCGGCAGTCTGCGGATCACCCAGGTGCCTCGGGTTCCAATTGGGGTTGAGCCGCTTGGCTGCTTTGATCGCGATCAAAGCTTTCGAATAAAGCTGCCAGTATTTGAGCGCTTGCGCCGCCGTGGCTGCGATCCGCTTGCCAGTGCTCGTGCGGATTTCCGGGTTGCCGCGACCACGCCGCCGACGTCGAGCGACGGGGATAGTGTCCGCATTCGGGACCTGTTGCTGTCGCCTTTGTTGCAGCATCGCCTGGCGAAGTGGTCGCGGCTCGTGCGTCTTGGGAGCGGTAAACTCCGGCGCATCAGTCCACTGCCCGGCACCTGGGTGCCCCGCCGGCACGCGAGGCTGCGCCACGTTGAACTCAGGGTATCCCTTAGCTTCCGCCCAACTCTTGGTTCGCACCGCTGGCGGCCCACCCCCACTGCGCATCCAATCAGAAAATCTTCGCCGTCTTTCGCCGCAGTCCATCGTTCTACCCACACGCTCATCCCAACCTCGGCGGGCGTGCGGCCAGTTCGAATGGCGAGGATAAAACCTGGCGCAGTGAGATGTTGCGCAAACAAAAAGGGGCGCCGAAGCGCCCCTTTCAAACCACCAGCAATGAAGCCAGCCGTTAGTCCGAATCGTTCCGAGCCCGCAGCGCAGCGCCCAGAATATCGCCCAGCGACGCGCCGGAGTCGGTCGAGCCGTACTGTTCCACAGCCTCCTTCTCCTCGGCGATCTCCAGCGCCTTGATCGACACCGAAACCCGCCGCGCCTTGCGGTCGAACTGCGTGACGCGGGCGTCCACAGTGTCGCCGACAGAGAACCGCTCGGGCCGCTGATCGTTGCGGTCGCGCGCCAAGTCGGAACGACGGATGAAGGCGGTCAGCTCGGTGCCGATAATCTCGACGTCGAGGCCAGCGTCCTTCACGCCCGTGATCTTGCACGACACGATGGCGTTCTTGCGCACTTCCGCGCCGCCAGCGCCCTCGGCCGCATCGTTGAAGGGGTCGGAACCCATCTGCTTGATGCCGAGCGAAATGCGCTCCTTCTCCGGATCCACCTCAAGGACGACGGCCTTCACCATCTCACCCTTGTTGTACTCCTCCATCACCTCTTCACCCGGACGGTTCCAGTCCAGATCAGAGAGGTGCACCATGCCGTCAATGTCGTTGTCGAGGCCGATGAACAGACCAAACTCGGTCTTGTTTTTCACCTCACCCTCAACGGTGGAGCCCAGCGGATGCGTCTCCAGGAACGCTTCCCACGGGTTGTCCATCACCTGCTTGAGGCCGAGCGAAATGCGGCGCTTGGAGGCGTCCACTTCCAGGATCATCACCGTCACCTCTTGGGTGGTGGCGACGATTTTGCCCGGATGCACGTTCTTCTTCGTCCAGCTCATCTCGGAGACGTGGATGAGACCCTCAATCCCCGGCTCCAGCTCCACAAAGGCGCCGTAGTCGGTGATGTTGGTGACCTTGCCGGAGAACACAGCATCGATCGGGTATTTCGCTTCAATGCCTTCCCACGGATCAGACTGAAGCTGCTTCATGCCCAGCGAAATGCGGTGCGTGTCTTGGTTGACGCGGATCACCTGCACCTTCACCGACTGCCCGATGGACAGGATTTCGGTGGGGTGGTTCACCCGGCGCCAGGCCATGTCGGTCACGTGAAGCAGGCCGTCGATGCCGCCCAGATCCACGAACGCACCATAATCGGTGATGTTTTTGACCACGCCCTCGATGATTTGGCCTTCCTCGAGGGATTGCACGATCTCGTGGCGCTGCTCGGCGCGGGTCTCTTCCAGCACCACGCGGCGGGACACCACGATGTTGCCGCGCCGCTTGTCCATTTTCAGGATCTGGAACGGCTGGGGCGTGTTCATCAGCGGGGTCACGTCGCGCACCGGGCGAATGTCCACCTGGGAGCGCGGCAGGAAGGCAACGGCGCCATCAAGGTCGACCGTGAAGCCACCCTTCACCTGGTTGAAGATCTTGCCGGTCACCTTCTCGGTGGCGTCGAACGCCTTCTCCAGGCGGACCCAGCTCTCTTCACGGCGGGCTTTCTCGCGGCTGAGGACGGCCTCGCCCAGCGCGTTTTCCACGCGCTCAAGATACACCTCGACCTCGTCACCGATGGCGATGTTCTCATCGCCCGGCCGGCCGCCGAACTCTTTGAGGGGGATGCGCCCCTCCACCTTCAGGCCGACATCGATGACGGCCAAATCCTTCTCGAAACCGACGACGGTTCCTTTGACCACGGACCCTTCGGCCATCTCGGTCTGGTTGAGCGACGCCTCAAGAAGGGCCGCGAAGTCTTCACGGGTTGGGGTTGATAAGGACATTTAATCTCCGGCGGCGCGGGACTCTCGCGCCATGCGACTGGGCTTTCTTGCAAATGTAGGGTCCGCAGCCCAGCGCGTCGCCCGCCAAGCTCATCGAACCTCGCGCCACTGCGCGATCCCGGCAGACCTAACGCCAGAATGCGTCCATCTAACGGTTGCGGATGTTTTCCACAAGCCGCGCGGCCGTCTCTAGGACACCGTCGGGCGACATTTCGGTGGTATCGATATGGTGCGCGTCCTCCGCGGGCCGCAGAGGGCTCGCCTCCCGCGCCATATCGCGCGCGTCCCGCGCCTGGAGCGCCGACAGCATCGCGTCATAATCAGGGCCCTCTGCGACCCCATACGCCTCCAGGGCCCGGCGGCGCGCACGCTCCTCCACCGAGGCCACAATATAGAGCTTCAGCGGGGCATCGGGACACACCACGGTGCCAATATCGCGTCCATCCAGTACCGCGCCGCCACGGGCCGACATCGCCACGGCAGCAAACTCGCGCTGCCGCTCCACCAAAAACTCCCGCAACGCGGGGTTTACAGCGATCCGGGAGGCCATCTCGCCCACCGCAGGGTCGCCGAGCGCCGGATCATCAAGCCGGCTGAAATCGGCGTCCCGGGCAAACCCTAGCGCTGCCTCTTCATCTTCAGCCGGCTTACCGGCCGCCAGCAACGCCGCCGCCACCGCGCGATAGGTCCGGCCGGTGTCCAGGTGCGACAAGCCATATTTGGCCGCCAGGCGTTTGGCGAGTGTGCCTTTGCCCGACGCTGCCGGGCCATCTACTGCGATAATCATAACACCACAATCGACGCCCCAGCGCCGTTCATCAGGTCTGCAAAGCCAGGAAAGCTCGTTGCCATCACGGTGCCATCGTCCACGGAAACCGGCTTGTCGGCCGCCATTCCCATAATGAGAAAACTCATCGCGATCCGGTGGTCGAGGTGGGTTGTCACCGTGCCGCCGCCAACCTCACCCGTGCGCCCTGTCACAGCTAACCAGTCGTCCCCCGTCTCATGGGCGACACCGTTCGCCTCAAGACCGGCGGCGACTGCCGCAAGCCGGTCGCTTTCCTTCACGCGCAACTCGTGCACCCCCTGCATCAGCGTTGTCCCCTCAGCGAACGTCGCGGCTACGGACAACACAGGATACTCATCGATCATCGAAGCCGCACGCTCTGCCGGCACCGTCACCCCACGCAGCGTGCTCGCGCGGACCACAATATCGCCGACACGCTCGCCGCCAGCATCGCGCTCATTCGTGATCGCAACATCGCCGCCCATCTCCTGCAGCGTCGTGATGAGGCCCGTGCGCGCCGGATTGAGCAAAATGTTGCGCAGCGTCAGCTCCGACCCCGGCACAATCAACGCCGCTACGATGGGAAAGGCAGCCGACGAGGGATCGCCAGGCACATCCACATCGCAGGGGCGCAGCGTCGGCTGCCCCACCACAGTGATCACATCGCCCACGTCGGTGGCCTCAGAGCGAACGTCAGCCCCGAACGCGCGCAACATCCGTTCAGTGTGATCACGCGTCGCCACCGCCTCCACGACAGTCGTCTCCCCCGGCGCACCGAGCCCTGCAAGCAGCACCGCGGACTTCACCTGCGCCGAGGCCACAGGCGGCTTGTAGCGGATCGGCGCCAAAGTCAGCGGCCCGCGCAGCGTGAGCGGCAGCCGGTCGCCCTCCCGGGCCAAAACGCTGACCCCCATTTCGCGCAGCGGGTTGAGAACGCGGCCCATGGGGCGGCGCGAGAGCGATGCATCGCCCACAAAGGTCGCCGCAATCGGATGGGCGGCCACCACGCCCATGGCAAGCCGCGACCCGGTCCCCGCATTGCCAAAGTCCAACGGCACATCGGGCTCAGCGAGCGCCCCCAAACCAGCACCGTCCACAGTTACAGAGCCATCGCGCGCCGTGGTGATCGTCGCGCCAAGCGCGCGCATTGCAGCAGCCGTCGCGAGCACGTCCTCGCCCGTCAGAAGCCCTGAAATGTGCGAACGTCCCACAGCCAAGCTCGCCAACATCAGCGCCCGGTGAGAGATCGACTTGTCGCCCGGCACCCGCATCTCGCCCCGCAAGGCTTCCGCCGGCGCCGATGCCACTTTCACCGGCCCGCTTGTCATGATGTCTCCAATTGCCGTCCCGCGATGCGCCGTTGTGTAGATCAACCCGCGCCTTTGTGTATACCGGCCTCGCATTTCATGCGCCGAACGCCTGTTCGAAACTGTTCGATTAGCGGTTCCAGAACGTGTCGCTTTCTTCCGGCAGCGCCTCAACCATCCAAATCCGCTGAATAAGGCCGTCCGTGATCGTCGTCAGGTAAGCGGCATGATTGTGCAACTCCCGCCCCTTCCGAGTGGCCCGCACTTCGATCATCGACAGCACCTGTTGTTCAGAGATTTTCACCAACTGCGTGATGGTGAGCCGCGGCCGGACCGCAGCGATGTCGAGCGCAGCAATTGCGGCCATATAGCCATCCCGGCCTTGAAGATCGACGGTGCTGGCATCGGGTTGGGTGACCCCTGCCACGACACTTTCGGCCAGGCACGCCGCCATCGTGTCAAGATCGGCCGCGTTGAATGCGTCGACAAAGCGGCGGACAACGGTCACCGGGTCAATCGGCATGGGCGGAACTCCTGCAGTCATGATGCGGCGGCTCGGCGCCCCGGATCCGATGGCAGCCGAATGAAGTCGTCGCATCTCTTAAGCACGCGTAAAGCGTTGAAGTCTGTCAGTGCAATTCACAGTTCGGGACGGATATTGGGCAACCGCCCATGGCCCACGGCGTTTGTAGGGCACATATGGTGGGCGCTTTACACCTCATGCGGGTCATGCAATGCGCTCCCGCCGTGGCAACTCGATGGAGTATCCCTTGGCCAATTCCACACTTGGCACGAAACGGCTGTGTCCGAACCGCGGTGTCAAATATTATGATCTGAACCGTGATCCCATCGTCGCCGACGAAGCCGGCCCGCTGTCGGCCGCCGCCGTCAGCGCGCGGGACGAGGAAGAAGATGACGATCTGACCGACGACGAGGACAGCGGCGTCGAGCTCGTGCCGCTGGAAGATGCTGACGGCGACGACGACGATGACGGCATCCCCGGCGACGACGACGATGACAACACCGTCAGCCTCGACGCGGACGATGACGTTCTGGTCGACGACGATGACGAGACCGACGAGGTGAGCGACGTGGTCCGCGCGACGGACGACGACGAAAACTAGCAGCCCACGCGCCGTCTCGCGCTCGCGGACGGCGAAGGCTGAAAACAGGGTTTGCAGCGGGGCTCTTTTGGTCTAAGTCCCGCGCACCGCTGGGGGGCCATAGCTCAGTTGGGAGAGCGCTTGAATGGCATTCAAGAGGTCAGGGGTTCGACTCCCCTTGGCTCCACCACTCACCCCCGGCATCGCCTCAAACGCCCCTAATGCCTAGAATGGCAACGCGATTATCGGGGTTCTAGAACACTCATTTCGGCAATATGGGATCTGGCCCGCAAATGCGAGCTTCAAGACGGTCCGGCGAAGGGTGATGTTGCCGCTTTCCCAGAGTTTATAAGGGTTTGCGAGGAAGGTGAGGACCGGTTCTAGTTTTTCGTCCCACTTGCCTTTGGGCGCGGCTTGATTGGCGAGCTTCTCGCCAAGCAC
>ERZ1740058.1248-NODE-1248-length-12820-cov-9.954485_pt1 | contig 12820 bp, 9 predicted proteins | sample MGYA00581745_ERZ1740058 | MGnify/ENA primary metagenome ERZ1740058 (study PRJEB43018, sample SAMN04849742) | marine metagenome | isolation source: floating plastic debris | place: Pacific Ocean | collected 2008-08-30 | study: EMG produced TPA metagenomics... | reverse complement strand
TCCACCACCTTCGCGTTGGGAACGATGGCGGTGAGGGCGTCGCGCAGGGCGGGCACCGCCGCTGTGCCGCCGGTGAAGAAGATTGCGTCGATCTTGTCGGGCACGGTGCCGCTGTTTGTGATGCACTCGGCCATGGCGGTGCCGACGCTGGCGACCGTCTCAGCGATGAGGGCGTTGAACTCGTCGCGGGTGATGTCGAGCGTGAGGCCTTGCTCCAGGTCGCCGAGCTCAATGCGTGTTTCGCTGTCGTCGGTGAGGGCGATTTTGGCGCGTTCCACCGCGAGGATGAGTTGATGGCCGAGGCGGTCGTCGAGCACGCGCTGCAGGCGCTTCAGGAGGTGCGGGGATTCGCTGAGGCGCAGGTAGTCGCGCACTTCACGCGATGTGGCCTGGTCGTAGAGGCGGTGGACGTGCTGCCAGGTGGCGAGCGCCATGAAGATGTGCCGCGGAATGGTGAGCGTGCCCGACGCAAAATCGCGCCGCAGCTGGCTGTTGAGGCCAAGGAGCGGCATCACGCGATCCACGCTGATGATGTGATCAAGATCGGTGCCGCCGATCCGCACGCCGCCGGTGGCGAGGATGTCGCCGCTGCGGTCGTGGTGTTTGGCGCGCTCTGGCGACACGCGCACGATGGAAAAGTCTGACGTGCCGCCGCCAAGGTCGGCGATGAGGACGGTTTCTTCGCCGCTCACCTGCCGCTCGTAGTCGAGCGCGGCGGCGATGGGTTCGAACTGGAACTCCACGGTGGTGAAGCCGGCTTCCCTGTAGATCTCGTGGAGCGTTGCTTGGGCGTCGCCGTCATTGTCGGGGTGGGCGGCGACGAAGTGCACGGGCCGGCCGGCAAGGACGGTGTCGAAGCTTTGGTCAAGGTCCTCTTCGGCGCGGGTTTTCAGCGTTTTGAGAAAGCCTGCGACTATGCCAGCGTAGGTGATGCGCTCGGCGTTCAGGTAGGTGTGCTGGTGCATGAGGTCGGAGCCGAGGATGCTCTTCAGGCCCTTCATAAACCGGCCGTCCTCGTCGTTCACGTAGGCTTGAACAGCGGCGCGGCCGTAGAGGCGGTCTTTGCGCGCGAAATCGAAGAACACCGCGCTGGGGATGTCGATCGCCTCGCCCTCAACGGGCAGCAGACGCGGGCCGTTGTGGCCTGCGACCGCGACGTTGCTGTTGGACGTTCCAAAATCGATGCCAAGCGCGGAAGCCACGATTTACCTCATGTTTGGGATCAGGGAGTGCGTGCGGGCGCGGTCACGGCAGGAATATCCTCATATCGAGCGTGCGACAATTGGGAATGAAGCGCCGGACGTTCGAGTTGGTGTGGCGACTGGATGGCGCGGCATGCCGGTGCCCCTTGACGGCAAACCCCATGAGGTTCATACCGGCGCGAGTGTGGCATTTGTGCCACATGCAAGCGTTGGGTCGCGGGAGTTTCAATGGCAGCCGATATTCTTGTCGTCGACGACGAAATCGACATTCGCAACCTCATCGGCGGCATTTTGGAGGATGAGGGCTTTGAAGTTCGCACGGCCGCTGACAGTGACGAGGCGTTGGCGAGTATTGGCGCACGGCGGCCTCAGCTGGTGTTTCTCGACATCTGGCTGCAAGGCTCAAAACTGGACGGGCTGGCGCTTCTAGACACAATCCGCTCGCAGCACTCAACGTTGCCCATTGTGATGATTTCCGGTCACGGCAACATCGAGACGGCGGTGTCGGCCATTAAGCGCGGCGCTTATGAGTATATCGAGAAGCCGCTGAAGGCGGATCGGCTGGTGCTCACGGCGGAGCGTGCGCTGGAGGCGAGCCGGCTGAAGCGCGACGTGGAGCGGCTTGGCAACAAGAGCGGCGAGTTTCAGGACATGATCGGCGGGTCTGCGATCATGAACCAGCTGCGGGGCACGCTGGACAAGATCGCACCCACCAACAGCCGCGTGATGATCATGGGGCCGATGGGGTCGGGCAAGGAGCTCGTGGCGCGGACGCTGCACAAGCGCAGCCACCGCGCCGAGGGGCCGTTTGTGGTGCTGTCGTCCGCGACGATCACGCCGGACCGGTTCGAAGAGGCGCTGTTCGGCTCTGAAAAGCGGCCAGGCCACGAGGGCTTCGTGGGAGCGCTGGAGGAGGCGCACGGCGGCACGCTCTATCTCGACGAGGTGGGCGACATGCCCGAGGAGACGCAGGCGCGCATCCTGCGCGTTCTGGTGGCCCAGGAGTTCACCCGCGTCGGTGGCTCGCAAAAGGTGAAGGTGGACGTGCGCGTCATCTCCTCCACAGCGCGGGACATGGACGAGGAGGTCCGCGAGGGGCGGATGCGCCAGGACCTGTTCCACCGCCTGTCGGTGGTGCCGGTGCGGGTGCCCGCACTGGCGCAGCGGCGCGAGGACGTGCCGATGCTGACCGACTATTTCCTGCGGCAAACGGCGGAGCAGCAGGGGCTGCCCAAGCGTATTGTGGGCGAGGACGCGATGGCCGTCCTCCAGGCGCACGATTGGCCGGGCAATGTGCGGCAGCTGAAAAACAACGTTGAGCGGCTGCTCATCCTGACCCGAGACGGTGACCCCAACGAGCAGATTTCGGCCGATTTGCTGCCAGCGGAGGTGGGGGCGATTGTGCCGCCGCTGTCGTCCTCGCAAGGGGGCGAGCACATCATGGCGCTGCCGCTGCGCGAGGCGCGGGAGATCTTTGAGCGTGATTATCTGACGGCGCAGATCAACCGTTTCTCGGGCAACGTGTCACGGACGGCGGAGTTTGTGGGGATGGAGCGGTCGGCGCTGCACCGCAAGCTGAAGACGCTGGGGATTGCTTAAGCCTACAGTCGCTGGTGGTTTGGCCAAAGGTATCCTATTTTACGGGTCGTGATGGAGCATTGGCCATGTCGTTGATGATGGGGAGCGTGTACGACGCATTCCGCTCCGCCAACGTGCCCGATGACAAAGCACGTGCGGCGGCGCAGGACATTGCGCAGTACGATGACCGCTTCAACAACGTGGAGCGCCGGCTCGACGTTATGAAGGCCGACATGACCTTGATCAAATGGATGGTCGGTCTGAACACCGCTCTTTGCGTCGGCATTTTAGCCCGCCTCCTCATGCCTTGATGGGCGATAAAACCTCCATCGGCTGATAGAAACACATGCGCATTGTCATCTGCGGCGCGGGGCAGGTCGGGTTCGGAATTGCCGAACGGCTGTCCAGTGAAGGCCACGATGTTTTTGTGATCGACGTGTCGCCGCAGCTTATCGCCAACGTGCGCGATCAGCTGGATGTGCGCGGGATCGTCGGCTACGGCTCGCACCCGGACGTGTTGCAGGCCGCCGGCGCGGATGATGCAGACCTCTTGATTGCTGTGACGCAGGCGGACGAGGTCAATATGGTCGCCGCGCAGGTGGCGCACACGCTGTTCCAGGTGCCGACGAAGATCGCGCGGGTGCGGGCGCAGAGCTATCTCTCGCCGCAATACAGGCACTTTTTCGCGCGCGATCAGATGCCCATCGACGTGGTGATCTCGCCCGAAATTGAGGTGGGCGAGATGGTGCTGCGGCGCCTCCAACTGCCGGGCGCGGTGGAGAGCGTGCACTTTGCCGATGGCAACATCGTGGTGCTGGGCGTCATGTGCGCCGAGGATTGCCCGGTGATTGATACGCCGCTGCGCCAACTGACGGAGCTGTTTCCCAACCTGCGGGCGGTGGTTGTGGGTGCGTTTCGCAATGGCCGGCTGTTTGTGCCGCACAGCGAAGACATGCTGCGCGCGGGCGACCTTGTGTATGCCGTCGCGCCGCGCGACCAGGTGCGCCGGCTGCTGGTGATCTTTGGCCACGAGGAGCCCAAGGCGGCGCGGGTGGTGGTCGCTGGTGGCGGCAATATCGGCTTCTACGTCGCGCAGGAGCTGGAGAAGCGCGAGCCGCAAACGAAAGTGAAGATCATCGAGGCGTCGCGCACGCGCGCGCTGCAAGTGGCCGATACGCTGCATCGCGCGGTGGTGCTGCACGGCTCTGCGCTTGACCAGAACCTGTTGCGCGAGGCCGACATTGAAGATGCCGACACGATGGTCGCGCTTACCAACGATGATCAGGCCAACATCATCGCGTCAGTAATGGCCAAAACGCTCGGCTGCGTGCGCAACTTAGCGCTGATCAACAATGTGTCCTACCCCGTGCTCGCCAACGCGCTTGGGATCGATGCGTATGTGAATCCGCGGGCTGTTACGATCAGTCGCGTGCTTCGTCACGTGCGGCGCGGACGCATTGAGAGTGTCCACTCGCTGCAGAACGGTTCGGCGGAGATCATTGAGGCTGAGGCGCTCAAAACCTCAACGTTGGTGGGGCGTCCGCTGCGTGATTTGGACCTTCCTGCGGGTGTGCGCGTGGGGGCCATCTACCGCAAGAACAAGGCGGTCGAGGTGAGTGGCAGCACGATCATTCAGGCCGATGACCGCGTGATCATTTTCGCGTTGGCCGATAAGGTGCATCAGGTGGAGCAGATGTTCCGCGTCAGCTTGGAATTTTTCTGACAATCGCCGGGAGGGGTTATGAGCCGCATCGCCTATGTGAACGGACGCTACGTGCCGCACCGGGAAGGCCAGGTGCACATTGAAGACCGCGGCTTTCAGTTTGCCGATGCGGTCTACGAAGTGTGCGAGGTCCACGACGGGCAGCTTGTCGACACGGTGCGCCATCTCGATCGGCTGGAGCGCTCGCTGCGTGAGATTGAGATGGCGTGGCCCGTGACGCGCAGTGCGCTGGTCTCGATCATGCGCGAGACGGTAACCCGCAACAGGGTGCGCAATGGACTGGTCTATCTTCAGGTCAGTCGTGGGCAGGCAAAGCGTGATTTTGCGTTTCCGTCCAAGGCCGTGAAGCCGACTTTGGTGGTGACGGCACGTTCGGCGAGCAAGGCGCAGCTGGCGGATGTCACGGAGAACGGCATTCGCGTCATCACGGTGCCGGACATTCGCTGGAAGCGGGTGGACATTAAGTCCACCGCGATGCTGGCGCAGGTTCTCGCGAAGCAAGCCGCGCGCTCCGCTGGCGCGGGCGAGGCTTGGATGGTCGATGATGAGGGCTTTGTCACCGAAGGCTCGTCCTCCAGCGCCTGGATTGTTGGCGCCGATGGCACGCTGATCACGCGTCCGGCGAACGGCTCGATTTTGCCAGGTGTGACGCGGCTCGCGATCATGGACTATGCCGCGAAGAACGGCATCACGGTGGAGGAGCGGTTCTTTACGGTGGAGGAAGCACAGGCCGCGCGGGAGGCCTTTATCACGGCCGCCACTGCCACAGTCACGCCGGTCACGCAGGTGGATGAGACTGTGCTTGGCAACGGCAAGCCGGGCAGCGTTGCATCCGGTTTGCGTGCGCATTTTCACGATGGGCTCGAGGCGATTTCAGTTGCGGCTTACTGAACTTTTCGGCGAATGTGATCGTCATCACTTGTGACTGCGTGTTCTGCGATTACGTCGTGGGGGTCGGCGATTAAAGCTTACCTAAGGCTGCATCCGGCTACCGATGATAACGACAAGAACAAGGGCCGAACATGGTTGAGAAGACCCAAAACTTACAAGATACGTTCTTAAATCACGTTAGAAAAACTAAAACTCCGCTCACTATCTTTTTGGTCAACGGTGTTAAGTTGCAGGGTGTATTGACGTGGTTTGACAACTTTTGCGTGCTGCTCCGCCGCGATGGTCATTCGCAGCTGGTCTATAAGCACGCCATTTCGACGATCATGCCCAATCAGCCAGTACAGCTGTTTGAACCTGGCGAGGATGAGGCCGCTAGCGGTCGCCGCTGATGGAATTCGGCGGCGAGGTCAGCCGCGCGTCAGTAGGCGGCGAGTTAGGTCGCCCCGACACCGGCAAGGCTATTGTACTCCTGCCAGTGCTGCGCGGCGAGGGCGCGGGTACGCGCTCGCCCGAAGGCAAGCTGGCGGAAGCTGTGGGGCTCGCCGCAGCCATTAGCCTCGACATTGTGGAAGCGCGCATCGTTCCGGTGCGCTCGCCCCGGCCGGCGACGCTGTTTGGCACCGGGAGCGTCGACGACATCACGGCGCTCGCTAAGGGGGCGGACGCTGAGCTTGTGATCGTGGATCACGCGCTGACGCCGGTGCAGCAGCGCAACTTGGAGCGCAGCTGGGGCGTGAAGGTGCTCGACCGGACTGCGCTTATTTTGGAGATTTTTGGCGCTCGAGCGCAGACGGCCGAGGGTGTGCTGCAGGTGGAGCTTGCCCACCTCAACTATCAGCGCTCCCGGCTGGTGCGATCATGGACCCACCTGGAGCGGCAGCGCGGCGGCTTTGGCTTCTTGGGCGGCCCGGGCGAAACGCAGATCGAGGCGGACCGGCGCCAGATTGCTGAGCGGATCGGCAAGCTGGAGCGGGCGCTCGACGATGTGCGGCGCACCCGCTCGCTGGCGCGCGAGCAGCGGCGGCGCAACAACCAGCCGGTGGTGGCGCTGGTGGGCTACACAAATGCTGGTAAGTCGACGCTGTTTAATGCGCTGGCTGGCGATCACGTGGAGAGCAAAGATCTGCTCTTCGCGACGTTGGACCCGACCTTGCGGCGTTTGCCTTTGCCCCATGGCCGGCAAGCGGTGCTGTCCGACACTGTGGGCTTTATCTCCGAGCTGCCGACGAGCCTGGTGGCGGCCTTCCGGGCGACGCTTGAGGAGGTGACCCTCGCAGACCTAGTGGTGCATGTGCGCGATGTCTCCCACCCGGAGACGGCGGCGCAGGCCGAGGATGTCGCGACCACGCTGCGTGGGATCGGCGTGGAGCCAGGGGCGAGCGCGATCCTTGATGTCTGGAACAAGGCCGACCAACTGGACGATGCGGCGCGGGCGGCAGCCGAAGAGGCGGCGCGGGCGCAGGGCGCTGTGTTGATTTCCGCGGCAACGGGCGAGGGGATTGGGCGCCTGCTGACCGCCATCGAAGACAGGCTGGCGGCCGGGTCGGAGCTTTTGGAGACCACCGTCGCCGCCCATGACGGGGCGCTGCTATCTTGGCTTTACCGGACGGTTGAGGTGATGGCGCGCCGCGATGAGGGCGATGCGATTGCGCTGACGCTGCGCGTGCCGGCTGCGCAAAAGGCGGACGTGTTTGCGCGGCTTGGGCTGCCGCGGGTTGAGCCTATGGCGTCTCGGGAGCCATTCTTGCCCTAGCCTTGTCGGCCGCTTCGGTGCGGGCGGGGTAAAATTCGTCAGACTGTAAGCAAAGCCTGATCTGGCGTGGGCCGGGCCGCGGGCGCCATGCTGCGTGCCCAACGGACCCGTCCCTCGGCACAGAACGCAGAGTTCCGCACCATGGCCCACACCGCGCACGATCCCCGCTTTCGCAGTCTCATCGATGAGCACGCGCCAGTGCGCCAGCTGGGCACGGGCTTTAAGTTCACCGAGGGGCCGATTTGGCACCCCGTGGAGCAGCATTTGTTGTTCTCCGACATGCCGGGTGATGTGCGGCGGCGCTATGACCGGCACGGGATCCGCGAGGTCATGTCGCCGAGCTTTAAGGGCAACGGCATGACCTATGACGCGGCCCACAATCTGGTGGTCTGCGAACACTCATCCTCGTCCGTAACGCGCTTTTCGCCCGATGGCACTCGGACGGTGCTGGCGAGCCACTTCGAGGGGCGGGAGCTCAATTCGCCCAACGATGTGGTGGTCCATTCGTCGGGCGCGATTTACTTCACCGACCCTTGGTATGGGCGCATGGCGGGTTTTGGGGTGGAGCGGCCGCGGGAGCTTGGCTTTCAGGGCGTTTATCGCCTCCCGCCCAACCATCAGCCTGGCGCGGAAGCGCAGCTGGTGGTGGACCGCTATTTGTTCAGTATGCCCAATGGGCTGTGCTTCTCGCCCGACGAAAAAATCCTCTACGTCAACGACACCGAGCAGACCAACATACGCGCTTTTGCTGTGATGCCGGACGGGACGTTGTCGGCGGGGCGGGTGATCGCGTCTGGCATCAAAGAGCGGCTGCGCACCGGTGTGCCGGATGGCATGAAGTGCGACACGCAGGGCAATCTTTGGCTGACCGCGCCGGGCGGGCTGTGGGTCTATGCGCCGGACGGCACGCTGCTGGGCGAAGTCGAGTTTCTTGAGCACACCGCGAACCTTTCGTGGGGCGGTCCGGATTGGCGCACGCTGTTTGTCTGTGCATCGACCTCGCTCTATGCGGTCGAGACCAAGATTGGGCCGCGCACCGAACCTTATATGCGCGCCGATGCGGGGACAGCGTCGCCGGGCGGATCGGTGTTTGCGGGTGGGACACCTGTTGCGCCAGCAGCGGGCGGGCAAAGCGCGCCGGAGCATCGTTCGGAGCGCAAAAGCGTCACGCTTACCGAGGGGCTGCGGCTCGATCCTGCGAACTGTGCGCTGATTATCCAGGACATGCAGAACGATGTGGTGATGGAGGGGGGTGCCTTTGCAGCGTCCGGCTCGCCGCAGCATTGCATTGAACAAAACGCCATCGAGAATACCGCAAAGCTTGCCGAGCGCTGCCGGCAACTGGCTATCCCGGTGATCCATGTCTGGTTTTTGGTGCCGCAGGGGGCGCCTGGGCTGACGCTGAATGCGCCTCTGTTTGAGGGGGTGATTGATGAGAAAGCGCTGGTGGAGGGGACCTGGGGCGGCGCGCCTGTGGACCGGCTCAGCGCGCACCGGGGCGATTTTGTCGTCAAGAAAAACCGCATGTCGGCGTGGGAAGGCACGCAGCTGGAGACGATCCTGAAGGCGACGGGGCGCGACACGATCATTCAGTGCGGTGCTTGGACCAATATGTCCGTCGAGCACACCGCGCGGACGGGCGCTGACAAGGGCTATGTCATGGTAATTCCAGAGGATTGTTGCTCGACGATGAATGCGGATTGGCACCGCGCGAGCGTTGAATATGCGATGCAGAACGTGGCTGCGGTGACCAACGCGGCGGGGGTTTTGGCCGCGCTTCGGTAACGACATTTCAAGCCCGCCGCGCAACCTTTATGCGAATTGCGCATCAGATCAGCGCTCGAAAGCCTTGAGCAACGCGTCTACGTCTTATCTTCAAGCTTGAGTGAGCGCGGATTGTCGCGGTCGGGTGCGCCCTTTTTTGCACGGGCGTAACCAAGGCGTGATGTTGAGAGAGCATAGGTGCGGCGGGGCCGCGTGAAACTTGAGGTGCAGGGGTGAACGGCAATACGCAGGGCAGCCGGCACAAGGTTGTCATCGTCGGTGCGGGCTTCGGCGGGCTGTCAGCGGCCATGGCACTGAAGAACGCCGACGTGGATGTGACGGTGATCGACCGCCAGAACCATCATTTATTTCAGCCGCTTCTCTACCAGGTCGCGACCGCTGCGTTGACGCCGGCGGAGATTGCCGCGCCGATCCGGTCTGTGCTGAAGGACCAGATGAACACCACGGTGTTCATGGACGCAGTGATCGGGGTCGACCCGAAAGAGCGGCGGGTGCACACCGCCGGTGGTCGCGATATCGTGTACGATACGTTGGTTTTAGCGACGGGTGCGCGCCACTCCTACTTCGGCAACGACAGTTGGGCCGCCCATGCCCCGGGGCTGAAAACCATCGACGATGCGACGCGTTTGCGCCAGCGCATCCTGCTGGCGTTCGAAAACGCGGAGATGGTGGAAGATGACCGCGAGCGCAGGGCCGATCTGACGTTCCTGATCGTGGGCGGCGGCCCGACGGGCGTGGAGATGGCTGGCGCCATTGCTGAGCTTGCGCGCTCGGTGTCGCACGATTTCCGCAACATCGATGCAAAGTCGGCGCGGACGATCCTTGTGGAAGGTGGGCCGCGTATTCTGCCTCAGTTCGACGAAAAGCTGTCGGCGCAGGCCGAGGAGGATTTGGCGGAGTTGGGCGTTGAAGTGCGCACCAACGCGATGGTCACGGAGATTTCCGATGGCGTTGCGAAGGTGGGCGATGAAGAGCTTGCGGTCTCCACCATGATTTGGGCTGCTGGCGTGCAGGCTTCGCGCGCGGCGCAGTGGCTTGGCGTAGAGGCCAGCCGTGCGGGCCATGTGGTGGTGGGGCCGGACCTCACCGTCCCCGGCTACCCTGAGATTTACGCGATTGGCGACACTGCATCGCACATGCCCGAGGGGGCCGCGCGGCCGCTCCCCGGCGTGGCGCCGGTGGCCAAGCAGATGGGCCAGTATGTGGGCCATCGCATCAAGCGCATTGCGGCGGGGAAAGACCCTGGCGGGCGGTTCCGCTATCACGATCTAGGCTCGATGGCGACCATCGGGCGCAATCACGCCATCGCGGAAATGGGCAGGCTGAAGATCCGCGGCCTCATCGGTTGGCTGTTCTGGGGCATCGCGCACATCTATTTCTTGATCGGCTTCCGTAACCGGATCGCGGTGCTGTTCAGCTGGATTTGGGCCTATATCACGTGGCAGCGCGGTGTGCGGCTGATCACGGGCATCAACGGGACGAAGGCCATCGACGCGGCGTCCAGTGCACAGCCTGCGGAGCTGCCTCCCACACCTCCGGCGTCGCGAAAAGCCGTTGCGTAAACAGCGGCGGTGGCCATGATGGGACGCAATCGCCCCCGCTCATGATGGGGCGCAGTCGCCCCTGCTCATGATAGGGCGTAGTGGCCCGCACTGATGACGGGCGCGCTCCGATAAGGAAACCGCCATGAAAGATCTCACTGCCGTTGCACACAAAGCCCGCCCCGAGGGGGTGGAACGGTACCAAATGTGGATCGGCGGGGATTGGGTGGACGCCGCGAGCGGCGAGACGTTCCTCTCCGAGGACCCTTACACGGGCAAGCCCTGGGCTGAGCTGCCCCGCGCGGGCGCGGCGGACGTCGACAAGGCAGTGGCGGCGGCCAGGGCGGCCTTTGCGAGTTGGAAGCGGACCAAGCCGCAGCAGCGCGCCAAGCTGATGATGAAGCTTGCCGATCTGGTGGAGGCGAACGCTGACAGCCTCGCCACCATCGAGGTGCTCGACAACGGCAAACTGTTTGCCGAGATGTCGGGGCAGTGCCGGTATATCGCTGAATATTTCCGGTACTATGCGGGTGCGGCTGACAAGCTGCACGGGCAAACGATCCCCACCGACAAGCCCGACATTTTCAACTTCACCCGCTACGAGCCGCTGGGTGTGATTGGGATGATCGTGCCGTGGAACTCGCCGCTGCTGCTCCTCTCCTGGAAGTTGGCGCCGGCGCTGGCGACGGGGAATGTGGCGGTGATCAAGCCGTCGGAGTTCACCTCGGCCTCGACGCTTCATTTTATGGAGCTGGTGGAGGCGGCCGGGATCCCGCCTGGCGTTGTGAATGTGGTGACCGGCTTTGGCGCTGAGGTTGGCGGGCCGCTGGTGGACCATCCGGATGTGGCGAAGATCGCGTTCACCGGGTCGGACGATACCGGGGCGCGGATTTATGCGGCGGCGGCGAAGGGGATCAAGCACGTTTGCCTGGAGCTGGGCGGTAAGTCACCGAACATTGTGTTTGCCGATGCCGATCCCGATGCGGCGGTGTCGGGCGTCATTTCGGGCATTTTGGCCGCCAGCGGGCAGACCTGCATCGCGGGGTCGCGCCTCCTCCTGCACAACGACATTCACGATGCGTTTTTGGACCGGCTGGTGAACGCCGTGGGCCGTGCGCGGCTCGGCGATCCGATGCTTCCGGACACGAACGTCGGGCCGGTGGCGACGCGGCCGCAGTTCGCCAAGGTGCTGGAATACATCGACGTTGCGAAGAACGACGGTGCGGATTTGGCGCTTGGCGGCAGCGCCTATAGTGGGCCGGGGACGGACGGGGACCAGTTTGTGTCGCCGACGATCTTTGCCGGCGTGAACAACGAGATGCGGATCGCGCGGGAAGAGGTGTTTGGGCCGGTGCTCGCCGTCATTCCGTTTAAGGACGATGAGGACGCGTACCGCATTGCCAACGACACCGCGTTTGGGCTTGGCGCTGGTGTGTGGACGCAGGATTTGTCGCGGGCGATCACGGCGTCTGAGGAAATTGAGTCAGGGACCGTCTGGGTGAACACGTACCGGATGGTGAGCTACACCTCGCCTTTTGGCGGCTATAAGCGCAGCGGGCTGGGGCGTGAGGGCGGTTTTGACGCCATGCGCGAGTACACCCAGACCAAGTCGGTCTGGATGTGCACCAAGCCCAACACGGGTGATCCGTTTGTGATGCGTTGAGCCGGCTTAAACGCCAGCCATCGGTTTGGGGCGTGTGCCGTCGTGAAAGCGCGCCCAGCGGAACGGCGTCGGGTCAACAAGCGGGTCGGCGCCGGTGACGATGTCGGCCATCAACTTGCCGGCGCCGGGCGAAATGCCGAAGCCATGGCCGGAAAAGCCTGTCGCAACAAAAAGGCCGGGGCGACCGTCCACCTCGGACATCACGGGGACGGCGTCTGGCGTGACGTCGATGGTGCCGGCCCATTTTTGCACGATTTGCGCTTTGCCGAACTCCGGGTAGGCGGCGGTGAGTTTGCGCATGATGCGGGTGAGGTCCGCCTCGCTCGGCGTTGGATCCAATACGCGGGCGTTCTCGAACGGCGATACGTCCTTCGATGTCCAGCTGCGGCCGGGGCGGGTGGCGCGGCTCACCGTCGGTTTGAATTCGGGCCGCAGGTTGCGCCACTGCATGGCGAGCGCGGGCAGGAACTGACGCATGAGGCGCACTGTGTCGACGGTGAGGTCGAAGGCGTTCGCGGCGAGGGAGGAGATGGTGTAGCCGCCATCATCGCGCCTGCGCACCGCATAGGTGCTGTCGGCAAAGCTGCCGGTGGGGCCATCGAGCGGGGCGGTGCGCATCACCGAGTTGGTGACGGTGAGCTGGGGCAGGTCGTGGCCCTCGTTCCAGAGGAGTTTGCGCGTCCA
>ERZ1740058.1246-NODE-1246-length-12857-cov-6.896891_pt1 | contig 12857 bp, 7 predicted proteins | sample MGYA00581745_ERZ1740058 | MGnify/ENA primary metagenome ERZ1740058 (study PRJEB43018, sample SAMN04849742) | marine metagenome | isolation source: floating plastic debris | place: Pacific Ocean | collected 2008-08-30 | study: EMG produced TPA metagenomics... | reverse complement strand
GTGGCGAGAGGGGCGGCCTGACCCACTGAAGACGGGGTTAGAACAGATTGAGCGCTATCTGGCAGGGCTAAGTTTAGAGACGGGCTGGCTGGCGATTTTTGATCAGCATTCTGGGTTACCGCCGATTGGGGAACGCACGACAACAGAATCTGACAAGACCGCAACCGAGCGCTCAATCACCGTTATTCGTGGATAGCGAGAGATGCGTATTTCTGGAGCGGTTACGAAGCACAGTACGAAGGGGGTAACTGGCTACATTATAGAGATTGGTGTGCCGGTCGAGAGTGTTGGCTTTAGGGTGTCTCAACTCTATTATATTTACTAAAAACATACAGAACTAAAAGCATACAGAGAACTTGATATGACAATTAGATTGTCACAAGACGAATACTGGGAGCAATTTCAAGCGGGTGACGAAACGTATTTGCACTGGGATGCTGCGGACGAATTAGATACGACCTATAACTTTAGCGCTCAGTTCAATGACGGCTGGCAGCGTAGAGTTTTTTTAAGAGACGGTATCTTCCTACGCATTCAGCAGTCTAGAAGATATGAAAAGGTGCTGGTTGACTATCCTGAAAAAGAATTTCCTGCTATTCGGTGTACATTCACGATTGAGGGGTTAGGGCATAAGCTCATCGCTTTTAAGCCTAGCGATGTGGTTGTTCCTCACACGCCTGGAAAATATTATTTGAGAAGCAATGGAACACATCCTCAAGATACGGATGTGTTTGAAACCCACAAAAGTTCTTTGTTGATGTTTGAGATTTCTCCAGAAGTCTTCTGTTCCTTTGCGGCTTCTTCAGATGGAGAGTTGCCTCAACATTTTCGGCATTTGGTTAAGCCTTCAAGCCAAGAGATTTATATACATTCTAGAGACACTCAGCCAGTGATGGCGATGGCATTACAACAGATTTTGCATTGTCCCTACCAGGGCACGGTGAAGCGAGCTTATTTAGAAAGTAAAGTGATTGAACTTATGGCACTGGTGCTAGACCACGAAGTAGCCATTCAGCAGGGAGAGACTAAGCAGAAAAAGCTTAGGCCGGAGCAGCTAGAGCGAATTTACTATGCCAGAGAGATTCTACTGCGGGACATGAATAATCCGCCGTCTCTATCAGGGTTGGCTCATCAGGTAGGCTTAAACGAATTTACCTTGAAGCAAGGCTTTCGTCAGACGTTTGGTAACACCGTATTCGGTGAGCTGCGATCGCAGCGTCTGGAAATAGCAAAACAGCTATTGACCGAGCAGGACGCAAGTGTGGCAGAAACGGCTCATCTGGTTGGCTATGCCTGCGTCAGATCGTTTGCTAAAGCCTTCAAGCGTAAGTTTGGACTGGGGCCAAAAGCGTATCAAAAAGCCTGCCGTTAGTAAAAAATTCCGTCTCGCCCCGAAAAAATTCCGTCTCGCCCCGAAAAGGCGATCTCCGACTTTGTAAGATTTCTGGGAATGGCTCTCATCAGCGATGAGCAAAAAGATCAGGGTGCATGAATCCTTTCTCATCGCCATGAGCTTGCAAAAAGACGGAGTTTTACGACCATGCCCCAAGTCAGCCTATCTACTTCAACCAGCTTTGACAATGACCTCAACGCCCTTGTCGAAGATCAAGGTACAGCCCTGACCATCCGCTTCGACCTTGATGAACCTGCGCCTGAAGGCGGGTTGAATGTGTATGTCGATAGTGAAGTAGAACAAATTATTAACCGGCTAGACCTGCCGGGGTTTACCGCGAGCCCGACGGTAGAAAACATTGATCCGACAAGCTTTGTTACCAATTTCGACAACTCAGGCTTTGCCCTAACGATTGTAGCAGGCGCAACTTTCGGAACGTTTACGATTGATGTCTTCGATAATCCAGAGCCGGATACCTTTTTGCCTGCGACGTTTGACGGACGGGTTGAGGCAGCATTGTCTCTGAGAACGCAGACTGAGGTAGACCCCGCAGACCAGAACGATATTACCGAGGTAGGTGACTATACAATTGACCCAAATGGGGCAGGCAGCACAGTTATCTTTGCAGATGAAGCTAGCCAGCTGACTAATACCCCAACAGAACCACCTGTGGAGCCACCAACAGAGCCGTCACCATCCGATACGCTACAGGTAAGTCTGTTTACTGGGCCGGATTACCTGATCGAGGATGAAAGCACAGTTAGCGCCCATGCCTTTAACGTGACAAATGGGATAATCCCTGAAGGCGGGTTAATTGTTTCGGTGGATGCGCCGAATCTGAGCGAGTTTGACCTGGATAGCATTTCTGTTGAAGGGGGTGAGATTGCTGCGGTTCGCAACGGTGGCTTTGATCTGCGAATGACGGAGTATACAACTTTAGTTAATTTGGCGATCACAGATGACGGTGAGACTGAAACGGGAGAGACTGCAAGCTTTAGCTTAGCCGCAGGAGATGGGTATGAAATTGTTGAAGACTATAGCGCCGGTAGTTTTGAGCTGGTAGATACGCGAGCTGACATTCCGCGAGGCGTGGTTACCGAGCCTAACGATGTTGTTGCTGTCGCGACAGATACTCAAATTACACCCGAGAATCCGTCTTTTTTTGGCAGTGATTCTGTCTATTTCGGTATTGGCAACCGCTACCTAAACGAAGATGGGACATACACATACGTTGACTACAACGATGATGTGGATCTTTATCAGGTGAAATTAAAAGCGGGAGACACTATCGCCGTTGAAGTCTTCGAAGTCGAGGGCAACCACGACGTAAACGATACGCATGGCTCTATTCCAGGTGCAGCTATTTTCGATACTGAGGGCAATCGACTCATTGCTTCTGGCCTGTTTACGCCCGCTGCACCCGATAAGCTGTTTGGTAGTGGCGTAGGTGCGTTCAACGAGGATGGAACAGTTAATGAAAGCCATACGGCTAACTACATAGAGTTCACAGCACCCGAAGATAGTGTGTACTATGTCGGCGTTTCTTCGTACCTTTCAGCCACGGAGATTTCTTACGGAACAGAAAATCAAGCATACGATATCAATGTTCCTGGTTCTGGAGGTAACAAACACGAAGCCTACGGAAACAACGAAGTAGCCATTGACTAAATAAAAGAAGACAACCCTCGAAGGACAGGTACGCCTACGCCACCTGTGAGTAATCCGGATGCTGTCAATCCACCAACGCTTTCTTTAGACGCTAATCCAACCACCGTAGATGCTGAAGGTAATTTTACTAGCGCGGTCGTGGAGTTTGTAGAAACAGATGGACTTTCTGGCGTAACCTTCACGATTCGGGCCGATGGTGAAATCCCGGAAGAGGGTATCGAGTTTATCTTAAACAGCGATGCTAATCTATTTGACTATGTTTCATACTTAACTCAAGATAGGCTACCTAGTACTGTTGGCGGACAGTCGCTTGGCGCATATTATGACGAAAATGGTATTCCGACAGGAATTAGGCTTCGCATTGAAAGACCTACGATGACCGTCAACCTAGAAAGAGCTAATCGAAACGCTAGATCAAATTTTCAGCATGATACAGAACAGTTCTATGATCTGTTTGAAGGATTGGAAACGGATGGAATCGAAGAGGTTAACTTTTTCATTCAGTCGGGAGAAGGTTACGAGGTTGCCTCGGAGGCCGGAACGACAGAGATTACTTACTACGATTCTGTAGCAGATGTTCCGCCGCCTTCTGCTGCAGACATTATCCCTGAAGTTGGGCTGACTATCAGCGAAACAGAGCTGCTTGAATCGGAAGGAACTGAAACGACATTAACGTTCACACTGTCTCAACCTCCGCCAGCAGAAGGCGTGACTGTATCTGTAAATAGTGAAGACGAACTCGTGATTGGCAGCGTTTTAGGACAGTTCGATGTGTTGAATGCTGAAATCGATGGAGGCAACTTCCCGATTCCCAACAGCAGCGAGTCTGGTTTTCTTTTCACTATCACTGAACAGACGGCGACCATAACGCTCTCTGTTTTCGATGAGCTGTCTGTTATTGACAATCCTCTAACTGTGCAAGAAGGTATTTTAGACCTAACCTTCAATGTATTGCCACAGGCCGGTTACACCGTAGATCCTGATGCTAGTTCGATTAATCTGACAATTGCGGATAATCCTGACTCTAAGATTCAGGTAAGCCTGACAGGATTTACTGAAGCTGATGAAGAGAGTACTGATCTAGTTGAATCAGAGAGCACAGTTAGTATTCATACCTTCAGCCTGAGTTCGCCACCACCGGAAGAAGGCTTAACGGTTAGTGTTGGTACAGAGTCTCTTGACGACTTTGACTTAGACTCAGTGGACGTGACGGGTGGGACGATTAATAATTTGCGGGAGGACGGATTCGATCTAACTATAACTGAACGGCAGGCGACGATTGCTTTATCTGTTCTCGATGACGGGCTAGAAGAGGGCGGAGAAACCGCAACCTTTACTCTAGAATCAAGCGGTGCTTATGAAATCAATCAAGCGGCAGCAGCCGTTACCTTCGGACTCGCTGATACACCCGATCAGGTCGTTGGTGTTTCAGAAGAGCTAGAAGGAAACGATACCTTGACCGACGCCAATGGCTTAAGCCTGAGTACTCTAACGCCAACAGTTTCTATCAGTGGCGCGTTGAATGCATTTGGTTCTCCTGACGAAACGCCAGCAAGATGGTTGGGTTTTGCCGAGGATGTGGATTTCTACTCAGTGGCTTTAGAAGCAGACCAAACAGTTACTTTTGATATTGACGGCGAGGCGCAGGTTTTTAATGATTCTCTTCTGGTATACCCCTCATTAGATGGCCTAACCCAAACACCTGATACAGAACTCAGGCTGTTTGACGCAGATGGCAACGAACTTGCTGCCAACAATGATGGTGCTGCCAGTGATGAAGTGTTTTCTCGCGATCCTTTCCTGGCGTTCACTGCTTCTGAAGCTGGGACTTACTACGTCGGAGTGAGCCAACTGGGTAACCGTAACTACGATCCTTTTACGGTTAGAAGTGGTAGCGGGTGGACTTTCCCAGAAGTAGGCGTTTTCTACGGTGACTATGAACTCACTGCCACCCTCATCGAAGGCAACAATGGCCAACCTCCTACAGATGGCGACATCACTGGCACAGACGCAGCCGATACCCTGATTGGCGACACCACCGCCAACACCATCAATGCCCTCGGCGGCGACGATACCGTTGCAGGCGACCTTGGCGACGACATCATCACAGGCTCAGGCGGCGACGACATTCTACGCGGTGACCTGAATGATCGCACTACTCAAGACGATGGGATAGGCGGCAACGACATCATCTTTGGCGGTGAAGGGAGCGATCGCATAGGAGGAAAATCCGGCAACGACATCCTCAGCGGCGACGCAGGCGACGATTTCATCTGGGGTGACGCAGGCGACGATATCATTATGGGTGTCACCGGAGATGACATTCTTGTTGGCGACAACTTCTCGGGCGGTAGCGGCAGCGATCTGTTTGTGTTTGGTAATGGCGATGGGACAGATACCATTCTTGATTTTGAGGTGGGGAGCGATCGCATTGGCTTAGTCGAAGGCGAACTCACCTTTGGCGATCTCACCATTACTCAAGATGGTCGCAATACGCTGCTGGGCATTGCCGATAGCGGAGAAGTAATTGCCAAGCTGCATAATGTTCAAGCCTCGGCGTTGACTGAGAGCAGCTTTGCTGTGGTGCCAGATGTGTCGAACCCGGAGGAGGCAATGGCGCTGATATAGAAAAAGGCAGATAATTGAAACGCTGATGCCCAGAAAGAGTTGCAAATGGTTGTAACTCTTTCTGGGTGGGCGATGGCGGTGTAATATCACAATATCGTCATTGTCCTGATCAGCTTGCGAAAATTTACGCTTCTCTGGCTTGGCTATCTTGTGGCCGCTATTGGCAACCGTATGGCAGATTTTGCCATTACGCTTTGGGTGTGGGAGGCAACCAGTTCAGCGACAGCACTGGCGCTGACGGGCTTTTTCTTTCAGTTGCCTAGCATTATCACCTCGCTGTTTGCGGGCGTTTTGGTAGATCGGGTCAGTCGCAAGTCTCTGATGATTCTAAGCGAAGTGGCAGCTGCGCTTTCGATACTGGTGCTGCTGATACTGCACTGGCAAGGGCATCTGGCGCTCTGGCATCTGTATGCTGCTTTTCTGCTCAATGGCAGCTTCGAGCGATTTGGAGGGCTAGCATACTGGGCGTCGATGACTTCGCTGATTTCATCGGCTGACTATATTCGGGCGAATAGCATGAATGGGGCGACTGGCTACATTGCAGGAATTGTTGCGCCGGGCATTGCAGGACTGCTTTATCCTATTGTGGGGTTAGGTGGAATGTGGCTGATTAATCTGGCAGCGTTGGCTGTCGTGATTGTTGTTTTGGTCTTACTTGAGATTCCGCAGCAGGCCGTACAGCAAGTAGAAGATAAACAGAAAACCACAAAGGGTCAGATTGATTACTTTGCTTCGCTGTGGGCAGAGATAACTTTTGGTATTCGTTATATTTGGCGCTCTCCTGGGTTGCGATCGCTGCTCATTATCACAACACTTTTCTGGGGAGCGAGTGCGGGATGCTCTGCCATTTTTGACCCAATGATTTTGGCGCGCAGTGGTGGTAGCTCTGAAGTGCTGGGGGCAATTATTACGATGGCGGGAGTGAGTGGGATTGGTTCTGCGATCGCGCTCAGCATTTGGGGCGGCTTTCGGCAAAATGTGAGGGGAATGCTGGTTGGGTTTTCGGGTGCGGGGCTAGCGAAAATAGTATTTGGACTGGGCCAGGGGTTATCTATCTGGCTCCCGGCGCAGTTCTGTTCTTCTTTGAACTATCCACTGCTCAAAAGTTCAGAGCGAGCTTTGTGGATGTCTGCAACACCGCCGGATATTCAGGGGCGGATATTCGCGGCGCGGTCTTTTATCAATGATACGGCGGAGCTGGCGGCAACGCTGCTGGCTGGGGTGTTGAGTGACCGTGTTTTTGAACCTGGGATGCGCTCGTCTGGTTTGTTACAATTCTTGTTTGGGCCTATGTTTGGGGTGGAGGCGGGGGCGGGAATTGCGCTGCTGTATGTGGGCGGTGCAGTTGGGATGCTGTTGGTTGGACTCTTCGGGTTTAGATTGTCAGGGCTGCGTTCTCTTGAAGCGCTAAAATTAAAATGACGTTGAAACAGAGTACTGCTTCGCTTTTATCTGGATGAGAATATTAAAGCTACCGCATGGTAATTAAACTGACACAAAATGAGTTTGAAGAACAATTTCAGGAAGCGGAAGAAGAAAAGCTACAGTGGGATACTTCAGATGAGCTAGATACCGTCTATCGGTTTAATGCTCAAATTTCTCAAGGGTGGCAGCGACGGGTTTATCTGAGGGAAGGCATTTGGCTACAGATCTATAACAATCAGTATCGCGATCGCCTGCTGATGGAGAGTCCGGAGCAAGAAGCCCACTTCATCCGATGTTCTTTCGGCCTTTCAGGAAACGAGAAAAAGAACATCGACTTTAAGCCAAACCCAGTCACCGTTCCCCTTAGTGCTGGACAACATTACATTAGAAGTAATGGCTTACTTCCCCACGACATTGACGATCATAGTGACAAACCTCGTTCTTTACTTGCGATTGTAGTCAGTCCTCAAATACTTCGTTCTTTTGCAGCTTCCTCAGACGAAGAACTTCCTAAAAATCTTCAGCATTTAGTCAGACCCAAAAGCCAGGAAATTTACATGCGGCCTGGAAACACTACACCGATGATGGCAACTGTGCTGCAACAGATGTGGAACTGCCCTTATCAGGGTCTGGTGAAGCGAGCTTATTTAGAAGGTAAAGCCATTGAACTGATGGCATTGGTGCTGGATCAAGAGATAACGATTCAGCAGGGAGACGTCGAAAAGGGTTCTCTTAAGCCAGATCAAATGGAGCGAATTTACTATGCTAGAGAGATTTTGTTACGTGACTTGAGCAATCCACCCTCTTTAGCGGAACTAGCCCAAGAGGTCGGCTTGAATGACTTTATGCTCAGGCAGGGCTTCCGTCAGGCATTTGGCACGACTGTATTTGCTCAACTACAGATGCACCGTCTAGAGATTGCAAAGCAGCTATTGGCAGAGCAGGGTATTAGCGTGACTAAGGTAGCTCATCTGGTGGGCTATCTTAGTCCCAGCTATTTTTCTAGAGCTTTTAAGCGCAAGTTTGGAATCGGGCCGAAGGCGTATCAAAAGTCTTGTAGGTAGAAAGATGTGAAAAAGCTCAATAAGTCAAGTCTCAAACGTCAGATACCAACTAATCGATAGATAGATCCTGGTATTGAACCGGGTAAATAATCGGTTTAAGGCAAAAAATAATCGGTTTAGGGCAAAAAATAATGGCGAGGACTTCGTAAGATTGCTGGGAATTACTCTCATTAGCAATGAGGAAGCGGTTAGGGTGCATGAAATTTTTCTCATTGCTGTGAGCTTACGAAAATATGGAGTTTTGCAACCATGCCCCAAGTCAGTTTATCTACTTCGACCAGCTTTGATGGCGATCTTAATGCCCTTGTAGAAGACCAAGGCACAGCCCTGACTGTCCGCTTTGACTTAGACGAAGCCGCGCCTGAAGGTGGACTAAAAGTTTATGTAGATAGCGAAGTAGAACAAATCATCAATCGGCTTGACCTGCCGGGATTTGCCTTTAATCCCACCGTAGAAAATATCGACTTCTCTACCTTTACAACTAACTTTGACAACTCAGGATTTGCGCTGACGATTGATGAAGGTGCAACCTTTGGTACGTTTACCATCAACGTATTTGATAATCCTGAGCCGGATACAACGTTACCGGAAACCTTCGATGGCTTGGTAGAAGCAGCGCTTTCGCTCAGAACTCAAGATCAGGTGGACGAAGCTGACCAGGGCGACATTACAGGTGTAAGCGACTACACCATCGATCCTGATAGTGCGACTAGCACAGTTCTCTTTGTCGATGAGGCTAGTCAGTTGACAGATATGCCAGAACCGCCGACACAACCGCCCGCGCAGCCACCCGCATCAGACGCACTACAAGTCAGCTTGTTTACTGGGCCAGGCTATCTGATTGAAGATGAGGGAACGGTCAGTGCCCATGCCTTTAACGTAACGAATGGCACGATTCCTGTCGGGGGACTGGTTGTGTCTGTCGATGCGCCAAACCTGAGTGAGTTTGACCTGGATAGCATCTCTGTTGAAGGGGGCGAAATTGTCGCCGTGCGCGATCGCGGGTTTGACCTGAACATGACGCAGTATACAACGCTGGTCAATTTGGCTGTTGCTGACGATGGTGAAGCTGAAAGCGGAGAGACCGCAAGCTTTAGCTTAGCCGCAGGAGATGGCTATGAAATTGTTGACGACTACAGTGGCGGCACATTCAACCTTGTCGATGCCAGGGGAGACATTCCTAGAGGTGAAACCACAGAGGGTAACGATGTCATTCCCGCAGCAACCGATACTCAGATCAGTGCTGAAAACCCGACATTTTCTACTGATGGCTCTCTCTACTTCAACATTGGCAACCGCTACCTCAACGAAGATGGCACCTATACATACATTGACTACAGTGAAGATGTCGATGTCTACAAAGTAGACCTGAAGGCGGGCAATACCATTGCTATTGAAACCTTTGATTCTGAAACCAATCCGAATGAATTTGATTCAGGTGGTAGTTTCAACTCACAAATCTACGATGCTGAAGGTAATGAGCAGCGAGACTATCTTGTGTCTCCAATTGGTAGAGAACAATTTATTCAAGCGGCACCTGACAAACTCTTTGGTGGGATAGGGCCTTTCGACGAGAATGAGACCGACACTTACCAAGAATTCACCGCTCCCGAAGACGGCGCTTACTATATCGCTTTCGCCGTAACAAACAATCTGGGAGACTTTCAGAGCATCATCTCTCCTCCGTTCTACGATCCATTAATGCCGGGAACCGGAAACGGAAATAGAACAGTTTTTGGAAACTACGGATTAGAAATCAATCTCTTAACGGACGACAATCCTCGTGCAATAGGTACACCTACACTGCCTGTCAGCAATCCCGATATTGTTAATCCGCCTACGCTGTCGCTTTCTGCTACTCCCACCGCAGTAGATAGTGAAGGCAATTTCACAAATGCAGTGGTAGAGAGCATTGAACCAGGCGGTGCTTCTAGCGTTAACTTTACGATTGAAGCAGACGGAGAAATCCCGGAAGGTGGCATTGAGTTTGTTCTGAACAGCGATGCTAATCTATTTGATTACGTTTCGCTCGCAGGTCAAAACAGTTTGCCGACGACAATTGGCGGACAGTCTTTAGGCGCTTTCTATAACGAGGATGGCGTTCCGACGGGGATTCGGCTTCGGATTGAAGAACCAATTATGACCGTTAATTATGAATCGGCGAGTGCTTTCACGTTCGCTCCAGATTTTGTTGGAGAAGGTATCTATGACGCGCTGACGCCGCCAGAAACAGATGGACCAGAAGATGTTCGCTTCTTTCTACAGCCTGGAGAAGGCTACGAGGTAGCGGATAATGCTGGAGAAGCAAATATTACCTACTACGATTCTTTAGAAGACGTTCCTGATACAACAGGATCTGGAAGTACGCCTATTGAGGTTGGCGTTACTGCTAGCGAAACAGAGCTATTTGAGACAGAAGAAACAGAAACAACGATAACGTTTACGCTTTCTGAACCGCCACCAGAAGGAGGGCTGACAGTATTTCTAGATACCGGGATTGATCCAGCCGTTGGTAGTTCGCTCAGCCAATTCGATGTGCTTAACGCAGAAATTACAGGGGGTGACTTCCCTATCCCAGATGGTGATGAGTCTGGCTTTTTCTTCAATATCACAGAGCAGACAGCAACAATCACCGTCTCTGCTTTTGATGAGCTATCGGTTGATACAGGGTTAGCACCGGAAGATTTTCAAGAGGGGATTCTGGCGCTAGACTTCGCTTTGCAGCCACAGGCGAATTACACTGTCGATCCGAATGCTAGTGAGATTAATTTTAGGATTGCGGACAACCCAAACTCGCGGATTCAAGTTGGCCTAACAGGTGCTATTCAAACAGAAAACGGCGAGGTTGATGATAGTAGTACTACACTCATTGAAGCTGAAGGAACACTGAGTGTCCATACGTTTAGTCTGGGTGCGCCGCCATCAGAAGATGGTTTGACCGTCAGTGTTGCTGCACCTTCTTTGAGTGAGTTTGACTTAGACGCGATTGAGGTTGAGGGCGCTAGCATTGCTAACCTGCGGGAAGATGGATTTGACCTGACCATTACTGAACAAGAGGCCATTATTCGCTTGCCTGTACTCAACGATGGTGACAACGAAGGAAGTGAAACAGCCACCTTCACCCTAGAGACTAGCGATGACTATGAGATTAATCCAGCATCAGGCGCAGCCACCTTCGTTATAGCCGATACCTTAGATCAATTGAGTGTTCCAGCAGAGGTTGAAGGCAACGATACTTTAGCTGAAGCGAATGCGCTAGGACTGGCTTTGGCTAATCCTTCTACGTCTCTTAGCGGAACCGTCAACGAAGGGTTTACTGACTTAGGTGAAGATGTCGATATCTACTCATTTACTCTCGATGCTGGGCAAACAGCTAGTTTTGATATCGACACAGAAGAGGTATTTCAGGAAGACCTCAACTTCAGGCAGGTGTTATTCCCAGCCTTGGCAGATACGTCTCTACAGCCAGACCTCGAACTACGATTGTTCGATGCAGAGGGCAACGAGCTGGCAGTCAAGAGTGGTGGCGCAGCTCCAGATGAAGCATTCTCCCGCGATCCTTATCTCGAATACACTGCCGATTCAGCAGGTACTTACTATGTGGGTGTAAGCGGCTTAGGCAACCGCAACTACGATCCCAACGTTGCCAGAAGTGGCAGCACTTGGACATTTCCAGAGGTCGGCGTTTTCTTCGGTCCCTACGAACTCACTGCCACCCTCACCGACAGTTCTGGCCAACCGCCCATGGGTGGTGACATCACTGGCACGGATGCCGCCGACACCCTGATTGGCGACACCACAGCCAATACCATTGACGCCCTCGGTGGCAACGACACCGTTGCAGGTGGCCTTGGCGACGACATCATCACAGGTGGCGATGGCGACGACATTCTACGCGGTGACCTGAACGATCGCGCTACCCAAGACGATGGGATGGGCGGCAACGACATCATCTTCGGCGGTGAAGGTTCAGATCGCATTGGCGGAAAATCCGGCAACGACATCCTCAGCGGCGATGCAGGCGATGACTTCATCTGGGGTGACGATGGTGACGATATCATCATGGGTGTTACCGGAGATGACATTCTGGTTGGCGACAACTTCTCTGGCGGTAGCGGCAGCGATCTGTTTGTATTTGGCAATGGCGATGGAACAGATACCATTCTTGATTTTGAGATGGGGAGCGATCGTATTGGCCTAGTCGAAGGTGAACTCACCTTTGCCGACCTGACGCTCACTCAAGACGGCAGCAGTACTGCCATCGGAATTGCTAACAGCGGTGAAACCATCGTGGTTCTGCAAAACATTCAGGCATCAAGCTTGAGTGAAAGTAGCTTTGAAGTCGTGGCGGATGTCTCGAATTTAGAAGAGGCAATGGCGCTTATCTAGACAACCATCGACCATTAAGCCAGCCGCTGTCATTCCTCTATGATGCGACTGGCTTTTTTATTGCGAATAACCTACGTACGCAGTATGCGATGCGGTATCTCAGCTTTACACTATTGAAGGTGAAGACAATACTAAAGACGCGGGTATGACTGTTAGATTCACACTGAATGACTGGGAGCAGTACGCAGCAGAATACGACGAAGAACATTTTCGCCCAGACGCTTCAGATGAGCTAGACCTGAAGGGGTGACACAACGGTTAGAGAGTAGCAAGGACGGCATCTAGCGCTT
>ERZ1740058.1245-NODE-1245-length-12864-cov-5.405340_pt1 | contig 12864 bp, 11 predicted proteins | sample MGYA00581745_ERZ1740058 | MGnify/ENA primary metagenome ERZ1740058 (study PRJEB43018, sample SAMN04849742) | marine metagenome | isolation source: floating plastic debris | place: Pacific Ocean | collected 2008-08-30 | study: EMG produced TPA metagenomics... | reverse complement strand
ATAGCCACCCATTACATTCCTCCGTACCAAATATATAGAAGAGACTACGGCACTTTGTTTAATAAATGATCGGCGGGATGCATTTGCCGAACGTCTTTCATCTTGACTCATAGTGAATAGGTTTTATGATTGTTGTATTTATTATCAAGCACGTAGAGGTGAATATTCATCAGCGATTTAGCTAAGTCAACCTCTATTATCAAAAATACTGGCTTTTGCCAGAAATGCCAGTATTCTTATTCCATTTATAGTTTGTCCAGCCTAGGCTGGCAGAGGCTTCATGATGTAGAAATCAATAGTCATACTCCTTAGTTAGTTTAAGAAACTCGATGAAAGTCTCTTCTTATACTTCTTGGCATGATTTACTTAAGATCATCCTCCACGGGTTCCTTTTTATACAGACTAATCTTACCAAAAAATGGGTCATAAGCTAATTTACTTTCATTAGTTTGAAGCTTAGTAGTAAGCTCTTTCCACCGCTGGATAGTACCGCTAGTCAGTAGGCATACATTTCCGTTGTACTTTAGCAGATAGGCTATCTCCTGTTTCTGTTTCCCGGATAACAAAACTTCGCTTTCGTTCACTTGCCAACTTCCCCGATTCACGGATACATAAGAAAAACCACCAGTATCAGTAACTTTAAACCGACCGTTGTCTTTTAGTTGTATTGATTCCTGCCAAAACCCTTCTCGGAGGGAATAACTCCCGGTTAATTCGTCGGGAGTGAGCGTAATCGAGTATTGATCAATGAATTGTTGGATCAATGAATCTAGCAAATTAGTGGCTTCCGCGGGAGGCTGGGCGACCGCTGACTGAGAGAAGATAAGCGAAAAAATTAGTACCTGTCGTTTTATCGGTACGGTTAAGTTCATAGAATACAAGTTAAGCTGCCAAAATAGTGAACTTGACTGAACTAATCCCCACTTTTGGTACAGATAAGTCTGTAATGAAGTTCTTGGGTATAAATTCGGAATCTAACTGACAGTACGTTATATTCCTAAAAAATCACGTTTCCTCCAATCTAATTCTATTATCTGGTGATTTTCTCCCGTCGCTACTGGTTAAAAACCCTACTTGCCACCCCGCTCGTCTCATTTCCTGGAGCCGTGGTTTCCCGGGCAGAATCTGCCTCGGAAAGTGAGCTACCATTTCGGCTGAGCTTAAACGCTTACTCTTTTAATCGGTTGTTGTTCGATGGAGATATGTCGCTGGATCAGTTGCTGGATTTTACCGCTGATCATTATATTCCGGCATTGGATTTAACAGCTTATTATTTCCCTACGTATCCGGAGGTACCCGATGATACTTTTCTGTACGAAGTAAAGCGTAAAGCTCACCGAAGGGGGTTAGTCTTCAGTGGTACCGGGGTTCGTAATAATTTCACTCAGCCGGATGCTGAGAAACGAGCCAAGGATGTGCAACTAGTACGCAACTGGATTGATGCGGCGGTTAAGCTGGGAGCCCCAGTAGTCCGTATCTTCGCAGGGCCTGAAGCCGTGGATGGTGCTTTGGAAGAAGAAACCATGAACTGGATGATAGAAGCAATTCGTGAATGTGTGAAATACGGAGAGCAGCGAGGAATTATCGTTGCGCTGCAAAACCATAATGAATTTGTGAAAACAGCAGCTCAGGTTCACCAGATTATGAGGAGCATTCCCTCGGACTGGTTTGGCCTTATGCTGGATATTGGCAGCTACCGCACGGCTGACCCTTACGCGGAGATTAAAGAGACAATTCCTTACGCCGTAAACTGGCAAATCAAGGAGGATGTCTACCAAGGGGGAGAAGCGCAGAAAACCGACCTGCCCCAACTATTTCAGCTAATTTGGGAGTCTGGCTATCGGGGTTATTTACCCTTAGAAACATTAGGGCCGGGAGATCCCTATCAGAAAGTCAGCGCCTTCCTAGCCGAAGCTCGAGCTGCTCTACATGGACTGGGGTAAACGCACTGTAACCTCATTCAGTTTTTACGGTTAACTCCTCCTTGATACTCTCGGGTTTCGGATTTTGATGTTGATCTAACAGCAGTTGGGCTTCGCTTTGAGTACCCAAGGCAATAGCTATCCCCTTAGTCTGAGGATTTTGTTCCAGCATGATTTTAATAGCGATGGTCAGTGGAACGGATAAAAACATGCCAACAGTACCAAACACAAACCCCCAGAAGATAAGCGCAAAGAATACGACAAAAGTAGAAAGCCCTAGTCCTCGGCCCATTAAGCGAGGCTCAATAACATTGCCGATAACGATATTGACTACTACAAAAACCAGAGCTGTGCCTAAGGCTGCCCCTAAACCCAGTTGAATTACAGAGAATAAAACGGCCGGAACTGCGGCTATTACAGAACCAATATTGGGAATATAGTTCAACAGAAAGGCGATGAGCCCCCAGATGATTGCGTAGTCAACCCCAATGATTAACAGGCTTAACCAGATACAAACTCCGGTAATCAGGCTAACCAAGGTTTTAATAGATAAGTAATGTCGGATACTACTACCGATATTATCAAAATACTTCAGGGAATTAGCTTTACCGCTTACAATGGCTTCGGCTTTGATGGTAATGCTGTCTAGTTCTAACAGTAAAAAAAGCACTAGAAAGAAGATGGTCAGCGCATTCCCCATAATACTGCCCAACTGTCCTAGCAGACTGGCGGTTATGCTTAAAGTTTTCGAGACATCAACTAGGCTGGAAAGCTGGTCGGTGGAAAAATCAACTCCTTGATCATTGAAGAATTGGAAGAGAGTAGCCTGTATCGCCCTTAAGTTTTTTTCGTAGGTTGGTGCTTGCTGGGAGAAGGAAGAAAGTGAACTGTTGATGAGTTCGGCAAAGCCAAAAAATACGGCTAAGACACCCACCAATACGATAGCAACGGCTAGGGCTTGGGGTACTCTTCTTTTCTGAAGCCAGTAGATTGGCTGAGCGCACACTATACTAATAAACAGTGCTAAGATAAGGGGGGTAACCACCGCTTTGGCGTACATGACCCCCGCAATAATGACAATGAAGGCAGCGAGGTATACGGGGACACCAGTTGGTTTAGTTTTTGCCATCGGCTGAGCATTTTATCACAACATCACCCTAAAATAGCGGAAAAGAGCCATAATCACATTTTTCGTAGCTCTTTCTTCTTCCCGATATGTTTTTGGATGAACATAGCACTAGCTCTTCATTTTCAGGATGAAGAGCTAGTGCCAGAATTACTGAGTGAGTTTCAATAATGACAATTAACCCCAGACTCCGCTGCCTAATCTAAAGTTGAAGCTAAGTATCAACATTATCTAATGTTTACCACTATACTATCACTCACTATTAATTGTTACTTTTCAATTGTCCATTATTACTACTACATTTCCCTTTTTATGTCCCCGATCTACGTAGCGGTGAGCCTTAACAATTTCTTCTAGCGAGTAGGTTCTATCAATTATGGCCTCTAGTTTTCCGGCTTGAATCAGCTCCTGAATAAATACTAGGTTATTAAACCTTTCATCAAAGTCCCTGAGTCCGGTAGCCGAAAAAATAGCTCGTTTACCTTTCCCTCTTATGCTAAATCGTACTGAGCTAACTACCACCTCCAGTAGGGTACGTATACCAAGCACGGGCGAGAGATAGATTCCGTTTTTAGTTAAAGCTCTCTTGCAGCGCGAAAAGGAAGATTTGCCTACCGTATCAAAAATCAGATCGTACTGCTGGCCCTTGCGGGTGAAGTCTTCTCGGGTGTAGTCAATCACTTGATCTGCCCCCAACTCTTGCACCCACTCCAAATTAGCCGTGCTGCTCACTGCGGTTACTTCGGCCCCGAAGTACTTGGCCAATTGTACGGCCGCGGTCCCCATACTACCCGAAGCCCCGTTGATCAGCACTTTTTGTCCGGGCTGAATATTTCCGAAATCTCGCAGAAAGGGTAGGGAGGTAGTGCTGCCTTCTACTAAAGCACTCGCTTCGGTAAAACTGACCTGAGCCGGTTTATGCAGCAGCACACTTTTTTCGGGGATGCTAACGTATTCGGCGTAGCAACCACCGCCAATGTCGGTAGAGCCAAACACCTGGTCGCCTACGGAAAACCGGCTTACATTCTTACCCACCGCTTCCACTTCTCCGGCCAGGTCGGTGCCGGGTACGGATATTTTGGGTTTGGTTAGGCCCAGGAATAAACGTCCGTACAGGGGGCGACCGGTGCGCATGGCGGTGTGAGCGGCGGTAACGGATGTAGCTCTGATTCTGATGAGTACTTCATCATCCTGGGGAATGGGTTTGGGTAGCTGATTTACTTGGAGTACTTCGGGGCCGCCGTACTGAGTGGCGACTACGGCTTGCATGGTACTAGTGTTTACGGTAATTGCATTCATGGCTTTTGTTTTTTTAGATTAAGTCACAGAATCGCTTTGATCTATTGACAATCTAAAAGTAGGGGAATGAACTAGAGGAATCGTTCGGGTTTTGAAATCCGAACCAACTACTGGGTCATCGCCTTCCAGTAGGCTTTGGGAGGTTGACCCTTTGCCTTTTTGAATAAGTTTTTGAATATCGTTTTTGAGTTAAACCCACTGTCGTAGGACAGTGCCAGAATGGTAAGGTGGCGCTGACTGGAGTCAGCCACTTTTTCTTTAAAAGCTTCGAGTCGATAGGAGTTAATGAACTCAGCAAAATTTTGATCAAAGCTCTCATTGAGTAACTGCGACATTTGGTTGGCCGGGATATTGAGTAGTTCGGCCAGATTGCGAAGCGTTAAGTTGGGATTGAGATGCGGCTGCTGGGTGTTCATCAAGTCCAGCAATTGCTGCCGATAATCCTCCAATAGTCCTTGCTTCAGCAGTGACTTCTTATACTTCCGTTTCTTTCCGCTAAAGGCAGTTTTAGTACCCAGTACCTGCTGCATTAGCTCCCGAAAGCGAGGGTACTTCCGAAGGGGCTTGAGTATAGGCTCTACATCCTGGTAGACCATCAAGGGTAGGTGTTGCTTTACTCCCTGTTCCAGTAAGCCGATGGCAGCCTGGTGGTTGCCCATCACCGTATGGCAGAGAATAAGTAAGTTAGTGGCCCGTTCCATCAGGTCGGTTTCAAGCGCTGCTTCTAGTTGGGAGATTCCCGACTGAGCGGCTTGGGTATTGCCCAAAAGGGCCTGGGCTAAGGTGATGCCGCCTATTTTGAGTAAATCAGCCGGTTCATCCGCCAGATTCTGAAAGTAAGCCAGTCCTTCCTGATGCTTCCCCTGCAACAGCAGGCCCTGACCCCAGTACTGCAAGGGCACCCGGGAATCAGCTTTTAACTGTAAGCACTGGGCAAATTGCTCAATAGCCAGTTCGTATTTTTCCTGACAATAAAGTATGTATCCCATCAGGTGATAGCCAATCTCCGAAAAAGGATCGAGTTCCTGGGCCATGGTAACGTAATGGGTAGCGGCCTTGTACTTTCCTTCGGCCACCAGCACCGAGGCCATCGTTTGGTAGAAGTCAACCGTCGGGCGAATTTCCAGTGCCTGGTTAATGTGCTGGTAGGATTTAGGTATATTCCAATACTGTAAAAAGCTAATCAACGAGAGTTGAAGTTGACACTCCGGCAGGTTCTCGTCTAGCTCAATGGCCCTATCCAGATAGGGTTTTCCCAACTGGAAGGCTTCCGAAGCAGGCATAAGCCCCAGAACCCCCAGCAGCGTATAGCCCATGTGCATGCCCAGATGTGCCGGTGGATAGTTAGGATAGTTCTTCAGAATAGGGCGTAAAATTGAGAAACCTACTTCAATATCGGGTTTGCTCATTTTCAGCAGGTGGTAGCGACTGCGCAAGTAGTTCTGATAGACCTCGGCGGGTACGTCGGGAGAGTCTACCAGCGATTCTTCAATTTCAAAGTGACCTAAGTGCTCCCGCAATCGGTCGGCAATCAGCAGGCTGATTTCATCCTGTACGGCGAACACGTCTTCCAGCGGCCGGTCGAAGGTTTCGGACCAGAAGTGAAAATCATCGGTTACATCAATCAGCTGAACAGTAATCCGCAATATATTACCGGCCAAGCGTACGCTGCCTTCCAGAATGGTAGACACGTTCAGCTCCCGGCCAATCTCGGAGACCGGCAATTTTTTGTTCTTGAAGAAGAAAGAGGAAGTGCGGGAGGTTACCTTGAGTTCTTTAATCTTGGTGAGCGCATTGATGATCTCTTCGGTCATGCCATCGCTAAAGTACTCGTTCTCGGCGCTGGCGCTCATATTCACTAACGGAAGTACCGCAATAGATTTGGTGGTTTTCTGTCGTTTTCCTTTTAGTTCCGCTGGGGCGGGGACGGTTATTCCGGGGTTGGCAATAGCGAATACTTCCAGCGGATTAGCCACGTTTTTAAACGTAAACTTCCCCAACGATTTGGTCGTAATATGCGGCTGATTGCGTAGTTCTTCGCTCAGGTTGGACTACAGCAGAATATCCCCAGGCACGCTCATGCTCTCAACACGAGAAGCAACGTTCACTCCATCGCCGTACACCTCGGAGCTACTGAAAACGACATCGCCCAAATGTAACCCTATTCGTAGGGGCACTACCGGATTACTCTTCTGTAATTGCTGCTGAATCTGAATTGCGCAAGTAGCTGCCTGCACGGCACTCTCAAAGATACTCAGGGTTCCATCGCCGTAGTACTGAATTATTTTCCCCTGATGCGCCAGGTGCAACTGTTCAAACACCTCCCGGTGGCGGGCCCGTACCCGAATGGCCTGGGCTTCATCAGATTGCATCATGGCCGTATACCCCACAATATCGGTAAACATGATCGCTACCAGTTTGCGGGCTTCGGACTTAGTCATGAGGGTGATCGTTGGCTTTACTGATTCAGTATAAGCATTATTGCGACTGAATGCCAGTAGTTTGCCCTATTTATACATTAGTGAGGCTTCAGTAATGATCGGGCTGAAAACCCGGTGCTTGGGTCACATTCTTCCGATAGTGAGATTCAGCTTCCGGCAAAGGGGGTTCCGAAGATGCCCACGGCGAGTTCTGCCCAAATCAGTAAGAAGGTTAGTAAAGCTAATCCCAGCAGAATTATTCGGTACTCTATTTTCTTAATCCGCCTCAATATCAACTCAATGCTTGAGCCTAAGCCGAATAGGAGTAGACCCATTACTAGAAAGTCCTGGGGCGACCAGTTAACCTCATCGGTAAACTGCATAGCAATAAGTGGAATAAGTAACAACGCCAGCGTTGAGCTTAGCACAATGATGATACGGTGATTTAGAGAGATCATATCTAAATGAATTAAAAGTACTTTGAAATACAAAGTAAATTATTTTTTGTTCTATTTCAACTATGTTCGGGTAAAATTTCAGACTTACGATACGCTAGCTGCCTAGGCCAGTGGGCTGAGAAATGATACTAAGGAATCCAGTGAGGCTACATCAGAATTGAGACCTCTGGCGCTTTGTAAATATCTTCCGAAATTTTTTAGGAAATTTATCAATGATATTGATCTTTTGCTGGGTAAAGGGATGAACAAACGTTAGCGAAAAGGCGTGTAGATACAACCCTTTACCCTTTAATATCAGTGGTTCGTTGCCGTAGGTGGCATCGCCCAAAATGGGATTACCTATTCCGGACAGGTGTTGGCGTAGTTGATGTCTTCGGCCGGTTTTGGGAATCAACCGAACCAAATTGAGTTGACCGAATCTTTCCGAGGTAACCGCTGCTTCTTTGATATACTCTGTATGTGCTTCTTTGTCATCAATGTCGGAAAGGGTCTTCCCGCTTTCTTCCATTTCACCAATAGTAATGGCGTAATAGATTTTTTTAATCTTTTTGGCTTCAAACAGTTTGTTCAACGCACAGATGCTACTGCTGGTTTTTCCGGCTAATAAGATTCCGGTGGTGGCATAATCCAGTCGATGCACCGGCTGAGGGGTAGTGGCATCAAGGAGGGCACTCGGCCTAAGGTTTTGAGGCAGTGCCCGAGCGATTGTCTTAAAGCGATTGCCGCTTACCAAAATACCGGCTGGTTTACGAATTGCCGCCAAGTATTCATCTTCAAATAATACCTCTAGTGGTAAAACTAGCTTTTTTTTGGGATCTGCTTTTTCGGGCAGAGTAAGACAGATTGTTTCACCTCCTTTAACGAAAGTAGCGGTAGAAGCTGCTTTGCTATTTACCTTGACATAATGCTTTTTCAGTGCTTTTTTCCAGGCAGACTTGGTTGGAAGCTGGTAGAAAATACCCGTACCGTATTCCTGAAGGCGGGTAGGTTCAGGGAGTGGGGGAACGATATGGGTAGCAGTTGTGCTGATAATTTATTTGTTGGTTAGGTTAAACAGTCGGATAGGTTGGGTTCGTCCTCTCAGTTCGCAATAGCCTATGTCTTCCAAGATATACTGCTGGGTTACCCTCTTCATCATTGGGTTAAGTGTGTCTTCCGATACTAAAATTTCTTTCCCCCTGCTTCTTGCAGATTTCCTGTATACGGGAAGTAGCATTCAGTACATCCCCAATGTATAGAATGTCTTTCTTTAGGGTACCTATCTCACCGATGGAAACCAGCCCGCCGTGAATACCCACCCTGAATTCGGGAGTTATCCCAAAATGTTCTGTATAGGCCGTTCGTTCTGAATCGATCTTTTGTTTGATTTTAAAAAAACACACTATGCTGGATTCTGCCTTATCCCAGGGCCAATGAATTACTACTTCGTCGCCCACATACTGATAGATTTCTCCCCAGGTACTTAACACAGCGCTGCTCACATCCTCGAAAAATCGGTTTAGGAACTCGTAGTAGGTTTGATGACCTAGTTTTTCGGCAAGGTAGGTAGAGCCTTTCAGATCCAGAAACATGAACACCCGTTGTTCTACTTTCGGCTTGTGGTATTTACCCGAAAAGAAATTCCAAAAGACTGAGGTACCTAAATTGTCTGAAACCTCAATCATGAAAAGAAATAGGACGTTTAGGAATCCGGCGTAGATGATAATACTCCAGAAGGCAAAATTGTCGAAAAACTCAGAAACTCCGGCAATTACATCTGGGTGGAACGGGTATCTGCCAAGGGTAGCTGAGGTAGCAAAGACTCCGGCAAAAGTCGTAGTGGTTAGTATGATTATTAGAAAGGAAATGCCTTTGATCAAAAGGATAGAGGTAAAAGATTTGTCTTGAACCCTCTTATTGATCACCAGAATATCAATTCCTATCAGAATAAACCCCCCCACAAACGTGGCAATGGGAATAGAAATAAGATTATTCATAAACTCGTAGGCCACCCCTGTACTGGGATAGGCCTTCATGCCGCCAATTACGCCGCGTTCTACAAGGGTGAAAATTATCCCTCCCAGACCCCAAAGCGTACTGAAAGTAACAATCTTGAGCAGGTTTCGGCGATGGGCAGGGCTGACGGTCATTAGTGGGGCATTGGAGGTCGGTGGTTGATACACTTACACTCCCTTAACTTAACAAATGGGGTTTTAGATGAATACTGTACTTCCGTTAGCCATTTCCGGCTGAATGGGTAACAAACTGCTTTCTTTATTCAACCGTTAACCAACTTGATTCACTTTCTATCTCGGCTGAGTTTAACGCTCTAAGTTCCAACTCCACACCTGGTTGTAACTCATCCTGAAGTACTAGTTGAGTACCATAAGCGGTAGTGAATAACTTGTCATCCAAATAGAAATTATACCCGACTACCCAACTACCTTTGGTTTTATCGATAGACGCTTCCCAGGATATCTTTCCGGAGGTAGTATCCACTACTAAATTGGTGGGCTTGGCGGGAGGGGTCATATCAACTTCTGCTGGCGTCATCATCATCAATTCTTCTATCTCTGAGGCAATAGAGTCCTTATGTCTATTTTTCTGGATAAAGCCCTGTTGGTTGTTCAGGCTTTCATCCCAATTACAAACCCCACTTTCAGAAAGGGTTATTTTTCCGTTGGTGTAAGCTATGTAGTTATTGCTTTCACCTCTAATAGCGTAATGTAGGGCACATTGGTCGTTGCTGTGCCGACTAATATCTTCAGTTTCACCTCTAGTCACAAAATGGTATTCGTAGCTTCTTCGTAGTATATGAGTGGTATCTAGCTTTCTAAGACTTTGACCAGTCATTACATTACCAAAATTTGCGTTGTAGTAATCACCGCAACCTACTTCCCAACCAGAGGCTACAAATGGGCTGGGGCAGTGTTCTATCACGTATCTACACATTTCGTTTCTTTCCTGATTTAAGCAAGACCAATCTGTATACTCACACAAAAGGTCCGAACCTCCCCAGTTTGTTCGATCATACCCTTGCCCATCAATGAAGTTTCCACCCATCGTAACCACTTGGGCTACTTTTTTTTCTACCAGTTGCACTCCATCCAATTCACTAAACTTATCACCCTCTGACTGAAGCAGATCATAGAAGTTGTGCATTGTCCCGATAATCACCACGGTGATGCTACTGTCTTCTGCACTTGCTAAAATTTCACGGTAGAGCGAGACACCATCCAATGCTTCTTTCCAGGAGTGGATATTTCGGGGGTAAACCCGGGCCAGATGATAATCATAATTCGTTTCGGGAGCCTCAATTTTTTTGGAATATCCTTTGTAATCGCCTACTGGAATCGCTTTACGATTATAAAAAGTATTGATAGCACTGATACTCAATGACGACTGTTTATAATGGGTTGAGTTAATCACAGCAAGTATTTCACACTCGCCGATAGTCGCCATATAATGGAGCATTGCCATGCAGCCAACATCATCCGGATCAGCCGAGGGGTCGGTATCTAAAATGACTTTCTTTTGTGCCGCGGAGAATGTACAAGTTGAAAATATAATAATTGCTGACAGCGAGAGGAGTTTCATAGCAATAAGGTTCGATCGTTCAAAGCCACAGTAGTAGGCCAACCGGTAACGCTCAGAGTATAGTGCTTATTCCGCAAGGTATGCACTATATACCTTGTTAGCTACTTTTTATTTTATTAAAAAAGAGGTGCAGATAATCCTAGGGTTATCCCATAAGACCATCTGTTTTCAGTCCAATAGTCTTTTGGTTTCAATGTATGGCTTACCAATGCTTCAATAGTAAGAAACAATTTAGGAGCAAGTGCAAATTCATAACCCAAACTATATCTCATTATTCCAATGTTCCTGCTATCAAAATCAAGATTTGCTTGAACGCTATCCGTTGTAAATATGGGGTATCCATAGCTACGAATTCCACCTTGAACATATCCCGTAAAGTTATGATTACCATCTACATCTCTATACCCAATTCCACCAATTAACTCAAAAAATGACATTTTGCCTGTAAAAGTTAAGTCTTGGTTTACTGGGTATTCTAACTCCATGTTCGAGTTGAAGTCGTCATAATTAATTCGGAAAACTAAGTTGGATACATCCCTGTACTCAAGGGAGGTTTGAATCATGAGCCCCCCTGAGAGTTGATCAGTACCGTGAGCAACATAACCCATTTGGATGGCAGGCATGAAGGTTCTATCCCAATCGCTCAAAGTATCTCTTTCATTCTGAGCAATTGAGAGATTTGAATAGATTATCATGAGGAATATGAGTTTGAAATTCAAACTTTCTTTCATTTCCATGTATTCAGTATTTTCTAATTCTTAATTACAGTTAACAACCGTGTATTGGCGACGAGTCTCTATTATTTCTACTATACCTTTGCTTCTCTTTAGTTGTGCTAACCGAACCATTGCAGGATAGACTACTAGTTAGTGTATGGGTGTAAAGGGCATTTTGCAAACTCTTTCGTGAATTATTATCATTCTATGGAGTTTGTTTTATGATGCATTTTTACTTTAAAACAAGATACACTTTCGAAAAAAATGAAAAATAGCTGGGTATTTACCTGTCGATTAAATGTTTCATCGATGGATAATGTAGGCGCTTGAGTCCTACTTAGTTATTTGGCTTTTTCTAAAAAAATTATCAATACCGATTTAGCCTATATAGTTTCTTTTATCAAATCAATCACGTAAAGCTACGGTAATAGGCCAGCCGGTGAATTGCTCAGCTGTGCCGTTTGTAACATCTACATCGCGGGGCCAACATTCAAAAGTAACCTCATTAGCCACTTTGTTGAAGCGAATGAGACCGTAACCCGAACCGCTGGAGGGGCTTTCGGGGTTTACGTAGGCTTGCATGGTGATTTTGTTGTCAAAGCCATCCAGGTAGTCACCAGTCCAGGGTAGGGCATTATTTGGGTCGTGGTTGCCACCTGCTGCTTCGTCTTCAGGCCACCACCAGCGACTGTAGTAGTTGTTTACCAGAGCGGGCACAATAAATGCCCAGGGGCCATCCCGATGCTCATCGATGCCGTGTTTGATCACGGTGGCCAGGTGCTGGTCTCCGCCAATGTGAACTGCTCCAGCCTTGTTTATTGCCTCCAAGGCTTTGTTGCGCCCGGTTTGGGGCCAGCCGTTAGAGTCCAAGTCGGCGTGCAGCCGGTTATCCTTTTTGCCGTGCAGGTGCGCTCCGCCGCAGAAGCCTGTTTGGGATAATACCGCTTTCATGGCTACTCCATCCTGCTGGGTAGCCCAATCGTTTAAGAATGTTAGTTGACGTTCGCCCAGCAGCGTTAGCCCTTCCAAATCGATAGAAGCTGGATCATAATCGGGGTTGCGAATATGATCGGGACGAGGGCCTTGCTGAGGAATTTTACCATTAGGGCCGGTTTTGAACTTACGGTCTTCAATAATGGCAAAGTCAACATCGCCGACGATTAGATTAGTGTAGTACACGCCAATGCCCTGTTGAATAGGTGTGGGATCATAAGGATCGGGTAGATGAGCTGTTTGCCCACGTTCCACCATCTTTACGTACTCGGGATGATAGATATACCCCCCGTCGACGCCCACTTTGGTATCAGATACTATACCGATTAAACCCCAGAGGTTGCCTTGCCCTAC
>ERZ1740058.1241-NODE-1241-length-12913-cov-9.566262_pt1 | contig 12913 bp, 12 predicted proteins | sample MGYA00581745_ERZ1740058 | MGnify/ENA primary metagenome ERZ1740058 (study PRJEB43018, sample SAMN04849742) | marine metagenome | isolation source: floating plastic debris | place: Pacific Ocean | collected 2008-08-30 | study: EMG produced TPA metagenomics... | reverse complement strand
CGACGCGGTACTCCTCCGCCACCGCGACCTTTGCGCCGTGCTGGGCGGCGATGCGCGCGGCCCGCACCCCGCCTGAACCGGCGCCGATCACGAAGAGGTCGTAGTCGAATTCGCTCATGGCGGTATCCCCAGAGCGGTTCTGGTTTGGTTGGGGCTACCCGAACCAGCGAAAACCGCTCGTTATCAATGGTGCAGAGCGTCTTATTTGGGCCGGGTAAGGCCCAGGCTGCTCTGGCGTTACCCGGCAGAAGTACGGTGTGCGGCAGGGTGCGTCGAGAGGCGAATGGTGCCGGTCTTCAGCATGCCTGCCGCGCCGAGGGGCTTTGCCGGGTTAGCGCCGGGATCGGGAGCCGCTTAGAGTGAGTAGCCCTGCTCGCGCATCACACGGCGGGTTTCCTCGACCATTTCGGCGGCCAGCTGCTCCTGCCATTGGCGCGCTGCACCGACACCGAGCGCGGTGATGACGGGCGTCAGTTCCACGAACTTGCCGCCGACGCCGCTTTCAAAAAAGCCCTTGAGTTCAACGAGTTCAGGCTCGGTAAAGCGGCGTGCCCAGATGAGCTGCAGCGTGCGCGACAGCTCAGCGCGGCGAGCCGCCATGGAGATCGCGACGTCGAACACTGCTGTTTCGAGTTCGCGGGTGAGCGCGGGGTTGGAGCGGGCGAAGACGCCGAGTGTCTGGTCCGCAAGCATCGGCAGAATATCGTCAAACGTGCGGTCTGACTCGGTGAGGTCGATCACCTCCTGGGCGAGGCGCAGGTGATCTGCCGAAAACTCGGCATCCTCAGCGGCGTTCTGCTGCGCTGAGGCGGGCCCGGCGGCGAGCGCGAGGGCGGCGCCCAGGCTGATGATCTGAAAGGTACGGCGCATGTAAGCGGGGAATTTCATACTCATTCCTTCGGGCGACCTGAGGGTCTTGTCGCCCCGATCAAGCAAGTTGTTGGCGTTCGCGCAAGGTGGCTGTGCACGAGCCTGTGCGCTAGGAGGGGACAGAACTGAGGAGCCTGCTGTGACGAGACCGCTCGCCGTTTTCGACCTTGATGGAACGCTGGTGGAAACCGGCCCTGACCTTGCCGATAGCTGCAACCAGGTGTTGGCCGCCCGGGGGCTGCCGACCGTGCCCCAAGAGGTGCTGTCGCCGTTCATCGGCGTTGGGGCGCGCAAGATGATTGGCGGGGCGCTGAAAGCGAGCGGATTGAGCCTCGATGAGGCCACGATCGACGACATTTTCCGCGACTATATCGAGCACTATGCCAGCCGCATCGCCCGGTTGTCGCGGCCGTTCCCTGAGATGTCGGCGGCGCTGGACGCGCTTGATGAAGCGGGCGTGGCGAGTGCGATTTGCACCAACAAGTTGGAGAAGCTTGCGAAGCTTTTGATCGCGGAACTTGGCATGACGGAGCGATTTGCGTTCATCGCGGGGTCTGACACGTTTGGCGTATCGAAGCCCGACCCGCGCCACTTGACCGACACCGTCGCCGCCGCGGGCGGGGCCGTGAACCGCATGGTCTATGTGGGCGACAGCCGGATTGATCGGGAGACGGCGGCGGCCGCGCGCGTGCCCTTTGTGGGGATCGACTATGGCTACACGGACAAGCCGATGCGCGAGCTTGCGCCGGAGCGGCTGTTGTCGCGCGGCGATGATGTGGCGGCGGCGATTTTGGCGTTGATGCCGCCCGCTCACTGAGCGGCGATGCTCGCGCCAGGCGCGGCGCTTTCGAGCGGCATTCTGGCGGTGAAGGTGCTGCCGTTGGGACCGGTTCTATCCAGGGTCAGCGTGCCGCCGAGCCGCTCCATGATCTCGCGGGAGATGGCGAGGCCGAGGCCCGCGCCCTTGGGGTTTCCGCGGCCGGGGGCACCGCCTGCTGTGGCAAACTTCGTGAAGAGTTTGGGCTGCATGTCTGGGGCGATGCCCGGGCCGCGATCCGATACCGAAAGCGCGAGAATGCCGCCGGATGAGGAGACGGTGAGGAGCACCTCCTCGTGACCGCCGTTAAACTTGATGGCGTTCGATAAAAGGTTGGTGAGTACCTGTTTGATCCGGTCGGCATCCGCGGTGATGAGCGGTGGGGCACCGATGTTTTGGTTGAGGCTGATGGAGACGCTCGATTTTGACGCGAGCGCCGCCATGGCGTCGGCGCTGTCGCGCGCGATGGCGCTGGCGTCGACCGTTTCCACGTGCAGTGGCGCGACGCCCGCCTCCAGCCGGCTAAGATCGAGGATGTCGTCGAGGAGCCGGGTCAGGCGCTCCGCCTCGGTGCGGATGATGGCGATGAAGCGGGCGGCCTCATCGTCGGGCAGTGGCCCGTCTGACAACAGCTCGGCGAAGGAGCGCATGGCTGTGAGGGGTGTGCGCATTTCGTGGCTAACGCGGCTGAGGAAGCCGTCTTTTTCGTCGAGGAGCAGGGTGAGTTCGCGGTTGGCGGCGCGAAGGTCCGCCGCGGTGCGCTCCAGCTCCACGGAGCGCACGCCGAGCGCCTTTGCCGCCTCGATGGCCTCTTGGGTTTCGTCGAGGAGGATCATGGCGGCGTCGATGGACAGGGGTTCGCCGCGGACCGCGCGGGTGACGAGAAGGTGGGCGGAGGCGGTGCCGACGGCATTGGCGAGTTCGCGCTCCACTTCGCCCACGAAAACGCCTTCCACGGCGGGGCGGTCGCCGCCGGCGGCGCCGCTGGAGAACATTTCGTAGGCGCGGTCAGGGCCCAGCACGCGCCGGGTGAGACGGTAGAGCTGGCGGCGGTCGGCGCTGCGGTTGAGCGTGAGCGCGGACCCTGCGCCTTGCATGGCGTCCACGAACGCAGTGGCCTGGACGCTGTCGAGGGCCCCGGCGCGGTGGGCGAGCGAGCCGACGATGTAGAGCGTGGTATTCAGGCCGAGCGAGAGGACGGCACCGAAGACGAGCGGGTCCACGGGGTGCATCGGTGCGGGCAGGAGGAGTGCGGCGAGTGCGGCTGCGAATTCGGTGCCGACGCCGAAGCTTGGCATGAACAGGGTCGCGAGCCAGACGATGGCGCCGCTGGAGAGACCGAGAACGGCGCCGAGCCGCGTGCCTCCGCGCCAGAACAGGCCCAGGATCAGCGCCGGCGCGAACTGGGCCGCGCCCGCGAACGAGATCAACCCGATAGACGCGAGCGAGGCTTCGGCGCTGAAAGTGGCATAGATGTAGGCGAAGATCATCACGACCACGATCACCATGCGGCGGATGAAAAGCACCGCTGGGGTGAGGCCCACAAGGTTGCTGGTGCGGCGCGACAGGAGCGGCAGCACCAGGTGGCTAGAGACCATCACGGCAAGGACTAAGATGGCGACGATGACCATCGATGTCGCGGCGGACAGGCCGCCGACGAAGGCGAGCATGGCGAGCGCCGAGGAGCCCTCAAGCAGCGGCAGGGTGAGGACGTAGGTGTCGGCGGCGACGTCCGGTCCGAGGCGGGTGAGGCCCGCGGCGGCGATGGGCAGGACGCACAGGGCGGTCACGAAGAGGTAGAGCGGGAAGAGCCATGAGGCGGTCCGCAGGTGATCCTCGGAGCGGTTTTCCACCACCGCCACCTGGAACTGGCGTGGCAGGCAGATGATGGCGGCGGCGGACAGGCTGAGCATCACCAGCCATCGGGTGCCGCCATCATCAGCGAGTGTTCCGACCCGCTCCAGGGCCGGGCGCCAGTCCTGCATGGCGGCGTTGGGCAAGGCACCCTTGGGCAAAAGCATGAGCGCGAAGATGGCGACAGCCACCAGCGCGACGAGCTTCACGACGGCTTCCAGCGCAATGGCTGCAACGATGCCGGGTTGGCTTTCATTGGCCGCGATGCGCCGCGTGCCGAACGCGATGACGAAGAAAGCCATGGTCGCGGCAGTCCAGAAGGCGACGTCGGTGCCGGCGGCCCTCGCCCCTACCAGCGCCTCGACCGATTGGCTGACCGCGAGGAGTTGGAGGGCGACATAGGGGGTTGTGCCGGCGATGGCGATGAACGTGACCAGGAGCGACACGGTGGCGCTTTTGCCGTAGCGCGCAGAAACGAAGTCGGCGATGGAGGTAACGCGCTGTTCCTTGGAGATCCGCACCATGCGCTTCAGGATGAGCCAGTAAGCCATGAAGACGAGGGTCGGCCCTAGATAGATGGTGGCGAACTCGATGCCTGAGCGGACCGCCGAGCCGACCGCGCCGTAGAAAGTCCAGGACGTGCAGTAGATGCTCAGCGACAGCGTGTAGATGGCTGGCGAGGACAGCCATCCTGCCCGGCCTGCTGCCGCCATTCGGTCGGTGGCATGGGCGACGAGGAATAGAAGCGCGATGTAGCCAACCGCGACGCCCAGGACAAGCGGTAGGCCGAGCATCAGCGCTCGTCGATGGTTTTGGCTAACAGGCGCGTGATGGCGATGCCCGCAAGCCAGACTGCGAAGACGAACAGCACGACCGACGGCACCCCCAAGACAGTGCCGCGGTCAAAAATCGAGAGTGCGAGAGGCGACAGGAGGACGATGCTGCCGATGGCGACGGCGCGGCGGGCATCGCGCCAGCGGCGCATGGTGAGTGCGCTTGGGGCGGAGCGCGCTGGCGGCTCACCCATGGGGGGCATGGCTTTGACGGGCGGCGCCTGGCTGAGGGGCGGCGTCGCGCTCATGGGGTGCGCCCGTTCGCCAGTGCGCGCACCGTCTCCAGAAGGGCCTTGTTGGAAAACGGCTTGGTGACGAACGCGTCGACACCGATGCGGTCCATTTTATCGCGGTCGGCGGCCTGCCCCTTGGCAGTGAGGACGCAGATTTTCGGCTGGTTCGCTGCAGATTTCGCTGCTTCCGCAATTTCAAAGCCGGTGGCGCCGGGCAGCATGATGTCTAGGAGTAAAATGTCGTGGCTTTCCAGATACGACATGGCTGTGGGGCCATCATCGCACAGGGTCACCGTATAGCCTTCGCGGCGCAGGAGGAAGTTGAGGGCTTCTGCGATATGCGGCTCATCCTCGGCCACGAGCACGCTTACCATGAGGGTCGCAGGCCCGGGCTGAGCTGTCCGCACTGCGTGTCGCCGCAGGAGCTGCATTCGCCGACCTTGGCCCCGTTGGTGAAGGCGACGAGTTCACCGGCATGGCTGTCGCCGTAGATCACCGCGGGAGCGCTTTGCGCGCTGCAGGCGAGCATGACGGAATAGCGCGGGCCTGGCCGGTTGTAGGCTTGGGCGGGTTTGCGCAGCGCCCGCGCCACGAAAAGGACGGGCTCGCCGCCGAGTTCAGCGAGTTGGGTCACGATACGCTCTGGCTGCGCGAAGGCCTCGAACACGGCCCATTGGGGGCAGGCGCCGAACAGCGGCAGGCGGATGTCGGGCGTTGACAGGCGCTTTGAGGCGTTGCCGGCGGGATCGACGCGCAGGAAAGCAAAGCGCACGCCCTCAGCGCCCGGCCGGCGCAGACTCGTGAGGCGATGGGCGACCTGCTCAAAGCTCGCATCAAAGCGCAGACTGAGCGCCTCGATGTCGTAGCGCAGCGCTTCGGCGGCGGCACGGAAATTGCCGTAGGGCATGACAAGCGCGCCGGCCGCGTACCGCGATAACGCCCCGCGCGCACGCTCCGCGGCGCCTTCGGTGCGAAAGCGGTGGTCTTGAATGGGCGCTTCGATCGTGTTGCGGATCTGTCGTTCGACGGCGGCACGGGCGGCGGCGAAGCGGGCAGACGCGCCGGCGATGGGGGGCTTGAACGGGCCCATTCCCTCCACCGCGGCTTCAATCTCGTCGAAATAATATTCGCGGTCGCTGAGGAAGGCGTCGACCTCGCGCATGTCGGCCCCGGCAGCATCGCCGCTGGTGCCCGCTTGCAGGGCGTCGATCAGCTCGCGCGCGACGTCCGACAGCCTGGCGCTTTCGCCCGCCATGGCGCGGGTGAAGCGCAGGCGCTGCCGGTCGTTCATACCGTCGGCGTCGGTCAGAATCTCGGCGGTGGAGCGGATGGATGTGATGCGGCTTAAGATATCGTGGGCGAAGGAAACCCAGGTGGGGTCGCGGGCAAAGCGATCGGCGAGACGGTGGACTTGGTGCTCGGCCTGAAGCGCCCTGTCGTGAAGGTCGATGACGAGCCGTGCCCACTGGGCGGAATGGGCCACCAGTCCTGCGGGGTTGTCGGGCCGTTCCTCGCTGTCGATGGCCGGCAGCAATTCTTCCAGTTCAGCGGCGAGGCGGTCGTCGCTGACGGTTGTAAAAGTGCGCAGCTCGACGCCGAGATGGGCTGCGATTTGGTTGAGGAGGCGGCCACCGATTTGGCGCTTGTCGCTTTCTATAAGGCTGAGGTAGGCGGGCGAAACGCCCACAGCGGCCGCCAAGTCTCGCTGCGTCACGCCGGCATTGCGGCGTTGCGTTTTGATGCGATCGCCGATGGGCACGCGTTGAGTTGCCGCCATAGGCTTAGGTGTCCGTTTCCTCAGCGCCGGTGTGTTTTGTGTTTGCGGCGCTCCGATACAAAAGTTCGCCCGAGAACTGCTTTAATTGCAAGGCTTTTGGCGCGTTTTGGTGGGCCTGAAGGACAGAGTTCCCCGCCTGGTTAACCGATTGCGGCAACGTCAGGGCGCGTTTTTCGTGGCGAGGTGGTGTAATAGCTTCACACTGCACTGCAACAAAACTGTCTAAATTGACAAAATTTTACAGTGCAAATGCCTGTGTCTTGTGCACATGCGCGGGCCTCCCCTACCCCGGGCTGATCGGAGTGACATGAACAACTCCGGCTTATGGGGAGAGTCTGAATGACCGACATCAAACGCCCTAGCCGCCGTGGCTTTTTGAAGACATCGGCGCTTGTGGGCACAACGCTCGCCGCGCCGACATTCTTCACGCGTGGCGCCTACGCGCAGGATTTTTGTAACAACCCGACCGGTTCCACGGTGAAGCTTGGCTTCAACGTGCCCCAAACCGGCGCCTACGCCGAAGAGGGTAAAGACGAGCTGCGTGCCTACCAGCTGGCCGTCAAGCACCTCAATGGTGAGGGCGATGGCGGGATGCTCAACACCATGCAGCCCTCAATGCTGAAGGGTAATGGTATCCTGGGCAAAAAGGTTGAGTACGTCACCGGCGATACGCAAACCAAAGCCGATGCAGCCCGTTCCTCCGCCCGCCGCATGATCGAGGCTGAGGGCGTTGTGATGTTCTCCGGTGGGTCGTCCTCGTCGGTGGCCGTGGCCCAGCAGTCGCTCGCTCAGGAAGTGGGTGTGGTGTTCATGTGCGGTCTGACGCACGCCAACGACACCACCGGTAAGGACCGCCGCCGTTATGGCTTCCGCCACTTCTTCAACGCCTACATGTCCGGCCAGGCGCTGGGTCCGGTGCTAGCCGAATTCCTCGGCACCGACCGCCGCGCGTACCACCTGACGGCCGACTATAACTGGGGTTGGACGCAGGAAGAATCGATCAAGGACGCCACCGAGGCGCTCGGCTGGGAAACGGCTGAACTGGTCAAAACGCCGCTCGGCGCCGGCGACTTCTCTCAGTACATCACTCCGGTGGCGAACTCCGGCGCTGACGTTCTGATCTTGAACCACTACGGCAACGACATGGTGAACTCGCTCACCCAAGCCGTGCAGTTCGGCCTGCGTGACAAGAGCGTGAACGGTAAGGACTTCCAGGTGGTCGTGCCGCTCTACTCACGCCTGATGGCGCAGGGTGCGGGCGAGAACGTGAAGGGCATCTTCGGCACCACCAACTGGAACTGGTCGCTGCAGGATCCGGGCTCGCAGGCGTTCGTGAAGGCGTTTGGCCAAGAGTACGGCTTCCCACCGTCCCAGGCAGCGCACACCTGCTACTGCAACACGTTGCTTTATGCGAACGCGGTGGAGATGGCAGGCACGTTCTATCCGCCGGAAGTCATCAAGATGCTGGAAGACTTCGAGTTCGACGGCATGGGCAACGGGCCGACGCTGTATCGCGGCGAAGACCACCAGTGCTTCAAGGACGTCTTGGTTGTGAAGGGCAACGAGAACCCGACATCGGCGTTCGACCTTCTGGAAATCCACAAGATCGTACCGCGTGCGGACGTCACGTACGATTCGCAGATCCCGCAGTTTGCTGGCGAGCTGGGTCCCTACGAAGTCGAAGGCGGCTGCTAAGCCTCTTTTTTGGGTCCGGCGCCTTTGGGTGCCGGCCCCTGCCCTGCCCGGGCGCGGCGGGGCCACTTCACCAAGTGCGCTGGGCCGTTTTGGGCCAGCGCCTGCGCGGCCCCCACCGGCGACCTCACGCCGGTTGATTTTCAAACCGCTTGATGCCCGGCGGCCTGCGCCGGCAGGGAGGTGATCGCCGATGGACGCACTCATTGCGCAGTTTCTCAACGGCTTAGACAAAGGTGCTGCCTACGCGCTGATCGCGCTGGGCCTGACACTGACCTTTGGCACGCTCGGCGTGGTCAACTTTGCCCACGGCGCGCTTTTCATGCTGGGCGCCTTCTGCGCGGTCTTGACCGCCCAGGTGCTGAGCTTGGAAAGCGTCACCCTCGACCCCACCAAATTGACGCCCTGGGGCACGCCGACTGAGATCCGCACGACCTATGCGGAGCTGTATCTGGGCGACTTTGGCGCCTTTATCACCGACTACTCGATATTCATCGCTGTGTTGGTGACGATCCCGATCATGCTTGCCATCGGCTTTGCCATGGAGCGCGGCCTGATCCGCTACTTCTATAAGCGGCCGCACGCGGAGCAGATCCTGGTCACCTTTGGCCTCGCGATCGTTCTGTCTGAGATCATCAAAGCCTCGTTCGGCGCCAACCCCATCCCAGTCAGTGCGCCCGAAGCGCTGCGCGGTTCGGCCGATATCGGCGCCTTCTTGGGCCTCGATATGTTCATCAACTATCCGATTTGGCGGTTGGTCTACTTCTTGGCGGCGGCGATCATCATCGCAGCGGTGTTCGCCTTCCTGAACCTCACGACGTACGGGATGGTCGTGCGCGCGGGGATGCAGGACCGCGATACGGTTCAGCTTTTGGGGATCAACATCAACAGGCGCTTTACGCTTGTGTTTGGCATTGCGGCGGCGGTCGCCGGTCTCGCAGGGGCGCTCTACACGCCCATTGTGCCCCCTCACTACAACCTGGGCATGGAGTTCCTTGTGCTCTCCTTCGTGGTGGTTGTCGTGGGCGGTATGGGCTCGCTCTCCGGCGCGGTCGCCGCGGGGTTCTTGCTTGGGATTGTGCAGTCATTCGCATCGCTCGCTGAGGTGAAAGCGATCATTCCAGGCATCGACCAGATCATCATCTACCTCATCGCTGTGGTCGTGCTCTTGACGCGTCCGCGTGGACTGTTGGGCCGCAAAGGCGTGATGGAGAGCTAAGCCATGGACACGACACCCTCCAAAAACGCCCCCCTCTCCGAAACGGAGCGGGTGGGTCCGGCGGCGAAAGAGAAGTCGGTTTTTTATCGCACCAGCGGGCGCATCGCGACGCAGCTCCCGCCGCGCGGGCCAGAGATGGCCCCGCTTTGGCCGCCCAAAGCCGACATCTTTATGACGATTGTCTTTTCGGCGGTGGTGCTCACCATGCCATTGTGGCTGCAGCCTTTTGGGGCTGCTTACCCCGATCTGATGCAGCGCTTCGCGATCTTTGGCATCTTTGCCATCGGCTTCAACATCCTGTTTGGCCTCACTGGCTATCTGTCGTTCGGTCACGCGGCGTTTCTGGGCGTTGGATCCTACGCTGCGGTATGGTCGTTTAAGCTCTTTTCGCTCAACATCATTCCCGCCATTATCATGGCAGTGGTGATTGCGGGCGCGCTGGCGGTGGCGATCGGCTTCGTGTCGCTGCGGCGGTCGGGCATCTACTTTTCGATCCTGACGCTGGCGTTTGCGCAGATGTGCTACAACCTGGCCTATTCGGTGCTGACACCCATCACCAACGGCGAGACCGGGCTTCGCGTGCTGTCGGATGATCCGCGGATCATCGATGCCATCTTCGGCACCAATGAGGTGCCCGTACCGCGCGCCGAGCTGTTTGGCATTTCCATGCAGGGTATGCCGGGCTTCTGGACCAGCGCGGTGTTCCTCATCGCAGCGTTCGTGGTCGCGCTTTTGATCACCCGTTCGCCGTTTGGGATGATGCTTCGCGGCATAAAATCGAACCAAGTCCGAATGTCCTATGTGGGCTTCAACACGCGGCCCTACACGCTGATGGCGTTTGTGATTTCGGGCATGTACGCCGGGCTTGCGGGTGGGCTGCTTGCGGTCGTTGACCCGCTGGCGGGCGCTGAGCGCATGCAGTGGACGGCGTCCGGCGAGGTGGTGTTGATGACCATCCTGGGCGGTGCTGGCACGCTGCTGGGGCCATTCCTTGGCGCGGTGCTGATCAAGTATTTCGAGAACATCTTCTCGGCGCTGGGCGACACTACTCTGCGCAGCATGCTGGAGTTCATTCCCGAAGGCCTCCGGGACACCGCCATCGCAATCATCTCGCCATTTGTGGGCGATGGCTGGCACCTCACCTTGGGCGTTCTGTTCATGCTGGTCGTGATCTTTATGCCGGGCGGTCTGATTGAAGGCTTCCGCCGCATTGGCCGCCTGTTTACCGGCGGTGGCCGCAAGAAGGAGAACGGCTAATGGCTGTCGAGAACGCCGTCCTCACGGTTGCTGACGTTCAAAAGAGCTTTGGTGGCCTGCGCGCTCTGTCGGAAATCGATCTTCAGATCGAGCGCGGCAAAACCCATGCGATTATCGGCCCCAACGGGGCCGGTAAGTCGACTCTCCTCAACGTGTGTGTCGGCCGCATTCCGCCCGATGAAGGCGCGGTGGTGTTCAAGGGTCAGGTCATCACCGGCAAGAAGCCGCACGAGATCAACCAGATGGGGATTGCCCGGGTGTTTCAGACCCCGGAGATCTTTGCCGATCTCACCGTGCTGCAGAACGTGATGGTGCCGGCCTATGCTAAGCGCGATGGGGCGGTGAAGTTCACCTTGTTCCACGGCATGGACAAGGACACCGACATCCGTTTGGAGGCTGAGCAGATCCTGATGGATTTGGGGCTAGCCGATAAACGCCACGACGATGCCGATAGCATGAGCCGTGGTGACAAGCGGCGGCTTGAGCTGGCCATGTGCCTGGTGCAGCACCCCGACCTCTTGCTCCTCGACGAGCCGACGGCGGGCATGAGCCGGCTTGATACCAACCGCACCATCGACCTTTTGAAGTCGATCAAAGAGCGCGGCATGACGAAAGTCATCATCGAGCACGACATGCACGTGGTGTTCTCGCTCGCCGATAAGGTGTCGGTGCTGGCGCAAGGGCGGATCATCGCTGAGGGCACACCCGACGAGGTGCGCGCCAATCCGAAGGTTCAGGAAGCGTATCTGGGGGGAGCGCACTAATGGCTGTCATTGATAGTGTGTCGCGCGACCGCCCTGGCGTTCCTGCCGACCTCGACACCGCGTACTTCGCGGCCCACGACCTCCACGCCTATTATGGCGAGAGCTACATCGTTCAGGGCATCTCGTTCACGGTGAACGAGGGCGAGGTGCTGGCGCTGCTGGGCCGGAACGGTGCGGGAAAAACCTCTACGTTGCGGACCATTGCGCGGGCGGATGCGCCACAGCTGCGCAAGGGGACGATCCGGCTTGCCGGCGTCGACCTGACCCACAAGAGCGCCTACGACGCGGCTGGCATGGGCATGCAGCTGGTGCCTGAGGATCGACGGATTATTCCGGGCCTGACGGTGGAGGAAAACCTAAAGCTTGCGCAGATCGCCGAGCCGAAGGGTTGGGATATTGATCGCATTTATGAGCGTTTCCCGCGCCTTGCCGAGCGCCGCAAGCAGGAAGCCACCACCATGTCGGGCGGTGAGCAGCAAATGCTTGCCGTAGCGCGCGCCCTCGCCCGGGATCTGAAGCTGTTACTTTTGGACGAACCTTATGAGGGTCTCGCGCCGGTGATCGTTCAAGAGATTGAGCGCATTGTCGCCGAGATCAAAGAGGCGGGCATCACCACCATCATGGTGGAGCAGAACGCCATCGCTGCGCTCAACCTCGCCGACCGTGCGATCATCATCGACATGGGCGAGATCGTATACTCCGGCCGCGCACAAGAAGTGCTCGACGACAAGGCACTGCGGGAGGAGTATCTGGCCGTCTAGCTCTCGGTCAGAGCTTTGAAGACTTGGCGGCGTCCCCTCTCGGGTGGCGCCGTTTTTTATTGTGCGCCGGTGAGGTGCTTGGGCGCGGCCTTGTGTTTGCGGGTCAAAATTTTTGTGCAGCACTTTCATCGCCTGTGCCATCATCTGCGCGGGAAGAGGAGGCGAACATGGCAACGACGGACTGGCGCGATAACGGCGTGAGGGTGATCAAGGCGGGGACGCTTGATGCCAACACCGCTCAGACCGAGGGCATGAACCGGGCCGCCGCCATCAACGCAGCGACTGCGGGCGCAAACAAAATCTGGGCGGGAACGGTCGACATTTATCCGGACGCGAAAACGGGCGCGCACCATCACGGGCACCTGGAGAGCGTCATTTATGTGGTGGCCGGCAGGGCGCGGATGCGCTGGGGCGAGCGGCTGGAGTTTGTGGCCGAGGCGGGTCCGGGCGACTTCATTTTCGTGCCGCCATACGTGCCGCACCAAGAGATTAACGCCTCCTCCGATGAGACGCTGTCGTGTGTGCTTGTTCGGTCCGATCAGGAGCCGGTGGTGGTCAACATTGAAGTTGATGCCGTGGAGCTTGGCGCGGCTGAATGGGTGGACCCACACCACCCAGCCGGCTCAAGCTAATGCTGCTGGCCCCTGGTGACTGCCCAGACGCCAGCAGGGTCGCGATTAGTTGGACGGGAGCATCACCGCGTCGATCACGTGGATGACGCCGTTGTCGGCCTTGATGTCGGCCGCGATCACGGTGGCGTTGTCGACGGTCACGCCGCCATCATAGGTCACGCGCAGGGTGCGGTCGCCGCCCTCAAAGATGGTGCGCACGTGGAT
>ERZ1740058.1240-NODE-1240-length-12923-cov-8.068309_pt1 | contig 12923 bp, 9 predicted proteins | sample MGYA00581745_ERZ1740058 | MGnify/ENA primary metagenome ERZ1740058 (study PRJEB43018, sample SAMN04849742) | marine metagenome | isolation source: floating plastic debris | place: Pacific Ocean | collected 2008-08-30 | study: EMG produced TPA metagenomics... | reverse complement strand
GGTGGGCATCCTCGCGTACCGGGCACGCGCGAGAACGCTGCCGGTTGGCCTGATCAGCCTGAGCCCGCAGATCCTGCCCGAACGCGAGATTGATCCCTTCGGCCCGATTGTCGACGCCCAGCGGCGTCCGTTGATCAGCGAGTACAAGTACCTTGTGCCGCGTCGAGACCTCCCCGTGGACCGCAGGGTTGGCCCACAGCCGCTGCCCATCGATGTCATCATGCTCAACGGGCGAAACTTCGGCATCGGTGTCGGGCTCGATGAAGAGGAATACGTTGTGTGGTCGGTCGGCCCCGATGGTGACGACGACACAGCCCGACGCGTTCGCGAGAACACACGCGCGCTCTTCGATGGCGACTACCTGATCTGGCCGCCGGTGATCTCGTTGTACCGAGAGTTCCTCGAGACACGCGGCGAGTTGCGATAACAAGGCGAAGCCGGGCGAGGCACGACCCGCCCACATCCGCGGGGCTCGGGAACATCCTGGGCCTCGTTTCGGTTTGGCTCTGACCACGAACGAACGAAACCCGAGGCAGCACATGAGCGAGAACGGTCACGATTCGCACGGCGAGATGCTGGTCATCATCGGGTCTGGTCCCGCGGGCTGGACGGCCGCGCTCTACGCCGCCCGGGCCCAGCTCGAGCCGCTGTGCATCATCGGCGTGCCAAAGCAGGATCCCGGCCCCGTGCTCCCCGGCGGGCAGCTCATGCTGACGACCGATGTCGAGAACTACCCCGGCTTCCCCGAGGGTGTCGCCGGTCCCGAGATGATGGGCTTGTTCCAGAAGCAGGCCGAGAGATTTGGCGCCCGCGTGGTCATGGACGACGTGGCGACCGTTGACTTCCAGCACGACTCGTCCGTGCCGCACACCATGACGCTGGCCAGCGGGAAGACCGTCCGGGCCCACGCCGTGATCATCGCGACTGGCGCGACGGCGAACTGGCTCGGGCTCGACAACGAGATGCGTCTCGCTCAGGCCGGCGGCGGCGTCTCGGCGTGCGCCGTGTGCGACGGAGCTCTGCCCATGTTCCGTGACAATCCTGTCGCCGTTGTCGGCGGCGGCGACACGGCTATGGAGGAGGCGCACCACCTCAGCAAATTCGCATCGAAGGTCTATGTCATCCACCGCCGAGATGAGCTGCGCGCCAGCAAGGTGATGCAGGAACGTACGCTGGGCAAGGACAACGTCGAGATGGTCTGGAACAGCACCGTCGTCGACGTTTTGGACAAGAAGGATGAGGCGACCGGTGTCGATGTCATCCGGGCGATCGTGCTCGAGGACGTGCACTCGAAAGAGCAACGCGAGCTCGACGTCAGCGGCCTCTTCATCGCCATCGGCCACACGCCGGCCACCAAGTTCCTCCGCGAGAGCGGCCTGGAATTCGACGACGCCGGGTACATCGACCTCAAGCACCGCAGCAGCGTGACGAACATCGACGGCGTCTTTGCCGCCGGCGACGTCGCCGACGCGAAGTACCGCCAGGCTGTCACCGCGGCGGGCATGGGCTGCCAGGCGGCGCTGGACGCTGAGCACTGGCTCGGTGCGCACGCCTTGGTCTGATTCGCTACTCGTCCGTAATGTCGTACGGATTCGCGCCGGCCGAGCCCTTGATGGTGTGGCTCTTGGGTACCGGCACACCCTTCGGTGGCCCGCTGCGACCAGCCTCTGAGGGGGCGTGCGGCCCGTCGACCTGGCGTAACCGGTCGTCGATCTGGGCTGCCGCTTCCTCTGCCTGCTGCTGGTTGATGAACGCCCTTCGCCCCGAAACAACGCTCTTGTGCTTCGCGTTCTCCACCGCCCAGCCGGCGGCCCTCGCGAGGTTGAACAGGCTGACGGCTAGCAGGATGACCCCGATGAGGTACGCCAACCAGAACACGATGTAGAGGATGTTGAAGATCGGGATGAACGCATCGATGACCGGGCCGAGCAGGATGCCGCAGCCGTAGAACGCGATGAGCCATGACGCGGTCCTGCACCGGTTCTCCGCATCATGATCGCCCATCCATCCCGCCAGCGAGGCCAGCATGAGCCCGAGCGGGATGAACCCGATCGCCGCGAACACCGACACGATGTTGGCTGAAATCGAGAGGGCGCGCTCCATGCTGCTGAACATCGGGAACCACGCCGCGCACAGCAGCCCGATCGAAACCAACCACAAGCCCTGGCTTGCGACGGTGATGACGCGGACCCGGGGATTGTCGAAGACATCCTCAACGCCCGGCTCGAAGCGATCGGGCTTGGGGATCGTGGCCATCCACAAGGCGCCCATCCAACCGACGCCAGCAAACAGCTGAAGCCCGAAGGTGATCGGATGCGGGAACACGCCGGCGGCCATGCTCGTGAACCACGTGAGCAACAAGGCAGCCGCGGACGCCCAGAGCCACGTGCCGAGGCGAGAGATGAAGGCGACCGGGGCCCGTGACACACCCGTCCCGCGCTTGCGATCGTGGACCGGCCGCGCGTTGGTCGTGCCGCACTCCGGGCAGACGGTGGCGCGTGGCAGGCCGGTGAGGTCGTAGTTGCACTTGACGCACCTGAAGCCCTGCTCGAACACGCCGGTCGGCGTGTCGCTCTGGCGGAGCTCGCGGGGGTCGATGGGGCTCATGCCCCATGGTATGGGAAATCCGCGTTCGGGTTGCGATTTCCGGGCCATGGGCCCGGCCGGCTAGACGGTCTGATGGTTCGGCTGGTCCTTGGAGGGATCGGCTGGGCCGTCGCCCTCGGACTTATCCAGCGCCGCACGCGTTTCTTCCAGCAGCCGCTCGATCTGGAAGGGCTTGAACAGCACGCACTGCAACCCCTCTTGCGAGGCACGGACGATGCTGTGGCTCGGGTCGTAGCCGAAGCCGGTCATGAGGATCACCGGCACGTTGGGCAGCGCCCGACGGGCGGCCGAGAAGACCTCGTAGCCGTTGCGATCGGGCATCTTGATGTCGCTTATGACCAGGTCGAAGCCCTCGCCGCTCTCGGCTGCCGCTCGCAGCAGGTCGATCGCCGCGGCCCCGTTGTCGCACACGCGGACCGTGGCCCCGCGGTTACGCAGCACGTCGACGATCACGCGGCGAACGGCCGGCTCGTCGTCGGCGACCAGCACGCGGCGACCCTCGATCAGCGGCTCCTTCTCGGTGGAGCTCATCGCACGCTCGACGCCCAGGAGTGCTCGAGGGCCCTCGGCCACGCGCTTCATGCGGTCACGGATGGAGTCGACGTCGCCGGCTATCCGCGACAGTCTGGCGGCGAGCTCGGGATCATCTCCGGCGTTCTCACGCATCTGCCCAACAATGCCTGCGATATCGTCCAGCGGCTCACGGAGCTCGCCCTGCATGCGGCCCGAGACCGTCGCGTTCGTCTCGCACCGCTCAACGACGAGCAGGTCGAGCACACGCAAGGCCATCGCGAGGTGGCGGGCGAAGTGCTCGGCGAAGCGGCGGTCTTCCTCGTTGAAGGCGCCCGGCTTGAGCGACTCAACATCGAGCACGCCAATCACGCGATCGTGGAGCCGGAGCGGGACGACCATGGCGCTGTTGGCACCCTGGAGACACGGCAGGAACCGTACATCGTGCGACGCGTCGTTGGAGATCTCGCTCACGCCCGTGGAGGCGACGAAGCCGGCGATGCCGTTGCCCTGGCGAGAGGGATAGAGGTCGAGCTCGGCTGCCTGCGGGCTCAGGCCCTCGGAAATGACGAGCTCGAGCTTGCCGGTCTTGTCGTTGATCAGCCGGATGGCAAAGTGGTCGAAGTTGAGCAGCTTGTGGGCGGTTTCGATGATGCGGTTCTGCAGGACGCTGAGGCGCTCCATCGCGTTCTTGGAACGAACGAACTCGGGGTCGATCGAGACGAGGTCGCGCCCGGCGTGCTCGATGGCGGTCATCTTGCGGTCGAGGCGCCTGCTCTCGGAGACATCGCGGACGACCGCGACGAGGCGGTCGTCGGCGGGGTCGCTGGCCGTGGCGTTGCCCTGGGCCAGCGAGATGACGACCTCGTACCACGAGTCGTCCTCGTCGTCGCCGATCTCAACATTGCGGGTCGTACATCGGCCGCGGCGGCTCTGCTGGTCGAGCAGCCAGCCCACGCTGTCGCGGGCGGCGCTGCGGATGCGGTCGCCCACCTGAGGGTCGAGCGTCCGGAAGAAGGCATTGGCCCAGATGATCGAGCCGTCCTTGCCGAGCAGGCAGACGCCCTCGTTTACGGCGTCCAGAAGGGCGTAGGCCCGGTCCATCTCGCTGAATTCTGGCAGCGGTGGGCTGGCGTTGACCACGATCACCCGCTGGCCCGTGGCCCGCAGCCGATCGGCCTCGTGGCGGAGATCGTCCGGAGGACAGCACACCACCCTCGCCGGTGGACCGTGCTGCTCAGCAAGCTCGGAAGCCTCGGCCTCCGAAGTGCCGACAATCAGGATGGTGTACGCTGCCTCATCCATGTCCATCCCGCCCCGAAAGGCCCTCGCACGCAACTGTAGCGGGCGGCGTGGCGGCGGATACCCAATCCGCGGTGTGAGCACGTCCCCGCATTGGATGTACAGATCGGCAAACCGCCCCGGTGTGTTTCATCAGAAGAGGCGAACCTTTCATCACGAGCTTTCCATCCCGCGAATGGTGCGCATTGCCGTTCGGAACCTCCGGGTCGCGCGTCCCATATCTACCGTTGCCCCATTGCGATCATGATCGAAGTGCGCCACCTCCAGAAGTCGTTCGGCCGCGTCCACGCCCTCTCAGGCGTGAGTTTCGCCGTACCGCCGGGGCAGGTCACGGGCTTGCTCGGTTCGAATGGAGCGGGAAAGAGCACGACCATCCGCATCATCACCGGATATACGTCGCCCGATGCGGGTTGGGTCCGTGTTGGGGGTGCGCTGGCTTCCCATGACGCGATGAGGGTTCGCCGCAGCATCGGCTATCTGCCCGAATCCGCGCCGACGTACGGCGAGATGTCCGTGCAGTCCTTGCTCCGCTTCCGCGCCTCGCTCCAGGGCTTGCGCGGCAAGGCGCGCAAGGCCGCGGTTGGGCGCGCCATCGATACCTGCGTGCTCGGCTCGGTTCGCCGCCGCCGAGTGGGCCAGCTGAGCAAGGGTTACAAGCAACGCGTCGGCCTGGCCACCGCAATCCTCCACGACCCACCGGTGCTTGTTCTCGACGAGCCTTCCAACGGCCTCGACCCGAGCCAGATCACCGAGACCCGTTCGCTCATCCGACGGCTCGCCGAAGGCCGGACCGTGCTGGTCAGCAGCCACATCCTGCCCGAGATCGAGCGGACCTGCGACCGGGTGGTAATCCTCGCACAGGGCCGGCTATGCGCCGAGGGCGATCTCAAGGAACTCCTCGCCGGTGGTGAGCACGAGCTGGTCGCCGAGGCGCGGTTCGCCACGCCCGCATCGCGTGCGGTTGCGCTCGATGCAGCCAAGGCGATCGACGGCGTGCAGCGCGTGCTGCCCCGCGAGATGGACGGCGGCGTCGCGCGCTGGCGAGTCGGCTTCGATCCCTCGACAATCACCGAGCCCGAACTGCGGCACACGCTGGGCGCGCTCCTCGCCAAAGCCGGCGCCGAGGTTCGGCTGCTCGAACGCGAGCGAGTCTCGCTGGAGCATCTCTTCCTCAAGCTCATGGAGCAGGGACCCCCGAGCGAGCCAGAAGCCAAGCCTGCGGAGGATGCCGCGTGAGCTCGGCCCGCGTGGCCTGGGCGATCGCCAGGCGTGAGTTTGCGTCGCTGTTCCGCGTGCCGGTCGGCTGGCTCGTGCTCGCGCTGTACGCCGGGCTCTGGGGTGGGATGTTCGTGCAGTTCGTGCTCGTCCCCGGAGCGCCGGCCACGCTACGGCCACTGTTTGCCACCGCCGCGTGGCTCATGCTGCCGATCGCGCCGGCCATCTCCATGCGGCTGGTGAGCGACGAGCTCCGCACCGGGAGCTACGAGCTCGTCGCGACGTCGCCGGCGAGCGACTTCGTGCTCGCGATGGGCAAGTTCCTGGGCGCTGGGCTGTTCCTGCTCGCCATGCTCGTCGGCACGCTGCCGCTGGTTGGCGTGTTGCTGGTTGTCAGCGATCCGATGCCCGACGTTGGCCCCATGCTCGCGGGTTACCTCAGTGTGACGCTGCTGGGCGTGCTATTCCTGTCAGTGGGCCTGCTGGCTTCAACGCTGACCGCCAGCCAGACGCTGAGCTTCCTCGGCGCGATGATGGCGTTGTTCGTCTGGTTGCTCGCCACAACCGCCGGCCGGTCTCGTGCCCCGGAGGGCGTGGCCGAGGTGCTGGCCATGCTCGCGATCACCGATCGCCTGGAAGGCTTCGCCAAGGGTGTGATCGATACGGGCGACGTCGCGTTCTTCATCGTGCTGACCGGCTGGTTCGTGCTGGCGGCATCGGTGTGCCTCAGCGTGCGGAGGTGGTCGTGAACAAGCCTCGACGCATGCGAAGCGCGCTGCCCAGGCGATTCAAGGTCGTGTGGCTCGCGATCACGTTCCTGCTGGCCAACGCGGTGTCGGCCTCGTTCCTGATCGCGCTCGCCGATCGATACCGCGTGCGCCTGGATGTCACCGCGACCGGCGAGCACCGGCTCGCCGACCAGACCCTGCGACTGATCGACGCGATCGATCCCGGCGAAGGCTTCGAGCTCGTCGTGGCTGCCGATACGAACCGCGTCGACCCGCGCGCGTGGCAGGCATTGCTGGATGTTGGTGACGAGATGCAGGAGCAGGGGGCCGTAACGCTGACGGCCCTCGATGGCGCGTCCGCAGGAGAGGGTCTGCAGGCGTTGGCCCGCCGGCTGTCCGATCGTGAAGCCACCGAGATCCAGGGGCAGACACAAACACTGCTGCGTATCGCGATGCAGCTCGACCAGTCGGCCGACAGCATCGACGAGGTCGTGGTCTCGGCATTGGCAGCAGCGGCGGAAGCCGCCGAAGATGATCAGATCCGCGCGGTCATGGCGGCCCGATCTCGCAATGGTCCGCGACTAGCCGAGGATCTCCGAGGGATCGCCGCCGAGATCCGCGAGCACCTCGCCGACCCGGTCCTGCCTGGCGCTCCCGTACCTTCTCTCGACCGGGCCAAGGTTGCCGTGCTCTCACCAACGCAAGACGCCGCCGCGCAACTCGGCGTGCTCGCCGACGAGGCTCGTGTGATCGCGCAGGGACGAAACTTCCCCGAGCCGGTTCGGCGGGCCGCGGTCGAACTCTCGCAGGCCGTCGGTCCCGTGCGAGACCAGATCTCCGGCGTCGCGATGCTGGCTGAGCGTCTCGAGACGCTTGACACCGTGCGTGTGCTCCGCACGGTTGGCGATGCCGCCGCCGCGGTGCTCGTTGGGCCCGACAACGCCGTGGCGATCGACGCCCAAACGCTCCTCCCGCCTCCCGGCGTGTTGCGTCCTGAAGCCGCCACCGCTCCCTCGCTGCGCAGCCGCGTCGAAGCGTTGGTCTCAACGGCGATGCTGACCGCGATCGATCCCAGGCGCCCGATCGTGGTCGTTGCGCACGCTGAGGATGCCCGGTTCATCGAGCGGCCAGGGGCGATGGGCGTGGCCATCGGACACCTGCGCCGGCAGGGCATCGACGTGCTCGAATGGCCATTCCTGATCGAGCCCGATCCGCCCGGATTGCTCGAGCTCGACCCTGCGCGGGCTCGGCCTGTTGTCCACTTGGTTCTGAACACCAACACCGGCGTGCGCTCGGCCAATCCGCTGGCAGCGCGTCCCGATGAGCGCGCCGCGCAACTCGGTGAACTTATCGAGCGATTGGTTGACGCTGGCGAGCCCGTGCTCGTGAACCTCACGCCCAGTGAGGTGGTTGTCGGTGGGGGCGTTGATGCCACGGCCGCACCGCTCGCCGGGTTCGGCTTGGAGGCGCGGTCTGGGAGTGCGTTGGTTGCCTCCCTGCCCACCAGCGAGGTCGTCGAGCACGACATGCTGGTGCGTGGCGGCTCTGGCGACCATCCGTTGCAGGGCGCGGTCACGGGGCTGATGGCGTACATGCCCTGGGCCGTACCGATCGCGAGTGCCGGCGACGCCTCGGCGTGGCCCCTGCTCACCGTTGATGACGACAACGCCTGGGCCGAGTCGCGATGGTCGGGCTACCGCCGAGTACCGCGCGATCAGCGGCCGTTGGTCAGCAACCCCCCTCTGCGGGAGCCGGAGTTGGACGACGTCGAAGGCCCGTGGGCCGTCGCGTGGGCCAGCGAGCGTGCGATCGGCGAGGACACTGGGCGTGTTGTGGTCGTTGGCAGCAACGACTGGCTCGCCGACGAGATCATGAGCGCTGGGCAGAGCGTCGACGGCCGCATGGCAGCAAGCTATCCGGCGAACCTTGCGCTGCTCGACGCGGCCGTGATGTGGCTCTCCGGCCGAGATGGATTCATCGCGCCCACGGTCAGCTCTTCGAGCGTCGCTGCGATCGGCCAGATCGATGATCGCACGCTCTCGGGATTGCGATGGGGGCTCGTACTCGGTGTTCCGCTAGGCATCCTGGTGCTGGGCGGCATGTGGCGGTTGGTTCGCGGCTGAGTGCCCGTGGCTCAGGCTGGTATGGCCGAGCACCTCGGCCATGTCGCGCGGCTTGCGCGCCTGGCGTTGCGGTCTCGGCGCTTCGGCTATTGACCTCGCACGACGCTCGGCGGCGTAGGCGGTCTCGGGGCTGAACGCCGTCCCACACTCGGGGCACACGTCGCTAAACCCCGGCACTCCGGTGAGGTCGTACCGACACTTACGGCAGCACCACGGCTGGATGGCCTTGGGGATGCTCGCGATAAAGTACCCGACCGACGCCACGAGCGAGATGTATCCCCAGAGCAGCGTCTGCAGCACGGGTAGGTAGATGTCATAGCTCGTCCACAGGTTCAGCAGCTTGTGGAACTGGATGAGTGCCAGCACTCCCAGGCAGCCCAGGCTGACCCAGATGAAGCCAAGCCACGACCGACGCCAGCGGACGGCGCCATACCACACGGCCACGGCGTAGAACATGAAGAGCATCATCGCGACGTTGATTCTAAACGCACCTTCGGCGTGTCCGGATGCTCGCATGAATGCCTAGGGAAGGCCTTGGGGTGTAGTGGTGGCGGCCCCCGACCGCCGGATCTGCCGGAGCCGTCGGCCGATGAGGCCGATGCAGATGAGCCCCAGCGGGATGGCCACAAGCACCTCGGCAACGCGGTTGAGGACATCGGCTGTCAGCCCCTGAGCGAGGGCCGACTCGGAGCCCGCGAGCGCCGCGGTCGGCAGGCTGGCGGCCAGCACTCCGATAAGCCACTCGCGGATGCCCAGCCCGTTGCCCGAGATTGGGATGAGCATCGCGATCTGGCTGACCACCGCGAGCACGAGCGCCGTCGAGAGATCGATCGACGACCCAACGATGGCGAACGCCAGGGCGTATCGCATCGCCCACACGGCCATATCGATCACGCGCAGCGAGCCAGAGGCGCAGTACCGGGCGATGAGCGGACGCTTGGCCCAAAGGCCGGCCGAGACTGCACCCCCGGCGAGCATGGGCACGAGCACCATGACCGACCACGCGACGATCGGCTGCGCTCCGCGGAGCACCAGAGCCCCGAGCAGCATGATCCCGCTGACCACGCCGGTAATCACGACGCCCTCGAGCAGCGTCTGGCCGGTCTGGCGGACGCCGATCTTGTTCACGGCCTTGTGGTACGCGACGCGGCCGACCATGCCCGGGCGCATCGGCAGGTAATTCAGCAGCCAGGCCATCCCCACGAGCGCCAGCATTTCGCCCATGCCAACGCGCCCGAACCGCGCGAGCAGCACCCAGATCGATGCCGAGATGCTCAGCCAGTTCAGCAGCGGCAGCACGACGAACAGCGCGGCGAACCACAACGGGTGATCGCCCAGAGCGCGCAGCGTCCGACTCAGCGCCTCGGGGTCTGGCTTCAGCGCGGCGGCGATGGCCAGCACGACGAGCGCTGCACCAACGACGAACCCTCCGATGCGGAACCAGCGGGTCTGGCGCCAACGGTTCGCGGTTGTGAGCAGGACGCGCAAGCGTCCGGCGCCAGAGCGGTGGGGCCCACCCTGGCGCTCGCCTTGGCTCATGGTGTTGCTGCGTCGGCCGACGGCTCAGACGGCGGCTGCACTTGCGGCGCTCCGAAGCCCTGGAAGTTCGCGTACGTGCGAACGCCGGTGCGCAGCCGCTGCTGGAGCAGGGCCGCCAGGGTGCGCACACGCTCATCATCATGCTCGAGGGCACGGGCGAATGTCGGATCCTCGGGGTCGCTGGCCCGCGTCAGCAGTGCGGCGGCGAGAGGCACGGCCTCGGTCGCGGCATCGAGCGCCAGACGGTCGAACGGAGCGGCAGGCCTGGACATCCTGCCGTTAGGCATCGCAACCAGCATGTTCACCTGCGCGAGCGCGTCCGAGCCTGCCAACCGCTGCGCAGCGGCGTTCATGATGGGCACGAAGGGTTCGGGGTTGAGGCCGCGCGGGGGGACGTCCGGCCCGATCAGCACGGACTTCAGGGCCGTGCTGATCGTGGAGAGTACGGCAGGATCGTCAGCGAGCAGTCGCGTGATGATGCGCTCGACCTCGAAGCGAGTCTCGGGGAGCGGGCGGCGGGTGATGATGCCGGTCTCAGCGGTCAGGCACATCGGCCCGGGCTGGTATCCGGCGTTCGGCGTGATGATGAAGCCCTGCAGCGCGCGCCATCGGGTCCGTGTCGTGCGCGCGCCCGTGGCCTCCAGGTACCACCCCGCGACGCCAGCGCCCGCCCAGACATCGATCTCCAATCGCTCGCGGGGCATGAGCCTCAGCCGTGTGTCGACGCTGGCGACCTCGGGGACCGCCACCGGCGTGAGGCGATCGAGGTCGGCATCGAGCACAGGCGAGAGCAGGATGCGGCTATTGATCGGCGCGTTCGGCCCGACGGCGAGTGGGATTGGTGAGTTGTTGCGCAGCGTGAGGCGCAGGTGGGTGATGCTCGTGGCGTGCTCTTCGGGGCTTGGCGACCGAACCGTCAGCTCCATGAAGTTCTGGGGGGCCTCGACCATCCGATCAAGCCATGCCGGGATTGTGGCCGCCGCGGAGGCGAGCGCCTCGGCCGCGCTGAACGGCGAGCCGACACCCAGGTCCATCAGCTTCTGGTGGGCCCACGCACCCCACATGCTCGCGGGCTCGCTTGCTGCGAGTTCCCGAAGGATCGGTACGGCCTCAGTCAGCTTGCCGTGCACGATCAGGGCATGCACGTAAGCCAGCGGCGACATCGGAACGTTCTGCTCCTGCCAGCGGGTGCGCAGGTCTTCGAGCCTGGTCTCGGCTTCTGGGGTGCCTACGGCGTCGATCGTGTCGATCAGCGCCAGGCTCAGATCGAGCTGTTGCCGTGCGGGCTCGATCATGGCGGGATCGATCTCGCCGATCAGAGCCTCGTCGGCCATCGCGCGATCCATGGCCTCACGGGCCTGCCGCGTGTCAGCGCGCACGAGCGCCGACTGCACGCCGGCGATGGTCATCGTGATGGCCGTTTCGGCGCGCACGCGTGTGGCCAGCAGCGCGACCTCGCGCGCCTGTTCGCGGTTGCCCTGCGTGGCCAGCAGCATCTGCTGCATGCGCTGGGCGGTTGCGCCGCGGAGGTCTTCCGATGCGCGGCTGGCCGCACCCGGATCGCCCTCGGCTTGCGCGAGGAGCATGCGAAGCATCGCCGAGTCCGGCGGCGGCAGGATGTCGGAGGGGCGTTGGAAGCCCTGGATGTCCTCGCCGCGCTGGACCATGAGTTGGAGCATCTGCTCCAGGCGCGAACGCTCCTGGAGCACGGGCAGCTCGAGCTCGTTGGCCAGGCCTTCGGGGCCGTATGCGAGCCACTGCAGGTGCACCCGCCGGAGGACGTCGGCCTGCTGGGGCGCGAAGCCGGCGGTCAGGAGCAGTCTCTGGGCGTGGTCGTGGAAGCGGATGGCCTGCTCGAACGCGCCGCCGCGGCTCAGGTGGTCGGAGATCTGCACGTGCACGTTGGGGTCGACCGGATCGGCCAGCAGCAGATTGGCCAGCATGTCCAGCCGGCCAACGGGATCACCGATGACGCTATCGAAGTAGGCCAGCGCCAACGCGGCGGCGACCTTGTTGCTCGAGTCGAGCTCGGTGGAGGTGGCCAAGAGGTCCACGAATTGGCGCTCGTTGCCGGTCTCGCGCGCCAGCAGCGCGGCGTCGAGTGCGAGGCGGCTGCGGATCGCGGGTGTCAGGCTTTCCGCGCCCAGCAAGCGCTCGTAGGCGGACAGGCGTTCTTCGACGGTCTGGATCCGCTCGATGCCGGTCGCGATCACACGCAAGAGCGCAACCTCGTCGGCGGGGTCGATCTTGAGCAGCTCTCGTGTGAGCGCGAGCGCGGTGTCGTCCTCGCCGGCCGACCATGCGGCCTCGATCTGGCGGCGGAGCAGGAGGGCGTCCTCGGGCGCGTAGGTGCGCGCGAGGTCGAGGGCGAGCATGGCGATGCGGAAGTCGGCCTCGGTCGGGTCGGCCTGGGTGCGCAGGTCGAGCAGTGCGACGCGGCCGAGCCCGAGGGCGGCGTAGTCCTCCGGCGGCTCGGGCGTGAGCTGGCCAGCCGCGGGCATAGCGGCCAGGCCAAGGCCGACCGTCAGGGAGAGGGCGAGAACGGGCCGCAGCGGACGAATCACGGGCTACCTCCAAACCACAGGGCCAGGGCCGTGGCGATGCCCCCCACGGTGAACAGGACCACGAAGGCCACCTCGGCCACCCAGCCGACCGTCCGGCCGGCCTGGGGGAAGATGCGGTCGGCCACGAGGAACATGAAGACGAAGGTCCCCATGGCCATGGCCGTCCAGCCGCCCAGGGTGGCTGGTACCGAGAACATCGGCCATCTGGGCCCCGCGCTGAACACCAGCCAAAGCCCGGCAATCACCAACGCCGCGGCCCACACGGTGGCCACCAGGGCCAGCGCGGCGGTGCTCAGACGCTTGGGAGTGAGTACGGGGTGGCGGGGGTGGGGTTC
>ERZ1740058.1239-NODE-1239-length-12925-cov-8.021756_pt1 | contig 12925 bp, 12 predicted proteins | sample MGYA00581745_ERZ1740058 | MGnify/ENA primary metagenome ERZ1740058 (study PRJEB43018, sample SAMN04849742) | marine metagenome | isolation source: floating plastic debris | place: Pacific Ocean | collected 2008-08-30 | study: EMG produced TPA metagenomics... | reverse complement strand
ACGTTCTTTTCTCTGCTTTCGCACTCGCTGCGGCTACTCTTACTTTCGCACCTGCCGCTAACGCTGCTGAACTGATGCCGGCTGCGTCCGTTCAGCAACGACGCCTTGCGTTCCTCGATACCCAAACGAAGGCCGTTGACAACATTCAGGAGGCTCGCCTTACCTTCCTCGAAAATCAGACAAAAGCCGTCACCGATATTCAAAAGGTCCGACTAGCGCAGCTCAACAGCCAGACGAAAGCGGTTGAGAATGTTCAGGCGACTCGCTTAGCGTTCCTGGAGAACCAGACAAAAGCGATTGAGAACCTACACGATACTCGCCTAGAAGAAAGAGCCAGATGGAACAAAGGTAACGCTCTCAAGTAGGCATGCTGCTGCTATCGGTGAAGACCTCACCCATAGCTTAGGTATCAGGATGAAGCACTGAGCCGATTCTAAGCGCTCAGGGCTTCATCTTTATAGGTTTGGATGCCTACTTTCATACTCTCGTGAGGGTCCATGCTTCATTCGCTGAGGCATCCTTTTCTCTCCAATACCCAACTCGCCTAGACTTTGCTAACAACCCCTGTGCTGGTTCAAGCGGTCTAGGCTTTGGGCTGTCATCAATAGATCAATGGCACTGACTTAAGGAAAGTGGCGATAGCCAAAACCCTTTCAGCATAGGAGTTTACGCGATTTGGCTTAGTTCTGTAGAACCGCTAAAGTGACGCTGGATTGACCAAGGGATGCCGTTGGATGCCCTGTGCCCTCGTTGAGAAAAGCTTCCTCGACAAGAGCGGATCTTCTAAAATTAGCATAAAAGCCTTATACCTTCGGGCTTTCAGCTTAAGTCAGTGCCATTGATCAATAGATTGCTATGGCTTTCGTATTGATGGCGCTTAGCGATCTCACAACCATTCAAGTAAATCGCACTCAAGGACAACAGGACGACGTTGAGACAGGCCTTTCAGCGCCTTCGAGAGGTGTCGCCATCTCAACGTGAAAGATTACGATACCTCTCGAAGACGCACATGACGATAACTAGGAGAATTGGTAGGACGGAGAAGCAGCAGAGTTTTCCTTACCCTCAGCCCCAGCTGTCATTGTGATCTCATTGTTTTGTCTACTGGCATCGCTAAATTAACGCCCCTTTTCTGAACAGGTTAGAAGAGCGGAATGTAGAGCTGATAGGCGATTCAGAAGAGCAGCTCAGCGAGGACATAGCCACTAACTTAACGACCGTTTTTTTGATGGTAGAAGTGCAATGCGACGTCTTTTATATCGAAGTAAAAAGGGTTGGTCAATCAGCAAAGTTGCTAGGCAACTTTGCATCACAAGTTAGGCGGCTAATCTGCCTAACTTGTTGGAAATTCAGAAGAGACTAACGCTTTCTTTTTTTCTTTTTCCTTTTTGGCCGCTGAGTTCCAAAACCAGGTTTGGGCTGAGAAGCTTTATTACGCTTCGTAGAAAGGACTCCTTGGCCAAATTGTTTCAGTTTCGCATCTTTCGACGCAGCCTTTAGGCTAGCGAATGCACCCGGCTCGTTATCTGATTGCGCCAGTTCTCCAACGAGATCTGCCATTTGCCGAAGGGGAGACATCCATTCCGGCTCCTTGTGCCGCAGTTCTTCGGGGCTAAAATCGGCTGCTGTTGCCAGCCCTAATTCTATTTGCACCCGCGCCCAGCTACCGCAAACCATTTTGTCCATCGGCCCTTCTTTATAAGCCTTCTCGATCACACTCACCGATTCGGAGGCTTGCAGATTTAGCAACCTGGCAACCAAACTGCCATTAAGTTCAGGCGGTTGTTGCTGATGGCGAGATAATGCTTCGGTTAATCGCTCCACGCATTCATCGCGGTGGCCTGGATGATAGACTGCGATTTTTTCCAACCCACCGGCTGCGGCTGCTTTACTCCAGGTCGAGGGCTCAGCATGATTTAGGTAGTCAGTGAGAGCTGGGAGACAGGCTGGGCCGATCATGCCGAAAACGATGGGCAAGTCCTCCATAAACCAGTCGCTATCATCACTGTCTAAAAGGCACAACAGAGGCTGAATCGCAGCCTCTGCTTGCAGTTGCCCCAGCGCACGATAAGCATGAATAGGGGCATAACATTCTCCTTCGTCTTCCCAGTCAAGTTCTTCTTCGGCAGCTAATTGAATTAGCGCAGAGATATGCTCGTCTGTTAGTCCGTAGGCCCCGACGTAATCAAACCATTCGGTACGGCTAATATTCTTTGGCCTCCCACAGCTCAGCAATTGGGCTACAGGAGCATGGTAGTCATTGGCAGGCATATAGGCTTTTGGGGTGCTTTGACAAATTGTAAGGGGACACAGGCGATCGCGTCTCGGCACGCGATAATTTCATACATCCGCAAACGACTGCGGCATGAAATGCTAGTCAACGCCCTCAACCTCTGGCTATATCGTGAAGACCTCGACGCTGCTTCAATCTCTGAAAAAGTGCTCGAAAGCAGAGTTTGTAGAACTGCTACTGGAGATTGCTCTGTTTCACCCTACTGTCGAAAACCTCTTGAGAGCAAAATTCGACTCCACAACACCCGTACCCGATTTTGAATCCTACAAGGGAGCGGTATCAGAAGAATTTTTTCCAGACTGGGGCTGTGGCAATGGCAGTCCCTCTATCGCTTATCGAATGCTACAAAGAGTCGAATCTGAGGCTACCAATATTCAGCAGGTGTTAGATTTTCTTTTCTTCTGCGTCGAAACGGGCGTGCAGTATACCAATGACTATGGCGACATCCATGAAGAGTTTTATATGGCCTTCGAAGACCTCTTCGAGCGGGCCGCGAAGCTAGCTTTGGCAAATGGACTCAGCAAGGTCTACTCACAACAAGCCGAGAACATCGTTACCAGTACTGCGGGGATAGGGTGGGGCTTCCATGACGAACTCAATCGCATTTTCATAGAGTACTTTGCTGGCGGGGAGGCAGCCTAGCGAGCCGATTGCTCTGTGGATAAAAGTGCGATCCCATTAAAATAACTGACAAGGTTGCGCCGAAAGCATTAGGTCACGTGTCATGACTACTGTCAAAAATCCTTATCCGTTATGCATTCGCGATGAATTTCCAATGGTAAAAATTGGCAATCAGAAACAATGCGTAGCGGAGTATCTAGACAAACATATCGGAAAAAAGAAGATCGTTGATGTGGTTCAACAAGAAGCCATCATTTACTATATTTTTGAGAATGGATATGAACTCCCTCTACTCTGCTTCTGCTGCGCGACACCCCTGGTCGAAAAGAATCTAGACAAACTACGTCGTCAGATGCGGGGGCGACGGTTAGAATCAATGGCGATTGAAACGGTGCCAGCCTCCGATGGGGGTAATTTTTTAGAGTTTCAACTAGAGTTTTCACAGAAAGGGATTGAATTACAAGGCGTCACGCAGGCAATAGCACCTGAAGCGGCGGCTAGGATGCGCCATCCCAAACCAAACCAGGGCAACCAACGCTTATCTAAAAATAAAGGAACTCAGCATCGGAAAAAACGAGGCTTTGGTTAGCGTCAAGAAAGCAGCGAACCTACAACCTATTCATTGAGATTGCCGTATGACTATCAGTAGAAAAGCTAAGAAAAAGAGCAAAAAGTTTGAAGGTTCTTGGCATATTCAAGAGATGGACGCTTGGGATGAAGATTATTTCAATATGGACGTTCAAGCCTATTTTCAAATTGAATCAAATAATCTCGGACATTTTCAATTTGGATTGGTATCAGGTCAGCTTGATGGTGCGACAGACAAAATTGGAGAAGAGGAAATTTTTATATTCAGCTGGGAAGGGAATGATGAATGTGATCCAGCCTCAGGTTGTGGTTGGTGTAGGCTGAGAGATGAAAATACAATCGAGGGCTCGATTAAACTTCATTTAGGGGATAATTCAACGTTTGTAGCAGAGAGAGTGGAGTAAGCACTTCAAAATATATTGTGAGCGGCCACTGATATGAAGCATCCAAGAGCCACAAAGAAGATTGAGACTTACTTGGCAAGCCTGACCAAAGAGGAGCTGATAAGCTTGATCTTAAAGCTAGCTCCTCAAACCTTTTTCGATGCGATCAACGCTCAGTTTGCCAGTCAAAGCGAAGCTAAGGCAATATTCAAGAAAGCAGCAAAGGCAATTGACGCAATTTTATCTGATGAAAGGTTGCTTTATGCACCTAGCAAGTTTGAAGAGAAGCTCCTAGAACAGCTAGAAAAGCTGAGAGGACTCTGGGACAAGCTACCGGGGGAGATTGGAGGGTTGCTCTTGGAAATAGTACAGACGGTCGAGCAAGCTTTTGAGGATGGCTACTTGTATCTTGAAAGATATGACACAGAGGATGAGTATTTTGAATCTGAAGCCGTTAATGACTATATTTTTCGCTTTGTCAGCAGTCTCCCTGGTGAGATGAAGCCTGACTACATAGAGGAGTTGAGCACGCTGCTAGAAGGTGCCAGCTATTCTACCTTTCTCAGTATTGAAGAAAGGCTACCCATCTCTTAAATGAAACCCAAACGAAATTTAGTCAGGCGTTCCAAAACTCCTCATTTTGAGAATGCCTGACTTGTCTCAAAACTGGTAGCGACTATCAGTTGTGAAACACGCTCAGAAGCTGAAAAGGTAGAGAATACCTAAGTTTTCTACTTTATGCTCGGCAATAGGTTAGAAGTCCCAAAAACGAAGGATTTCGGAACGATCAGACGTACTAAATAGTCCGCCAACAGTATTGGCACCGAAGCTAAACTCAAACGCCTTAGCTCGTTAAAATACAAAGGTAAGTTTGTTACGCGGCATAAAGGTTATGAAAGATGAATCGTATGCATACGTCAATCACGGAAAGCAGCAAATTCAGTATGAAAATTATGCTGTAGCTCTTAGATATTTTAATCAAGCGATAGCTATTAATTCTAACCTTGTTGATGCTTGGAATGGCCGCGGAGTCGCACTCAAGAACTTACAACAATTTCAAGATGCACTAGACGCATATAATCAGGCTATTAAGCTTGACTATCGTTTTTATAAAGCTTGGCACAATAAGGGTCTCTTGCTGGAGCAGCTCGATAGGGATATTGAAGCACTAGGTTGTTACGATGCCTTACGGAAACTCAGACCAGATTTCCAAGATGCTCGGCAAAATTACCAGAAACTTCATAAAAAGCTTTCCAAGCAGTTGGAAGAAGCAAGCTTTTACGATACGGAAGGCATAAAACAATTAATTGATTCAAATGACAAAAAGGCCCTTGAATTCCTAGATAAAGCACTATCAATACAGCCAGATAAGTCATCTGCATTGTGGTTTCGTATGCAGATACTGATAGATCGGGAACTTTATGAAGATGCATTAATTGATGGCGAAAAGGCACTACTCGCTGAGATTTCTCCACTCAATCGATTTAGTGGACTGCTCAGACTGGGTGAATGTTCAGCACAGTTAGGATTTCATGAAAAGACAATTAGCTACTGTAATCAACTCTTAGCTACAAACGCTGAAAGTACAGAACCTAATCCGTTTGCTAGGGTAGCTATTCTGCAATCTCTGTGTAATACAGCTGTAGCACAGAGTGGACTCGGTCAATACGAGAATGCTATTGACACTTGTGATCAGGTTCTGGCCAACGAGCCAAATGACTATCGTGCATGGCTTGCTCGCGGACAAGCCGCAAGTAATTTACAGTCGCGTCGAAATCCCCCTTTCTCTTATCTTCCAGCAGAAATGCAAGAGCAAAAATTGAGTCTGCCAGGATACCAAGGGGCATTAGCGTCTTTCCACGAAGGGTTAAAATATGTTCAACAAGATAAAGAACCTAAAGGTTTTGGACTTCTCCATCGAAACATTGGTGATGCCCACTATGGACATAGGTTATCGCCTGAGAACCGAACCCGTTGCTGCCAGCTAGCGGTCAATAGTTATGAGACAGCACTAGAATCGTTGGCAGAACAACAGTTCACAAAGGAACGTCTCAGCGTATTACAAAACCTTATCCGTCCTTTGACAGAGTTAGGCTGGGTTGAGACATCTCAACAAAAACGAAGTGAAGGATTGAGAATTTTTCGAGAACTATATAATCGATCTTCCGCAATTCAAAAGAAGAAGCTTGTTATCAATTTCTCAGGGTTTAGCCAACTGCAAGTTGACAGGTTAGTTGAAGATGAGCTTCCTATAACTGCATGGGAAACTGCGGAGCGCTACAAAAATGACAGTCTTACTTGGATTCTAAACCGCTGGGACGAGAAACAATATAGTCCCAGTTATCAACAAATTCAGTCGCTATTAAAGCCTACTACCGCTGTTATTTATTGGCACAGCAGTTCTATTAGTCTCACGACCTTTATCATAAAGTCAAAAGTTCCGGAACCGCTTCTTTTGTTTACGGACGAATCATCTCGCCAGCAACTGAAAGAGCTAAATGCATGGATTGCAGAATGGGACTATCACTATGATGACTATCGCAGTAAGGGTAAAGAAAAATCAGGAGCTAAGAAGAATCATTCCTGGCGAGATGGGATGAAAAATATGCTAAAGCGGCTGGAGAAAATTCTCGATGTTGCAACAATTGAAACAGCGCTGAATGACATCACTCACTTAGTTTTGATACCTCATCGGGATTTGCATCGCTTCCCGCTCCATACTCTGTTCGAACAACGCTTCACCACTACCTATCTACCTAGTGCGCAAATTGGTTTAACCTTGCAAAGCTACCACCCCAATACGATAGATGCTTTTGATGGATTATCTCTTCTAAGTGTGGACAATCCCAGTAATGATCTACCTAAACTTAAGTTTGCCTCCGTTGAGTCTGACGTCATTTGCCAATTGTGGGGCAATACTACTGCCATTGTTGAAGAGACAGCTACCCATAACATAGTGATGAATGCGCTTCAGCAACCGTATAGCTTGTTCCATTTTACTGGTCATGGTGGTTACAACTCTCGGCATCCAGAAAACTCGGCCTTGGCCCTGACTAAGAACGACCGCGTAACGGCCAAAGAAATTAGCCAAAACCTACCTCATGGTCAATATCAGCTGGTTAGTCTCGCTGCCTGTGAAACTGCCCTTACAGGCCGTCAAACTATTGAAACTGAGTATGTTGGACTTGTTAGTGCTTTCTTACAAGCTGGGTCCGCATATGTGGTTAGCACGTTGTGGGAAGTAGAAGACGACGCTAACGCTTGGTTTATGATTCGCTTCTATCAACTGCTCAAACAGGAGCTATCACCTGCATTGGCATTGAAGCAGACACAGGATTGGCTAAGGAATGTTAGCTTAGAAGAACTATCAGTCTGGTTACAAAGCATCAGTGGATTAGAAGGTCTAAAGCCAGTCAGCCGAGATTACCTACGGGTAAGGGCGAATAATCTAATAAGGTCCGGTAAAATGGACGACTACAGCGACCCATACTACTGGGCTGCATTCACGCTCACAGGTAAGGCTTTCAAATGACATCACTTGAACATGCCATTAATTCAGAAGCGTTACTAGAAGCATTGGCACAGCAGCAGCACCCTTTGCCTGAGGAGTTACAGCAATCTCTCCAAAGAACTGCTGGACAGCTAACTAATGCTCAGCCTAATGCCGCAACCCGTCTAAGGGAGCTAATTGAGCAGTATCCACCTTTAGAACAAGCATATTTGACAGTATTGAATACGCTTGACATCCAAGAGCAGGCTCAAGGACGAACCAAAGGGTTAGATTTAACTCTAGACGAGTTTTATAAGCAAAGCTCTGAAAATATTCTAATTAAAATTTTGCAAGAACCGGGAGATATTCGGCTGTTCGCCCGTAAAGTAATTATTTCGATAAAAGAGAAATCTATTTCTACCACACAGGAAATTGCTGTACTCAAAGCAATAGAAAAACGCCCTCTTGCCCCCCGCGAACTCAGTTATGCAGTTAGTTTTCCCATACTTATAACCCAATCCATTGTGCAGCATCTATGGGACAAAGGTGAAATTGATCGCACTACAGGTAATCTGTTATATAGTATCTTTCCTGCCTTAAGAGGCAAAAACTACCGTAATCAGGAACTAAATTCAAAAACTTACCTTACTCTTACTGTAAAAGGCTACTTTCGTCTTTATCCTTTGATAACTTCCAGTCAAAAGGGTAAGTGGGAAAGATGATTGATTTTGTTTGGGGGTGGAGAGATTGGATTGCAGTTGCACTAATTTCAAGTGCTCTTAATCTCTTAGTAGCATATGGACACTTTCATAAACGTTGTCGATACCTTCCTTTTTTGAACCCTTGGTCAACACTTGGAGTCTGGTGGTGGTTTATAGTGCAGTTAGCTCTTCCCGGAGCAGCATTTTGGTTTCTCTATTCCCTATCATCCAGACCTCCGATTAATTTCGATCTAGTTACAAAAGCTATTACTTTCGGTTTAGTTTTCACAGCACTAGCGCATGCCTATGTTGATACTGGATTTTTTGGTGTCAATATTAAGGATTTCTACACAGTACTAACCGAGATTGCCTATAAGCAAATTGCTGCATCCCAAACTCGCAATACTGCTGCTTTCTGGACAGATTTTCAACAAACTCTTACTAAAGGAAATCAAGATCTATTTGCCGGATTAGATTATCTAAGAAATTACTTCAGCAAAGATGTATCTTTAGATGAGCAAACCAAACAAAGCTACATAAGTCGGATTAATGATGTACAAGAACTCTCTTCCCGGGCAGAACAGGTGATTGCAATCACTAGTCTATTAGACGTTCGTCGCAAAGACCTCCCCGAAATACTTCGACGGTTTCAGATCAGTGAGGCTCTATACCGTAGCTATTCAGCAAAAAAGTAGCAAAGCTGTGGAACGGCAACATTCAGTTCGATGATACTGACTGGGTTCTTGCGCGGCGAGTAGCGATTAACAGCACGCTGTCACTTCACAAGCTTAAAGCTGAGACACGTCTCATTATCTAGACCTTCTGAGACTATAGGAGAAGTATGTCTCATTTCATGTCTCGTTATACGATTCTCAAAAAAACATAGTCTTTTTGAGATGTGACAGAGCAACTACATAGAGATAATTTTGCTAGATCAGCTCAAACAGAAACGGTGGGCTTTGTTGCATAAATCAATCCAGTCATACCAAGGGTTTCAGCGATTTGGAACTCGAAAAATCGTCAGATTTAGCTTTTCCAGAGCCTGAAACCCTTATATAGCAACGATTATTCATGCAACCAAGCTAAAACGGTGTATAGATTCAGAATCTGCTAGAAGAGTAGTTTTCCTATTTTTTTCCCTTACGAACTGCATGAACCCTCTTCGCATGGTTTTTACTGATATCTTCCGCAAATTTCTTGAAGTCTCCACCCACTTCGTAACCTTGAGAACTTCTCCAAATCATATAAAACTTAAGCTTTTCCCAGTAGTTTGGGATGAAAGGATGCCAAATATAAAAGGCCATATCCTTATAGATTGTCCCAAATCGATATGCTGTAGAAACTTGATTGCAAAAACTTACAAATACTCGAACCTGTGAGTGGAGTGTACAGTCCTTCTCAAGCATGCTTGTACGAGTATCGTCGTCGGTAGAGGATTCTAGCCATTCATCCACAGCAGCTCTGATTTCAACTATGTCTGGATTACTTAAATACTCCATATACTGCATAGTTCGGTTGAGCTTGAACTGCCGTACAGAGAAATACAAGCCTAGCGCAACTAAAAAAATACCAACTACTGAGCCTATATCAGCAAAGTCATTTAACGTCATATACGATCAATCATTGACAGCTAAACTCTAAATTTCAGTCCACAAATACACTGCCAGGTCTTAAGCCGTACATGCTGACTATCTATTTAAAGGAAAAGTTTCTGCCCAAATATAGCTGATTATGAACTGGAATTCTTGATCTATTGACTTTGCTTTCCTCTCAAATTGTCTAAACACGACCCTTTGCAAGATAAGTAAAGCCAATTAGACTGCGATCGCACTGCCAACCCCACAAAATAGCGCTCCGATACCATCCCCATCGCCATTCTAGATAAGCCTCACACAGCGTGGCTTCCAGCGCTCAAATTTTCCTACCTGCCTTCCTGAGCCGCCCAAACGCTCGTAATCCAGTCTCAATTTTTGTTGAGTCTGCTGAACTCACCAATAATTGTGACGAGATTATGAGCGTTTGAGTGGCTTAGACAAGGGTGCGGAGAATATGAGGCGCTGGAAGTATTCCTGTGTAAGGGGTTTCTAAATCGGGTGCGGGGATGCTATCGGTGGACTATTTTGCGGCTGTTTTGTGGACCGGAGGGTGTGATCGCAGTCTAATTGGCTTTATTTATCTCGAAAGTGGTCATTTCTGATACCAATAAGAGTGGTATAGACGTGCGTTAAAACGTAGAATGCATTGATAGATTGACTTATCAATACTTATGTCGATTGAATTGATTCTCACATCATTAATTGGTCTCTTCTCAGGTGTCATATCACTTCATACAGATCCCAAGGATAAGAAATATAGGATTTGGCAGTTGATCTTGCTCTTTCTAATAGTTTCAAGTGCTGGCACTACTATGTACTTTGGCTATCAAAAAGAACAGGAATCGAAAAGGATAGCGGCGAGGAAAGATTTGCAGATTCAAGACTTGAATGATAATTTGTCTCAGGTCAACAAACAAAATTCTGAACTCCTGAAAACTGTTAATCTGATGCAAACAGAGCTTCAGACGACAGGTAGTGACACGAAATTTATTCGTGACCTTCTTGAGCCACTTGGCTGGAGTCGAGGCAATCTAAGCAACCCAAGCCAGAATCAAATCAATCAAAGTTTACAGGCTAGTCAATTACTGCAAACAGTTAGCGGGGACGTTGAGCAAAGGAAAGGAATTACAGTACAGTACTTTCCAAAAAACGTTGATTCAAATATTGTTAGGGCCAATCTAGAGAATTTAGGTTTCGCGTTAGTCACAGGAAATTCCAGTAATGAGTTACCTACCGACTCTATCTGGTTTGGTTCAGGAGTAGATCTCAATAGTGTTAAGGCAGTTGCTTATACTCTTCTCGGAGCAGGAGTTTCTCTTAAAGCTATTCGCCAATTCAGTAACGACAATAGGCGAGGATTAGTCATTCAAGTGGGAGGGGATCCTGATTGTGAGGATCGGCCAACCTTAAGTGCGGAAGAAATCAGGAGTGCCAGCAGATTTCCACTGCAAAGTGAAGTGACAAAGTGCCAAATGTTATTCTGAAAAGGCTTTGGCTCTATATGGAGAGCACCAAAAAGCGTGGAAAATGTTGAAAACTCGTTGAGCAGTACAAACGTTTTTTCACGTGCCTATGCCAAAGACAGCCCATGATTACCGGTTGCGATCACCAAACTCAAAGTCTGAGAGACGCGCACTTGCGCAGAGGTTTAACGAGTTTCCGGGCTTTCCCACGGTTTTTGCTGCTCTCCTTGAAGGGGTACTGAAGTTAGCTAGGCGAGACCTCTCACGAAGCCCCGCCCGCCTTCAGCACCCCTTGAAGGTACGTCGACAGGACTTGCACCGAAACATGTCGTAGCCCAGACTGGTTTTCCGCTGGAGTGATGAGACACAAGTTGATTGGCAGTGAGGGCATTCCATGAGCGGTCGGTGGGACGGGCTGATTGCCCCTAGCCTAGCAACCAGCTGGCCGATGCTATATTTTGGCTACTTAGACCTGACGGATTCGTCCTTACAGCCTTATGGCCCATTTTCTGTAGAATCGATGTCGCGGGCCTTCACCGCATAGCGGTTCATTGTCCACAATGCTGAGGTCATAACCCAAGACTCAATCGAATGCTTTTGACTACATTCGGCAGGTTTGTTCAAGCTCTATCGACTCAGTGAAAGTGCTACACATCGTTGAACTGTTTTAGGCTTAGTCTTTAAGAAAGGATTTAATAGCCTCAATTGTGATCTTAGCTGCAGGGTGATTAAGTGCTTCGAGAAGTACTTCTTCTCCATTGGCTCTCAGAAAGTGTTGAGTGGTTTTTCGGAGTGCTGAATTTTGTTTGAGTTTATCAATAATGGCGTCTTTTATTCTAGTTTGGCCTCTTTCAGTGGTGAGATTGAAATCTTGAGAGAAAAAATCTAACCATGTTCTCAGCTTTTGTACTTGGATGGCAGAAGTTTCATCTAATGAGTTATCTATCTGTATAGCAGTGTTATCGTTGCCAATGGTCAACTGACTATCAATAACGTTGCCTACCGTCACGTAAGGTGAGTCGTGGTAATTTGCATCTTGAATTTTGTCACCCACGATTTTATCGCCTGCAATGTTATCACCTTTCCCGAATTGATTAATTTGAGTGGACATAGCGGTGAGGCTATTTATGAATTTTACGATGGTGGTAGAGGATTGGTATGATATGGTGTGCTTCGATGGTGAATCTAAAACTATGATTACTATCCGCATAGTCGATTCAACTGGGTCGATACCAAAAGCTACTACTTTATAAAAGATTTTTGCAGTCTTGTAGCAGTGATTTAGCTAAAGGATGACCTATCATCTGCATTAGATTTTCTCCTAAACCAGCTTTAAATGAATCTTTGAGAGCCTGTTTCAACTCAATATCGTCGCGAATAGCATTTAAGGCATCTCTATGAATATTTGATTGACCTCTGGGGGTATTCGGATTGTAATCTTGTTCAAGATCCTCAAGAAGAGTCTTGATGGCACGACAAAGTTGTGCTGAGTCTAGTTCGGAAATTCTTTGGCTGTTGGCGTGACTATCTCCCTTAATCTTATTCCCGGCAACGTTATCTCCAACGCCATATTGCTGAATCTCAGTTTTATGTATGACTCGGTTATCTTGGTAGAATCCGAAAGGGGCACGAGTAGGAGCATGCATAACTTCTTCCTTCAAAAGTCTTAGGTTACCTTCTATCGTTGTCATGTCGTGGGGATCTAGCTGAGTGGTTATATCACTGATAAGACTTCGAACATCAATTCGTTTGTAGCTGTCCCGACATTCAATGTTGTAGCGATTGTCGCTA
>ERZ1740058.1238-NODE-1238-length-12925-cov-11.415229_pt1 | contig 12925 bp, 12 predicted proteins | sample MGYA00581745_ERZ1740058 | MGnify/ENA primary metagenome ERZ1740058 (study PRJEB43018, sample SAMN04849742) | marine metagenome | isolation source: floating plastic debris | place: Pacific Ocean | collected 2008-08-30 | study: EMG produced TPA metagenomics... | reverse complement strand
TTGACGATGTCCCCAGCAGCGTTCCCAAATATACCCAGGCGCTCGAGCGATCGCTGAAGCGCTATCGGCGATCGCAGCCGACTCCCCCGTTAGAAATCACGGGTATTCAGTTTCGGGATGACTGGCACGGCTTAGAGCTGACATCAGACTGGCTCAAAAAGTTGGTGCTCGATTTTGTCTGCACGGCCACTTCGCCAACCCGAAAATCGCCTTTGCGACCAAAAGAGTGGCTGCACCTGAGCTTAGCCTATGGATTTGGGCCCGACCAAGCGGATATGTTAAAAACCTTGGCGGAAGCAGTCATCAGCTGTCAAGCTTCGGTGGCATGGGAACTGCGGTTCTATCAGCAAAATCCAGATCGGTCATGGATTTGTCACCAACGACTGAAATTAGGATAGGCCACTGCAATACTGTCTCTGTATAGGGTAGGACTTACGTAAAGGCTCCCTTTGTCCCCCAAATCTGGGGGATGTTGCATCCGACTTTCCCAGATTTGGGGATCCAGGGGCCAAAATCGGATGCAACTGCGTAAGTCCTGCAAGGTTCATTTTCTATGAAGGCGATTTTGGTCTGCTCACTCCAATTCTGGAAGTGAGAGGATTCAACGTTTGCTCTCCAAAACTCCCAGTTATGCACAGCGTTTTTGTTTATGGCACCCTTAAACCGGGTGAAGCAGCCTATGCTCGATACTGCCAGCCGGTGATAACCCAGACGCAGCCGGCCCTGATGCAGGGTCAGCTATTTCACTTGCCACAGGGATATCCGGCCATGACCAGCGGCGATCGCTGGATTACCGGCGCACTGCTTACTTTTCGGCAGCCAGAAACGCTGGCTTTAATCGATCAGTTTGAAGATTATGACCCGCAACTGACAGAGGCGGAAAACCTCTATCAGCGGCGGCAGCGGCCAGTGTTTTCTGTAACCCGTCAACCGCTGGGGACGGCGTGGGTTTACATCATGTCGCTTAGTCGCGTTCGCGAACTTGGCGGTTGCCTAGTGACTAACGATGTTTGGAGCCGTCAGCAGTGGCCTAGCATCACCGCTGATGAGTCTTCCATCTGAAGCAACCACCGGTTTTCCCGTGTAATCGCTACAACCCGGCTTTAGCGTCTAAATTTTGACGGGCCGGCGCCATCCTGACTGAGCGCAAAGCGTTTAGGAACTAACTGTGTAATGCTTAATGATTGATGACATGCTCTGAGATTTTTAAGGGTTGCTTGAGGTGATTGCCAAGGAACTTTTTAAGATAGAAACACTTTATTGTTTACCTTCATGCTCGACCGAATTCACGCGATCGCTGACCGTTTAACGCCTCGCCTGATTGAAATCCGCCGCCATTTGCATAGCCACCCTGAACTTAGCGGCCAAGAATATCAGACCGCTGCCTACATTGCCGGCGTCCTGTCTTCCTGCGGTCTTAAACCTCAAGAACTGGTGGGCAAAACCGGGGTGATCGCCGAACTGCCCGGTTCCGGGCAGCGATCGCAGTTTCTCGCGCTGCGCACCGATATGGATGCCTTACCCATCTTGGAAAAAGCCGCCCTCGACTTTGCCTCACAAAAGCCCGGCATTATGCATGCCTGCGGCCATGACGTTCACACCACGGTGGGGTTAGGCGTTGCCATGGTGTTGACCGAGTTGGGGGAGTCATTTCCCGGACCGCTGCGGTTTATCTTTCAGCCAGCGGAAGAAACCGCCCAGGGGGCGCGCTGGATGGTGGCCGACGACGCGATGGCAGAAGTGGCCGCCATTTTTGGCGTGCATGTCTATCCCTCAATTGTGGGAGGCAATATTGGCATTCGCTATGGGGCGCTGACCGCCGCTGCCGATGATTTGGAAATCAACATTGTGGGGGAATCGGGCCACGGAGCCCGCCCCCACCAGGCCATCGACGCCATCTGGATTGCCTCACAGGTGATCACAACGCTGCAGCAGGCCATCAGCCGTACTCACAATCCTTTGCGGCCAGTGGTGCTCACCATTGGTCAAATTCAGGGTGGGCGGGCACCCAACGTGATTGCCGACCATGTACGCCTGAATGGCACAGTGCGATCGCTGCATCCCGACACTCGTGAGGAACTGCCCGGCTGGATTGACGCGATCGTGGCGGGCGTTTGTCAGCCGTTTGGGGCGAAGTATGAAGTCAGCTATCGTCCAGGCGTACCGGCGGTAATCAACGATCCGGCGCTGACCCAGCTCATGGAGCAGTGCGCTCGCAGCGTGTGCGGTGATAGCCACGTGCAGCTGATTGAGGAACCGTCCCTGGGGGCAGAAGATTTTTCGGTGTATTTGGAACAGGTACCAGGCACCATGTTTCGCTTGGGCGTCGGCACAGCGAATCAGCATAACTATCCTCTGCATCATCCCAAATTTGCCGTGAATGAGCAGGCGATCGCTACTGGCGTGGCGACCTTGGCCTATGCGATGGTGCGCTATTGGGATGCCGTTGAAGACTCTGCCGGGCCGTTGCCCACCTTGTCACCCAAACCCCGCATTGCTTAAGCGTTCTGCATAGTCTTGGCTGCAAAATTAATCAGTCACAAGCACAGTACACGATGCAGGCAATTTAAGCGGGCCAAAATCGGTCGTTGAGTTGGCACAAAAATGCCAATAACGTGGCACAAACCGGGGCTGTACGTTGCCGTTACTTTCCCTATGGTAAAAATGTCAATGCCAGGGAATCAGGTGCCATGCACGGCGGGGATGCAGGGGAACACAATCGGCAATTGAGTAATCGAAGAATTCGTCAAAGGCTGACCAGTTCTGCTTTATGTTTGACACCTAAAGTCTCCGTACATTCCCAGTCAACTAATTGCCAGGTGTATTCGCTTTCACTAATGATGTACCCGTTTAAGATGCCGACACTTTCTTTCTGGCGCAGTGCTGCGGGGTGCAGCAGCATGATCGCGCTGTTGCTGGCCCCCGGTTCCGCAAGCTGGGCTAACCGCAGCGATCGCCCCAGCGACCCGGTGACTGCGGGTGGGACTCAATTTTACCGACCACCAGCGGATTCCCAACGGCCTCAAGACAACCACACGACCGGCGGCGTGCGGGGCTGTGGCGACGATATTGCGGCCTTGCTCCCCGCTTAGATTTCATTGGCCAGACAGCCTCAACCCAGCCCACTTTCGTCTGGTATAACTTCAGCGATGATAATAACCCCATCGAGTTTCAGCTCTATAGCTATCAGCCCGACGGCTCTTTTGAAGCGGTTACTACCGAGCGGTTCGAGACCAGTCAGCCGGGCTTTATGGCCTACACGCTGACCGCAGAGGACGCGATCGCGGTTGGTGAAACCTACCTTTGGCCGGTGGTGATTTACTGCGACCCGGAGTTTGAGCAGCCGGGGCAATACACTTCTGCCGATATTGAAGTCGTCAGCCTGCCGTCAGACCTGCCGACTGATTTACCCGAGGATGCGGTAGAAAGAGCCATGCTTTTTGCTCAGGCGGGCCTATGGTACGAAGCCTTGGCGGCAGTGTACGACGCCACGACGCCAGAGGCGTCAGACCTGCGGGAAGCACTGCTGCCAGAATTAGCGGCGTTTGAAGCCCAAGCCGAGCAGTTTGGCGCAGCCGCATTGAGCGAACAACTTCAGGAAATTGCGGAGCAATAGCGCTGCTTCATCGAAAAGTCATGAAACCTAATGTCTATTCTTTGATAGAGAGCCAATCTCACTTTTGATGGGTGAGGACAGTATTGATCTTTCACTTGAATGAATTTGTAGGTAAAAAGTGCGGTTATCCGACCGCAGGGTGAAAGATCTAGATGCCGCAGATGTTAAGCAATGGGTGGGGCTGGAGCCGTCGCTGGATCAGCCGCTGGCTGCTACTGGCGATCGCCGTTACCGCTGTTTTAGTCACCCTCGGTGCGGGCGCCGGATCGCAGGCGGAGTCGGTGACCATTACTTTTCTGGTGCGCGCCGTGGAAGCTCAGCAACTGCAGCTTTTGGCCGACCAGTTTGAGCAGGAACACGCCGACATCAACATCAATATTATTGAGGGACCGAACGCCGCCGACAGCGTAGAAAATCTCTACACAACGTCATTTCTGCTGGGCGATTCTCCCTATGACTTGGTCTATTCCGACGTCGTCTGGATTCCTAAGTTTGCCGCAGCAGGGTGGCTGCAGGATTTGAGCGATCGCGTCAGCGATGACGATCTGAGCGCTTTTCTTGATGCCGACGTTACGGCTGGGCGCTATCAGGATGGCCTGTACCGCATGCCTTTTCGCTCAGCGATGGGGATGCTTTATTACCGCACCGATTTGTTGGAAGAAGTTGGAGCAGAGCCGCCGGAGACTTTTGCCGATTTAATTGCCGTATCCGAAGCGGTACAAGAGTCTACCGATACCCAATATGGCTATGTCTGGCAGGGCCTGCAGTATGAAGGTTTAGTCACCAACTACGTCGAAATTGTGGCGGGCTATGGCGGCTTTTGGGTTGACCCAGAAACGTTGGAAGTGGGCCTCGACAGTGAAGCAGGCATTAATGCTGCTAAGTTCCTCAAACAAGCGATCGACGAAGGCATTACGCCGACCGGTGTGACCAATTACTTAGAAGAAGATTCCCTGCGGGTGTTTGAAAATGGCAATGCGGCCTTTCTGCGCAACTGGCCTTATGTCTGGGCAGAAGCCAATAAAGAAGGTTCTCCAGTACAAGGCAAAATTGCGTTAAAGCCGATGGTGCATGAAGCGAACGCCAGTCCCGCCGCTTGTTTGGGTGGCTGGGGCTTCGGTGTCTCGGCTTCCACGCCCCATCCTGAAGCGGCTTGGGAAGTAGTGGACTTTTTCACCAGTCGGCAGGGGCAAAAGCAGTTTGCCCTAGAGCACGCCTATGTGCCCAGTCGCCGCGACCTCTTTACCGACCCCGATATCCTGGCAAAGTTTCCTCACTACGAGCAGCTTCTGGAAGTGGCTGAAACGACTATCCCGCGCCCGCCCGTCGGCCAATATGCCCAGATTTCTGATATTTTGCAGCGCTATTTGAGCGCCGCTTTGACCAACCAAATGACGCCCGAGGCAGCGATGAACAAGGCGGCGGGAGAAACTCGCCGCGTTCTGGGCGAGTCTGCCTAAGGTTTTGTCAGCATAATGAGCTGCTTTTGTTTGTAACGTTTGCGATCGCACCATGACCCAAGACTACATTCGCCAAAGAGAACGCCGCACCGGCTGGTATCTCACTCTTCCTGCCATATTTGTGCTGCTGCTGGTGTATGCCTATCCGATTATCTGGGCTTTTATTTCCAGTCTGTTCACCGAAAACCTCAGCACTAACCTGGAGCAAGAGTTTTCTGGCGTGGAAAACTATGTGCGCTTGGCCCTAGACGGTCGCTTTTGGAACAGCCTCTGGAACACGGCAGTGTTTACCGTGGCCTCCCTCATAATTGAGCTGGTGCTGGGCTTGGGCATTGCGCTGACGCTGGATCAGGCTTTTCGCGGTCGCGGCTTTGTGCGCACCGCCGCAATTTTGCCCTGGGCGCTACCCACGGCGTTAATCGCGCTAGCTTGGCGCTGGATTTTTAACGATCAGTTTGGCGTTTGGAACGACATGCTGATGAACTGGTTCCATATCATTTCCGAGCCCATTAGCTGGCTCGGTGATCCCACTTGGGCCATGGTAGCGGTGATCGCCGCTGATGCCTGGAAAACCACCTCATTTGTCGCTATTTTGCTGCTGGCGGGGCTACAGTCCATCTCCCAGGATCTCTATGAAGCCCATGCGATCGATGGCGCGTCTCCTTGGCAGAGCTTCCGACAAATCACCCTGCCGCTGATCATGCCGCAAATTTTGATCGCCATGCTGTTCCGGTTTGCGCTGGCTTTCGGCATTTTTGACCTGGTGCTGGTGATGACCGGGGGCGGTCCCGGCGGTGCCACGGAAATGGTGTCCCTTTACATTTACGACACCGTAATGCGCTATCTCGACTTTGGCTACGGAGCAGCATTAGTGGTCGTCACATTTTTAATTTTGATCACCGTCGTGGCGATCGCTGGTCTCGGCATTTCTAAGATACGCACTGCGACAGGGGAGGAATCATCATGACCACAACTCAGCCATCCACAACGCCGCCCGCTAGTGAGGCTCAGGGCAACCGCATTCCCTGGCAGCGGCTTGCCCTGTGGGCCACAGTTATTTTCACCGTATTTTTCAGTTTGGGGCCGCCCATTTGGGAACTGTTGACTTCAATTAAAACCAACGCGGCGATTACGGCTGACTCCGTAGTTTATCTGCCCGCCTTTGATCAGTTCACTGCCGAGCACTACATCCAGCTGTTCACCCGCAATCGCTTTCACATCTACATCTTGAACAGCTTATTCGTGGCGATAGTTTCCACGGTATTGTGTCTGGGCATTGGTTCTCCCGCCGCCTACGCCCTGGCCCGTCTGCAAATTCCTGGTGAGCGGATCGTGTTAACCGGCGTTATGGGCGTCACCCTATTTCCCTACATTCTGCTGTTTTTGGGACTGCTGCGGCTGGTGCAGTTTGCTGGACTCGCCAACAATTACCTGGCGCTGATCATTCCCTACACCGCCATCAATATGCCCCTTACGATTCTGGTTATGCGCAGCTTTTTTCAGCAGTTGCCCAAAGACCTCGAAGATTCTGCCAAGGTAGACGGCTACAACGTGGTGCAGATGCTTTGGCAAATCATTTTGCCGATGACGCTGCCCGCTTTGGTGACAACCGGCATTCTGGCGTTCATTTTTGCCTGGAATGAATTTATATTTGCCCTCACGTTTATCACCCGCGAGTCGATGAAAACAATTCCCGTTGCCGCCGCTCAGCTGGGCGGCACCAGTTTATTCGAAGTGCCCTACGGACCCTTAGCCGCCGCCACCATTATTGGTACTTTGCCGCTAGTGCTGCTGGTGCTATTTTTCCAGCGCAAGATCGTGCAGGGCCTCACCGCTGGCTCCGTCAAAGGCTAAGCGATCGCCCCCCTCATCCTCACCCCTCAGCCACCCAGCCACCCAGCCACTCTCACACCCAGCCACCCTCACACCCTCACACCCTCACACCATGTCTACCCTCGAACTCAAAAACCTCACCAAAGCCTACAGTCGCCAAGTCGTGCCCGTAAAAGAGCTCAATCTCAATGTTGAGAAAAATGAGTTTCTTACCCTAGTAGGTCCTTCTGGCTGCGGCAAGTCAACCATTTTGCGCATGATTGCCGGACTGGAACAGGTCACCGACGGCGAAATCCTGATTAATGGTCGCAACGTGAATCCGCTGCCGCCCAAAGAGCGCAACATCGCCATGGTGTTCCAAAGCTATGCCCTGTATCCCCACATGACGGTGTACGAGAATATTGCTTCCGGGCTCAAACTGCGCAAAATGCCCGCCGGAGAAATCCAGAAGCGCATTCAAGATGCCTCCCAGGTTTTGGGCCTGGATGCCCTAATGGATCGGCGACCGTCAAAGCTTTCAGGAGGACAGCGGCAGCGGGTGGCTCTAGGGCGAGCCTTGGTGCGCGAGCCCGATGCATTTTTGCTCGATGAGCCGCTAAGTAATCTGGATGCCCTGCTGCGGGAGCAGGTGCGGGCCGATTTAAAGCAGATTTTTGAGCGGCAAAAATCGCCGGTTGTCTATGTGACCCACGACCAAACTGAGGCCATGACCCTCTCAACCAAAGTGGCGGTGCTAAGTGATGGCTATTTGCAGCAGTTGGGTGCCCCCAACGATATTTACAAGACACCGGCCAACAAGTTTGTAGCAGGGTTTATCGGCAGCCCGCAGATGAATTTGATTGACGTGGAACAGGTGGGCGGCGCAGTCCTGCTCGGCGATTTCAAGATACATTTGCCGGCAGCCGCCCAGTCAGAAAGAACAGTGGTGCTAGGGATTCGTCCTGAGCATGTGCGGTTGCCCGAAGACGGGGACACCCAAACAATTCGCGGCAATGTCTTCTTAGTGGAAAATTTGGGCATGAGCGACCTGGTCAGTTTGCGCGTGCACGGCGACGAAAATTTAGTTATTCGGGCGTTGATTCCGGCTGATGCCACCTGGGAGCGCGAAGATTTAGAATTAGCGCTGCCGCTGCAGTCGATTCACTGGTTCCGTACTGAAACCGGAGCCCGCATTGAGTAGGGACTTTGTGTGTAAATAAAGTACCTGATTGGTAGCAGGGTGGCAGGGTGGCAGGGTGGTTGGGTAAGAGAGTGTGATGGGGAGGTGATTAATTTGCACATCCTGGGGTTATTGCTTTCTTACCCACAGCTTAAAGCAGCCGCGATCGCCCTCAGCCCCTTTGTCAGTTATCTGTGCTCCACTCAAAGCAAACCGGCATTAACCCACGCCAGATGACGGCACCGCTAAAAGACCTGATTCCAAGCGTAGAGGTCATACTCCGTCCAAATACCGTTTTGCCAATAGGGATCGCCTTCCACCAGCTTACGAATGGTGGCCTGATCGTCGGCCTCATAGATACCAAAGACTTTGGAATTGTCAACGGTGGGGCCAATGGTGAGCAGCACGCCACTGTCTTTTTGCGATCGCAAACCGGCTAAATGAGCTTCCCGATAAGGAGCGCGCTTTTCCATCGCGTCTTGGCAATAGCTGCCCCACATGACAAATTTCGCCATGAACCGTCCTTTTTTATCTACACAATTTCAAATTCTACGTGGAAGCGCGATCGCAGCTGACAAGTTTGATGATCGGTCACATTTGTGTCGCTCAGTTCTAAATTGTAAAAGTCCACCACCGGCGTATTGAATAGCGGCCCGGCATGCCAAGTGCCCACGTGCAGCTTGATAAAACAGTTGCCAGGAATATGAAAAGCGCGAATGGCAGCGGGGTCAGGCTCTGCACTTGGCCCTGGAGGGGCAACTGCCATCCACCAGTCAGCACCCGCTAATGCGCCAAGACATTGCGTGCACTGACGGTGGCGGGTAATCGCGTGAAACTTTTGTCCTTTGCTCTCCAAGCGCATGATGTAAAAGCGAGGAATGCCTTCATCCAGCTTGAGTTGAGCATCATCGGGCCCGAAAGGAGTGCCGTCTGCTGAAGGAAAAATCACCTGTCCAAATGGAGCAAACGCAGTGGCGGAAATCGGTTCAGCCTTGAGAGATTGGCAAGTAATCGAGGGCGAGGTCATGGCAATAGGGAAAGCGCAACTGACTCTAATTTAGCGGCTGCGGCAGCCATTATTCTGGCTCAGAAATAACGGTGCTGCGAGTTTCTTCGCTCCAATAGCGATAATTCCGCCGCCAGTCTTCCAGCTGATCAAGCGTCCACAGCCAGTTGTATTGTTCGGGGGGCTCATCGCCCACGATGCCCAGCACCTGAGGATCCATGCGATTCAGCTCATCCAAGCTTTGCAACCGCTGAAAATATTCTTGGGCGATCGCTAAATCGATCTCGGACTCGGCGAGTAAGACGGCCTGTTCTTCTTCGCTAGCGGTGCTGAGTCCCGGATCCTCTTCTATGCCGGCCAGATTGATGTTGCCTAAACGGGTGTGCGTCATTACCAGACCAGCATAGGCGTGCAAAATGACGGGAGCCGCCGGGACGTTGCCCGCCGGATTCGGCTGGCGCTGGCGCTGATCATCATACAAATTCAGGGCCGCTTCCCAATTAGCGATTGCGTCGGCCCAATCTCCTTCGGCATAGGCGGCAAACCCTCTAGCGATGCGACCTTCAATAAAGCGATCGTCGGTTTGTTCCCAAGCGTTGCGAGCCTGCTCAATAAAAGTGCGCTGGTTAAAGCGGCTATCAAAATCTGGTTGGTCGGACTCAATCAGCTTGGCCTCTTGCCAGGCAATGCGACCTTTAACAAACAGCAAATCCGGCTGCGTGGCGTCATCCACCCAGGGCCAAATCGTGTCGCTCACTTCGTTGGGATCCGCTTTGCCCTGCAGTGATTGGTTCAGGGCCGCCCCAAAGTCTTCGCGGGCATCGGCATAGCGATTACTTTTAATCGCATCTTCCGCTTGTCGAATCAAGGTTGCCGCCGCGGGCGAAGCCGGCTGCGGGGCCGTTGGCGTAACTGTGACGTCGTCTCTAGAAACCACAGAACGGCTGCCATCGCCGACCCAGCGGAAAGCAAACCAGCCCAGTCCAACAATGCTCAGAACGCCAAACGAGGCCAGCGTCAGCCAGACTAGCAGTGGGTTGTTGAACGGCCGCGGCGATCGCGTAGCCGCTTTGGCTGCCGGCGACGACATTTGCGGAGGCTGCACCTGAGGACGCTCCGCGATTGATGCTGCACTAGTCGTCGGCGACGGCTCGGCAGGAGGCGGCACCTCTGGAAGGCGGTTGTAAATGGCCAGGCCAGGCTCTTGACGCGGTGCCTCCGTCAGCACTTCCGCCGCATCAGCTGGCAGCAGCGGTTCCTCGTTGCTTACCGAGGTTTGCGAAAGCTGCTGAACGTAGCTTGCCAGTAAATCGTCATCGTCTGGTTCTGGCAAATCAGCTCCGTCGAGCTGATTCAAAAACGTGGTCGGAGCGCCTTCTACCAAAGGCTGATCGGGCGGCAGCGGAGTCTCAGATAACGGTGACTCTGCGGATGCTGACGGCAGCTCGGTCAGAGATTCAGTGACTACGGGGGCTGGAATGCTGACAGGTGGCTCAGATGGCGAGGCGGCAGCGGGCGGCAGTGGCAGAGAAGGCTCAGTAATCGACAGCATGTCGGGATTGAGCTGATCAGCGGCGGCGCGATCGCGCCCAGTCAAGTACCCATCGAACTCAGGATGCAAATACAAAATTGGCAAAGCCCAATAGGACTGATCAGAGCCAAATCCCGAAATTAATCCCTGACGGGTGCGACTGAGGCTGACGTCGATGGGCAATCCCTGACGCAGATTTTGGTAGAACAGACGGGTAAAGGCGATCGCGACCTCGTCGGGAATCCGTTCTGCCATGGCAATTACGCTGGGAATGCCGCGATTAACCAGAGCCTGCACTAAGTTTTGCTGTCGCCAGTCCATGGCGGCATCATCCCCCGCCGTGTGGCCGCTCCGACAGGAGTTAAAAACCGTTAGCGTCACCTGATTATTGACCAGCAAACCGGCTAAGTCATCGCCTGAAAGCCTTTCCGTCAAGCCCGTTTGGCGATTGACCAATGATAGTTCGCCGCCGTTTTGACCAAAATCGCTATGCCCCGCGTAGTGTAGTACCTGATAGTTGCCCTGCTCCAACTTTTGAGCCAGCTGACTGCGATCGGGCTGTTCCAGCACGTCAATATGAATTGGGGCCGGCTGGCCGTCGGTAGCCGCTAAGAGCGCTTGAATTAGGCGCAGCTCCTTAAGCAATTGCAGGCGGGCTTGATCTTCGGGACTGGCAATCACCATTAGCACTTGAATGAGCTCGCTAGGCTCTGGTCGATGACCGGTCTCGGCGGTTTGCTCGACCAACAGATGATTGCCATAGCGGGCAAAGGTTTGATTACTGCGAGTGGTGATGGGTTGCTGATCGTGGCGCAGCACCTCCCACGGTAAGCGCTGCAGACGACTGTCTTTCAGCCCCAAGCGCAGGCGTAAAATCTCGTTGCGGTGTTGGGCAATCCCTTGCGCCCGCTGCCAGCTCTCGCGGATGGCGTCGTCTTGAAATAGCGCCTGGTAAAGTTCTTGTCCCAGCTGATGTAACCCAGAAGAGCAATCGCTCAAATCGACCGTTCCCTGCAGCAGTCCCACTAGCGGATCATCCATCGCTGGCTGCGCCTGCTGCAGCCAATCGTCCACCGGCCATTCGACCTGAGCTTCGGCCACCGGCACCCCCGCCGCCGTGTCTTCCGTGCGGATGAGGTAGCGATCGCTCCCCAATGCAGTAATCGATAAGTGAAATTCTTGAGTCACGACAACTTGGGCTGTAATTGCGGTAAACAATCTAAGGAGTACCCATATTAGACAGGGCCCATCACCTATTTTCAGGTTAGTTCACAGATTGGCTAATAGTTTCAAGAAGCTGTGGGGCGTCGAGGAGTTGTTGCAAAACAGCGTACCCAGTCGTTGAAGTTCGGCATTGCCAAACCCTTACAGCCACTTTGGGCTTTGGCTTTGGGCTTTAAGTAGGTCATTTAAGGCAGATACCGTCGTGTCTGCAGAATGCCGTGTGTTCTGTAGCAATGCTCTATCACCGCAGAGTTCCCCATTCCACAGAAGACGGAAATTACGGAAGCTGCTGGCAAAACGCCTGAATTTGATGCAAAACCGGCGGAGAAATTTCATGCCCCATGTCATATTCCTGATAGGTCAAGTTGACTGACTGCATTGTCAAAGCATCGCGAGCGGCCCGGGCACGCTCGATAGGCACGACGGTATCTTGCCGACCGTGGACCATCAGGACTGGCCCCAAATTCACATTAGGCTGTAGTGTACTGTGCAAATAGCCGCTGAGAATTAAGGCTCCAGCTAGCGGTAATTGAAGGCCAATATCGAGGGTCATGGCGCCCCCCTGAGAAAAGCCCGCGATCGCCGTCCGTTCTGGCGGAATTCCGGTTTCTTCGGCCACCTGCTGCAGCCAAGTTTGCAGTAACTGCCGACTCTCTAACAAATCTGCCTGCTGCTCAAAATCGTGACGGCGCCGAAAGTTATAGCCCAGTGGAAAGCCGTACCACATTCGTCCCACAGGATTATATGGATGAGGAAACGGCGCATCCGGGAACAGCATCCTGAATCCTTTTAGCGGCAGGTAATCCGCGATCGCGGCCAAATCCTCCGCATTAGCACCCCACCCGTGCAGGCCAATCAGCAGCTTATCGGCACTCTCATCAGGACTTTTCGCGATCGCCCTCAACACCATTGAACCGCTTCTCCGAATTACAAACTGCGGCAATCATCTTAACCCTCTTGACGAGTTCAAAGTTCGAAATAAGTTCTTTGTTCTTTACTCCCAGCTAACCCAAACCCCTCCAAGCAGCCTCCATCTTTCTTGAATGCCATCACCCCATCACCCCATCACCCCATCACCCCATCACCCCATCACCCC
>ERZ1740058.1236-NODE-1236-length-12963-cov-7.944608_pt1 | contig 12963 bp, 10 predicted proteins | sample MGYA00581745_ERZ1740058 | MGnify/ENA primary metagenome ERZ1740058 (study PRJEB43018, sample SAMN04849742) | marine metagenome | isolation source: floating plastic debris | place: Pacific Ocean | collected 2008-08-30 | study: EMG produced TPA metagenomics... | reverse complement strand
AGTGGCCGGCGTTCATTGACGTCAAAACCCAATGACCTGCTGCGGTGACGCCACCATCATCGGGCAGGTTAAGCCCAACTCATCGGCGCCCGACCCGGCGATGCTCGCGAGCGAAACCTTCAGCATCTCCGGCCTTCACTGCGCCGGATGCATCTCCAAGGTGGAACGGCGCGTCGCAGCGCTTGGCGGCGATACAAGCGCGCGGGTCAACCTCACCCGCCAAACGGTGACGGTGCGTGCGCCCGCCGACGGCTTCGACGTCACCCCAGCTCTCGCGGCCATCCGAGACCTTGGCTACGTGGTCCGCCCGCTGGCCGAAGCGCCAGAGACCGACGAGACCGGCCGCGAACTCATGCGCTCGCTCGCGGTATCGGGCTTTGCCGCCATGAACGTGATGCTTCTGTCGGTGTCGGTCTGGGCCGGCGCAGATGGCGAAACCGAGCGCTTTCTCACGTGGGTGTCCGCGCTGATCGCACTGCCAGCGCTCCTTTATTCCGCGCGCCCCTTCGTGCGCTCAGCGTTCAAGGCGCTCTCCGCCCGCACGCTCAACATGGACGTGCCCATCGCCATCGCGATCACCCTCGCCGCGCTGATGTCGCTCGTCAAAACCATCAACGGCGAAGGCGAGACCTACTTTGACGCCGCCGTCACGCTCACCTTCTTTCTGCTCGCCGGCCGCCTCGTCGCGCACTCCACGCGCGAGCGCGCCCGCAACTCCATCCGTGGCCTCGCAAGCCTCACCGCCCCCCTCGCCCGCCGCGTAATGCAGGACGGCACCGTCCGCGTTGTCTCCGTGAAGTCGGTGCGCCCCGGCATGGTGCTGGAACTTGCCGCCGGCGACCGCGTGCCCGTCGACAGCCGCGTCGATGGCTATGCGGGCACGTTCGACGCCTCCCTCGTCACCGGCGAAAGCCAATCGGTCACCATCGGCGCGGGGCACGAAGTGGGCGCTGGCCTCCTCGCCCTGTCCGGCCCGGTCCGGCTGACCGCGCTGCGCGATGCCGACGACAGCCTGGTGGCGCGTATGCGCTCGCTCCAGGAAGCGGCGGAGAGCATGCGCCCGCACCTGTCGCGCATCGCCGACAAAGCGGCCCGCATCTACGCCCCCGTCGTCCACCTCACCGCACTCTTCACCATGATCGGCTGGATGATCGCCGGCGCCAGCTTCGGCGACGCGCTCACCATCGCCATCGCGGTCCTCATCATCACCTGCCCCTGCGCGCTCGCGCTCGCGGTGCCGATCGTGCAGGCCGCCGCCATGGACGTCATGTTCCGCCGCGGCATGCTGGTGAAGGACGGCGCGGTGCTGGAGCGCCTGCGCGCCGTCACCTCAGTGGTGTTTGACAAAACCGGCACACTCACCGGGCCGCGCCTGCGGGCCGACGCCGCGCTCGATGACGACGCCCTCGCCGACGCCGCGGCCCTCGCCCGCCACAGCACCCACCCAGTCGCGCGGGCCCTGGAAGCCGAAGCGCTGCGCCGTGAACTGGAACTCCCTCTAGCCACCGGCGTGAAAGAGCTGCCGGGCCAGGGTGTTGTGGGCATGGTGCGCGGCCGCGAAGCCTCTATTGGCCGCCCCACCTCCATCCCTTCGGACGCTGCCGAGAACGTGCCGGCCGCAAACGCCAACGTTCTCCTGCGCGCTGGTCTCCCGCCCGTCATCCTCCCCATCGAAGACACTGTGCGCGAGGGCGCCGATCAGCTCATCGAAGGCTTCAAAGAGCGCGGCATGACCCCGGCCATCATCTCAGGCGACACCGAAGCAAAGGTTGCCGAGGTCGCAGCAACGCTCGGCGTCAGCGACTGGACGGCCAACGCCAAACCCGCCGAAAAGCTCGCCCTCATGCAACAGCGCGCCGACGCCGGCGAGCGCGTCCTCATGATCGGCGATGGCCTCAACGATGGCGCAGCGCTCGCGGCCGCCCACGCCTCCATCGCCATGGCCGACGCCACCGATCTTGCCCGCGCCTCCGCAGACGTTGTCCTCACCAGCGGCCATATCGGCGACGTCGCCGGAGCGATGGTGCTTGCCCGCAAGGCCCACAGCCTCACGGTGCAAAACCTCGTGCTCGCGGGGATCTACAACTGTATTGCTATTCCGATTGCCATCGCCGGCTTCGCATCCCCCCTTGCCGCCGCCATCGGAATGTCGGCATCATCGGTGGTGGTGATCGCGAACGCACAACGGATTAGGGCGGGGTAGCGTCATGTCTTTGTTGGTCTATCTTCTGCCGCTCGCCCTCGCACTCGGCGCCGCATGGGTCGCGGTGTTCCTGTGGTGCATGCGCAAGGGCCAGTTCGACGATCCCGCCGGCGCCGCCACCCGCATTTTGCAAGACGACCCGCCCGCCGACGAAATCCGCTAACGCGGCTCAGCCTCAGCGATCACCCGCGCGCGGGACGAAAACGAGATGCCGAGCGTGCCGGTACCCCCAATCATCACCGCCTCAACGTGCGGCGGAAGCGCGGCCTCTTCCGCCTCCCACGTCACGATGAAGTTCGCACCGATACCCCCCTCCTGTTCACGCAGCGGCACCAGCGCCTCGTAGGAGGCAAACGAGGTCAGCGTCACCGGCTCATCCAAAAACCTGCGCACCAACGCACCGGCGCTGTCGTAGTAGGCAACGCCCGTCACCGTGATGGATCGCTCAGGATCAACGTTGTGCACGATCAGGTTGGACGCCAGCGGCTGAAAACGCCCTTGGTCCAACGCGATCTGAGAGAACGCAGGCACATACAAAGTCTGGCCAAAGCTCGTCGGCAGCGGGCCACCGCTGTGCGCCGGGATCACCATCACCGCCAGACACCAACAGACCAGCCCAGCCGCCAGCGCGAGCGAAGCAACTCCCTTGTTGCTGCGGACCAACGCCCGGTTGTCCTGCATCAAACCCTCACCCAGCCCTTCGGTGGTACCGTGCCCACCATCGCCGAGAGCATTAGCCCAGCGCGGCAGGAGCGGCCAGGGTCCGCCTCGCCATCGCACAGCGCCGCCGAGCGCAAACCGCGCCATTTGTGAAGGCGTGGCCTAGAGTAACGCTGGTGGAGTGGCCCAAGCGGTGTAAGGTCACCGATCGCCGCTGCTCACCGGCAGGAAGAAGGGAGGACGTCCCGTGCGCGCGAAAGCCGACCGAAAGCACAACCGGCGCATCCCGATCGCAGTCGCAGCCGCAATTGCGGCCGCCTTACCGCTGCCCCTCATCGCGGCTGAACTCTCCATCACCGTGGAGAGCGTGCGCAACGCTGATGGCGTCATCACGATCGACCTGTGCCCGGAAGATAGCTTTCTGGGCGATGAGTGCCCCTACAGCGCCACCGTTGAAGCGTCCGAAGGCGAAACAGTCATCGTGATTGAAGATGTCATTGCTGGAACCTACGGCGTTCAAGGCTTTCACGATGAGAATGAAAACACAAAAATGGACCGCAGCCTCATCGGCTGGCCCCTCGAAGGATTTGCCTTCGCCAACGACCCGGAGATCCTCTTCCGGCCGCCGAAGTTCGAATCCTCATCGATTGCCGTCGGAGACGAGGATTTGGAAATCAGGATGCGAATGCGGTACCGGTGAGGTTGCCAAACGTTAGCCTGACCTTGACCGGCCCGCTCCCGCCCAAAGTGACACCCGCATGCAAACACAGCGCTCGATCGGATTGTTCGTTTCGCCAGATTGGGTGAGCGAGCTGCGCGCTGTCGGAACGATTGGCGCGTTATGCCAACCAAGCGCAGTCTGATGACCGGGCGCGATGCGCCATCCGATTGGTGGGTGGAAACGCCTTCGGGCAAAGGATCTTCGGACGAGAACTTTCCCGTCGCCTCGCGCCTCATTGCCCCACACCTACGCCCGCACGTCCTGGCGTTTTACGATTTTGTCCGCGCGGCTGACGATATCGCCGACAACCCGGGCCTCGACCCGCAGGACAAGCTGACAAGGCTCGATCAGATGGAGGCGTCCCTCCATGTTGACGGCCCGCTCACCAAACCACGTAAGCTCGCCGAAACGTTCGCCGCAACCGGGGTGAGCGACACCCACGCCCGTAACATGCTCTCCGCCTTCCGCCAGGATGCCACGAAGCAGCGCTACAGCGATCTCGTTGAGCTGTGGGACTATTGCGACCGCTCAGCTGCACCCGTCGGTAAGTTTCTGGTCGATCTGCATGGCGAAGACCAACGCTGCCACAATGGCGCCGCCGCGCTCGCCAATGTCCTCCAGGTCCTCAACCACATCCAGGACTGCCAGGCCGACTTTCTCACCATGAACCGAGTCTACCTCCCGCAAGACATGTTGAGCGCTCATGGCGCGCAGATTGAAGACTTGCGCGGGCCGGCCCTAACCCCCAGCCTACGCGCCATGCTCGATGACCTTCTGGATGCGTGCGCGACGCGTATGGGAGCAGCGCGGCAACTGGTCGGCGAGATCAGAACGCGCAGCTTTGCCGGCGAAACACAGGCCATCGTCGCCCTCGCGGCCCGCCTGCTCGCGCGCTTGCGCAACGAGGACCCCATCGCCGGGCGCGTGAAACTGACCAAGCTCGACTTCAGCATCGCAGCCGCACAAGGTGTCGGACGCTATCTGCGCCCGCGATGGCGTTAGTGTCTCATAATCCGCGCGCGTCAGGCGCGCTGCCCGAGCATCTGCTGCCGCTGCAGCACAATGGAGCGTGCGACCCCGGCACGTTCACCGAAGAGGTGCTGGCCAACGCGCGCTCATCATTTGCCTTTGGTCTGCGCACGCTCCCCACCGTTCGCCGCAGGGCCATGCTTGCAGTCTACGCGTTCGCCCGCATCGCTGACGATATTGCAGACAGTCATGCCGCGACCGGCGAAAAGCTATCGGCCCTTGATGCCTGGAGCGAAGAGGTGGACCGGATCTACGCCGGTGCACCGCACAGCAGCGTCGGCCACGCCCTCGCCGACAATGTTGGTCGCTTCGATCTGCCGGCCCGGGAGTTCCACCTCATGCTCGACGGCATGCGGATGGACGTCAACGGGCCAATCCTAGCGCCCACGCTGCACGAACTCGCGTGCTACACCCGCCGGGTCGCTGGGACGATTGGCCAGTTGTCCGTCCGCTGCTTTGGTTCCGAAGCCTCGCCGCACCGCGATACATTCGCCCTCGCACTCGCCGATGCGCTGCAACTCACCAACATCTTGCGTGACGTCAGCGAGGACGCAGCGAACGGACGGATCTATCTGCCAAGGGAGCTGCTCGCCCAGTTCGACGTCCCCGCCGACTGCGCGACGATCGCATCGCATGACCGTACGGCCACCGTCTGCGCCGCGTTGGGCGCCCTGGCCCGAGGGCGGTTCGCCATGGCCCGCACCTCACTCTCCCATCTGCAGCGCGCGCCGCTGCGCCCTGCGCTGATCTTCATGGGCGTTTATGAGGGTTATCTGGATCGCATCGAAGCATCGGCCTGGAACAGCGCGCACCTTTCACCGATGCCTCGTTGGGAGAAAATCGCACGCGGCCTACGTTACGCGTACTTCATGCCCAAGCGCGAGGATGATCACACGATGCAACCCGGCGCGATCCGCTTCCCCGTCTGCGACGACACCCGCGACGTCGCCTGAGCGGCAGCAACCCGGTTCGTTTGGATGAGCGCAACAGTTCACATCGTCGGGCTCGGCCTATCGGGCTTGTCTGCCGCCATACAGCTGGCAAAAGCCGGCGTGAAGCTTCGCCTCTACGAGGGCGCAGGCCAGGCGGGCGGGCGATGCCGGTCCTTCTTCGACAAAGCGCTTGGCGTCGAAATCGACAACGGCAACCACCTCCTCCTCAGCGGCAACACCAGCGCGCTGGCCTACCTCGACGCGATTGGCGCGCGGGACGAGGTCAAAACCTTCGACCGCGCTGCCTTTCCGTTCGTCGACCTCAAACGCCAGGAGCGCTGGTCCATCGACATCAGCGAAGGGCGCATGCCGTGGTGGCTCCTCGATCAAAACCGCCGCGTAAAGGGCGCCAGTGTCCCCGCCCACCTTGCCGCCACACGCATCCTCCTCGCCGACCGGGATGCAACCGTCTGCGAGGCCATCAGAAGCGACGGGCTCCTCTTCGAACGGTTCTGGGAACCCATGACCATCGCCGTCCTCAACACGCGGCCGGAACGGGGCAGCGCAGCCGTCCTGCGCCGCGTCATGATTGAAACCTTCGCCCGCGGCGGCCGCAACGCCCGCCCCGTCATCGCCCGGCACAGCCTCGGCCGCGCCTTTATCGCCCCAGCGCTCGCTTTCCTGGAGCGCGCCGGAGCCCGCATTCAGTTCAACACCCGGCTAAAAGCGTTGGAGTACGAGGCCGAGCACGTCACCAGCCTTAGCTTTGACGGGCATGCTGAGCGCATCGGCCCCAACGACAGCGTCATCCTCGCTCTGCCGCCCTCGCGCCTCGCCCCCTTGCTCCCCGACGTGCACCTCCCGCACGACGACGCGGTGATCGCCAACGCCCACTTCCGCGTCCCCACCACCGCAGACGACGACCGAGTGGATTTCATCGGCCTCACCAACGCCATGACCCACTGGGTGTTCCGCCGCCCGGGCCTCATCAGCACCACCATTTCGGCCGCGCACGAGCTCGGCCTAGAGCGCTTATCCGCAGAAGAGGTGCTGCAAACCTCCTGGCAAGAAGTCCGCGCCGCGCTCGACTTGCCGGGCAGCATCGAGCCGCTGGCGCAAAGGCTCATCAAAGAGAAGCGCGCCACATTCGACCAGTCCCCCGCTGGCGTCCGGCTGCGCCCGTCAACGCAAACGCCGATCCGCAATCTCGCCCTGGCGGGAGATGTGGTGGATAACGGCCTCCCCGCCACCATCGAAGGCGCCATCCGCAATGGCGAGGCCGCGGCCAGGCGGTGTATGTGGCCCAGCGGTTCCCGCGCACACCACCCGGAGGCCCAGCATGCTTGATCCCGCCATGCAAACGGCAATCGCAGGGCGCATCCACCGCCAAACCTCCGCACTGCTCGCCGAGCAAAACGAGGACGGCCACTTTTGTTTCGAGCTTGAGGCCGACGCCACCATCCCCTCCGAGTACGTCCTCCTGCGCCACTTCCTGGGAAAACCCGACCTCGCCACCGAAGGCCCCATCGCGACCTACCTCCTGCGCCGGCAAAGTGCGGACGGCAGCTGGCCGCTCTTCCACGGCGGCGCGGGCAACATCTCCGCCTCCGTCAAAGCCTACTGGGCGCTGAAACTCATCGGCGAGGACATCGACAGCGAACCGATGGCCCGCGCGCGCCGCTGGATCCTCGATCAAGGCGGCGCCGCCACCGCCAACGTCTTCACCCGCATAACCCTGGCGCTGTTCGGCGAAATCCCATGGCGCGGCGTGCCCACCATGCCGGTCGAAGTGATGCTTCTGCCCCGGTGGTTTCCCTTCCACATGTCCAAGGTGGCCTACTGGTCCCGCACCGTGATGGCGCCCCTCCTGGTGCTGGCCGCCCTCAAGCCGCGGGCCGTGAACCCCACCGGCCGAACCATCCGCGAACTCTTCGTCACCGCCCCCGAGGACCAGAAGGTCTACAACATCAACCCCACAGGCTCGCTCATCGGCGAAGTGTTCCTCCGTCTCGACAAAGTGCTGAGGTTCGCGGAGCCAGCATTTCCCAAGCGCACAAGAAAGCGCGCCATCGACCGCGCCATGGCCTTCGTGCGCGAACGGTTGAACGGCGAGGATGGGCTCGGCGGCATTTACCCCGCCATGGCGAACGCCTGCATGGCCTACGCCGCACTCGGCTATTCGCCCGACCACCCGGACCGCGTCACCGCCGAAAGCTCCGTCGCAAAGCTGATCACGGTCCGCGGCGACGAGACGTACGTGCAGCCGTGCTTGTCCCCCGTCTGGGACACCACCTTAGCCGCCCATGCCCTCCTCGAAGCGGACGCCGACCCGTCTGAGGTTGAAAAGGCCCTCGACTGGCTGGTGGAGCGGGAAATCACCGACGTGCGGGGCGACTGGACCGTTCGCCGCCCCAACGCCCCCATCGGCGGCTGGGCGTTCCAATACAACAACCCGCACTATCCCGACGTTGACGACACCGCCGTTATCATCGCCGCCATGCACCGCGCCGGCGCCCCCCGATACAAGCCCAGCATCGAGCGTGCCGCGCAGTGGCTCATCGCCATGCAAAGCTCCTCCGGCGGCTGGGGCGCGTTCGAGCCCGAGAACGAGCACTTTTACCTCAACAGCATCCCCTTCGCCGACCACGGCGCGCTCCTCGATCCGCCCACCACAGACGTCACGGCCCGCTGCGTCAGCGCGCTCGCGCAGTTGCAGGACGAGCGCTTCGCCGACGCGTTGGAGCGCGGTGTCAACTTCATCCTGCGCGAGCAAGAGCCCGACGGATCATGGTTCGGCCGCTGGGGCGCGAACTACATCTACGGCACGTGGTCAGCGCTCTGCGCACTCAACGCCGTCGGCTTTGATCCCAACCGCCCCGAGGTCCAACGGGCCGTCGAATGGCTCCGCTCCCAACAGCGCGAGGACGGTGGCTGGGGCGAAGGGCTAGAAACCTACGAGCCTGAGCGCCGCGGCTTCGCCGACGCGTCCACCCCCTCGCAAACCTCATGGGCGCTGATGGGTCTTATGGCGGCCGGCGCCGTGGATGACCCAGCGGCGGAGCGCGCCATTACCTACCTCCAAACCACCCCCGTAGAGGGCGCCCGCTGGTCAGAAGAACATTATACCGGAACCGGCTTCCCCCGGGTCTTCTACCTGAAATACCACGGCTACTCCGCCTACTTCCCGCTTTGGGCGATGGCCCGCTACGAACGCCTGATGCGCAGCAATGAGCGCACCGTGTCGTGGGGCCTGTAGAAAATCCCGCTCAACCCACACGGGTTGGCATCGTCTGCGGCCTGGCAAGCGAAGCCACCGTCATCCGCCGCGCCTTCGAGGCCGCAACCGGAGCCCCGAAGTACGAGCTAGCCATCAGCGGTGCCGACGCCGCCCGCGCTGAAGCGGCGGCTACACGGGTCGCCGACGCAGGCGTTGACGCCCTCGGCAGTGCCGGGCTGTGCGGTGGTCTCGCCCCGCAACTTCGCATCGGCGACTTGGTGTGCTGCGCCAACGTGATCGACGCCACCACCGGCACTCGCTACCCAGCCAACCCCTGGCGCGCCCTGGCAACCACCGCGAATAACGCCCCGAAGTGGCACGATGGCACAATCATCGGTTCTGATGAGGCGATCCTCGCCGTCGCCGACAAGGCCAGCGCCTTCACCCGCACCGGCGCGCTCGCGGTCGATATGGAAACCCACGCAGTCGCCCGGGTTGCCGCCCGGGCGCAGGTGCCGCTCTTCGTGCTGCGCGTAGTCGTCGATGACGCGACAATGGCCTTGCCGCCATTCCTCGGCCGCATCACCAGCCCATCAGGTCACCCACGCCTTCTGGCGCTCGCCGCCGAACTCATTCGCCGCCCAGGCTACCTTCCCGACTTCGTCACCCTAGCCAAAGCGTCAGGACGCGCCCACCGAGCGCTGGAAGAGGGCGCCCGCCAACTAGCAGCCGCCCTGCACAGCGACGACTAAAGGTTGTCGATCAGAACGCGCCGCTTTTTAGCGGAGCGCGCTTGCTCCCCTTCGGCCTGCGCGATCGCATCGAGCTGCTCACTCACCAGCCTGTCGTGATGCTCCTCAGCGGGGCGCTGCTTCGACAGATCGATCTCGCGCGCCATCGCACCAGTGGTCCGAGGACCGTTCCGCGTCACAGAGAACATCTTGAGCGGATTTCGGAACGCATCGTTAGCGGCGGTCGGCTCATAGCCGCAGTGCGCCATGCAGTCCGCGCACTTTTCATACCGTCCGGTCCCGTAGCTGTCCCAGTCCGTCGTCTCCATCAGTTCCTTGAACGAGGAGGCATACCCCTCACCGAGGAGGTAGCAGGGCCGCTGCCAGCCAAACACATTGCGCGCGGGCATCCCCCAGGGCGAGCACATGTATTCCTGATTGCCGGCCAAGAAATCCAAATAAAGCGGCGAGTTGATCAGCGACCAACGCTGGCCCGTGTTCCGAGAGAAGAGATCGCGGAAGTACCCCTTCGTGCCCCGCCGCCGCATGAAATTTTCTTGGTCCGGCGCGCGCTCATAGGCAAAGCCCGGCGACAGCGCCACGCCGACATTCATCGCGGTGCACTGATCCAAGAACGCCGCTAAATCCTCAACCGGGTGGTTCTGGAACACCGTGCAGTTGGCGCTGACGTTAAAGCCCTTCGCCTGCGCGGCCTTGATCGCCGACATCGCCTTGTCGAACACGCCATCGCGGCACACCGACCGGTCGTGGTGATCCTTCAGGCCATCAAGGTGGATCGTAAACGTCAGGTAGCGCGACGGCGTAAAGCGATCCAAATGCTTCTCAAGCAGAACCGCGTTGGTGCACAGCGACACGAACTTACGCCGCGCCACGATGCCAGCAACGATCTGGTGGATTTCCCTGTGGATCAGCGGCTCACCGCCCGGAATGGCGACCATTGGCGCGCCGCACTCATCGACCGCCTCCAGGCATTCTTCTAGCGACATCCGCTGGCGCAATATGTCAGTCGGATAGTCGATCTTCCCGCACCCGGCACACGCCAAATTGCACTGGAATAGTGGCTCCAACATCAGAACGAGCGGATAGCGCTTTCGGCCCATCAGACGCTGGCGGAGAATGTACGCACCCAGCACGGCCTGCTGAAAAATCGGGACGCTCATGGATGCTCCGCGTTCATTGAAATGCCACAGAAAACTAGGTGCACGCCGGCCGGACGCCAACCGGCACACGCACCAAACAGCTGAACTTCATGTGTCCTAAGTCGGCTACACACGGTGCGCTCGTTTGAGCGCCGCGACGCTCAACGCCGGCACCGGAGCCTCGTGGATTGACACCAAGAACTTCCATCGACTCTCGATACAAAAATCGCGATCATGCACGGTAGTTATTCAAATAAAATTCGGCGTTGCGTCAACAAATTTAGCGCGCGCAATGGTCGGTAAGAATAAAATGACACCTCACACTGTCAACTAACGCAACAACACTCCAAGCCAACGCCACAGTGAGCGTCACGCCCGCCGCTTCAAAAGGTCCAGCAAGGTCGGCGTGGCGAGAATAGTCGTCACCAGTACAATCGCGATCGATAAGCCCAAAAGCTCACCCATGCTCGCCGTGCCGCGGTGGCTCGACAGCGCAAGACTGACAAAAGCCACCGCCGTCGTGACCCCACTGAAAAACACTGCCCGCGGCGTCGACGTCGCGTATACCGAGCCACTGTCCAGCTCGCGCTTGCGCACCGCAAGGTGGATGCTGCTGTCCACCCCCAACCCGATGATCAGCGGCAGAACGATCACGTTCGCGTAGTTGAACTGAAGGTCCAAAAGCACCATCGCGCCGATCACCAAAAAGCCGGCAAACACCAGCGGAAGGAGCACGGCCAACGTCTCCCGCACGCTTCGCAGCACCACAAGGCACGTGATGCACACCACAATGGCCGCAATCAGCGTCGCCTGGATCATCGCGCCGGACACCACCTCGCCCGCCCGGCTGATTTCCAGCGGCGCTCCTGCCACCTGCGGGTTCACCAACACCATCTCGTCCACAAACGCTGTCCGGTTCTCCGGCGCACGCAGGTCGTTCACCGGGCTCACTTCAGCGCGAAAAACCCCGTCGTCGGTCAGAAACTGAGCCCGCAACGGCTCCGGCAGATCACCTGCATCCACCGGCCCCATCTCGCCCTGCGCCCGTAGTTGGTCGAGGAGCTGCGGCAGGAAGGAAAGCAGCGCCTCATCAAGGGTAGCATCGTCCAACGTGCCACCGGTGGCGTTAAAAGCGGCGTACAGCGACAGCGAGCCGTCACCGGTCGGAAACGTACTGAGTTTTGACACGAGATCCCCCCGCGCGTCCTCTCTCGCCGGCGGCAGCATGCTCGGCCCCAAGACACGCTCCAAAATCCCAGGATAAGCCTCCGCGGCAATCGCGAGCTTCTCGTCCTGGTCCTCCGGCACGAGCCGATCGAGCGTCATCACGGTGTGCGCCAGGCCCGCCCCGTCCGCCTCATCCGCAAACGCCGCCACATCATCGGCGCTGCCCACAAGACTGATCCGGTACGGCGCAACGTCAGGGTCGACCATCAACCCCGCCAGCGCGACCATCGACGGGCTTTCCACATCCCTCAGATTGGTCGGGTCGGTATCAAACCGCACCTGCGGCGCCAGAAACAGCGACCCCACCGCCGCCAGCGCCAGCAGCGCGGTCAACGCGTTGCGCACGCCAGCCCAGCCCTTCGCCGGCGCGGCGGTCGCCACCGCATCGCTAGCCGGCACGCGCGCCGCAGTCGCAGCGCTCGTCTTGCCGCGCGTGACAAGCGCCGGCACCAGCGTCAGGGAGATCACGAACGCGATGATCACGCCCACAGCGCCGAGCACGCCCACCTGCCCCATGCCGATAAAGTCGGTCCCGACGAACGACAAGAAGGCCGCAGCGGTGGTGAAAGCACTCAGCCCAAGGGCCAATGCTATCCCGCGCCCGGTCTCGACAAACGCCTCCGCCGGCGCCGCACCTGCCTTCTCTAGCTCCGCCGCCCGCGTTGTGACGTGGATGGCAAAATCGAGCCCGAGCCCCACCAGCGGCACCACAAACGCGATGGATACAAGGTTGAGCGGTCCCAGCGCGATGGACGCGAAACCCAGTGCAAGGCACAGCGCCACAACAATCGCCACCAGCGTCGCCACAGTCCGGCGCACAGAGTGGTAACAGACGATCAGCAGGAAAATGACCGCGATCATCGATGCGCCGAGCGACAGGCCGATGCCGTCCGCGACAGCTTCCAGTTCCTCAAACATGAGGACCGGCTCGCCCGTCACGCGCGCGTTCACCAACTCGGCAGTCGTTTCGCCGACCACAGACGGCACCGCATCGAGCGCAGCGTTGATGCTCGCAAGCGCCGTCTCAGCCGGCAGCAGCAGGCTATAGTCAAGCTCGGGCAAGCTCTGCCCCCGCCGCGTCGT
>ERZ1740058.1234-NODE-1234-length-12968-cov-15.246418_pt1 | contig 12968 bp, 9 predicted proteins | sample MGYA00581745_ERZ1740058 | MGnify/ENA primary metagenome ERZ1740058 (study PRJEB43018, sample SAMN04849742) | marine metagenome | isolation source: floating plastic debris | place: Pacific Ocean | collected 2008-08-30 | study: EMG produced TPA metagenomics... | reverse complement strand
GTTTAGGTTTCATCATTGCTGTTGTGCCCCCCGCGACTGCCCAAGAGGGTGAGGGAGCCGACGTGCTGCCGGGGCCGCCCAAACAACGCCCTCGACGCCTCAGGGTGATGTTTACTCTGCCGATATTGAGGTGCGGGTCGGCCATTGTTTCAAGGGGGAGCTGACGGATTTGTCAGTGCCTGCCCGCAGTGCTGTAATCAATCGCGTGGTGATGACGGTCAATCAGCAAGATGTCGACGACTTTGGCTTACTTGTGGCGACGCTGGCTGAAAAGTGACACAGCGCTTAGAAGGGACTGTACGGCGGCTTTCTCGCACCTCTACATAGCAGTTAGGCAGGCGTTATACATTGACAGTTGAGTGAATGAGTAACGCCTGGACTTCTCCACTGAAAAAAAGGTCTGTCAGAGCCCTGGTTTCTTGATCTTGACCAGTTCATCACCGGTTTTCTTCGACAGAAACTGGGGTTCTTGGCGCTATTTGCAGCTCATCGCTTTCAACTGTTCAGCTACACACAGCACATTACTCAAACGAAAGCAAAAGCTTACGCAGCAACAGGGCTAATGCTTCCCGCTCAGTTGCTTCCAGGGGTGCAAGGATACGATGCATATTATTGACATGGGCCGCGACCGCCGCCTCGATCAAGTCAAAGCCTTTGGGGGTCAGGTGGATTAGCGTACCGCGGCGATCGCTGGGGTCCGGCACACGCTCTACCAACGCCGCCTGCTCTAGACGGTCCACTCGGTGCGTCATGGTGCCAGACGAAACCATCATCGTATTGAATAACTCGGTGGGTGAAAGTTGATAGGGCTGACCCGAACGACGAAGTGTTGCCAGCACATCAAACTCGCCTTGCCGCAGGCCAAAGTCAGAAAATATCGCTTGGATTGCCCGATCTAAGTGCTTAGACAGCCTGGCCATACGCCCCACAATGTCCATGGGTGAGGCATCTAAATCAGGGCGCTCGCGCTGCCATTGCGCCAAGATTTTATCGACCGGGTCGGAAGCCATCAAACAATGTATGCCCTAAATCTTATTGTCGGCAATCTTAGCATTGAGATAAATCAAGGATTCTTGAAGGCAAGTATCTTGACGTCAAGATGAATCTGGTCTATTGTTTCGATGTAGAGTATCTTAATATCAAGATAAATTATGAAGGTCGTTCAATCTCGCTTGTCAGATATTCTGCTGACGGCTCTGGCTCCCATCTCCTGGGGAACGACCTATGCCGTAGCAACCGAATTTTTGCCGCCTGACCATCCGCTTTTGGTCGCCGCGCTACGCTCGCTCCCGATTGGTTTATTCCTCACAATTGGCTTTAGGAAGCTGCCACAAGGTGTCTGGTGGTGGCGCATGCTCGTTTTAGGAGGCTTGAACATCGGGCTTTTTCAGGCACTGTTGTTTGTGGCCGCCTACCGTCTACCGGGCGGTGTGGCGGCCACAGCAGGAGCCATTCAGCCCTTGTTGGTCGTGCTATTCTCGTGGCCCCTGCTGGCCGAAAAGCCATCCCGACCATCCGTTCTAGCGGCGATCGCAGGCTTTGTCGGCGTCGGTTTATTAGTGCTTGGCCCCAGTGCTCGTTTAGACAGCATGGGGATGGTGGCGGCGATCGCGGGAGCCGCCGCCATGGGCCTCGGCACTGTCTTGGTGAAGCGATGGCAGCCGCCGGTTTCGTTGATTGTCTTCACCGCCTGGCAGCTCACGATCGGTGGATTCCTGCTATTGCCTATTGCCCTAGTGACCGAAGGGCCGTTTGCAGCGCTGACGCGAACTAACCTCTGGGGGTTTATTTACCTGGGACTCATCGGCACTGGACTCGCCTATGCCCTTTGGTTTCGAGGGATCAGACGACTCCAGGCATCCGCTGCGGCCTATCTGGGGCTATTGAGTCCCGTGGTCGCCAGCCTCATCGGCTATGTACTGCTGCAAGAGACCTTCACGATCATCCAGTTGATGGGTGTCGCTGTGATTCTCACCAGCGTGCTAATCGGCCAGCAAGCGACCTCATTCAACAAATAAGCCCTCACGGCGCCATCTAAAATTCCAAACGGAGAGTTCTTTTATGCAATTTATCAATCCGACCCAGCTCAATGATCCCAGCAGCTACGGATTCACCAATATCGTGACCGTGCCGCCAGGAGCAACGCTGGCTTACATTGCCGGACAGGGCTCTGGGACGACCGACGAGGGTGGCTATCCCGAAAGTTTTTCTGAGCAGGTTGACCGGGCGTTCGCTAATCTGAGGACGGCGCTGACCGCGATCGGTGCATTCCCCGAAACCGTAGTCAAAATCACCGTGTTGTCAGTCGATCATACCGATGACAAGCTGCGCGTCATTTCCGCTGCTCGCAATGCTTTCTGGCCTAATCAGAAACCCGCTAGCACGCTCATTCCAGTACCGCGACTTGCTACCAGCGGCATGCTGTTTGAAATTGATGCGGTTGCCGTGATTGCCCATAAGTGAGGACTCTAAAAGATGTCATTACCTGGTGTGCTGATGCCTGGCGAGGGCGAATCTGTGGTGATGGGCAACAGCAGTTGTACCTTCAAAGTGACGGGTCAAGAGACGAACGGCCACTTCGGTATTTTTGAATTCACGCTGAATCCAGCAACTCCAGCCTTCAATCCTCACATTCACAAGCAAATGGTCGAAATTTTTTATGTGCTGGAGGGCGAAATTGAGTTATTTATTGATGGGGAAACGGTGATGGCTCCCCCCGGCACCTGTGCAACGGTGCCGCAAAACACACCTCACGCGTTTGCCAATCCTAGTTCAGAACCGGCCAAAATGCTGATCATGTTTTGTCCTGAGATTTCGCGTCGGCAATATTTTGAAGGCTTATCCGAACTCACCAAAGAGGGTCGTCAGCCGAGTCGCGAAGCAATCCAAGCGCTGGCTCGACAGTTTGACCAATATCCAGCACCTTAGTGGGTGAGGGTGGTGAGTGAACGAAAGCGTCAGGAAATCGGCGAAGTTATCCACAAGCTAACGTTCAATATCCCTTACCCTTCGACTAATCCCCCCTCTGCCCCCTCTACCTTGATCGATCTATCGACTACTTAAAACCATGATGACTCCAGACCAGATTCTTGATCGCCTCAACTGGCGCTATGCCACGAAAAAATTTGATCCCCACCAGAAAATTGCTGATGATGTCTGGCAGGCGCTTGAACAGAGCTTGGTGCTATCGCCCTCCTCTTTTGGTCAGCAGCCCTGGAAGTTTTTTATCATCCGCAGTCCGGCCGTTCGTCAACAGCTTCAGGAACAGGCTTGGGGGCAGTCGCAGGTGGTGGATGCTTCGCACTTTGTGGTCTTAGCCATTAAAACGGGGGTTAACAACGAGGATGTCGATCGCTATATCGATTGCGTCGCTGAGGTTCGTCAAACATCTAAAGATTCGTTGGCAGGATTAGAAAACGCGATTAAAGGCTTCCTGAAGGATCATCCCTTCTCGCAGCAAATTGACACTTGGTCGGCGAAGCAGGTTTACCTCGCCCTCGGATTTTTCTTATACAGTGCAGCGCTTTTAGGTATTGATGCTTGCCCTATGGAGGGCTTCATGCCGGACAAAGTTAATGACGTTCTGGGTCTCCCAGCACAGGGATATTCTGCGGTGGTGCTATGTGCCGCAGGCTATCGCTCTGAGGAGGATCGGTTAGCGAGTGCGGCTAAGGTTCGCTATGAAACTGAAGCGGTTGTGCAATATGTCGATTGAGGCTCTCGCCACCGAATCCAGGCTCTGACAACAAGTTTATCTCGATGAGTCGGGCACCTTGAAGTCTTGATTCAGCAGGCCGGATGTCATCTCCTGTATCTCCTGCCTTACTCCCCGGATTTGAATCCGATTGTAGGCACAGCTTGCGCTTGATTAATCATCATCTGGACAAAGCTGAAATTGTTTTGATCTGAAGCGACTAAACCCATGCGTGATGATGTTGAAGGCGAAGAAGAAAACGACTTCGCTTGTATGCCTAACGTTCCGGTTGAGCGGCTACCGATAGCTTTATGCTGCAGAACCAACTACTTTTGCACGTCCGCTCTAACCGGGTTACGGTGCTGCCTTGGTCGACGGCTTACTTAAAAGCACGTTGACTGACCCTTTCAACTAGAGTGGCCATCGCTGCACGCGGCAGTAAGCGCGGCAAGATATTCGACTCAAAAGAGTTTTTGAAACCAGGAATCGTATAGTGCCGATTGTGCTCCAAAGCAGATAATCCAACGAGAACAACTTTCTGTGGAGAATGCTTTCCGGCCACAACATCACGCCCCATTGCGTCAAAGAAATCTGTGTTTGTGGCACCTGGGCATAAAGCGAGCACCTTAATTCCTCGCTTGCGGTACTCAATCCACAGCGCTTCGCTGAATGAAAGGACAAATGCTTTAGTCGCTGCATACACGGCTTGATGAGGTAGCGGGTAAAAACTCGTGGTTGAGCCAATATTGATAATGCTGCCTGCACCCTTTGCCAACATGCCTGGAATGAACGCATGCGTCAAATCAACGACAGCAACTACATTGAGCATGGCTTGCCGATGGTCTTGATCAGGCAAAATTGACTCAAACGCTCCGTGAGTGCTGAAGCCGGCGTTATTGACCAGCATATCGATATGCAATTGTCTGGCTTGCACCTCGTCATAAACCCGGAAGCCTTCTCCTTCACGACTGAGATCGGTCGCAATGACTTCGACACTGATGCCATAGAGATCGCGGAGTTGAGCTGCTAGAGCTTGCAACTTGTCTTCTGAACGTGCCGCAAGGACAAGGTTCATTTTTCGTTTGGCTAATTCATAAGCAAACGATTCGCCGATGCCACTGGAGGCACCAGTAATCAGAGCCGTTTTCCCAACGTAATGCTGCATGGTTTTCTCCTGTGTTGATTGCTTGACCATAAAACTCATATTTTGAAAGGTTCATTTTTTGAACTTTATGGCCAAAAAAATAATCCCTACAAATTCTTCAACAGTTCAGCTTTCTGATGCTTGAGATGCACGGCTACTTTTTGCATCATTCGCAGCATCTCTTTTTGTTCTGCTTCTTCTAAACCATTCAGAATGGCTTGACTAACCCGCCGGTAATTCTCAATCTCCATCGTATAGATTTTCTCCCCTTCGGATGTCAGAAAAATCCTCACTATGCGCCGATCTTCATCAGAGCGATCGCGGCGCAGATACTTCCTTTTGACTAACTTATCGACGATTCCAGTCGTGTTCGTGATACTGAGTTTCGCTCTTTCGGCAATCTCACGCATCATGAGCGGTTGATACTGTCCCACCATATTGATGACACGACATTCTTGCTTATTGATGCTAACTGCTTCACCTGAACTCGCCTGCGCCACCTCAAAAAGGTCAGCAAGCATGGCAATATACTTTGTCAGCTCGTCTGCTTTGCTCACGTTGCTTCAGTGGTCAAAAGATTCAAAACTTGAACTATTCAACTCTAGTCATGGAATTTGTGTCTGTCAACCTCTGGCTGCAGCTTCTTGGCGGCATGATTTTGTATTCAGCATCAGAACCGACCTAAAATTTGCCCTGCCAACAGGAGCGATTTGCAAATAGCCAAAATATGGACAGTGTCCCTGGCCCCACGGTTAAGGCTGACTCGGGTTGCTGGGCTCTGGGTAGCGGAGGCGATCGCGGTTGGATGGGGGCGAGGCGGGCAAATTTACTGGGGCGGGTGATGATGATGGCGAGGCACCGGGCCGACTAGGGGACTCAGCGGCTGGGGCAGAGGTCGCGACTGTCGTGGCAATGACTACCGATCGCTGCACCTGCCGGCCTTCACCATCGGTGACGCGCAGGGTGAGCGTTTCAGTTTTTTCGCCAGGGCCAAGTTCATAGGTGAGGAAGGCGTCAGCGGGCACCGTGCCAGGGGAGGGTAGGAGTTCTACTTGCAAATCCGTGCCGGTCACTTTCCACGCTAGGCGAATATCGCGGGCCGGCGCGTTAGGGTCGAGGGCAACGGTATATTTGGGCGGCGCGTTTTGGCCATCAATGCGAAAGAACTGCACCCGAGGGCCAGGATTATTGGCTGTGCTTCCCTCAATGTCGATCTGTTCTGACTTCAGCTTGGCTGCGGCCTGCCCGCCACTGCCGATTGCCACTGCCTCTAACTCAAACTGATACTGGCCGGGTTGGTCAAACTCGATCGGGACGCCGCTGCAGGTGAGTTGAGTGGCGCTGAGCTGACAAAAGTTGGCCAAGGCGGGGGGGATACCGCCGCTAAAGGTGAATTGAAAGGGCGGCACGCTGACGCGGCCATCGGTCGATCTGCCAATGATGCGCACGGTTTGTAGCTGACCGGGGTGGGCGATCGTCCAGCCCAGGCGCAGCGGGCCAGTGGCCCCAGCGTCGTAGGTAAAGCGATCTGGGGCAAAGGCTAGAATTTCGGGCGCGGGGGGGGCTACCAGCTGCAGCGGATCGGTTGCCGCCGTCAGCACGTTGCCGACTGGGTCATCGGGCGTGATGCCGTAGCGGGCGGTCAGTTCAAAAACGTATTCGCCCGCCTGCACCGCTGCGGGAAATCGCTGGCAGCTCAATTGTTGGTCACTCACCTGACAAAATGGCTGGAGTTCTTCGGGCAATCCAGCGTCCAACGGCCAGGTGAGCGTTGGCAAATCGCGGCTACTGTCGGCCGCTCGTCCGGTGAGTTCGAGCTGATTGAGCTGCCCCGGATGGGCGATCTGCCACGCCAGCACCAAAATTTGATCCGGCAGCTGTGCCAGATTTAGGGGCGAGATCGCCCCTTGCAAGAGCCAGGGAAACGCCGCCAACGGATTCGTCAGGGGAGCCGATCGCGGCGAGCGATTATTATTGGCCGCTGCAGTATCAGGGCGGGGCTTCCAGGCCATGAGCTGACTGGTCAGCCGGGCAATTTGCGGGTCGGGCAGCGGGTTGATGGTGATCGACTCGCTCTCAGCGGTGGCGATCGCTTGGCTGGCTTGGTTGGGCACAGCCGTTAGCTCAAAGCGATAGTCCCCCGGTTGACGAGCATCAGTGCGCACAAAGCGACAGGTGAGCCAGCGCCGATTGACGGTGCAAATATCTTGCAGTTCGGGGGGCAGGCCCTCGCTCAGATCGTAGGTTAGCGGGGCCGGGTCGCGATCGCCCGACAGCGCCTGCCCCGTCAGCTGCAGTGAGCGAATGGTGCTGGGTGGCCCGACTTGCCATCGCAGGTGGATAAAGTCATTTTGCGCTGCTTCGTACAGCTCCCCCTCGGCGGCCAGCTCCGCCACCTGTAGCCGCGCCGGGGGACGAAAAAACGCTAGCCAAATCAGCAAGCCCAGGGCCGTCAGACCGCCAATAATCAGCGCCACCGCTAACAGCCGTTGCCACCAGGGCCGCGCTTCCCACAGCAGCTCACCCTCGACGCGATCACGATCGGCCCGCAGCGCCAGTGTGTCCTGCGCTTCTACATAAAAGGGAATGGCCCACCCCCGGCCCCACCAAGGCCGCCGCCAGCGCCGCGTCGGCTGCACCGCCAGCGGCACCGTGGTCGTGGCACCAGGTGCCAGCGTCAGGTCAGCTGTCGCTAACTCATAGGTGCAAACGGGATTTTCGGCGGTTTCCTGGGCCGTCAACGTCAGGGAGCGCTGCGTGTTGCTGCCGTTCACAAGCGTCAGTTCATAGGTGCCCGCCCCGGTCTGCACCCGGCTCAGCTGCGATCGCAGGTGCAAGTCGAGGGCAAAGTGGGGCGCGACCTGCAGATAGGCCACGTCGATTAAGACGAGATCCGGATTGTTGGCGGTATGGAGCCGCAGCGTCGGCAGGTGCTGTCCGGCGGGGACGTCGCCGGGCAGCTGCAGCAACAGCATAATGCGCCCTTCGGCACCGGGGTTGAGTAGTAAACTGTCGCGGCTGATCACCTGGCCGAGGTTTTGCAGCCCCTCGGGATACACGATGCGATACCAGGCCTCGGGCAGGTCGGCGCAGGTGAGCCGGAAGCGATCGACCCGATCCGACCGGTTGTGAACGATCGCCTGAAACTCTAAAGGCTGGCCGGGCCGCAGCAGCAGGGGCTGATCGGGTGTCGTCTCCGGCACCACGCGAAAGGTGGGGTCTTTGGTCTGCTCTGCCGACTGCACGGGCGGCAACACCCGCAGCCGGGAGGCGTGCTGCAGCGGCGTTTCTTCGGGGTAATGCTGGGGCGCATCGAGCACCAGCAGATACTCATAGGCGTCGGGCAGGGTTTGCAGCGGCACCTCCAGCTGAAAGACCACCTCCGCCGACTGTTGCGCATCCAAAGCTAACCGCTGAAACGACTCGCGACACCAGTGGCGCACGGGCTCCGCCGTTTCGTCGAGGTAGACATCAAAAACCGCCCCCTGATTGCCCTGGTTCATCAAGGTGACGCGCAGTTCTAAGGTGTCGCCACTGGCGATCGCCACTTCGCCCGACGGGTTGACCACCCAATCGACGGAGCGCAGCAGGTTCAATTTTTGATCGCGGTTGGCAGGCATCGCAGCGGGGAGCAGGAGGGCTAGGGGAGTGAGGGAGTGGGGAGTAGGGGGTAGGTTTTTGTCTTTTTTAGAGGGTTAGAGAGGCAGAGCGTTCACTGGGTTTCATGATTATCGAAGCGGGGGGGGCGCCGGGGGGAAAGTCTCACCATGTTTTAACGGGGATCAGCGGCAGTCGGTGGGCTGCAAAGGCGAACGGTGCACCCGCACCCGGCTGTCGTCACTGCCGGATACCAGCCACAGCTGATTGCGTTTGAGCCGAATGTCCACACTGTTGAGCGGTTGCGGCAGCCGGGCGAGGACTTTACCGGCGGCAAAGCGACCGTGACGCCGCCCCTGAAACAGTGGCCACAGTTTGACTTGCCCATCGTCACCGACGCTGGTGAGATAGCAGCCCGAGCGAGTCAGCGCGATCGCCCGAATCGATTGGCCATCCTCACTGGCGACCCAGCGATCGAGGGTGCGGCAGGCCGCGTTGCCAGCGAGACAGGGGCTCAAATCCAGCAGCGTAATTTGCCCCTGGTTATCGGCGACGGCGAGCCAGTTGGGGTGGGCCGCCGCAGTGGCCAAGCTGGTGATGTAGTCGTCCTGCCCGCCGGCAAAGTCCGCGATCGCCACCCGCTGATCGGTTTGCCAATCCCACAGCTCTAACCGGTTATAGCGTCCAGCCACGGCAATCATCGACCCCTCAGGGCCCACCGCCGCCAAACTATAAGCCGCAAAGTCAAACTGGGCTGTTTGCAGGAGGCGACTGTCGCTCGACAGACCGGCCTCGGGGCCTAACGCCCAGCGCAATACTGCCCCGCTACCGTGGCTGCTCAACAAGCTCGGGGTATTGGGGGTAAAAAGCACATCCAAGACGCGATCGTCGCGTTGATTGGGGGCTGCAAGCGCCAGCAGTTGCTCCTGACGCAGCAGATCCCACAGTTGAATCTCACCATTTTCTAAGCCCACAGCCAGCTGATCGTTGTTGAGGGGCCGATAGCGGGCCACCCGCATCGCCTTATCCGCCGTGGCCACCGGGCCAAGGGCGTGATTTTCCAGCGGTCTGACGAAGCCCCGGCGTCGCCAGAGTCTGGCCGTCTGGTCGTTGGAACCGCTGATGATGGTTTCCCCCAAGCCGTCAAACTGCACGCTGTTAACGGCGGCTTGATGGCCAAAGAGGCCATTGGCCGGGTTCAGCCACGACAAGAGCCACAGCAGCCACAGCAGGCCCAGTCCCCCCAAGAGCGCGAGCCAGGCGGGCACGACCGGGGCGACATCGAGTTGTAGAGAGCGACTGGCAGGGACGGGCGGGCCGAGCCGCTCGTCGGAGACGGCGGCCTGGGCTTCAATCACGTGGGTCTGGGTGCGCCCCAGCCAGGGTCGCCGAGCCCACACCTGCAGGGTTTTGACCTGCACCGTGCCCGGCAACCAGGGGGTGTCATCGGGGGCCAATTCCCACTGCAGGTCGTCCGCTGTTTCACTATTGAGCGCCAGCGTCACCGTCGGCACCAGATTGCTGGCGTTTTCAAAGGTCAGCTCGTAACTCGCTGGCAGCGGCACTTCTCGCCGTCGCCAGGTGCGAGGCAGCCGTTGTTGAGCGGGCTCTGGGGGGCGAAAGGCCAGCCGCCCCACGGGCAGAATTTCGAACCGGCCTTCGGCGATCGCGGGCACGCTGCCGGGAACTTCCGCCTGTACCCGCAGCGGCAGCGCCTCGGCCAGGGCTTCGGCAGGGGCGGGCAACGTAATCGCAAATTCTGTCGTCGTCCACTGTTGGGACAGCAGGTCGATCGCCTGCTCGGCATCTTGCACAAACCAATCGAGCGGTAGGCCATCGCAGCGCACCAATGCCCCCACGGTGAGCTGCGCCAGGTTGTAAATGCGTACCGGCAGCCGCGTGGTGCGACCCGGTCGACTGCGCAGGATGGGCGTCAGCAGTTCGAGCTTCAGGGGAATGGCCCCAGCCGGGGGCACCACCTTGAGCCGCAGGACCTGCCGCTCCTCCGCTTTGAGTTCCAGCGAAAACACCCGCACGGTGAGGCTGACCCAGCCGAAGAACCCGACAATGGGGCTGTCGACTAGGGCGACGCGGAACTGCGTCGTATCGCCCGGTGGCTTGACGCTGCTGACTTCCGGCGACAGGTCATACCAGCGCAGCGTCACGCGCGGATCTTGACCCGCCGCCAAAATCTCGACCTGAAAACTGGCCCGGAGATCGCTCTGGTTGACCACGGTAATGGCTAGCTCAGCGATGCTTTCCCCCGGCACCAGCTCCAAGCTTTTGGCAGAGAGGCTGACGTCGAGATCTTTTTCGGTGGCGGGCGATTGGGTCACCCCCTGATCGTCTAATTTGTCCCACACCTCGCGGAGAATCTTATTCGTCATGGCCGCTCTGCCCTTGATTGCTCAACTAACTGTCCCTGCCACCATTGCTGTAGCTGCTGACTGGCCAAGTCGCGCCAGGTGGCCCCGGCGGCCAGCTGAGTTTGGCCCTCCCCGAGCCAGATCTGCGCGTCCGCCAGCACGTCTTGATGCTGCATCAGCTTGGCCTCAACGGCTGGCTGAGCTTGGGGATTGTGGCGCAAAATGCGGCTGAACAACGCTTCGTCGAGGGTGAAGACGACCGTGTGATCACGCGGGCGCACGGAGGCGGTGCGAGGCACGTCGAGCATCAGGGTCAAATCGCCAAAGATTTGCCCCGGCTGCAGCACCCGCAGTGGGCTGTCATCACTGGTGGAGCGCACCTCGACGGTGCCCACGGCCAACACATACACGGTGTCGGCGGCATCCCCTTCCCGAAAGATCAGTTCACCTGCCCCATAGGTCTGGCGTTGGGCGCCGCTGGCTAATTCGCGCAGGTCACCATCGGGCAAACTGGCCAGGTACTCTTCCTGGCGCAGCATGTGCTCCACTTCTACCCCGCTAATGCGGGTTACCCGCACCGCCGCCGCCCGCTCTTTTAAGGCGCGATAGTAGGCACTTAATGAATCCGCCGGGGGAAACGATGGCGGTGCTGCCGAGGCGGACGCGGCTCGGAGCTGGGTCGCCCGTGCGGTAAGGGTCTGGTAATAGGCCACCTCGAGCTGGCTGCCCGCCATTTCACTGCCGCTGTCTCGCAGATCTTCGAGTTGGGCCATCAGGCTCTGTTCGCGATCGCCAATCACCGCCGCCATATCTTGAAACACCTCTGCCAAGCGCCCGAGTTCATCATCGCGTTGGGCCGTCTCGGCTAGAGAAACGCCCGCAAAGTTGCCCGATTCCATCGCGATCGCCGCATTGCTGATCGACACAATGGGCCGAATCAGCAGGCGATCGCTCAGCTGCCAGAGGATGATCATGCCGCCCCCCAGCAATACCAGAATGATCACCAGCAGCCGCTGTTGGTTGCGATCGATCTGCTCTAAAAAGACGGTTTCGGGCGTGATGCTGCCGATCACCCAATCCAAGCGACCGAGCGGACTGACGGCCACGTAATAGCGTTCGCGGGTCACCGGGTCATACTGTGACAGCTCCTGCAGATCTACCAGCTCCGTCAGCGCGATGTCGTGTTCGAGCAGGGACTGATTCACCACCTGCAAGAGGGGATTATCGACCGCTGCGAGGGCGAGTAATTCCGCCTCGGTTTCACTTTCAAAGGTGCTGGCCAGCACGGCCGGGTCACTGGCCGCCACTAAATTACCGTCACTATCGACAATGAAGAGGAGGCCCTCGCCTGGCTGTTTCAAGTCTGACAAATACTCCGAGATGCGTCGCAGGCCAAAGGAAATGCTGACGACGCCGCGCAAAGCCCCCGTTTCAGGATCGTTGTAGGTGATCGCCGCATCTAGCCCCACCACATTGCCCGTGCGAAAGCGATACACATCGGTCCACACTGACTCTCCAGGGGTGGCTACCGCGTCCTCATAATAGGGCCGCTCAGGGGCAAAGTAAAACTCGTCGCGGCGGGTTTGATCGATCTGCTGCCAGGTATCATCTTCCGTAAAGTCATAGGTGCGCACCTGCCAATCCAGCTGGCCAGGGCTAAAGTTGGCATCTTGGGTTTGTTCAAAGATTTCTGCCTGCTGAGCGCGATCGCGCTGTTGGGCGGCCAGGTCAGTACCCGGCTCAGCCAGCTGCCCCAGCTGGTCGTCCCAGCGCCGGACGTCGAGGTTGTAGAGCCCATCGGCCCGCCGCTGCGCCCCCAAAAAGTCGCCATTGGCGAAACCGATTTGCACCCAGGTAATGTTTTCGTGGGCGTGCAGCAGATTGAGATAGAGCTGCCCTTGGCCGGCCGGGTCTTCTAAATCAATCAGGCCGTTGTTGAGACTGCTCAAAATAATGTGCTGAATCGCCAACACATTATCGAAGAACGCCGCCGCATCGTTTTGCGCCCCCTTAAACGCTTCATCGTGGAGGACGCTGACCATTTGCTTGACGTTTTGGCGAGAGATATAGACCCAGGGAATATGGACGATCGCCGCAATGGCACTGATGGTCAGCAGCATCATGCCGGTCAGCTTGACCTTGAGGCCAAAGCGATGCTTGACCCGGT
>ERZ1740058.1233-NODE-1233-length-12974-cov-9.055500_pt1 | contig 12974 bp, 10 predicted proteins | sample MGYA00581745_ERZ1740058 | MGnify/ENA primary metagenome ERZ1740058 (study PRJEB43018, sample SAMN04849742) | marine metagenome | isolation source: floating plastic debris | place: Pacific Ocean | collected 2008-08-30 | study: EMG produced TPA metagenomics... | reverse complement strand
GCATGGGCATGGGCATGGGCATGACGATGGTGGGCACCATCACGCGCCCTACCCGCACGCGGCGCACCCTCTCGGGCCGGTCAGCGTAGTCCGCAGCGACGTTCTGACCTACGAGCGCGATCCGGCAAAAATCACCCAGAAGTCGTTTGAGACGATCCGTGCGGAGACCGACTTAGCTCACTTTGGCGGCGAGGCCGGCATTGCGGAGCGGATGATCCATGCCGCAGGCGATACCGGGATTGTTAGCGATATTGTTATTGAGGGTTCGTTGAGTGAGGCCGTGAGCACGGCGCTCGCCGACGGCTCTCCTGTGGTCGTGGACAGCGAGATGACGCGCCACGCGATTCTGCGCCGTGCGGTAGCGCCAGAGCGCATAGTCTGCGCGCTGAACACGACTGCGACGGCTGAGGCAGCGCACGCAGCCGGAACCACCCGGTCGGCGCTTGCGATCCGCCACGCATCGGCCTCGGTCGATGGCGGGGTTGTGGTGATCGGCAACGCGCCGACGGCTCTGTTTGAGCTGATTGCGCTGATCAGGAAGGGTGTTTTGCCGCGTGCGATTGTTGCTGCACCGGTGGGCTTCATTGGGGCAGCGGAATCGAAGTCGGCGCTAATCGCGTTTGCACCGACAGTGCCATTCGTGACGCTGAAGGGACGCCGCGGCGGGAGTGCCATTGCAGGCGCAGCGTTTAATGCTGCCGCGCTGGGGCGCGGCGCATGAGCGGCTCGGAGATGTCAACGCCCAGGAGCACGCCGGTTTTTGCTGCACCGCGGGCGCCGGATGGTGACCTGTGAAGCCTTGGCTGTCCATTGTGGGCGTGCTGCCCTCGGGCGCGATGGCGCCGACCGCGCCGCCAAACGCACTCACCGCGAGTGCGGTTTTTGGAGCGCCTAGGCTTCTGGAGGCCGTGGGCGTGCCGACGGATGCCCGACAACCCTGGCCCCGCCGGTTTCGCGATGGCCTGAACGCGGTGCTGGCGCGCGCGCCGGAGCGCACAACTGTGCTTGCGTCCGGAGATCCCATGCACTTTGGCGTTGGCGCGACACTCGCCAAACATCTGCCGCGTGAAGCGTTTTCGGTTTACCCCGCGCCGAGCACGTTTTCGCTGGCTGCGGCGGCGCTGCGCTGGCCGCTCGCCGACACCACATGCGTTTCGCTGCACACCGGACTGTCGGTGGACATTCTGGCTCACCTTGCGCCTGGGCGGCGCATCATTGCGCTCACCCGCGATGGTGACGCGCCGGCGGCCATTGCCGCGACGTTGATCAAGGCCGGCTACGGGGCGAGCCCGGTCAGCGTTTTGGAGGCTCTGGGAGGGCCCGAGGAGCGCGTCGTGGAGGCGACGGCTGAGACGCTTGTGGGGCCGTTCCATCCGCTGAACTTGTTTGCGGTGACGTGCGTGCGGCCGGGGCCAGTGGCGGCGGCGGATCTGCACCATGACGGGTGCGTCACGCGTGACGAGGTCCGCGCGCTGACCATCGCGGCGCTATCACCGCCTGGCCATCTTTGGGATGTTGGAGCGGGGTCGGGCGCGGTGGCGATCGACTGGATCCGCGCCGGCGGGACTGCGACGCTGATTGAAGAGAAGGCGGACCGGGTTGCAGCGATCCGGGACAACCTTGCCGCGACGGGCACCACCGCCAGAGCGCGCGTTGAAGAAGGCGATGCCAACCTGATCGTGCCGACGCTGGAGGGGTTACCGGATGCGATCTTTTTGGGTGGGGCAGTGTCTGACGATCTGCTGTTTGGAGCGCTGAAGTCTCGCCTTGCGGCGGGCGGCAGGCTGGTGACGAACGCTGTGACGCTGGAGGCGGAGGCGTCGACCATCACCCGGCACACGGCCCATGGCGGCCGGCTGACGCGGATCGCGCTGGAATTTGCCGATGCCATTGGCGGGTTCACGATCATGCGGCCGGCGCAGCCGGTGCTTCAGTGGCGCTGGGTGGCGTCGTGATGAATTCGCTGTTGGATCCAATTACGCCGCGCGGCCTTAACCGGTTTTGATGAGATGACTATTCCAAAACGCTACGCCCCAATCCTGTTCGGGTTTTTCCTCTCGCTATTCATGTCCGGCTTGGTGTCGGCGATCTCGACGATCCTCAACATCGGCCTCACCATGCGCTTTTTGGCTGATTGGATTGAGGCCTGGGTGAGTTCTTGGGTGGTCGCGTTTCCCGTCGTGCTAATCGTCGCGCCGCTAGTCCGCCGGTTGGTGGAGCGCTTGACGCGATGAGGGACGGTGCCGCGCACAGTGGGACGCTGACCCTGGTCGGCGTTGGGCCGGGCGATCCGGACTTGATGACGGTGGCGGCCACGAAAGCCATCAAGACGGCCGACCTCGTGGCGTATCCGGCGAGTAGGTCGGGGAGTCTTGCTGCGCGGATTGCGGCAGATCATTTGGCCGACAAGGCGTGCTTTGGGTTCGATGTGCCCATGACGGGGCGCGGCGCTGCGGAAGCTGCCTACGATGAGGCGGCGGCGGCGCTGAGGAGCCATTTGGCTGAGGGGCGGAACGTTGCGCTGCTTTGCGAAGGCGATCCGATGCTTTATGGCAGCGCGGCGAGCCTGATGGACCGGCTGTGCGCTGACGCGCAGGTTGAGATCATTCCTGGCGTGTCGGCGCTGACGGCGTGCGCAGCGCGTGCCGGAGTGAGCCTTGGGCGGGCTGAGACGCCGATCACGATTTTGCCGGCGACCGCGCCACGCGCTGTGTTGCGCCGGGCGCTCGGTGCACCGCAGACCTTGGCGATTTATAAGCTCGGCCGCCATTTTGATGCCATTGCCGGGTTGGTGCGGGCGGCGGGCCGGGGTGATGCCGCCGTCGTGGTAGAGCGGGCGACGACAGCTGATGAGATCGTCACGCCGCTGGCCAAGGCGCCGGCGGGGAAGCGGCCTTACTTTTCGACGCTCTTGGTGCTGCACCGGGAGGTGGCGGCTCGGGCGAACAGTGGACCGGCGGCGATCATTGTGCTTGCGGCGCATGACCGGCCGCTGGCGGAGCGTATTCGGTCCGCGCTGGCGAGGGCTGGGCATCATTCGGAACTGCATGGGCTTGCGGCCCACTTCGGTGCCGAGATTGACCACCCGTTTGCCGACACGATGGCGCACATCGAGAGCCTTTATCGGGCGGGTCGGGCGATCATTGGTGTGTGCGCAGCCGGCATTCTCATTCGCGCGGTGGCGCCGGCTGTGTCGGACAAATCCGAGGAACCGCTGGTGATTGCGATTGCCGCAGACGGGACGGCGGTTGTTCCGCTTTTGGGGGCGCATCGGGGTGGGACGGCGCTTGCGCAGACCATTGGCGACGCACTTGGCGCAAGTCCGGCGGTGACCACGGCGAGCGATGTTTTGGTGGGGACGGCGCTTGATGACCCGCCGGCGGGTTGGCGGATTGCCGACCGCGAGCCGTTTAGATCGTTTGCGGCTGCGGTGGCGCGGGGTGAAGGCATTGCCGATCCGAAGCCGAGTTTTTTGGCGCATCTCCCCGACGGTTCTCTTCGTGTTGAGGAAACCATCGCGGCGGGGCAGCACACGGGTCCCGCCTACATTCCGGCGCGCGTTGTCATTGGGATGGGGGCGGAGCGTGGGGTGCCGGCGAGCGCTGCGATTGCGCTTGCGCGGAAGGTCTTGGCGGACGCGAACATTGATCCGCGGGCTGTCGCGGCGGTCACATCCATTGACGCCAAGGCAGACGAGGCCGCGCTGATTGCCACCGCGGAGGTGCTTGGTGTGCCATATCGCGTTTTTTCGCCGGAGCGGTTGTGCGAGGAGGCGCTTCGGTTGTCAGCGCCGTCCGCGCTGGTGGCGAAGGCGGTCGGGACACCCAGCGTTGCGGAAGCCTCGGCGCTGGCGGCCGTGGGTGCTGATGGGCGCTTGGTTGTTCCGAAGATCATTGGCGAGCGGCTGACGATTGCTGTGGCGGAGGCCCCCTCGCCGTTGGATCCCACGATGATTGGCCGGTCGCGCGGGGCGCTTGCCGTGGTGGGTATCGGGCCGGGGACGGCGGCATGGCGCACGCCCGAGTGCCTGGCTGCGCTGGCAAAAGCTGACGCGTTTGTGGGCTACACGCTGTATCTTGATTTGGTGGAGGATCTGCGCGCGGAGCAGAGCCGGCACGACTTTGGCCTTGGCGATGAGCGGGCACGAGTTGCCTTCGCGCTCGACCTTGCTGCGACGGGGAAGACGGTCGCGCTGATATCGTCGGGCGATCCTGGCATCTACGCGATGGCAACGCTGGCCGCGGAGCTTCTGGCCGATCCTGAAACGTCGGCGAACGCCCGGCGCGTTGCGCTGACCGTGGTGCCCGGCATTACCGCGGCGCAGGCTGCGGCGGCGCGTGCAGGCGCCCCGCTTGGCCATGACTTTTGCTTCATCTCGCTGTCCGATCTGCTGACGCCCTGGACAGCGATCCGCACGCGGCTGGAGGCAGCGGCTGCCGGGGATTTTGTGACGGCGCTTTACAATCCGCGCTCGCAGCGCCGCACCACACAGTTGGCGGAGGCAGCCCGGATTTTTGCTGCGCACAGGCCGGCGGACGCGCCGGTCATTATTGCCGCGAGCCTTGGGCGACCGGCCGAAGCGGTGACGCATACGACGCTCGGCGCGTTCGATCCGGCGGACGTGGACATGCTCGCCACCGTGATCATCGGTGCGAGTACGACGCGGACTTTTGCACGCGGGGACGGCTCGCAGGTGACGTTCACGCCGCGCGGCTACTTTCCGGCGGAGGCGGCACAATGAGTACGGTGCACTTTATCGGGGCGGGGCCCGGCGCGCCGGACCTCATCACGCTGCGCGGCCAACGGCTGATCGAGGCTTGCCCGGTTTGCCTTTATGCGGGCTCGCTGGTGCCCGCCGAAGTAGTCGCCAGTGCGCCGCCGGGGGCGCGGGTGATCGATACAGCGTCCATGACGCTGGACGAGATTATGGCCGAGATTGAAGCTGCCATTGCCGCCGGCAAAGACGTGGCGCGCGTGCATTCTGGCGATCCGTCACTTTATGGGGCGATTGGCGAGCAGATCCGCCGTTTGGAGGCGAACGCCATCCCCTACACGATTTGCCCGGGCGTCCCGGCCTATGCGGCGAGCGCGGCGGCGCTGGGGACGGAGCTAACGCTGCCCGGGGTCAGCCAGACCGTGATCCTGACGCGCACGACGATGCAGTCGACCGCGATGCCTGGCCGGGAGGACTTGGAGACGCTGGCACAGTCCGGCGCGACGTTGGCGCTGCACCTGTCGATCCGCAACTTGGCGCATGTGGTTCGCACGTTGAGCCCGATTTATGGGGCGGACTGCCCTGTGGCGGTGGTGGTGCGAGCGAGCTGGCCGGATGAAGAGGTTTTGCAGGGCACGCTGTCGACGATCCAGCCGCTGGTGAAGCAGGCGAAGGTGACGCGGACGGCGCTGATCCTGGTGGGGCGGGTTTTGGATCCATCAGGCTTTGACGACTCAAGCCTTTATCACGAGGACCACGTCCACATCTTCCGCAACGCGAAAACGGTGCGTCAGAGGTGAGGCGCGAGGTGGGCCATCATGTCCGCCGCGGTGGCCGTGTCCGGCAAGGGCTGGCCCGTTGGGCGGCGCACCATCGCGACGGGGATGCTGAGTTCGCGCGCGGCGAGGAGTTTGGCATCTGCCGCACTGCCGCCGGCGTTTTTGGCGACGATCCACTCGATCTGGTGCGTTTGGAACAGCGCCAGGTCTTCGGCGAGCGCGAAGGGTGGGCGCGCTTTGATGAACGTGAAGTTGGGGTGGCCGCCGTCATCGGGCCGGAGGATGGCGCGGACGACGAGCGCCAAATCCGACCGGCCCAGGAAGGGCGCAACGCTTTGCGCTCCGACGGCGAGGAAAACGCGCGCACCGAAGGGCAAAAGGCGCTCGGCGTGGTGGAGGGTATCGACCTCGCGCCAGTGGTCGGCTGGTCCGGCGGTCCAGGGCGGGCGTTCGAGCCGCAGGTAGGGGATGCCGGCTGTGATGCAGGCGGCGTGGGCGTTGGGGCTCATCACCTCAGCGAACGGGTGGGTGGCGTCGACCAACACGTCGATGCGCTCGCGGCGCAGGTAAGCCGTGAGCCCTTCGGCGCCGCCGAAGCCGCCGATGCGGACGTTTCCGGGGTAGTCTGGGCGCGGGGTGCGGCCCGCGAGCGAGGTGATGGCGTCTGCGTTGGCCGCGACGAGACGCTGTGCCAGGTCGCGGGCTTCGGAGGTGCCCCCCAGGAGAAGAATGCGCGCCATCGGCAGAGGCTAATGGTGCGCCAGGATGGTGCCAACGCGGTCGACGACCATGATGTCGACTTTTGTGGCCTCGCCCGCCACGGCCTGGGCCTTCGCCCGCGCGGCATCTGCGACGAGCGCGGCAAGCGGGACTGGGGCCGCGGCCTTGAGGGCAGCGAGGCCAGTGGGCGCGTCCGCGACGCGCTCGGCGGCCGCGGTGTCGCCGGCGGTATCGCACAGGCCGGCGAGGAAACTGAGGTCCACCTGGCTGCGGGCCGAATGCAGGTCCATCGCGCCGGCGGCGAGCTTGGAGAGTTTTGCAAAACCGCCTGCGATGGTCACGCGCTGGACCGGGTGGCGGGCGAGGTATTTGAGGAGGCCGCCGGCAAAGTCGCCCATGTCGATCATGGCGTGGTCCGGGAGGCCGAGCGCCGTCTGCGCGGTTCGTTCGGACGTGGAGCCTGTGGCGGCGGCGATGTGGGGCAGACTAGCGGCGCGGGCGACATCGACGCCGCGGTGGATGGAATGGATCCACGCGGCGCAGGAGTAGGGATTGACGACGCCTGTGGTGCCCAAAACGGAGAGGCCGCCGACAATGCCGAGCCGCGGGTTCCAGGTTTTGGCCGCGAGTTCGGCGCCGCCTGGGATGCTGACGCGCACGATGACGTCCGGGACGCGGCCCGCGACTTCGCTCAGCGCCGTTTCGATCATGGCGCGGGGGACGGGGTTGATCGCGGGTTCGCCGACGGCGAGCGGAAGGCCATCGCGGGTGACCGTGCCGACGCCCTCGCCTGCCTCGAAAGAAACGCCCGAGCCTCCGTGGCGAACCTGTACCTCCACGCTGGCGCCGTGGGTCACGTCGGGATCATCGCCAGCATCTTTGATGACGGCGGCTTCAGCCCATCCTTCGCCGCGCCGCTCGCGCGCCAGGACGAATGCAGCCGTTCCGCCGCGTGGCAGCGATATGCTCACCGGGTCGGGGAATTCGCCGGTGGTGAGCGCCGCGTAGGCCGCCTTTGCCGCGGCGGTGGCGCAGGCCCCAGTGGTCCAGCCTTTGCGGAGCGGGCGCGGGCCTTCCTCGTCGGCGGGACGGCGCGTCACTTGAGAAGGTTAGCGCGATGAGCGAGCGCCCCAAAACGCCCGCCCGCGCTGCGGTGTGGAGTTGTGACCCGGTCGCGCCGCAAACATTCGCGAGCCTCGACAGCGCGCCCTTTCCGGAGTTTTCGCCAGGCACGGTGTGGCTCACCGGGGCTGGGCCGGGGGCGCCGGGGCTTTTGACGCTGCTCGCCTATCACGCGCTCACCACCGCCGACGTTGTGGTGCACGATTCTCTGGTGGGCGATGGCATCATGGCACTGGTGCCCGGTGCGACGCGGCGCATTCATGCCGGCAAGCGGGGCGGTAAGCCGTCGGCGAAACAGGCCGACATCACCGACACGCTGATTGCTCACGCCGGCACCGGGGCACGGGTTTTGCGGCTGAAGGGCGGCGATCCGTTCATGTTTGGTCGCGGCGGGGAGGAAGCGGGCGCGCTGAAGGCGGCCGGGATCCCGTTCAGGATCGTGCCGGGCGTCTCCTCGGGCCTTGGCGGGCTTGCTTATGCTGGTCTGCCGGCAACGCACCGCGACATCAATCAAGCCGTTACCTTCCTCACCGGTCACGATCTGTCTGGCACCCTTCCGACCGCCATCGATTGGCCGGCGGTCGCGCGGGGGTCGCCGGTGATTGTGATGTACATGGCCGCAAAGCACTTGTCCGCCATTGCGCAAAACCTTCTGGGCGCGGGGCGCCCGGCTGACGATCCTGTGGCGGTTATCGCGAGCGCGACGCTACCTGAGCAAGAGCTGATGACGCTCACGCTGGCGGAGGCGGTTACGCCTCGTGCGCTGCCCACGCCGGCGATCATTGTGGTGGGCGCGGCGGTGACGATGACCGACCGCCTCGCCTGGTTTGACGCGGCGCGAAGCCACGGCCTGATGGGCTGAGGCATGCCGAGCTTTATCGTTGCTGCGCCGACCTCTGGCGCCGGCAAAACCATGGTGACGGCTGCGCTGATTGCGGCGCTGCGGGCGCGGGGCCACGAGATTGAGCCCGCGAAGGTCGGGCCGGATTACATCGATCCGGCGTTTCTTGCGGTGGCGGCGGGGCGGGACGCCATCAACATCGACCTTTGGGCGATGCGCGAGGCGTTGGTGAGCGCGCTGACTGCCAGCGATGACCTGGTGGTGGAAGGGGTGATGGGGCTGTTTGACGGGCCCTCGTCCGGCAAAGGGTCCACCGCGGACGTTGCGAAAACGCTGGGTTTGCCGGTGGTTCTGGTGGCCGATGCGAGCCGGCAGAGCCATTCGGTGGGCGCGCTCATCCATGGGTTCGCGACGTTCGACAAGGATGTGCGGGTTGCTGGGGTGGTGTTTAACCGGGTGGCGAGCGCGCGCCATGAAGCGATGCTGCGCGATGGTGCCGCCCGCGCGGGCGTACCGGTGTTCGGTGCGATTGGGCGGGATGACGATCTTGCCGTTGCGGAGCGCCATCTGGGCCTTGTGCAGGCGCGCGAGCACGCAGACCTCGCTGAGCGGCTCGCGAACGCTGCGGCGCGGGTGGCCGAGACGGTTGACCTTTCGGCACTTGAGGCGCTTCGCCGTGGGGGGGAGGCGAGCGTGTCGGATGCTGCGCTGGCGCTTCCACCTCTTGGTCAACGGATCGCGGTTGCGTCCGATGCGGCGTTTGCATTCGCGTACCCTCATGTTTTGGCCGGGTGGCGGGCTGCTGGTGCGGAGCTTTTGCCGTTCTCGCCGCTGGGCGATGAGGCGCCCGATCCTTCGGCCGACGCTGTCTATCTGCCCGGCGGGTATCCTGAGCTTCACGCCGGGGCGTTGGCTGCTGCCAGGACGTGGAAGGATGGGATGGGAGCTGCGGCGGCCAGGGGCGCGGTCATTTATGGTGAGTGCGGCGGGTACATGGCGCTTGGGCAGGCGCTGACTGATGCGGATGGTGTCTGCCACGCGATGGCGGGCTTGCTGCCGCACGCGACGAGCTTTGCGGTGCGACGGCGCACGCTGGGCTATCGCAGGCTGAGGTCGCTGACGCCGCTTCTTCCGGAGGTTCTGCGCGGGCACGAGTTTCACCGTGCGACATTGACCGGGGCGGAGGGTGCTCCCCTGTTCGAGGCTGCTGATACCGCTGGTGCGCCGCTTCCCGCCATGGGCAGTCAGGCGGGCCGCGTATTTGGCTCGTTCGCGCATCTGATCGACCACGCTGTTGAGGGGAACGGACAGGACGACTGACGCCGCTCGCTGGGCAGCGGGCGCCACACCGATCGGCCCTTGACGCTTCGCTGGCTCAGCCCGAGACAGACGGGGATGGCGTGAGGGGTTTGCATGTCAAAAATCCGCCTTTTGGGCGCACCCACCCAAGCGGGAACGTATCGCCGCGGCTGTCTGATGGGGCCCGACGCGTTGCGCACCGCGGGCCTTGGCGAGAACCTTGAAAGCCTTGGCCACAAGATTGTTGGCGATGAGACGATCGTGCCGGCAAAGGTCGCCATCGACGATGCGCACCATGCGCCGGCACATCATGTGGGCGAGGTGGCGGGCTGGATCCGGGCGATTAAGCCCGCCTTTGCTGCCTCGCTGCGGGCTGGAGAATTTCCGATCCTGATGGGGGGTGACCACTGCATTGCGGCTGCATCGCTGGCTGCGGTCGCGGAGGTCGCGCCGGAGACGCACGTGATTTGGCTGGACGCTCACCCTGATTTTCATACGATCAAGACCACTCAATCGGGCAATCTTCATGGCACGTCAGTCGCCCTGGCCTGCGGGTTGGAGGGCGCTGAGACTGTGTTTGGCGAACCGATCACACCGCTCGCCGCGCAGCAGGTGACGATGTTTGGCATTCGCTCTGTGGATGCGGCTGAGCGGGCGCTTTTGAGCGAGCACGGCGTGACGGTGCACGACATGCGCGCCGTTGATGAACATGGCATGGGCGCGCTGATGAAAGCCGCCATTGCCCGGGCGGCCGATGCTGGGGCAAACATCCACGTCAGCCTTGATGTGGATTTTTTGGATCCGGAGATCGCGCCGGCGGTGGGGACGACGGTGCCCGGCGGCGCTACGTTCCGGGAGGCGCATCTGGTGATGGAACTGTTGCACGAGAGCGGGCGCGTGGCCTCGCTCGATCTGGTGGAGCTGAACCCGTTTCTCGACGAGTTCGGCCGCACGGCGACGCTGATGGTGGATCTGACGGCGAGCCTGTTTGGCCGCACGATCATGGATCGTCCGACACCGGCCTATTGAGGCGCCGCGTGCCTCAAACCCGTGCTAACGTTTCAGAAAAATCGGGAGGCGACATGTTTTTGTATCACCAGCTTTTGGCGAGGGCGGCCGAGGGGAAACCCGTTCGCGTGGCGCTCATTGGGGCCGGCAAGTTTGGCTCCATGTTTTTGGCGCAGGTGCCTACGACGCCCGGGCTGACGGTCACCTACATCGCGGACCTGCGGGTGGATGGCGCGAAGGACGCGTGCCGCCATGTGGGCTGGGATGAGGGGCTGATCGCTGCGACGCGTTTTACCGATGACGCGAAGTCGGCGATCGCTGCCGATGACGTGGACGTTGTGGTTGAGGCGACCGGGCATCCACGCGCGGGGATCGCGCACGCGCAGGCCGCGTTTGAGGCCGGCAAGCACATCGTGATGGTGAATGTGGAGGCCGATGTTTTGGCCGGGCCGGCCCTCGCCAAACAGGCCGCGGCTGCCGGTGTTGTTTATACGATGGCCTATGGCGACCAGCCTGCGCTGGTGGCGGAGCTGGTGGAGTGGGCGCGCTGCACTGGGTTTGATGTGACGGCAGCGGGCAAGGGCACGCGCTATGAGCCGCACTTCCACCAATCGACGCCCGAGAACGTGTGGACGCAGTTTGGGATCACGCCCGAGGCCGCCGAAGAGGCGGGCATGAACCCAAAAATGTTCAACTCGTTCGTGGATGGGACCAAGTCGGGCATTGAGATGGCGGCCATCGCCAATGCGTGCGAGCTGAATGTGCCATCGGACGGGTTGAGCTTTTTTCCCTGCGGCACGCATGACCTGGCGCGCACGCTGCGGCCTAGAGCCGACGGCGGGCAGCTTGAGGGTAAGGGTTTTGTCGAGGTGATCTCCAGCCAGGAGCGGGACGGCCGGGAGGTGGCGGGGCACCTGCGCCAGGGCGTTTACGTGGTCATTGAGGCGCCGAACGATTATGCGGCCGCGTGCTTTGGGCAGTATGGGCTGCATCCTGACCCGTCGGGCCGGTATGCCGCGATGTACAAGCCCTATCACCTGATCGGGCTGGAGCTGAATCTGTCGATCCTGCTGGCGGCGTTGGAGGGCAAGGCGACTGGGTCGGCTCGTGCGTTTGTGGGTGATGTTGTGGCCTGCGCGAAGACTGACCTTGCTGCGGGGACGACGCTGGATGGCGAAGGCGGCTTTTGCGTGTGGGGCAAGCTCGCGCCGGCGGATCGGTCCGTGGCGGAAGGTTTTTTGCCCATTGGGCTCGCGCAGGATGTGGTGCTGAACAAGCCGGTGGCGGCTGGTGAGGTGGTGCGGCTGAGCGATGTGCAGCTCGATGCGGGCGATGAAGCTCTGACCCGCCTTCGCGGTGGGATGACGCCGGCGCCGCAGATGAAGCTTGCCGCTGAGTAAGCATGGGGTCGGCGCCGGTTTTGGCACCGACCCCCTACTCTTGGCGCTTAGTTGACTTGGCGGCGGGCGCCGGTGGCGCGCACGACCGGGATCCAGGTGTCGCGCTGGACCTCGTAATACTCGTCGACTTCAGCCGGGGTGAGCGGTGCGGGGACTAGGGAGCCGAGATCGGTCAGCCGCGTTTTGATCTCGTCGGACTGGACGACTTGGTTCACGAGCTCGTTGAGCCGGTCGACGATCTCGTCGGGCGTGTCGACGGGGGCGGCGATGCTGTTCCACGTTTGGGAGACGAAGCCTTCGAGGCCTGCCTCGCTCATGGTCGGCACGTCGGGGATCGCGGCGAGGCGGTCGGGCGCGGAGACGCCGAGCGGGCGAACGGCCCCGTCCCTCACCTGCGGCACGGCCGTCAGCGAAGGATTGAAGGTGTAGGTGATCCGGCCACCGATGAGGTCGCGCAGCGCTTCGCCGCTTTTGGGGTAAGGCACGTGGAGGATGTCGCCGTCGATCCGATCGAGGAAGAGCGCGCCGGTGATGTGGGTCGTTGTGCCGGTGGGGCCTGAGCCGTACTGAAGCGCGTCGGGATCGGCTTTAATGGCGGCGATCATGCCCTGAAGGTCGGCGGCGGGATCGTCGTTGTTGACGACCATCACCATGGGCACCTCATTCATCAGCGCGACACCGCGGAGGCGGGCACGGATGTCCACTGGGAGCGGCTCGAACAGGGCGATGTTGTGGACCAGCTGCGATGATGTGCCGACGAGGAGCGTGTAGCCATCGGGGTCGGCTTCGCTGACTTCTTGCGTCGCCTGCATGCCGGACGCCGCAGACAGGTTTTCCACCAGGATGCGCTGATCGAGGAGCGGCTCGAGCTCTGCGGCGACGATGCGGGCCACCAAATCTGCATTGCCGCCAGCACCGGAGGCGACGATGAGGCGGATCGGTTTTTCGCTAGGCCATTCTGCGGCGCCTGCGGGCACAACGGCTGCGGCGGTGGCAAGGGCGGTGAGGGCAAAGAGGCTGCGTCGGTTGATCATCAGCTGGGTCTCCCAGGCAAGACTAAGTTTCGGTTGAATTTGCCCAGTCCGGATGAC
>ERZ1740058.1232-NODE-1232-length-12982-cov-4.855264_pt1 | contig 12982 bp, 10 predicted proteins | sample MGYA00581745_ERZ1740058 | MGnify/ENA primary metagenome ERZ1740058 (study PRJEB43018, sample SAMN04849742) | marine metagenome | isolation source: floating plastic debris | place: Pacific Ocean | collected 2008-08-30 | study: EMG produced TPA metagenomics... | reverse complement strand
ATAGGCTACTCAGCGCCAAGCGGATAGCCGCGATCGCAACCCATAAAAAGCCATTCTCTCGAGTATTGATTTGGCTCAGGTCTTCGGGAGGGGGGGCGGGTGCTGCTGAGCGCTGGGGTTTAGCAGGGGAATCGTACTTACGTAGCGTAAAGTCGGTGTCGCTATTTTCTTCCAACTCACTCAAATCAGGAATCGGGGTCAGCCAATCGGTGCGCCGGCTAAGCTGCGGAGCCTGTAAGATTTCGAGCACGCGCTTGCTTTGCTTGCGAACCTCAAAGTCTGGATGTTGGCCGAGTTTTTCTCCGAGAGCGATCGCCTCGGGCAGTCGCCCCGCCGCGGAATAAGCATTCATCAACCAGAGCTGAATGCGGCCTCCCAGCAAAGTTGCCCCACCGACCAGGCCAGTGCCCTCTTCAAAGGCCACCACTGCATCTTTGTAGTTGCCTCGTTCAAACGCTAATTGACCGGCGGCAAAAAACGCCTCTGCTTGGGTCGTTTGCTCTGATGGCTGTAATGTCATAATCCGAGGTCGGCAAAGTCACGTAATGGTCTAAAGGTTACAGATTAAACTGATGTCTCTCAACTGGCTCAAGTGAAGCTTTACCTGGGCCAGGCTTGGCCTCAACCTAGGGCACTGGCATTGCCCAGGTCGAGAGATAGTTCAACCTCAGAGTAGTCCTACCCTTCTTCTAAAGGGGCCATTCAACCACTGGAGCTGTCTATCGACATGATTGATGGCCCACAAGCGCTACCAGGGGCGATCGCCCCTGGTAAATTTCCATGAGACCGACATAGCGTCAAGGATCGCCACCTGTTCTTCCGCAGTGACTTTTGACAGCCTTAGCCATGTTGAGCAGTGGGGCGACATGTGGAACAATCGACACTTTCCAAAGCCCGTATTAAGGATAGTAAATTCATCGAGGTTGGTTGGTAGGATTTATTCAAAATAAATTAGCTCTATTTAGATGTAGCCAACTAGCTGCATTTTGCTTCCGATCTCCGCTCAGTAAACTCAAACCCCAATAATTTTTGACCTTCTATAACCTATGGATATCAAAGCGATTCTGTTAGTGCTCACAGGCATCTTTGTCGTAGCAACACTGTTTTTTGGCACCCGCAACGGCTTTTACGACACCGACAACTATCACGGCAATGGCTCTGCTCACTAACGTGAGTATCGTAAAGCCTCATTTAATTAACCCGGTTTTAGGCAGTCGTCACGCTACGCTAGCTGTCGAGGCTCTCGTTATGTCATGTCCGGTTGAGGCTTTGCCGTTGTCGTTATCTATCTAATTAGCTCAGATAGGAAGCCGGTGAGCGTTTTATCTTGTCTACCCTATGGCGTCGGCCATGCTGATGAGGGTATTTCTCTGCAATTGCAGATTGGCCCTTATCGCATTCTGTTGGACTGCGGGCTGACTACCCTGGAATTTTTGGATTGCCAGGCATCTGCCCCAGTTGATTTTGTTTTCTGTACTCACGCTGCTCCTGATCATGGGCGATCGCTATTAGACCTGCATCGACTCTGGCCGGATTTGCCCATCTACTGTAGTGAAGCTACCGCTGACCTCCTGCCGCTCAACTGGCCCGAGGTCTCTTTGCCTAATGGAGCCGAATTTTGTCAGCGTATACCTTGGCGTCATTCGGTCGAACTGGCTCCAGGGCTGACGGCGAAGTTGTGGCCGGCTGGCCATTTGCCGGGGGCCGCTTGTGTGCTCATTACGTACACTACTGCTGAGCAAAATTACAGCGTTTTTTACACAGGAGATTTTTTCCTATCTAACTCACGTCTGGCTGAAGGCTTACCCCTAGACGAGTTGCGAGGCCTCAAGCCCGATGCCTTAATTGTTGAAGGCACTCAAGGAACCGCCCGTCATCCCCACCGTCGCCAACAAGAAAATCGTTTAGCCGACCAACTGAATCAAGTGCTGGCAGCCGGTCAGAATGTCTTGCTACCGGTTCCCTTGATCGGTCTGGGGCAAGAGCTGCTGATGTTGTTGCGGAGTCACCATCATTTCACGGGGCGTGACGTGACGGTATGGGTTGATAGCTGGGTGGCTGACGCCTGCGATATCTATTTAAAGCTGCTCCCCCACTTGCCGAGCAACGTTCAGAACTTTGCCCGACACCAACCGCTATTTTGGGACGATCGCATTTTGCCTCGAATCCAGCGCTTACCCCGTGACTTGCCGGAAGATCCTGGACATCCCGCGATCGTCATTGGCTATCAAAACGCCGATATGAGTGCCCTGGCCAGCTGGGGGCAACTGCCCTGGCGCATTTTTCTGCCGGATGATTTGGCCAACAGTGTGGTCAATGCGGGGCTTGAGCAAGATGGAGCACATTACCAACCAACATTGGCATGGCTAGAGCACCTAAGCACCGAGTTTGAACAGGGCCAAGCCCATCTCGAAACCTATTTGCTGAGTGCCCATAGTGACGGTTCGGGGACGACTCAACTCATTCATAATCTGCGTCCTCATCACGTTCTCTTTGTTCACGGCTCACCAAATTTCTTAGCTGATTTAGCCAGTCTCGAAGACTTGCAGAGTCGTTACAAACTGCACCTGCCCTCAACTCAGCAAACGGTCGAATTACCCATTGGCGAGACCTTTTTGCAGCCTGCGGCCCCCGACACGGTGTTTGAAGGGGAAGTGGCTGACACTAAAGACGCCATCTTTGTAAACCTGCCACCAGAGATTAGAGATGACCCTCGCTGGAACCGCTTAGCTGACACTGGGATTGTGCAAATTCGCTGGCAGGGTAACGATTTGATTATTCGGGGCATTAGTCAGCAATCACTGATGCGGCCAGCAAGTCCACCCGCCACCCTCCGGGGCAAACGCATATCATAATGAGCACTCTCAACCCACCCACTGATCAGGCTTTGAACTTCAGTTGCGAGCCTGCCAAGGATTCGGGTGGTGTCTAACAGAAAGGAGCTGATGCGCTTACGGCGATCGCCTGTTGAGCGGTTCAGCAGCTGAAAACTTTACTAGAAAAGGGATTAATACTGGTTTTCTAAAACTCGGCTGACTTGAATTTTGCCCTCGGCATTCCCAAATCTGGGAATGCCGAGGGCTGTAGCGTAAGTTCTATTCTTTGCAGACGAACAAATAGTGACTCGCGTCCAAAGTTGGTCTTGGTCGTCCAAGCTTCGGCGAGAAATCAGGCTTAAGCGTCTTGGTATAGCGGCATTAGGAAAGGTTAAGACGTCACCGCAGGCGATCGCTCCCCGCCATTCTCAACTATTGACTAGCATCTATTGACTAGCATCGCGATAGGTATAGCTCGTGTCTCCTAGCTGAGCCATGAGGCTAGTACCGTGCGGCGCAAATTTGCATACCGTTCTCTAGGGCAGCGGCGCAGCGCGCAAAGGAAGCGCAAAGTTGAAACGGTAGGGCAACTTCTACCATCGCACACTAGATGAATCGATTCTGGATTAATCAGGATTCGACTCACGGCGCGGCGGGTCAGAAAGCTGTTCATTATCGGGACAATCTTCGGCTACTGGGAAATCAAATTCGCCACGTGGGACAGCTGCCAACCGTTGCATGACAGACCCAATACTTTCTAGACGAATGAGCTCTTCCCATGAGCAGATTTCATCTTCTTCATCGGTTTCGTAACGAACCGTCACGAGGTCACCTTCGATGTCAAGAATCGTAGCGCGTTCGAGCCAACGCTGCTGATCCCGTAAGAAAATCCAGACTTCCTTTCCCTCACAGCAAAGTTGGTAAATCTTGCGGTGAAGCATGTACCAGTACTCCTTAATCGTGACATTCAAACGGGTTTTGTCGGTAGATGCTCAGGCGTTTAACTGTCGCTAGGGTGGCAGCGATCGCCTAATTACTGAGTCAGCTACCAGAGAATTTTTAACAAGGGATGGGAACTGACCTCTTGGTAGTTATAGACAACTTCTTACAGTCTAAAGGGCGTCGTCCAATTGCGTGGCATAAACTGGGCAAATCCGCTATTTCTTCACGGTAATTTAGGCCCCAACATCCTCTGGGTGGCGATCGCCACCCTAATTTCCTTCAGTGACCCGCCCGTTAACTGGCAAAGACGTAACAGTTGAGATGACGTATCCTCGCTTTCAATGGTGTCTATTAGAGCGCGAAAAGCCGCCTGCTGACTGGCAACAGCAGCTAGCTCACTGGGCAGCTAGTGTCGGTTGGCAAACTCCGTTTATTGAACTGGTTGGGCAGTTACTCTGGCAGCGTGGCTGGCGAAACTTAGCAGATATTCGCGGTTATTTGCAGACAGAGGCCTATCAGCCGACCTCTCCATTGGCGTTTGGGGAAGAGATGGAATGGGCGATCGCGCGGCTCATCCAAGCGTGTGAGCAGGCTGAAAAAGTTGCCATCTGGGGGGACTTTGACGCGGATGGGCTGACGGCAACAGCGGTTCTTTGGGAAGGGCTAGGGCAGTTTTTTTCGCAGTCTGCTCATCTGCGTTACTACATTCCCAACCGGTTTACTGAGTCCCACGGGCTCTCTATTAGCGGGCTAGATCAGCTAGCAAACTGGGGCTGCACACTGATCGTTACCTGTGATACCGGCAGCACGGCGGCCACTGAGTTGGCCCATGCTAAGACTTTGGGCATCGACGTGATTGTGACCGATCATCACACCCTGGCGGAGACGCGCCCGCCAGTGGTGGCACTGATTAATCCGCGACAGTTGTCGCCAGGTCACCCCTTGGGAGATTTATCTGGGGTGGCAGTAGCGTACAAACTTGTAGAAGCGCTCTATGAGCACTCGCCCAAGGTGCCGCAGCAGTCATTGGAAACCTTGCTGGATTTGGTGGCGATCGGCCTGATTGCTGATCTAGTAGCGCTGCGAGGCGACTGCCGTTACCTTACTCAACGGGGTTTGCAAGTGCTAGAAGCGCAAGCCAAAACGGGGGTTCGTCCTGGGGTGACAAAATTACTGGACTTGTGTAAGCGCACGGGCGATCGGCCCTCGGACGTGGCTTTTGGCATCGGCCCTCGGATCAACGCTGTAAGCCGCATTCACGGCGATGCCAGCTTAGGCGTCGAGCTATTAACCAGCCGCGATCGCGATCGCGCCGCCGCCTTAGCCCTCGAAGCTGAACTGGCCAACACCCGTCGCAAAGACCTCCAAGCCAACGTCTTACGTCAGGCCACTGCTCAATTAGCCACGCTAGACCTCGCAACAACTCAGGTAATTTTGCTGAGCGATCCCCAGTGGTCACCCGGTGTGTTGGGGTTGGTGGCTAGTCAAATTGCTCAGGAATACAATCGCCCCACTATTCTCTTTCAAACTGAGACCACCGCGACTCCCGGCACCCCCTTGATGGCCAGAGGGTCAGCCCGATCCGTCCATCAAATTGACCTGTATGAATTAGTGCAAGCGCAATCCCATTTACTCACCAGTTTTGGGGGACATCCCTTTGCGGCTGGTATGACCCTGCCCGTCGAAAATTTGCCGTTGTTAGCTGCTGGGTTAAACCGGGCAGTGCGCGCGTATTTACCCACCACTGACCTAACTCAACTGCCCCCTTTAGAGGTAGACTGCATTGTCACCGTTGCCGACTTGGGCCGGGACTTATTTCGTGCTCTCAAACTGCTGGAAAACTATGGCATGGGTAACCCCGTCCCCCGTTTGTTATTGCGTGATGTGCAGATTACGAATCTCTGGGAAGAAACCCTGAAAGATCGTCGCGGCGGCAAGCAGCGCTATCACAAACTCAGTTTTGATATCGTTGATCCGGTTATGGAGCAAGGATTCTCAGCACATTGGTGGGGCCATCGCCGCACTGATTTGCCCGCAGGGCGCTACGACTTGGTGGTCGAGCTAGATGTCAACACTTATAAAAAGCGCTACGAAGCCCGCCTGATTGATGTGTGTCCCACAACGGTGCCCACAGCCACCGACGTGGCTGCCAAAACCCGGTGGCTGATCGACCAGCGTGAGCCCGCTATCGATGCTGTGCCCCCACCCGCCATGGTCGACTGCCCGACGGATTGGGCCGATTTCTCACCCTATCGCGCTTCTAGTGATTCGCTGACGCTGGCCTATCCACCCCCGTCACCGCTCTCGCTCGAGCCGCAGTGGCAACAACTGCTGGGCATCGCCAAGTATCTAGCTCGCACGGGCGAAAGTCGACCAGTCTCAGTACTACAGGAAAAGCTCGGCCTGAGCGATCGCACCCTCCATTTTGCCTACACCGCGTTGAAAAGCCTCGGCTACACGGTTCAACATCAACAGGGCCAGGTGACTCTAAGCCCGCCCTCCACACCGCCAACCATGGCTCAATATGAGCAAACGGCCCATCGGTTTTTAACCGCACTGCAAGAAGAACACTTTCGCCAGCAATATTTCTATGAAGTGCCGGTGGAAATCTTAGAGCTGGTGCTGGGGGCCATGCCGACGAATTCAGCACCGGCAGCTCATGATTAGTGCGGTGTCATTGTCACTGTTGCGCGTAGCGATTGTCTAGCCAGTCACGGACTTCGTTCTCAGACAGAAAGGTAAAACGCTGACCAGAATACGGATCATAAATATGCCAGCGCGCTTGCCCCTCAACGTCGTAATACTTAGAAATGCGGGGCGCGTTGCGATCGCGTGTGAGTTCCTGCACCACCGCTTCACCGATTTGTTGTAAAAAGCGCCATAGCTGCTGTCTGAAGGGGACGTTGGGCGATCGCTGATACGCTCCTTCTAACTGCTGACGAACCTGCACATCATGGGGACAAACCATCGCTTTACTCCTAAAGAGGTAACTGTGTTTGCGTTGGCTACACCATAGGCCGTCCTGCCATGGCGCTTCAAAGCACAGCACAGATGACATGCATGCACAAAATCGATTTATCAATGAATCGGCTGCTTGCCAGATTCACGACCTCACGCGACCGCCTGATTGGGTGCATGGCGAGTTATCAAATTCTTCACGATAAACTAAAGCTATCCGTATTCAGGTAGCTGAATGACAGCTTTGCTCATCAAGGTTCCGCCCTCGACAGTACTGACGGATGATCAGTTTTACGATCTCTGTCGGGCGAATCCCGACATTAAAATCGAGCGGACTGCCCACGGAGAATTGCTGTTCATGCCACCAACAGGCGGAGAAACAGGCAAGCGTAATGCCAAGCTAACAAGCCGGTTTGTGGTGTGGAACGAGGCCACTAATGCCGGTGAGGTATTTGACTCATCGACCTGCTTCAAGCTGCCCAATGGTGCAGAACGATCTCCCGATGTGGCTTGGATTGCTCGCGATCGCTGGGCAGCGCTACCCTTGACGTCTCGTGAAAAGTTCCCACCCATTGCGCCCGATTTTGTATTGGAGCTGATGTCACCTTCAGATAGTTTGTCGGCCGCTCAAGCCAAAATGCAGGAATATCTGGAAAACGGTGTCCGTTTAGGCTGGCTAATGAATCGACAAAGGCGAGAAGTGGAAGTCTATCAAATAGGTCAGGCCAAGGAGACCCTGATAAACCCTACGCAACTGCTCGGCGGCGATATATTGCCAGATTTTGTACTCAATATGGTTAGCCTTTGGTAGCGCTAGGACTGAGCCAGGATGTCTTGATAAATGTTGCTCGCTCTCTCAGCAATGGCATCCCAACTGTAGTGGTCTTTGGCACAGCGTTGAGCGTTAAGGCCGCGTTGAGTACGTTCATCCGGCAACTTTAGGGCATCGCGGAGTTGCTGAGTCAGGGAATCAACGGTGCATTCACAAATCCAGCCAGACTCAGTTTGCTGAATGGTGTCCCAAATATGGACTTGGTCGGAGATGACGACGGGTGAACCGGCTAACATCGCCTCGGCGACCGAGATGCCAAAGTTCTCGTAGTAAGAAGGCAACACAAATAGGTCGGCAGCTTGTAGCAAGGCCGCTTTGCGATCGCCCGCGACGTAACCAGTGAGGGTAACGTGCGATCGCAGTTCTGACTCCTGGACCTGTTGATAAACGGATTGCTCGTACGCTCGATCTTGCGGGTTGGCCCCACACATGACGAGGTGAAAGTTAAGCCCTTCTTGCTGCAGGGTTTCTAGTGCCGGTATGAGCAGGTCAATCCCTTTTTTGGGATCAAGGCGCGACATGAACAAGAGCAAAGGGCGATCGCGAGGAATCTCCAACTCTTCGTATACGTCAATTTCATGAGCTACCGGGGGTAAGGGGTTGACCCCGAGTGGCAGCACCATACCGGGAGTATCGGTGCCTCAACGCTCGGAGACCCTGGCTTCCTGGTCACTGGTGAAGTGAATAGCCGCCGCTCCGGCCAGATTTGGGCGCTCTAAAACGGCCGCGTAGAGTTGTTTGAACTGCTTTTTCTTGCTGAGATCGGCGGGGTCCAAGGTGCCCAGAGGACGCATCAAATACGGCAGACCGCGCTGACGCAAAACGGTGGCGCTAAAGGAACTCACTGGTGAAAACAGGGCATGAACATGGGCCAGGTCATAATCTTGAGCGTGCTCCCAGAGCCAGCTCAGTAGATCGAGGGAAAACTTGTAACGCCGGAAGGGAGAACAGCGAAAGTAGTAAACGGTGTAGTTCTCTTCTTTGACCGGTACGCCGAGGGGCACGTCGAGAGGCGCTTCGTCGACGTCGCCATTAGAGTCGGTAGTGAGAATGGTGACCTCGGCCCCAGCCGCTGACAACGCCTGAGAAAAACCGCGCACCATCTGGCTAGGGCCACCATATACCAAGGAAATGGAGGGGACAATTTGCAAGATTTTGAGGGCCTGACTCATGCGACCAGTTCCTGGTAGAAAGCGAGTATTTCTTGGGCCAAAGCACGATTGGTATAGCGCTGCATAGCAAGTTCGTAGCCGCGTTTACTGAGGTCGGTTTGGGTTTCGGGTGATTCCATCAACGTGCGGATGCGAGCGGCCAGTGCGTCGGCGTTGCCTTCGGGGAAGACGAGACCCGCGTCGCCAATCACGTGGGGAATTTCACCGGAATCAGAGCCGATGACGGGCACCTGGCAAGCCATGGCTTCAATCAACACATGACCAAATTGTTCTACCCAGCCGACAGCGGTCATGGTTTTGAATTTGTAGGTCGTTTCAGACGGCAAAATTAGGGTGGACATGAGGTTAATGTAGCGGGGCACATCGTCGTGGGGCACGCTCTCGACCCAGCGGATGCGATCGCTCAGGCCCAACGCTTCAGCTTGTTGCTGGAGGTCGTCTTTCAACGGGCCACGGCCTAACAGCAGACATTTCCAACCACGACCATGAGTTTTGAGCTGTCCTACGGCTTTCATCAGGGTCAGCAACCCTTTTTCTTCGACGAAGCGACCGACAAAGCCGATAACAAAATCATCTGCTCCAATGCCAAGCTTTTCGGCAAGTTCGGGTTGAGGCTGGGGCCGAAAGAGGGTTTCGTCAACGCCTAACTGGGGCATCACGCGAATGGGCCCAGGGTAGCCGCGATCGCGCAAAATATCGGCCCCGTCTTGGTTGCCAGAAACAATTCCATCCGTGCCGCCAAGATTATATTTTTCTAGCAAAGAAACGGGGAACTTCAGCTCGTAGGGCAAATTCCACCAGGTGAAAAAGAGCATTTTGGCATTGAGACCCAGCAGCCGATTGAGGGTAATCATTTCGGCATAGGCTAAGCCCTTAGAGCCTTGCTCAACCTGAATGACATGGGGACGAAACTCTCGCAGCAGCTTCACCAAATCAAGGCCAAAGGTCAACAGGCCCTGGTTGTTTTGGCTGAAGTTAGAAATCGGCACCACTCGAAAGCGACCATCTTGCCAGGCGGCTTTTTCCACGATGCGATTTTGTACGCCGCCGGGTCGCCACCGTTGGGGAATCACCACAGTGACTTCGACATCGGGCTCTTGAGCCAGGGTGCGAAACTTTTCGCAGTTGAGGTCAACGATATAAGTATGACTGGCAACCAAAACTCTCATGGGCACATTTCCTTATGGCGCGTGGGGCGAATTCGTTCCCGGTGGGAGGTTAATACTGAGCTGAGAGAGGCATCGGCGTGTCGGCGGGGGTGGTATACACCCGATGTTGTTTGCCAGTTTTGATGAGCGTGGCGATCGCATCTAACAAGCCCAGCCAGTAAAAGACAAAACGCGTGGCGACTTTAATGGGTGAGCCACTCTTGTAACAGGGGGGATGCCCCAAGACATGACAGTCAAAGAGCTTGGCATACAGCCGCAGTGCCTGACCGGGGGACAGGTTCTTCAACCCCATCAAGAAATGGTCGCTATAAAAGGCGATTTGCTAGGCCAGCGATCGCGTACTGATGTCGTGACAGCCACCGCTTTCTACGCCCAAGCGAATCAAGTTGGCCTCGGGAGAGTACCAGACAATGTAGCCGGTCTCCCGGAGCCGTAAACAAAAGTCTGACTCTTCACGCACGGCATTCCCGCGAAAGCGTTCGTCAAAACGCAAGCCGTACTTGCCAAAAATCTCGCGCCGGAAGGACATATTGCAGCCCCGCGCACTGATCACCTGCTGAGGCTGAGTGGTATGGACCAAATCAATGTGATACCAGGCAATGCCGGGGTCCATGGCTTCGGGCGGCAACTGGTCAATTAGGAGGTCCGGATCATCGCCAAGCTTCATGCGGTCAAAGACGCGCCCGGCGACAGCACCCACTTCAGATTTTTCCATCAGGACTTTGGCATGGGCCTGCAGGTAACCTTTGGGTAACTCCACATCATCATCAATAAAGAGAATGATGTCGCCACGCGATCGCTCCACCCCATAATTGCGGGCACCCGGCAAACTCGCCCAAGCCAGTTGGTGATATTGAATCTGCTGACTGGCGGTCAGGGCTTCAATATAGGCTTGGGTCTCGGGCTGGTGGTCTTGGGTTTGGTCGACCACGATGACTTCATAGTCGGGATAATCTTGCTCAAGAACATCAGCGAGTGTACTGCACAGCACCGCTTCACGCTGGTACGTCGGTACGATAATACTAATTGAGGGCCACTGCATCATAAAAATAACGGGAAGTTGCTCCCGGATAATTCCTTATGCTTTGACCTATTGTTCTCAAATTTCTGCGTATCTCAACATTCGTCAGATAAATTTTTCCCAAAGGTGATCAGGGCAGCTATTCATCCACCAATCATGTCGCGAGGACTCGCTGGCAGAAGTCGCCCGACCGTTTTAGTGTCTAGCTCCCCTGGCTCCGCTGCGCCTCTGCTTTCAAGAACGATCAGCAACTTCACGCTGCCCGATAAGTTTTAGCGCGGAGGAAGAGGCTGCCATCTGACACGAGCTTGGTGCTGGCCTGGCATCCACATGCTGATTTGGCAAGAAAAGGAGCTGCCTCGCTCCCGTTTTACGGGGATCATAACTTTGAAAATGATGTTTTACAAAAAGCAAGCAACCTTTACGCTTTTTGATGATCCCTGATAGGAAAACTCTCAAGGGCTTTTGTAGCCTGAATTACAGGAAACAATCGTGAGCAGGATAAACGCCAGTATCTCAAGCATTTTGAGGAGCAAATGAGGGCTCCAGGTTGGTGCCGTTGATCACCCCAGGCAGGATCAGGCATGCTTTTAGCAGTTAGTGCGCTACGCCCCACATTTCCGCGACTGCGGAACGCGCTCAGCCAAAATTTGCCTCCAACTTTAACCATCGACAGCTTTAAGCCTTAGCTTGGTTGGCAGATTTCTAGCGATGCCGCTGCTGTCGCTGAGGCCCCTCAAAACCGCATGCCTCTGCCCCTACACATCAGCTTAATTAAGACGATTTACCACGTTTTTGATCCCTTTTGATCCCTATGAGTGAAACCAGCATCACATTTCAGCCGTCGACCCCAGTGACGGTGCCGGCTGATCCCCAGATCGCGACAGGCATCTGTGTCTGTATCCACGGGCATTTTTATCAACCCCCTCGGGAAAATCCTTACCTGGGGGCCATTGAGAGCCAGCCCAGTGCGGCACCTTTTCATGATTGGAATGAACACATCCATCACGAGTGCTATCGCCCCAACGCCTATGCGCGCATTTTGAACGAGCAGGGCGAAGTGATCGACATTGTGAATAACTTTGCTCATATCAGCTTTAATATCGGCCCTACCTTGATGAGCTGGTTAGAGCGCCATGATCCCGAGACCTATCGCCGCATTTTAGAAGCCGATCGCGAAAGTTGCGATCGCTTCGCCGGGCACGGTAACGCGATCGCCCAAGTTTACAACCACATCATTATGCCCTTGGCTAACGACCAAGATAAGCGTACCCAAATCCGTTGGGGGAAGGCCGACTTCCTCGCTCGGTTTGGGCGCGAGCCCGAGGGCATCTGGCTGGCTGAGACCGCAGTCGACTATCCCACATTGGAAGCTTTAGTGGATGAAGGCTTTCGATTCACGATTCTCGCGCCCTCTCAAGTGCAGCGGTGTCGAATGATCCCCACGGCAGACGCCCCCGACCCAGAGTGGAATGAAGTAGGGGGTGGGCAAATTGATCCCAATCGTCCCTATCGCTGTTATTTGCCTAGCCGCCATGCGGATGGCTCTCATCGCTATATTGATATCTTTTTCTACGACGGTCCGATCTCTCGTGATATGGGCTTTAACGATGTGCTCAGCTCCTCCCAGCATTTTGCCGGGCGGGTGGGGCAGGCGGTCCGCGGCGATCACCGACCGTCTCAAATCGTGAGCGTGGCCACCGATGGTGAAACCTTTGGCCTCCACAGGGGTGGGTCTGAGCGTGCCCTGGCCTATGCCCTCCAACATGAGTTTAGGGATCGTGGCTGGCAGGTGGTTAGCTATGCCCGCTACTTGAGCCTATTTCCCCCCACCTGGGAACTAGAGCTAAAACCGGTCACCGCCTGGAGCTGTGCCCACGGTGTGGAACGCTGGAAAAGTGACTGTGGCTGCGGTGGCGGTGGCGAGTGGCATCAGCGGTGGCGGGCACCCCTGCGCCAGGCCCTGGACTGGCTGCGGGATGAGCTGATCGAAATCTATGAAATTACTGGGGAAGAGCTGTTTAAAGATGTCTGGGCGGCTCGCGACAGCTATGTTGACGTGGTGTGCGATC
>ERZ1740058.1231-NODE-1231-length-12983-cov-7.678218_pt1 | contig 12983 bp, 8 predicted proteins | sample MGYA00581745_ERZ1740058 | MGnify/ENA primary metagenome ERZ1740058 (study PRJEB43018, sample SAMN04849742) | marine metagenome | isolation source: floating plastic debris | place: Pacific Ocean | collected 2008-08-30 | study: EMG produced TPA metagenomics... | reverse complement strand
TTCTCTACGTCTTTATTTCTCTACGTCTTTATTTCTCTACGTCTTTATTTCTCTACGTCTTTATTTCTCTAGTTCATCAAGAAAAGGGAGCCGATAGCTGGTACTACGCCCTCCAGCAGCGTTGCGTACCAGTAGCCCTCGGTTTAAGAGATTGCGGATGTCTCTTAGCGCCGTATCTGTTGAACATTTGGCAAGTTTGGCGTATTTAGATGTGTTCATATAACCTTTGAATCCATCTAACATTCGGTTTAAGATTCGCCGTTGTCGATCGTTAACTGGTTGCTGGTTGGCAATTTCCCACAGCGCCGCTTTATAAAGTACCGTCGATAGCGTCTCTTCAGAGGCATTGATGGCTCTTCCCAAGCAATCAATAAACCAGCTTATCCAACCTGTGATCTCGGTCGAGCCGCGCTGCTGACGCTCAAGGTTGTTGTAATATTCTTTTCGTTCGATTTCAATTTGTGCCGACATGCTATAAAACCGCTCTGGTAGATCATCAGCTCTCGCTAGTGCCATATCCGCAATTGTTCTGGCGATGCGACCATTGCCGTCTTCAAAGGGATGGATAGTGATGAACCATAGATGTGCGATCGCCGCCTTCACAAAAGGATCGACGGACGCAGGGCTCTCAAACCATGCCAAAAAATTACTCATCTCAGCCTCAAGGCGCTGTGCCTCGGGTGCTTCAAAATGGACCCATTCTTTGCCAATAGGACCTGAAACTACCTGCATAGGCCCTACCGATTCGGGTCGCCAGCTGCCGACAGTAATTGAGCGCATACCGCTGCGACCAGTCGGGAAAAGCGCCGCGTGCCAGCTGAACAACCGCTCTTTTGTAAGCGGCTGAGCGTAGTTTTTAGTGGCATCCATCATTACTTCAACAACGCCTTCAACGTCGCGCCCAACAACTACAGACCCGCCAATATCAACGCCTAGCCTGCGCGCAATAGAAGAGCGAACTTCATTTGAATTCAGCATTTCTCCTTCAATTGCTGATGATTTGACCACCTCTGTCGTCAGCGTATCGATGCTGGCTTCAGTGCGCAGCTCAAATCCCAGTGATTCCATCCGTCCGAGCAGGTGACCTTGCCGATAGCGAACGTCAGCCAGCTTTTGCGTCAGCGCTGCGCTATCCCATCTGAATGTCGGCCAGTCGGTAGCCTGATGGATCCAGGTCATATTCCTTGCATATTATGCGGTGAATAGATCATACATTCACCGCAAGTGCAAATTCCACCTACTTTTAGAAGATCTCGTATTTCATCAGTTGACAGCGTAGCGCGCCATTATAGACTTCGGTGCGGCTAGCAGACTTGAGGCCAATATTGCTAGACAGCTTTTTGTTCCCGCTCAGAACATACGCTGTCCAGCCCTTGAACCTTTGCTTAAGCACGGTGCCCAGCAGCTTATAAAAAGCACCCAAGTCAATGTCTTTGCCCAGTCTTTCACCGTAGGGTGGGTTACACATCACAATACCGCTACTAGTCGGGGCTTCTACCTCAGCTAGCTCTCGCTGCTGAAACTCCACCAGGTGCTCGATACCGCATTTTTGCGCGTTACTGTGGGCTTGAATGATGACGTTGGGATTGCCATCGCTCCCCCCCACAAAAGCCGGTAAATCTTCCCGCTGCCGATCCTCTGCCTCATTGAGCATGTCGTCCCACAGCGCTTCGTCAAAATCTAGCCAGGTTTCAAAGCCAAAGCGTTCACGAAAAAGGCCAGGGGCTACGCGTAGCGATCGCAACGCCGCTTCTAAAGGCAGCGTCCCCGATCCACACAGCGGATCAAAAAAAGCCTGTGCTGGCTCCCATCCTGACATTTGAATCAGCGCTGAGGCTAAAGACTCTTTGAGCGGCGCGGCTCCGACAGCTGGCCGATAGCCTCGGCGGTGCAGACTATCGCCTGAGCTATCTAAGCTAATCGTAGCTTTGCCCTTATGAATGTGTGCATTGATCCGCACATCGGGTTCGTGAGTATCCACATCAGACCGATAGCCTACCCTGTCCATTTGCTGCTGCACAACGGCATTTTTTACCTGTAAAGAGGTGAAATGGGTGTGGTTGAGCGCCGCCGTTTTGCCGGTAGCTGTTACAGCTAGCGTTTGCTCAGGAGTGAGGTATTGACGCCAGTCAATTTTTTGGACGCCCGCGAATAGCTCCTCGCCGTTGGTGCAGTCGAATTCACTTAGCCTTAGCAAAATTCTAAAAGGAAGCCTAGCCCAGAGGTTGACCTTGTATAAGAGCGTGCGATCGCCTCTAAATGACGCTCCGCAGAAACCAGGCTGTACATCCGCTGCGCCTAGCTGCTCTAGCTCTTGGACAACAAACGGCTCTAGCCCTCTGGCCACGGTAGCAAAATACTGATTCATATTTTTCTCTGCTATTCCTTAGCTGAGGGTGGATCCTTGGCTGTTTGATCCTACCTGAAATCGTTCCTTTGCTTTTGACGTTCTATCTCTGAGGCTACAAAACTGTCAGATATTATTCAATAATTTTGGGGCCTGACGAGATATATAGAAACGGCTGATTTCTGTTTCTTCTCTGCCTATCCTCTGTGCATTCTCTATGCGTAAAGACGCTTCTGCTGTTACCAAAAACACATCTAACTCTCCTTAGAAGTACAGTCAAGAGAGAGAATTCCTATTGCGTTACTCTCGTTCAAGACGCCTTTAAATATTTTCTCATGTAAAGGAAAGTAGGGTTTTCACTGAAAAAAAGCATCAATATTGTTTGCTTTTACCAGAGATGAGGGAACGATTGTTTGTGTATAGCCTCCAAGAAAAAATCTTTTCTTGGGTTTGTTTTAGCTCTTATTTCACAGAGCTGCTGGTTTGTGTTGTCTCAACTTGAAGCATATTCCAGGTTCTTCTTTGGTGCTGATGCCTTAAGGTTTGCCTTCTCTCATATCCATCACTCTGCATTCGTATAACGCATATGACAACTAAACTCTATAGAAAAGCTTTCGCTGGCATCGCGCTGGCCGTCTCTTTGTTATTGACAGGCGCTGTGCCAAAAGCAAATGCGAGTCCTGGTAGCTTAACTAGCAGCGAGTTACTAGGAAGCGATGTCGTCAGCACGAGTTCGGCTAGTTTATTGGTGCCTGATTCCTCTGATGCGATTTCTGAAATGGTGAATCGCTCAGTGACAAATCCGGTTGCTCCCGTCGCTAGATTTTCTCGTCCATCAAGCGCAACGTCTTCAATACTTGCTCAAAGCAGTACCGAAATTGCTCAAGATGGTGTGACGCCTGTGGACGGTACCTTTGCCCCTTTAACCGATGAAGAACTCCGCCAGCAGCTATTGATTGATCCTAATTTCGTTCCAGGCGCTCCTAGACCTGCGCCGGCTTCTGGCTTTGGTGTGCCATCTGCCTTTGGTGCCGATTGGGGAGATGCATTTATCGGCTTGGCTGGAGTAACAGAAGGCCGTACTGACGATAAGGCAGATGGCTCTATTAGCCTTGGTATGGGCTTTGGTGATGCTGTTGAAAATATCGGTGTAGAAGTAGGCGTTGGCATCATCAGTTTAGATGGCTTTGCTGAAGACGGCAGCGTTGGCGTTAAGCTGCACAAAGTCTTTCCTGACGCAGATAATTTGGCAGTAGCCGTAGGCTGGTCTAACCCAATTACCTGGGGAGATGCTAATAGTGCTGAAGATACTTTTTATGGTGTCGTAACTAAACAATTTGCATTACAACCAGAGCGCAACAATACATTGCCACTAACCGCTTCTGTGGGTGTGGGAACAGGATCTTTCCGTTCTAAAGGTGCGATCGACGCAGGTAACAATGCACTTAACGTTTTTGGCAGTCTTGGACTACAGGTAATTCCTGAGCTCTCAATTGTTTCTGGTTGGACAGGCAGTGCGCTAGGGCTGGGTGTGTCTACGGCTCCGTTTGATTTTCCATTGGTCCTGACAGCGGGCGTTTCTGACGTGACGGGTAACACTCGCTCGGGTGCTCGGGTAAATGCATCTGTTGGCTACAGCTTCAGTTTCTAACTGTTTTAGCTTGCTATTGAAGTTTGACGCCGCTAATTCCTGATTAAATTGCCAACATCTCGTTACTAATCTTTGATGATCGGCAATTCTAAGATATTCCTGGCTGCCAATAGTTATTTTCTCATTCTGGATACGTATTGATTAAGAGGTTTGTGTATGAAAGCTTTCATGAAATTTCCCATGCTGGTGCTGTTCTGTTTTTCAGCATTAGGAACAACACTTTCAACTACTGCGATCGCAGGCAGTGGCTCCGCAGGAGGGGCTGATGGAGAGCCCAGCAGCACGATTGGCGTTATTTTTGTGCCAACACAGGCTGTCGGCGCAATTGTTCGTGCTATTCAGTCCAGCCCACAGATAGCGGCTGCTATTCTCGATACAATTGCTGTCTTCGTTGTTTCTATCAGCGGTGGTGGACCTCTCACTAGCATCGGCGGTCTAATTGTCGTCTTACCCGCCGAGAGTGCTGATTTGATTGTAGAAGTTATTAATAATGTAACTCGTATTGTAGACAGTGGAGAGCCCGGCCAAACTCTCGCGGCGAAGACTCTAAATCAGCTGAAGCAAGACAACAGCTCAAATCTACAGCTAGCACTAGAGCAGCAAATTGCTGGTGAGCTGGCTGAATTTGACGTAGAAATGGATGTTTCTACATTAGTCAAGTCAATCACAGGGTTGGGCAACTCACCTGAGCTGCTTCCGGTAGCCACAGAGGCCATGAATGATCTAGTGACGTCTGCTTCTCGCAAGGAGCTAGAAGCATTAGCAAATTCTCCTTCTATCACCGCGATTAGGCAGGTCTTAAATGCGGGTAATTCTGCTCTCCAATAGGCTCTTGGTCTAAGTTCGTTTTGCCTCATGCATGAACGCCGATGCATGAACGCCGAACTGTAAGAATGCAGTTCTTCGAGACCCTGAGAATTGAGTATAAATAGACGATAACAACAGAAAGGCTGGCGATCATCATATCGCCAGCCTTTCTGTTGAATGTTTTTAACTGTCCTATTCGGTGTCCTATTCGGCTTCCGGATATTTTACTTCTCTAAGCTCTAGCAATGGATAGCAGGGAATCGATTTAGGACCACAGATGCCAGCCACGCTACCAGTGGCAACAACAGTCTGGCCAACGTATTGCTGTAGGGGCTTACCGCTCAGGTACACGCGACCCGTCCCGCTGCTTTCGATGTAATAGCCGCCAGGGGGTGGGTTAAGCGCCTCTACTTTGTCATAGTCATACTGCGCTTTGACGACGCCTTCTACTGCAACAGGCGGTGCGACCGTGGCCCGGTACAGCTTGTGCAGCTGCCAAATGGTGGCTGTACTCGCCGCTGCGCCCATGATAAAAAAGAGAATTGCGATCGCCCAAAGGGTAGGCTGCGATCGCTCTTTTCTCCGGGGCATAGGAACCGCTTGTGGCTGTTCAGACTGATGAGAAATTGTCGAAGATGTCATAACCTAAGTTCTCCCCTTATAAATTTTTTAATAGACAGCTGCTCAGCACCACTGGTCTTTAGCTGATTAGCCTAGCGCTCATAAATCCACTATAGCGACGGCGTTGAGCAATTGGAGGCAGGTGACTATCCGCTTCCTGCAACTGGCTTCCGTCAAGTGCTCATTATTTGATAGTTAGCGCCCGCTTAAGTAAGGTTACCCATCTGCTCAACTAATGCTCTAATCTATCAAAAGCTTACTGCGTCAGCGCTTCGGGGATCGCTGTCGATAAGAAACATTAATTTTTTGCGTATATTTTGAAACAGTAAAGCGTGTGACAGTCTGCGGCAGTGACTGCCAGAGCGCTGCTGTTTTATTCGCTATCGGTGGCTGTCATCGTATGATAGACCGCCCAAATAGCGAGCGGCCTCAGGTAGTGACAGGCCCGAAAGGTGCCAACTGCGGTGATCGCTTCAGGCGTTCTAAACTGCAGCCCATAGGTGTAAATTTGCTGAACAACAGCTTCTGTTATCTCCATGGCTTCGCTGCGCTTGCCCATCTGTGCGAAGAAGGCTGCTAAGCCAAAGTTGATCCCCGTCCAGACTTCTAGCTGATGAGTGTCGTCTGGGTTTTGAGGCGAGCCGTCTGGGCGTACGCCGTTAGCACAGCCGATTTTCAGTCCTAGCTCGGCCGCGCTAAAGTGGCCGGTTTGTGCGCCTTCAAACTTTTGATTTTGTGGCCCTAGCTGAGCGGTGTACTGGTTGAACTTTACAAAGCAAGCGTCATAGATGGCCGCTAGTGTGGGTTCAACATACTCATCATCAACCACATTCGGCAGACCCATGGTAGTTGTGCAAAACTGGCCACAGAGCTGATCGGCCATCACCACATCGGAGCCACTGCCCGTGTCGAGACGGTAGTAGCTGCCGTTCCATAGCTGCTTTTGATAGGCGGCGCGGCCATGCTGCCACCAGCGGCGATACTGCGAGAGCAAAATGACGACGGTGCCCTGCACTTTGTTGTGCTTTTGCAGGATCTCCCCCATGGCAATCGCCGCACTGAGCGCCGCAATCCATAGCCCGCCGCAGTAAGCACTGATTCCCTGTAGTCGCCAGTCGTCAAACGTTTGATCGGGCGCGCCGCTGTTTTCAATCAGGCCGTCTCCGTCGGTGTCAAACAGCTTGGTGTAGCGCAAAGTGTCGACGACCGCAGGCCAGCATTCTGACAAAAAGTCTATATCTGTGCTGCCGGTTGCCTGAAAGGCTCTATATACTTGCAGCACAAAATCACTGGAGAGATCTTTCCACTGGTTGCAGTCCTGGTAGCTTGTGTAGTTCGTCGCAGCCCACGGATTTTCGTTAGGGGCTCCTAAGTCGTGCGGGGTTGCGCCTTTGAGCTTGCGCGCAGCGAGATGGTTTTCTTCGCCGATGGTGTAGTAGTAACCAATGATGCGAGGTTTAGGATCTGCGGCGGGAATTGCGCGGGCGAAGGCACGCAGGATGGATTTTTCTAGGTCGGGCCAGAGCAGAAGGGTCGCAAAGCCGCCGTATAGTCTAACGTCTAGGCTTTCATACCAGCGGTAGTCGATGCATTCGAGTACGCCGAACTGACCAACTGGATCGGCTTCGGTCGCCGCAGACCAGAGCGTGCCGCCGGATGCTAGGTCGTATAGCTCGTTGAAGAGGGCCATCTTAAACCAGCTCGGCAGATCGGGGCGGTCTAATATTGGTTGTTGCCACGCTTGAATCTGTTGTTGCCAGGTGATGTAGTTATCGAGTGCGGTGGTGGCGATCGCCCAAGCATTGCGACCGCCGCGATCAAAGAAATCGGTATAGCGGCGATAGGCCTGTTTCCCTTTCGCGAATTCAGTAACTGGTAAGTCCCAGCTGAGCGCAAAGGGAATTTGTGTGCTTGCGCCAGGGGCTAAGGTGAGTTTAAGTGCGATCGCCCCTCCGATCCGCTCCCCTGCGCTCGGGCTGGCATCCTCAACATTGTTTAAGCAGCCCTTTTTTGCGAAGTCATTCCACAGCTCGCTACCATCGCCTGCCGGATTCCATTTCGTGTGATAAGAGATTTCTGCGTTGGCGTGGCGAGTTGAGATCGCAAATTGCCCTTCTCCTTCTGCTGGACTGTCTTTCCAGGCTCCATCCATCACAAAACCCGCAGCAATTCCGTGCTCACACGCTAATTTGTTGTAGTTCTCAGCACTCTTCCTTAGCGGCGGCACGTAGTCATAAAAAGGGCTACCGTCTTCTCTTTGTTGTATTTCGGGGGACGTCTCACTGTTGGTAAACCAGCCCACCATATTTTCCCAGCTGAGCATAATGCTGATAGTAAGCGGTTTGTCTGTCGGATTATGTGCACTCCAGACGAAGGTGGCGACTGGATAGCTGGTCTCTTGATAGTTGTCTTCCCAGATAGGAGAAAACTGTTCGCAGGTAAGGTTGGCCTTAAATACGTTTTGGTAGGTGTACCAGCTGCGAGGGTAAAGCGCCTGGTACGTACCGGTTGATTGTTCTTCTGTGCTGGCTGGGTAGGGCTGCCAGCTTTGCAGTTCTTCGGTGGGGATTTCTGTTGCGAGGGTGTGTGCGATCGCCTCTTCACCCTCTACTTGCTCATAAATACTAAACTGACAGCCCGGAAAGGCATCAAAAATATGCTCACCACCGTCTAAATGCCATAAATTAAATGAGCCGTTGGGCGAGCGGCCAATGCACCCAGCGCCAAACCCACCCAACGGTGCGCCGTGCTCAGGACCATCGTCCAAGTTACTGGCATAGCGAACGATATAGGGCGTTTCCCACTTTTTTCCAATCGGCCACTGCCAAGCGCATGCTGGAATATTTGGGCTTAGGTCGTTAGATTGGCTCATCAAAATTAGGACTCAACGGTCTAGAACATCCCGGATTATCCTACGCTTTGCCCACTGCGCCAACCGCATATATTTGTTACTTAAAAAGTCGGCTATAGAACCGTTAGATAGGTTTCCTTTCCTTTGGTGGGCAGATGTCTTAGTCGCTGATTCTGTAAGTCTGGGTCGAGGCCCAAATCTTCTAGTGGTATTAATCCTAGCAGCGGCGTTTGTCCGGCAGGTAGCTCTACGCAGTCATATCGGCCTTCTCTACCTTCTACCTCAAGCACTAGCCCCTTAAAGACTCTGAGTGTTTCCGTACCTGTCGCCGTTTGGACATCGATGGTTGCCGTCTGTTTCAAGCCTAGCTGTTTAATAATCTCTGCGGGTAAGCAAAGGCGCGTTGCTCCGGTGTCTACTAAAGCGTTGTCAACAGAAAGAGACCGAATATCCGCCGACTCAATGAACCCTCTCTCAGCTAATACCTGGTCTACATAGTTAGTAAGTCTCAGTGTGACAATGACTTTACCCATGCTGTTCTTAGCGACGTTAGCGAGTTGACTGTTGCTCATTTGCCTTCTCCAAGCCGGATGTCTTAGGGCGCGTGATGTCTTAGGGCGCGTGATGTCTTAGGGCGCGTTTGGTATTTCGATACTACTTCACTGAAGCCTTCTCCTGCTTTGATGGTGATTTTTTGATGAGGACATTTGTATCAAGATATGCGATCGCTTCTAGTTAAATCGTCTAAAATAAAATATTAAGCCATGTAAACTTTGCTGCTCTCATACCCGCCACCCAATGAAAAAGAAGTTTGATATCCAAGCCCCTTTTGAGCCCGCAGGCGATCAGCCAAAGGCGATTAAGCAACTGGTCAAAAATCTAAAGGCCAAGCAAGAATATCAAACGCTATTGGGCGCAACGGGCACTGGTAAAACGCATACGATTGCCCGCACGATTGACAAAGTCGGTAAGCCAGCGCTGGTGCTCGCCCACAACAAAACGCTGGCCGCTCAGCTCTGTAACGAGCTGCGTGAGTTTTTTCCGAATAACTCGGTTGAATACTTCATTAGCTATTACGACTACTATCAGCCAGAAGCCTACATCCCAGTTACCGACACCTACATTCAAAAGACCTCCTCTATTAACGATGAGATCGATATGCTGCGGCACTCCGCAACCCGGTCGCTCTTCGAGAGAAAAGATGTCATCGTTGTCGCCTCTATCAGCTGCATCTACGGTCTGGGGATTCCGTCCGAGTATCTCAATGCCTCTATTCCTTTACGTGTAGGCGCAGAAACTAATCAGCGCCAGGTTCTACGCGATTTGGCCTCTGTGCAGTACACCCGCAACGACATTGAAATGGGGCGCGGACGCTTTCGGGTAAAAGGCGACGTGCTCGAAATTGGCCCTGCCTATGAAGACCGGGTAATCAGAGTCGAATTTTTTGGCGATGAGATTGATGCTATTCGCTACATCGATCCGGTAACAGGCGCGACGCTACAAAGTATGGATTCGCTGAATATCTACCCGGCCCGTCACTTCGTTACCCCAGATGACAAGCTAGAAGCCGCTTGTAAAGGCATTCGCGCAGAGCTAAAAGAACAGCTTGAAATTTTAGAAAGTCAGGGCAAGCTGCTAGAAGCTCAGCGACTAGAGCAGCGCACTCGCTACGACTTAGAAATGCTTGAAGAAGTGGGCTACTGCAATGGTGTAGAAAACTACACGCGGCATTTGGCAGGTCGCCTTCCCGGTGCGCCGCCAGAGTGTCTGCTCGACTATTTTCCTCACGACGACTGGCTGCTGGCGGTAGACGAGTCTCACGTTACCGTGCCGCAAATTCGCGCCATGTACAACGGTGACCAGGCGCGTAAGAAAGTGCTAATCGATCATGGCTTTCGGTTGCCCAGCGCCGCCGACAATCGTCCGCTAAAGGCCGAAGAATTTTGGAACAAAGTCAATCAGTGTATTTTTGTTTCGGCAACGCCAGGTGACTGGGAGCTAGGGCTCTCAGAAGATCGCATCGTAGACCAAATCATTCGCCCAACGGGTGTGCTGGATCCTGAAATTATTGTGCGGCCTTCGGATGGACAGGTCGATGATTTGCTAGGTGAAATTAGAGTAAGAGCGGCTAAGGATGAGCGGACGCTGGTGACAACGCTGACCAAGCGGATGGCAGAAGATTTGACCGACTATTTGAACGAGCATGGTGTTCGGGTGCGCTATCTGCACTCAGAGATTCACTCGATTGAGCGGATTGAGATTATTCAAGATTTGCGCAATGGTGAGTTCGATGTGCTCATTGGCGTTAACTTGCTCAGAGAAGGATTAGATTTACCAGAGGTTTCGCTTGTAGCGATTTTAGATGCGGATAAAGAAGGCTTTTTGCGAGCGCAGCGATCGCTGATTCAAACGATCGGTCGTGCCGCTCGTCATATAGAGGGCAAAGCTATTCTATATGCCGACAACATGACCGATAGTATGGAGAAAGCGATTAGTGAGACCGAGCGTCGTCGGGCAATTCAGTCCGAGTACAATGAGAAAAATGGCATTGTTCCCAAGGCTGTTATCCGGCGTCAGTCCAATTCAATTCTCTCTTTCTTGGATGTTTCGCGTCGTCTCAATGCTGAAGAGCTAGAGAAGGCTGTTGATCATAGCGATGAGCTGCCGCTAGAAGATATTCCGGCGCTGATTGGTCAGCTAGAAACGAGAATGAAAGAAGCCGCGAAGAAGCTAGAGTTTGAAGAAGCCAGTGAGTACAGGGATCGAATTAAACGGTTGCGCGATCGCCTGCTCGGAAAGCACAAAGCGCCCTTCAAGCTAGACAAGCAAGAAGTGTCTTAAAAAGCCTTCTTGAAGAGCCTTAAGTAGCGGTTGCGAAGCATGAAGTAAGGTAACTATGTGTAATGTCATGTGTAGTTGCCTTGCTGGCATCTGCATTTTCTTTCTTTAGAGAGTGTCAAGCCATAGCGCTTGGCCGATAATCAAAAAGAAACTTTGTCAACAAAAAGGCTAATTTCTACGGAATGCTAAAGCACACAGACAACTCCGGTCCAGATTTATTTGTGGTTGGTATTGGTGCGTCAGCAGGCGGCATTCAGGCGCTAGAAGCCTTTTTTTCTAACATTGACGACCATCCCAACGCTGCTTTTGTGGTGGTGCAGCACCTATCGCCAGACTTTCGCAGCATGATGAGCGAGATCTTGCAGCGCAAAACAGTGATGCAGGTGCGTCAGGTTGAAGAAGCTATGCCGCTAGAGCCCGGCACGGTCTATGTCATGCCACCGGGCAAAAATATGCTGCTAGAGGGCAGAACATTTTATTTGACAGATCGCTCTAGCCATCTCGACTATCCCATCAATCTATTTTTTGACTCGATGGCCAAGCACTTTGCTGAGCGGGCTATCGGCGTGATTTTGACCGGCGGCGGCAGTGACGGTACGGATGGTCTGCAGACGATTAGTCGCAGTGGTGGGGTTGCGCTAGTACAAACGCCAGAATCGGCTCAGTTTGACAGTATGCCAGTCAATGCGATCGCCTCTGGAATTGTAGATAAGATTCTGCCGCCCCATGAGCTAGCCCGCGCTGTTTTTGACATCGTTCGCTTCTCCTACGATCAGAAAACGTCTATTCAAGATGACGATGACTTCGTCAATCAGGCTCAGCTTCAAGAAATTATCACGCTGCTTGCTGACCAAGAGGATATAGACTTTTCTGATTACAAGACGAATACTCTCAGACGCCGAATTAACCACCGCTGCGCGCTAAACCGGTGTAGCAACATTGGTAAATACATTGCCGTAATAGAGAACTCCGAAGAAGAGCGAAAGCTGCTGAGACAGAGCTTGCTAATTGGGGCAACTCGCTTCTTTCGTGACGATCAGCCCTGGCGCTATTTGCTAGAGCAGGCATTGCCAACGCTAATCGGCAGCATTGATGACGGGGGGCACTTGCGCGTCTGGGTAACGGCTTGCTCTACAGGCGAAGAGGCCTACACCATGGCAATGGTCGTTGATGAAGCTATTGCCAATACCGCTAAACAAATTAAAGTCAAAATATTTGCGACCGATATTGACAGTCAGGCGCTGTCTTTTGCAGGTAAGGGTATTTATCCGGAAACCATTACCTCAGATGTGTCTGCCGATCGCATTACCCGCTACTTTAACTTTGTTGATGGTAAGTATCAGGTGAAGCGTTTCTTGCGAGAAATGCTGATTATTGCACCTCACGATCTGACTAAAAATGCCGGATTTTCAAAAATGCATCTGGTTAGCTGCCGCAATGTACTGATCTACATGCAAAGTGACTTACAGAGGCAGGTGCTTCGACTGTTGCATTTCACGCTCGCGCCTGAAGGCGTACTGCTTTTGGGCAGCTCTGAAACGTTAGGAGAATATGCAGAAGACTTTAGCGTAGCAGATGCTAACAGCAAAATATACAAAAAGAAGCCCAACGGTCGTAAGCTACTGCCGTCGCCAGCGCTGCGAAACTCTATCACGACAATTTCGCCAAGACGACAGCAGCGGCAGCAGAAAGCTCAAGAAAGCAAGCTGTTCAAAAGCGTATTCAAGCATATCTTTAGCGATCGCGAAGTAACCTGTGTCTTGGTCAATCGCGACAATCAAACGCTGCGCATTTTTCACAACTCGGCTAACTCAGATCTTGCACCATTCTTGATAAGCCACGTCAGGCAGTGCTTTGAGGCTTAT
>ERZ1740058.1229-NODE-1229-length-12992-cov-7.911494_pt1 | contig 12992 bp, 10 predicted proteins | sample MGYA00581745_ERZ1740058 | MGnify/ENA primary metagenome ERZ1740058 (study PRJEB43018, sample SAMN04849742) | marine metagenome | isolation source: floating plastic debris | place: Pacific Ocean | collected 2008-08-30 | study: EMG produced TPA metagenomics... | reverse complement strand
AAGCTCTCGATACCTCGCCGCCGACCATCCGCAGTCAGAGGACCAGCGCGAACGCAGCCGCGGTCCGAGCACACGTGGAGATGTTGCACTCGCTAGCCGCAAGTGCCGGTGTGGAGGGTGTCCTTGTCCTTTTTGGTGCTGGCGAGGATCCGCAGTCCGGCAAAAAGATGCCCCCAGTGTCCGAACGCTTTGCCATCGGTGATGTCGAAGGCATGATCGACGCAGCGCTATCGCTTGGACGAGAGGCACACCGCAACGTCTATGCGCCATGGTCGATCTTCCGCCGTGACTTGCCCGCAGGCCGCAAAGGCGCAGAGGCCGACGTTGTGTCTGTCCTCGCCATCGTCGCGGATATCGACAACGACAAGCCCACGGATGGCGTGAGCGCGCTACCGGCGCCCTACGTGATCGAAAGCAGCCCCGGCAACTATCAGAGCGTGTTCCCGCTCGCCTCCGCTTTACAGCCTGAAGCCGCTAAACCGTTTGCGGTTTCACTCGCTGACAATGTGGATTGCGACAAGCGCACGAAGGATGTCTCAGGGGTTTGGCGGATTCCTGGTCTTCTGAACTGGCCAACCAGAGCAAAGTTGAAGCGCGGCCGTCGGCAAGAGCCCTTCATGGTTGAGGCCCACACGCCTTGGAGCGGTGAGCTGGTGGAGCCGACACAAATCGTTGCGTTGCGCGTCGACAAGCCAGACAACGAATCAAGCGACTGGAACAACCTGCCGACCGAAGTTCAAAACACTATCGCGTTTGGCAAAAGCCGCGACCGCTCCGGAGACTTTCAGTCAGCGGTCAACAGCATGCGCAACCGCGGCGTCTCGTTCGAACAAGCCCTAGCATTCTTCTGGGACAACCCGACCGGACCGGCGGAAAAGTACATCCAGGGCGAGCGGCTGGAAGCGGAGCTGCGCCGAAGCTGGACTGCCGCCGGTGACAAGGTGGGCTCGAAGAAGACGCCTCTGGAGCCGGCCGCGATCAACGTCCCGTTCGTCCGTGAAGAGGTGCCGGCAGAGCGCTTCCCCGTCGAGCACATGGGGCCATTGCGGCGCGCGGCACTCGCCATCGCGGACATCACGCAGGCACCTATAGCGGTTTGCGCACAGTCGGTGCTGACGGCGGCGAGCTTGTCGGTGCAGGGCCTCGCCGACACAGACCGGCCCGGTGGCGGAAAGACGCCTCTTTCCCTGTTTGCGCTCACCATCGCGTTGACAGGCGAGCGGAAGTCCGGCGCCGCCCGCCTCGCAATGAAGGGAGTGCGAGCCCACGAGCGGTCGCTGGCGCAGGCGACGGCGACGGAGATCGATCGATACAACGCCCAAAAAGCCGCCTACGACGCACAAAGGAAGGCTGCGCTGAAGGAGAAAGACAACATCGAAGAGGCGCTTCTGGCGCTCGGCAGTGAACCCGCTCGACCGTTGTCACCAACCATCACGACCAGCGCCCCAACGCTTGAGGGCATCATCAAAAACCTTGCTGAGCTGCAACCGTCGCTGGGCGTGTTCTCGGAAGAAGGCGGCGCGTTTCTCGGCGGACACTCAATGAAGGCTGAGAACCGGGCTGCCGCCATGGCGGAGCTTTCGACCATTTGGGACGCGTCCACACTCACCCGCTGGCGCGCCGGCGATGGTGCGTCAACATTCAGCGGCCGTCGCCTTGCCGCCCACCTGATGGTGCAGCCGAGTGTGGCGCCGATGCTTTTAGGTGACCGGGTAGCCATCGGTCAGGGTATCCTGGGACGCTTCTTGATCGTGTCGCCGGTGAGCACGCAAGGGGATCGAGACTGGCACCACAAGCCGGACTTTGGCTCAGAGCTCGATGATGAGACCTTCGCCGGAAACATCCGCAACCGGCTGCACCATACGTTGCCTCTGCGACACGGCACCACAAACGTTCTTGAGCCGCGCCACCTGCCCTTCTCGGCAGAGGGAAAGCGCCTCATCGCCGAGTACGGCAACGAGATCGAGGCCGGCTTGAAGGCGAACGTTTACGGCGCATCCATCGGCGCTGCGAACAAGTCGCCCGAACAGGCAGCGCGCATCGCTGGGGTGATGGCGATGTTTGAGGACCCTGGAGCGGCAGAGGTAAAGGCAGAGCTGGTGGAAGACGCCATCGCCCTTGCCCGTCACTACCTGGCCGAGGCTGTCCGGCTCACTGACACCACACCGCTGGATGACGATGACGAAAATGCGGAGAAGCTGCGCGCTTGGCTGTGTGAAAAGTGGAACGCGCCGCAGGTCACTGCGCGCGACATCGCCAACCGTGGCCCCAATAGCATTCGGTCGGTCGCAGCCGCAAAAGCCACGCTCACTATGCTGGCCAATCACGGGTACGTCGAACCCACAACCGTGAAGATGGCAAACGGACGGCAGCGTGAGGTTTGGAATGTCGCTCGGTGAACTGTCGCAGTGTCGCAACGCTGTCGCAGTGGCATCGCGCCAATCAAAACACTGAATTCATTGATGAAAAGGGCAATGTCGCAACTGTCGCGACTGTCGCAACATTTTTCATTTCATCGCCGCCGCGATGGCCTCCGACACCCGGTCTGCCGCTGCGATCAGCACTTCGTCCAAATGGTGGACGTACCGGCTGGTGACGGTACCGGCGGCGTGCCCCAGCAGTGCGGCAATGGTTGGCTCGCTCAAGCCGAGATCGCCGGCGACGGATCCAAAGCCGTGCCGCAGCGTGTGCGGTGTGACGTCGTCGAGTGAAGCCCGCTTTGCCAGCCGTTGCCAGGCCGCTGGATAGCCTGCAAAGGCGCCCTCCCCCCGCGGTGCCGGGATCACGAACGGGCTATCTACACGGTCTCTGATGTCCTTCAGGACAGCCAGTGCGGCGGAACCGATGGGGCGGATGCTCCGCCCTTCCTTGCTGTCCTTCAACCTCACACAGCGGCCATCGAAGTCGACCTCGTCCCAGGTCAGCCCCAAGGCCTCTCCGCGGCGCAGCCCTGTGAGGACGATCAGACGCGTGGCGTCTATGACCTGGTCTCGTTCCCCCTCGTCCGCTGCTTCTCTCAGAGCGGCGCCAAGGCGAGCGTACTCTTCCATCGTTAGCCGACGCGCGTTCCTGTTGTAGGACGGACGCTTGACGCCGTGGGCTGGGTTGAACTCGATCACCCCCTCGCTGACAGCATAGCTCAGGATCGCGCCCAGAAGGCCGGTGGTGCGCGTTGCTGTACCAGCCCCTCCCCGCACATCGGTGACGCCTTGCTTGCGCCCTGACGGCTCTTTCTTCGCCGTCTTGCCGGCTTGCACATCGCGGACGAAGCGCTGCACGTCGGCACGCTTCACATCCATCACCAACATGCGCCCCATCAGCGGCTTGATGTGCTGTTCAATGCGCCCGCGGTCGGTCGCCATTGTGGACGCCTTTTTCGGCGAGCCGCCCTTGCCCAGGATCAGACCCCTCTCGGCGGCGTCTAGGTAGCGCTGACACAGATCGGACATGGTGAGCGACTTGCGGCGGGTCCGCTTCTCCAGCTGTGGGTCCTCACCGCGGACCACCCCGCCCAACGAATCCAGAGCCAGCTTCCGGGCCTGTTCAGTGGTGACGACGCCATGAACACCCAGGTTCATCCTCCGGCGTTCGCCACCGGCCGTACGGTAGTCGACCAAGTATGCCTTCTTGCCGCTGGCGGCGACGCGAATACCGAAACCCTTCAGCTCGGAACACCACAAGGTGTAGGGCTTCTCGCGCGGCTCTGCGCCATCCACAACCCGCTTGGTGAGCCGGCCCATAAACACCTGCCTTCAGCATTTGAGTCACCGGAGAGTCACCACAAAATCGGAAAGGCGGGAAGTGGCGTGAGTTTTCTCGGAAAGTCGAAACGCGGATAACTGCAATGAAAAGAACAGTCTATAAGGCTCAGGAAAAATATCGAAAAGTCAGGAAAACCCTGCTCGCTCGCCCTCCGAAGGCAGAGGTCTCAGGTTCGAATCCTGATGGGTACGCCATCTGGACTCCGATCTGAACACGCCGGTCCTGCGCTTCCCGATCCCTCTGGCGCGCTTGGGCGATCTGAGAAATCCGCGACGGAGCGGCTAACCTTTTGACGTGCCGGCGCGGTTGCGAAGGGCTGCGCTGACGGTTGGAGCGAGGAGCACGATGATGCTTGCCGCGAGCAACCCTGCTGTGAGCGGGCGGGACAGGAGCGGCCAGACCTCGTCACCGCTCATCAGAAGTGCCCGGCGCAACGAAACTTCGATAATGGGGCCCAGAACCAGTCCGAGAATCAACGGCACCACCGGGACCCCAAGGAGCAAGAGCACGACGCCAAAAATCGCGAAGGCCAGCATTACCCCTAGGGCCGTGAGGCCGCCGATGGCCAGTGCACCCGTGACACTGATCGTGAGGATCGCAGTGCCGAGGAGCGGATAAGGAAGCCGTGCCAGCTGCGCGAGCCAGCGGACCACGAAAAAGGCCATCAGCAAAAAGGCGATGTTGGCGACCAGGACCGCCCGCAAAATCGTGTCCACAAGCTCGGGCTGTTGGATGAAGAGTAACGGACCAGGCTGGAGGTTGTGGATCGCGAAAGCGCCCAGGATGACGGCCGCCGTGCCGCTGCCCGGGATGCCGAGGGAGAGCAGCGGGATGAGGGCGCCGACGGCGGCTGCGTTGTTGGCGGATTCGGGGGCGGCCACGCCGTCGAGCGCGCCTTTGCCGAACTTTTCTGGCGCCTTGCTGAAGCGCGACTGTAGACCGTGCGCGATGAAGGCAGAGCTTGACGCCCCGACGCCAGGAACAATGCCGAGAAGAATCCCGACGAGCCATGAGCGGACCATCGCAAAGCGCAGACCGATGTAGTCCGACAGGCTGGGGTAGCCGAGCCGGCCGAGCGCGAGGGCGCCAGCGCGGGGCGGAATTTCGCCGACGATCAGGTTGCGCAGAACCTCCGCCACTGCGAAGAGGCCGATCATCGCGGCGACGAAGTCGATGCCGCCAGCAAGTCCGTCGAACAGGACGAAGCGGGGCGTTGAACTGATCCGGTCGATGCCGACGGTTCCCAGGAAAAGGCCGATGAGCGCCGCCGCAACGCCTTTTAGCACCTGCCGCCCCACCGCCGCGGAGACGCAGGCAAGGCCGAGCACGCCCAGCGCAGCGTAGTCGGACGGGCCGAAGCGCAGCGCCACGGAGGCCAGAAGCGGTGCAACGAGGATGAGGACGAACGACGCGAGGATCCCCGCAAGTCCGGAGCTTACGATGGCCGCGCCCAGCGCCATGCCCGGCTCGCCGCGCTTGGTGAAGGGGTAGCCCTCCACGGCGGTCATCACGCTTTCGGATGTGCCCGGAACGTTAAACAAGATCGCCGTGATGGAGCCGCCGAACACGCCCGCACAATAGACCGCCGCGAAGAAGACCAGCGCGTGATCGGGGGCCATCGTGTAGGTCAGCGGCAAGAGCAGCGCGACACCTGTGGTGATGTCGAGCCCAGGCATCGCGCCAAGCACAAAGCCGAGCATCACGCCCGCGATGACGAAGCCGAGGCTCGTCAGCGTCAGCGCGGGAACAAGGGCGTCCATCCCTAGTAGAGCATCCGGTTGAGGCCGTAAGCGATCCCTGTTCCGCGGGGGAGCGGCACGGCCATCAGCCAGGAGAAGAACAGGATCACGGCGGCGGTCAGGGTCACTGGAAAGACGCCAAGCCAGACGAAACCCCGGCGAGAGAAGCCGAAAAACAAGACGACCAACTGCAGAGCCAGGGTGGGAATGAGAAAACCCAGCAGTCGGAGGCCGACGAGGTAAAGAAGAAGACACACGCCGACCAGGAGCACGCGCAGTGGAAGGCCTAGTCGCGCCCTTCGGAGCGCCCGGAGGTTTCGCGCGTCGCTGATGAGAAGAAGGGCGCCGAAGAGGCCGATGAGCCAGAGATAGATCTGCGGAAAGGCGCCCGGCCCGACCATTTCGCCGCGCGAGATGCCCCCTGCGGTCTCAATGCCCGTGGCGGTGGGCAGCGCGAGCGCGGCGAAGACGAGCAGGATGATACCGAAGAGCCCCGCGGTGGGCACTTCGGCGTCGGGTAAGGTTCGGTCGGGCGCCACGGCGGCGTTATTGGGCCATGGCCGCGCCGAAACGCTCAATTTCAGCCTCGATCACGGCGGGAAACTCATCGGGCCCAGCGAAACCGGGCGCGAGGTCGAGAGAGCGGCCCTTTTCGTAGTCCACATAGGCCCCCTCCTTGAGCGCCACCTCGACAGCGGCAGCGATGGCGGATGCGGCCTCAGGTGGCGTGCCGCCGGCAACAGCGATCCCGCGCCAGATGGGCGGCGAAAGGCTGAGGCCAAGTTCGCCCGCGGTCGGCACATCCGGCAGGACGTCGACCCGCTCGCCAAAGGCGACCACAAGCGGCCTGATTTGGCCCGCCTCCACCATGGGCAGCATCACACCCACCTCATCGTAGGCAAGGTCCAGCCTGCCGCCGAGGAGATCGGCGTGCATTTCCTTCGCTCCGTCGTAGGGGATGTAGCGATACTCTGCGTCCACCTGGTCCATCAGGATTTTGACGGCACCCTCGTCGAAGGAGGCTGAGCCCACACCGCCGATCAGGAGTGCACGGTCGCCCGCCGCCTCAAGCATGGCCTCCAGCGATTCTGGCCCGGTCGCCGCGGCGTTGAGGAGGCCGACGTCCACGTGGGCGCGCACCAGGACGTTCATGTCGGTGAGGGAGAGATCCGCGGCGTTGGTGACCTCCAAAAGGACGTAGTCAGTCGTAATCGCAAACACCGTGCAGCCATCAGCGGGTCGGCTTGCCCGCTGGCTGATCGCAACAGCGCGGGTGCCGCCGGTCACGTTGTGCACTTGGACCGGAACTCCGAGCTCTTCTTCAAGCTTGGTTTGGATGGAGCTGGCAAAAAGGTCGGTGCCGCCGCCGGCGCCGAAGCCGACGATCAGTTCCACCGAGGGGCAGTCGAGGGCGCCGGCCTGGGCCGCTGTGGGAAGGGCCAAAGCGCAGGCGAGAAACGCGAGGGTCAATCTTTTCATGAGGGGCTCCAGAGGCGTGAGTACGGGTCCTATCGCCGTCGCCATCAGCCGGCGGCGAGTTGTGCGCGAAACTTTGCGTCGTCGATCACGAAGCGGTTGTGGGTGGCGGCGCCGATGTCGGCGGCACCGTCGTTGGCGGTCGCGGTGAAGGTCACCCGGCGCCCATCGATCGCAGTGCAGGCGACGCTGACTGTGACGGTGCGGCCGGGCGGTGTGGGGGCGGTGTGGTCCAGCGCCATGTGCGCGCCGACCGATGCCTCGCCGGGCTCAAGGTGTGGCGCGAGGGCGGTGATCGCGGCTGCCTCGACCATCGCGACCAACCACGGGGTCGCTAGAACCGCGGGCATGGCAGCGAGGAGCGGATCGTCCGGAAAGAGCGCCGGGACGAGATGACGCTCATCCACCGCGAACCGCTGCGCCGCCGTGAGGCCGGGGGCGAGGCTTGCCTTCATGACACTGTTGTCCTTGCGGCTGCGGCCGCACCGGCCTCCAGCATTCGGGTGATGTCGCTGTCGGAAAAGCCGAGCTCGGACAGCACCTCGCGGGTGTGTTCACCCAGCAGCGGTGAGCCGTTGCCGAGGCTGCCCTGGGTTTCGGAGAACTTGATGGGGGTGCCGAGGGTCGCTACCTCGCCGAGCGCGGTGTGGTTAACCGATGCGATCATGCCGCGCGCAATCGCTTGCGGGTCTTTATGCATCTCGGCTGTGGTGAGGACGGGTGCACACGGCACGCCCGCGGCATTGAGGCGGGACAGCCAGCCGTCCTTGGTGTCTTGCCCGAAGACCGGCGTCAGCACGTCCACGAGAGCGGCGAGGTTCTGCATTCGGTCGGGGTTGCTGAAGAAACGGGGCTCCTCGGCGAGATCCTCGCGGTCGATGGCCTTGATGAGGCGCAGCCAATTGGCCTGGTTGGCCGCGCCCACCACAATCCAGCCGTCGGAGGCTTCGAACGCCTGGTAAGGGCCGTCGAGCGGGTGCGCGGAGCCCATGGGCTCGGGCGACTGGCCAGTGGCGAACGTCATCGCCGATTGCCAGAAGGTGTGCATGATCGCGGCTTCAAAGAGCGAACTCTCCACCATCTGACCGCGGCCTGTGGCGTGCCGGTGGTTGACCGCGGCGAGGATGCCGAGCGCTGCAAGGACGCCAGCTGTGATGTCCGCAATCGGGGCACCGACCTTGACCGGAGGGCGGCCGGGTCCCTCGCCCGTAAAGCTCATGATCCCGCTCATGGCCTGGGCCATCAGGTCGAAGCCGCCACGTTCGGCATAGGGGCCGGAGCGGCCGTAGCCGGAAATGGCGCACCAGATGAGGCCTGGATTGTCGGCCCGCAACGCCTCGAAGCCGAGGCCGAGCTTGTCCAGCGCGCCCTGGCGAAAATTCTCAACCACGATGTCGGCGCGCGCGGCGAGGCGCTTCAGAACAGCGCGGCCATCCTCGGATTTAAGGTCGAGGACGATGCCGCGCTTGTTGCGATTCATCATGAGGTACGCGGCGGATTGGTCGCCCACATAAGGCGGCGCCATATGACGGGAATCGTCGCCCGCCGGTGGCCGCTCCACCTTGATGACGTCGGCCCCCAGATCTGCCAGCAGCAGTGTGCATGTCGGGCCGGCCATCACGTGGGTGAGGTCGAGGACCCGCAGGCCTGCGAGCGGGCCTTTTGTTGGTGCGCTCATCGGCCCACGAACTCCGGGTCGGTTTTGGCGAGAAAGGCACGGGTGCCGATGGCGTAGTCTTCGCTGTCGAAGACGGCGAAGGGGGCGAGACGCTCCTCGTCACTCAGCGGTTTGGAGTCTTCCAGGCGCTTGACCATCCGCTTGTGCCAGCGTGCAACAAGGGGGGCGCCGGTGGCGATGCGGGTCAGTGTGGCGTCCACCTCAGCGTCAAAGGCGTCGGCGGCCAAAATGCGGTTGACGAGGCCTTTTGAAAGCGCCTCGGCGGCGTTCAGCATCCGGCCTTCGAACAGCATCTCCAGCGTGTTTGACGGGCCGACCAGGCGCATAAGGCCGTTCAGCTCCGGATAGTCGACGGTGAGGCCGAGGCGGCGAATGGGGACGCTGAACCGACCGTCGTCACGCGTCAGGCGTAGATCGCACGCGGCGGCCAGCTCCAGCCCACCACCGACGCACAGGCCCTTGATGGCGGCGACCACAGGATGCGGGCAGTGCGCGATGGCCTCCACGGCGCGCAGGACGTGCTTGGCGTAGGCAAGTGCCTGATCGCGGCTGGCGCGCTCAGTTTCGAACTCTGCGATGTCGGCACCGACGCAAAAGGCGCGTTCGCTGGTGCTCTGCAGAACAATGGCGCGGACGGTCTCATCCGCAGTCAGCGCGTCGAAGGCGTCGCCGAGCGCTGTCCAGCCAGCGACGTGGAGCGCATTCAGCTTTTCGGGCCTATCGAGCGTCACGCGCACGATGCCGTGGTCGGTTTCGCGTTGAGTTCGGATCACTCGCCGGCCTCTAAAAATTATATAATTATGTTATTAGACACGCCGTTCAGCGACCGTCAACCGCCAACCACCCCGATCGAAACAGACGCAACGCGACGCACCGCACGCCCCACCGTCCACAATGTTTCGGCCGAAAGGAGCGGTGGATGGGCTGCGCCGCGCCCTCCAAGACTCTCGCCCGATCGGCCGTCCTTGCTTTGCGGCACGGTTTGGCGCGTGGCGTATGGGAACGGTCGCCCACCGCGCAGAAACAAATTAACCGCGCTACAGTGCGGCAGCTCTACGGTCGCAGCGGAGCGTGAGGGAGGGACTTTTGGACGCGCAGCAGGGGGAAGGCGGGAAGGCGCGGCGCCGCGTGCGCCCGACGGAAATGTTGACGCGTGTGCCCGCGCTCCACACGCGGATCGCCGAGATCGTCCGTGACCGGATCGTGGAGGGCAAGCTCGACCCCGGCGATTTCGTCGATGAGGCCGCGTTGGCGACCGAGCTCAGCGTATCGCGCACGCCTGTCCGCGAGGCGCTGAAAGTTCTGTCATTCGAGGGGTTGGTGGAGAACCAGCCCAACCGCGGCACGTTCGTGGCGCTCCTCAACCCGGAGGTGGCGGCGGAGCTTTTGGAATTCCTGGCCGAGGTGGAAGGCTTTGGCGGCGCACTGACAACCATGCGCGCGGACGATGCGACCATCCGGGCGCTGCGCACCGCGCACGATCAGATGGTCGAGGCGCACGCGGCTGGCGACAAGCCGGCCTACTTCAAGCTGAACACGGTGATCCATGATCGCATCGCGGCAGCGTCCGGCAACACGGAGCTACACCAGACCTTCACGCGGCTCACGGCGCGGCTGCGCAGGCTTCGTTTTCTGAGCAACGCCACGGACGAGCTTTGGCGCGCCTCAGTGGAGGAGCATGAGGCGATCCAAACGCAGCTCGAGGCGCGCGACAGCGAGGCAGTGCGCACCTTGCTGCGCGATCACGTGCTGACGATTTTGCCCAGCGTTGCCGACATTCTGGAGCGCGATGTTGGTCACCTGAAATAGCGGCCCCATCGCGCTCGCTGTCAGCGTTAGCCAAGCACCTCTTCAACCGCCTCGGCGGTGGCGCTGACAATGCGGTCGGCCTCGTCCTTGGTGAGGCAGAGCGGCGGCGCAAAGCCCAGAATGTCGCCTTGGGGCATGGCGCGGGCGATCACGTCACGCCGCAGGAGGGCGGCGGCGATGGCCGCACCAACCTTGCGCTCCGGCGCAAACATGGTGGCGGTTTCGGGGTCGTCAGCGAACTCCACCGCGGCGATCAAGCCCTCGCCTCGCACTTCCAGAACGTTGGGATGGCTGGCGAACGCGTCGGCGAGGGCGGTGCGGAAGTGGGCGCCGACTTCGGCCGCGTTGGCGACCAGGCCCAGCTCGTCGATGAGCTTGAGGTTGGCAACGCCCGCCGCCGCGCAGATGGGGTGGGCAGAGTAGGTCCAGCCATGGCCGATGGGGCCGAGCTTGTCGGTGCCCTCAGCGAGCACGTCAAAGACGCGGTCGGACACGATGGAGCCCGACAAAGGGGCGTAGGCGGAGGTGAGGCCCTTGGCGATGGTGATGAAGTCCGGCTTCAGGCCGTAGTGGTCTGTGCCGAACATCGAGCCCAGGCGGCCGAAGCCCGTCACGACCTCGTCGGCGATCAGCATCACGTCGTGCCCTTTCAGAACCGGGCCGATGGCCTCCCAGTATCCCTTTGGCGGGGGGACGATGCCGCCGGTGCCAAGCATCGGTTCGGCGACGAAGGCGGCGATGGTGTCGGCGCCTTCCCGCCGGATCAGCGCGTCGAGTTCGGCCGCGCACCAGGCGGAGAACGCCTCTTCATCCATCGAGCGGTCGGGGCGATGGGCGAAGTACGGCGCTGCGGTGTGCAAAATGGGTGAGAGCGGCAGGTCGAAGGTCTTGTGAAACAGGGTGAGACCGGTGAGCGAGCCGGTCATCAGTCCTGAACCGTGGTAGCCGCGGTGGCGCGAGATGATCTTCTTCTTCTCCGGGCGGCCGATCAGGTTGTTGTAGGCCCAGGTGAGCTTGATGTTGGTTTCGTTGGCGTCTGAGCCGGAGAGCCCGAAGTAGACCTTCGACATGCCGGCCGGCGCACGCTCCTTGATCATGTGGGCGAGCGTGATGGAGGCTTCTGTGCCGTGGCCGACATAGGCGTGGTAGTAGGCAAGCTCGTGAGCCTGCTCGGCGATGGCGTCGGCGATCTCGGTGCGGCCGTAGCCGACGTTGACGCAGTAGAGCCCTGCAAACGCGTCCAGAAAGCGCCGGCCGTCCCGATCCCAAACTTCGGAGCCCTTTCCGCCGGACATGATGCGGCTGGGCGTGTCCCCGCGCGCGAACGAGCCCAGCGGTGTGGATGGATGGAACATCGCGTCGCGATCCCACGCGGCGAGGCGGTCGTTGGTGAGGCGGTCAGGGGCGAGATCCATCGGTTGTCTCCAGGGGCGGCGTGGGTTGGTTGCGATTAACTTAGGAGCGGCTCGGTCCGCGTCGCGACGAGCGTCAAGTGATGCGTTGGCGAGGCCATCAGACGGCAACGCGGGAGCCAACGCCGGCAGCGCGGGCGGCGGCGAGGGCGAGCGCGGCAATCGCGGTGTCCTGCGCGCCTGTTCCGGTGAGATCGGCGATGGTGATGTCGTGAGCGTCGGTGCGCCCCGCGTGCTGCCCGGCGATGATCGGGCCGAGTTCGGCAATGCTAACGGGGCGGCTGCCCGCGGCGGTGGCGGCGGCGAGTTCGCCCATCAGCTCGCACTGGGCGAGGCGGTCGGCGACGTAGAGCGATGCGCCGGCCAGCACGGTGGGTTCGAGCTCCGCCTTGCCGGGTTGGTCGGACCCCATGGCTGTGATGTGAAGGCCTGCCCGCAGTGCGCTTGCCGGGAGGATTGGCTGAGTGGCGGGTGTTGTGGTGACCACCATGTCGGCCTCGGCGATGGCTTCGGACGGCGATGACGCGACAATGGTCGGGAGGCCGGCGGCGGTGATGTCGGCGGCAGCCGCTTCGGCCTTTTGCGGATCGCGCGCCCACAGGACCGCGCGGTCGAGCGGGCGCACAAGCGCCGCTGCGCGCGCTTGCAGCCGGGCCTGGACGCCGCCGCCCAGGATGGCGCGCACCTTCGCGTCGTGGCGGGCGAGATGGTTCGCGGCGACTGCGCCGGCGGCGGCCGTGCGCACGTCAGTGAGGTAGCCGTTGTCGAGGAGGACAGCCTCCACGAGGCCGGTGTCGGCTGACAGCGCGATCATCAGGCCGTTGAGGCTCGGCAGACCTTGGGCCGGGTTGTTGAAGAAGCCGGGGCTCACTTTGACGGCGAAGATGTCTTCACCGGGCACCCAGGCGGTTTTGATGTCCATATCGCCGGCAACGGCGGGAAGATGCATCGATAGAACCGGCGGCATCACCACCTCCCCCGTCGCAAGCGCCGCGAAGGCGAGCTCCACGGCGCCAATCGCAGCGAGGTCGAGGGGGACGAGGCGGCGCAGCTCCGCCTCGGTCAGGAGGAGCACGTCACGCGTCATCGGGGGGCTCCACGGTGATGTCGCCGAGA
>ERZ1740058.1228-NODE-1228-length-13000-cov-7.738741_pt1 | contig 13000 bp, 3 predicted proteins | sample MGYA00581745_ERZ1740058 | MGnify/ENA primary metagenome ERZ1740058 (study PRJEB43018, sample SAMN04849742) | marine metagenome | isolation source: floating plastic debris | place: Pacific Ocean | collected 2008-08-30 | study: EMG produced TPA metagenomics... | reverse complement strand
ATCGCGTACGCCGTGATGTACCCGCCGTACGAGTGCCCGTTGATGCCGACGCGTTCGGCATCCGCCCAGTCGTGGCCGATGATCCAGGTGACCGCGTCCTCAAGATCCTCAAGCTCGCGTACGCCGAGTTGCCGGTACGCGGTCCACGCGCTCCGGGCGCCCTTGCCACTGGCGGGGTACGGATCCGTGCGCAGCACGACGATGCCCGCCGAGCACAGCAACTGCTCCCAAGTTCGTCCGCTCTGCCACGAATCGCGCACGGTGGGGGCGTGCGGGCCCGCGTAGGTCATGACCCAGATGGGGTATGTCTGTGTGGGATCGAAGTCCGGCGGATAGTGGACGATTGCCTCGAGCTCGATGCCCTCATGCCGGGTGGGGATTTTGACGTGCTCGACCGTGGCGAGCTGGTACTCGTCGAGTTCGTACACCGGGTTGGTGTCGAGCCAGCGGATGATCGCGCCATCCTTCGTGTTGCGTAAGGCGGATCGCGTCGGCTGGTTCAGCCCAGACCACGTATCGATGAACAGAGTCGCCGACGGGTTGAGGCTCACCGAGTGCGTCCCGGGTTCGTGGGTGAGCCGAGTCGGCTCGGTGCCATCGAGGCCGATCCGATACAGGTCGTTGCCGATGTGGGATCGCTCGGTGCCGGTGAAGTACAACACGCCGTTTTCTTCGTCGACGTGCAGCAGCCGGCGGCACTCCCACTCGCCGGACGTCACCTGGCGGATGAGCGTGCCGTCGGGCTTGTAGTGGTACAGGTGCTCGAAGCCGTCGCGCTCGGAGGGCGTCAAGAACGAACCATCGTCGAGGTATGTGAACGCGCCGGGCGAGGTCACCCATGCCTCGGTCGTCTCGCGCATGAGCTTCTTCGGCGTACCGCCGCGCGGCGAGACGTGCAGCACGTCGAGCCATGTCTGAATCCGATTCTGGATGTGGACCACGCAGTTGCGGCTGTCGGGCGTCCACGACACGCCGCTGATGAGGAACAGGCCGTCGTCGTAACCCGAGAGGTCTGCCGTTCGGATCGCACCGCCGTGCGGGCTAACGAAGCCGAGCTCCACCTCTGGGTTCCGCTCGCCCGGTCGTGGGTAGCGTTCAACCTCGATGCGTTGCTCACGGCGCTGGTTGTCGACGATGGTGTACTCGGGAACGGCCGAGCTGTCGGTGATGAGGAACGCGATCTGGCTCGAGTCTGGGCTCCACCAGTACGCCTTCCAATTGCGGCCGAAGAGCTCCTCGAAGTACACCCAGCTCGCCATGCCGTGGCGCACAACGTCATTGCCACCGGTCGTTAGCGCACGCGTGGTTTGCGTGGCAACGTCGACCACGTGGAGGTCGTAGTCGTTGATGAACGCGACGAACGTCCCATCGGGGCTCAACGACCAGGTCTGCTCGCGCTCGGGCGTTGCAGTAAGCCGAACGGCGGAGTTGCCATCCGCCGAGACGTAGTACAGGTCGTTTGCGTGCTCGAAGACCAGGCCCGACTCTCGGCCGAAGCGGAAGCTCTGGCGGGCTATCTGCCGAGCGCGATCGCTATCGATGGTGGGGAGCTCGGCGATCACGCCGGCCACACGCTGCCAGTCCAGGTCTTGTACGTCGTCGATGACGCGACCGGTTCTGGCATCGACCCGAACCGTCCCGCTTACGCCGGGCACCGACTTGCTGAGATGATCGTCATCGAGCCAGCGCAGCCTCGCGGCTCCGGGTCCGTTGAGCCGAGGCGTGCCGCGACGATGCACGATCATCTCGGAGGTGATGCGCTTGGGCTCGGGGCGATCCTCTTCCAGCGCTCTGGCGGCGCGCGCAAGGATCGGCAACTCATCTGGCAGTCGGTAGATCGGATAGTCACCGCCCTGCTCGAGCACGCCACCGAAGAAGTTCCATGCCGCGAGGCTGTCGGTGGCCTGCGGCTCGAGCATGTACGACGCGAGGTTGCCGAGCGCTTGCTCGGAGCGCACTAGGAACCAGCCCGGCTCGATCCGAACGCCGCGAGCGAGAGCCGTGACTTCGGGTATGTTCAGCAGGTTGTGGCCCTGGAAGGAACGGCTCGCTCGCGAGAGTCGCTCCAGCCGGTACGTCTCAACGTCGGCGTCCATCTCTTCGCGAATCTCGTGGACCTCCACGCCGTGGAGTTGGAGGTGATGGGCGATGTTCTCGAACTCGGCCGGGATCACGTACGCCCACGGCCGGTCCACGCTGAGCGTGGGCTCGAAATCGTTGATCAGTTCGACCTCGTACGTCCGCTCCTCATCGGTCACCTCGATGCGCGCGCCATCCGCGTCATATTCCTGATAGCCGAGCACCGATACAGGGGCCGGGAACGCGATCGCCCGCTCTCTCAGGGATACTTGCCGCGGCTCGTTCGTGTCGTTGAATTGGTCGGCTGCGGCGATCGTCGACTCGATGGCGGCCTTGTGCTCGGCTGACTCTTGGAGCACGGCGCGGCAGAATTCGAGCGTCGAGATCACGCGATCCTCGAACGAGGCGTACGCATAGGCCTCAGACAGGATCGATACCCGATTACGAAGGCCGCGATACGCCGCGCCATACCGCGGCCATGCGGGATAGGTTGTCCACTTCGTGTGACCATCGGCAAAGTTGCCATAGAAGAACGCGTTGTAGTCCGTGGCGGCCTCGAAGCGTGCATCGACCTCCTGCAGGAACGTTTCGCGTACGAATTCGATCAGCCGCGGATCGCTCGCGGGGTGTTTCGGACCCTGATACGTCAGCACGTATCGATGGTGCGAGCCGTTCGTGGTGTGGGTATCCACGGTCACGGCGGGGTCCCACTCCCGCATGAATCGCACGATGCTTCGGGCTTCGGGGGCCTCGAGCTTGATCCAATCGCGGTTCATGTCCAGGCCCTGCGCATTTGGGCGCGTGCCCATCTCGGCGGGCCCGTCCTGGCCGGGCCGGTGATCTGCGGCCATGTCGTCGTTGCCGTCGGGGTTGATGTTCGGCACGAAGCAGATGATCAGATCGTCGAGCAGTTCGTCCCGTTCGCCAAGCGCGAGTTCGCGGGCGAGCATCTGCAGCGCCTCCTTGCCGCAAACCTCGCCCGAGTGGATGTTGCCGAAGAGCAGGACCACGAGCTTGCCACTCTCTCGGGCCTCTTGCGCGCTCGAGACCGGCGGATCCGCCAGGACGAGCAGCGGCAGGTCCTTGCCATTGTTTGATCTGCCGATCGAGCCAAGCCACGTCCGCTCGCTCTGCTCGTGCAGCGTCTCGAGAAACGTCTCGACGTCATCCGACGTGCCCGTCCGCTCGTAGTCGCTCCGCTCGGCGACCGTCACTGGTGGATCGGGTTGGTCGCTCGAAGCTGCCCCAGGTAGCACCATCAGAAGCAGGGCAGCGAGGAATCGGATGTACATTCGTCTCTCCCGTTGGTCGACCGTGCGCGCCGTTCTCGGACCCTTGAAGCAACAGCATTTACCACGTTGTACCACACTCGGCACAAGGGTTCAATGCCGGATGACCCTGCCGGGTCTACTACGGTATCGGCTCCCAAGTTACTGGTGGCTACCAGCAGCTGGCTCGCGCGACACGCCTTGAAGTCAGGGTGAGAGTGGGCCCGGTGGGACTCGAACCCACACTGGTTTTACCCAAGCGGATTTTAAGTCCGCCGCGTCTGCCGATTCCGCCACGGGCCCGTGGGGTACAGGGCCCTCTGAGGCCTGTTCCTTGTCCACAGTAGCACACACAGCACCACCTGAGACCACCGCTACTGCTGCGCCTACTGCTGCGCCTTCGGACGACACTGGCTGATCGTCCGTTCCCGTAAGCCGCAACGGCACGCGCTCCACCGCAGGCAGGCGCTGCACCGTCTCGGCGGCCTCATCGGGCAGCAGGTGGCCGTACACGTCCAGGGTGAGCGTGATCGTCGAGTGCCGCATCAGCGTCTGCACGGCCTTCGCGCTCGCGCCGCCCATCGACGCCCAGGCACCGCACGTATGGCGGAGGGCGTGGAAATCGACGACCTGGCCATCATGATCTTCGCTGGCGAGGAAGTCGGAGCCCTCCCGACGCACGCGCTCCGCGGCGTCAGCGCCCGCCTCCGTAATCCACGCCTCGCGCGCGTCGGCTAGGTCGGCCCGCAACATCGCGGCCGTCGCAGTGTTCTTGGGCATGTTGAACACCCGCCCGCCCGGCATCACGGTCCTGACATGTACGGCGAGCTCGCGTACGACATCATCACGAAGGTACTGGCGAGCGGCCTTGCGGTTCTTCGTACTGCGGGCGTCGAGGATGACGTGGGGACGCTCGTCGTCCAGCCGAAGGCTCGATCGCGTGAGCGAGTGCAATTCACTGGCCCGTAGCCCGGTCTCCAGGGCCACGGCGTAGAGAAGAGCCCGCTCGGACCCGGCCATTCCGAAACGCTCAGGAGCCCCTTCTGTGGCCGTTCTAAGCCACGACCACTCCTCAGGGAGTAGGAACCGCCTGGACCGCTCGCGGTGCGGCGCGGGCTTCTTGAGCCGGGCCAGGGGATCGGCCTGGAGCCTGCCATCGCTCACGCACCAGCGGCAGAACGTCCGCCACGCGGTGACGCACTTGTGCGCGGTGCGGTTCGTCCAAGCCCGATCGGTCTCGTCGGTCGGGGCCATCTTGCGCGAGATCAGCCGTTCGAGCTCGTCGGGCGCGAGGTCGCCGAGGACTTTCCAGCCGCACTCCTCGGCCGTGCGCCGGATCATCCCTTCGGTGTCGCCTACGTACTTCTCGGTTCGCCCTTCGGCCCTCTTGGACGCGCTGAAGTCGTTGACGTGCGAGGCGATCGATGCCTTGGCATGTCGCTGTAGTGGGGTGCCGCCCTCTGGTGCGAGCAGGCCAGCTTCTTCCAACTTCGCACGCTCGATCCAGGAGCGGGCAATCCGTTCGGCGTCGCTCTTGCTCCGCGTTCCAGTCGAACGGGAGAACCTCTTCCGGCCCTTGCCGTCTGGATGTGGCCCATACCACTGTGCATACCACGGCCCATCAACCTTCTTGCGAAAGAGCGTGCCTTGGCCGTTGCCGCGAGCGCGCTTTGATACTCGCTGGCTTGCGTTGCCTTCTGGTTCGTTGGCCATTGGTCCCCCTGCACCTTGTACACGTTCACTCATCGTCATTCGTTACATCGGCGTCGAATCGATTGCACTCCCACGCATCGAAGAGCACGCCGATGGTTGCGCGAATGTGCTGTGGCAACTCAGGCCACCGTTCGTTCAGTCGCGACAACACGGGATCGTCGTCAACGCAGTCGGTGTCGGGCTCTATGTCTTGGTGCGGGAAGTGGCCATGCTGCTGCCGGTACTGGTTGTACGCGCTGGGTACGTACTTCGGCCAAGGCTCTGCGAGATCGCGACAGGTGCCAACCCGATCGCGCCACATCCACGACCGGGTGCCATCGTCCAGCGTCACCGCCCCAGACGGATATCGAGAACAAAGCTCACGAATGCACTCATCGTTGAGGCCCGCGAGAAACGCCTTCGCATCTATGTCGCGAGATGGCACGCTCAATCCCGAGCACTCGACGATGTGGGCGAGCGTGGCCGACAAGTCCTCGTCCGTAGCCAGGCGCATCTGGGCGAGCACGAAGACCTCCTCGGGGTCGCCTGCATTGAAGTGATCGATCAGCGCGTGCCTGAGGCTGGGGAAGAGTGGTACTCGCCGCGGCAGCGGACTACGCGAGAGCTCGATCGAATCGAGATCCCATCGCACGTGCCTCCAGTGCAACGCCTGGGCTTCTTCCAGGCTCAGGCCGCCAACACCAACAAGCGCGATCAGAGCTCGCCAGACCGTGGGCTCGCAGTGATCCAACAGCGTGTCGATCATCGGCGTGCTGTCAGTGGACAGTGGTTCCGGCACCATGCCAACGGCACGCTCCACGTCGCCCTGTTTGTCCATCTCTTCCTTTGAGGGCTCTTCGATGTGGACCGGGTCCGGGGCGGCCTCACCTGCTGACTGGGTGGCTCGCTTCGATCGCTTGACAGGAGCAGCGAAGGGGTTGGTGTCGATGTGCCCATGCCGCACGCCCCACCGGAAGATGTGGGCGATGCGGCTCGGCATTCTTGTGAGCTGGCGTTCATTCCAGAAGCGCTCGCGAACATTAAGCCATGCCCGGGACAAGCCCCGGTCGCTGCTATCGGAGTGGTCGTATCCCAGTACGAACTCGCGGACCTGCTCGGCCTTCGCCCAGCCGATGGAGTCCGCCAGCACGTCAGGGCCACAAAACTCGATCAGGAGCGAACTGGCCTGCAGGTGATGGCGGCGCGACGGCCACCGCGGCGAGACCATCGCGGCGAAGTACTTCTCGACCAGCTGTGCGAGAGTAAGTGGCGACTCCCTCATATCGAAGGGATCGAACAGCCCGTGACGAGCCAGAGCGTGGAAGATGTGCTCTGGCAACTCGTGAGCAGCCGCCAGAACTCGCTCGTCCGTCCGATCGCCTAGACGGCGCGCGGCCAGCAGTTTGTCCGCCAGTGTGTCTAGTGACCGGATGCGGGCAAACTGAGCGTGCTGCACAGCGATCTCGTGGTAAATCCCGTCCTTGTCATGGAATGCGAGCGTGTGAGTGCGCGCTCCGGTCTTTCGTAGAGTCACGGGTGGGCTTGATGTCGTTCCCGTTGTCTCGCTTCGTTTCTGTGGTCCGTGCATGATGTTCTCCTGGGTGAAGAACATACCGCGCGCGGTGCGTTCGGCCAACGGCACATCGACGGCGGGCCGCCGATTCCCGTCGTTGATTATCTTGTGGTCATGAGCAACGTGAGCGACCAACGGAGCGGCGGTGCCAGGTGACGGCTCGTGCCTCTGGATTCCGAAGTAATCGCGGAGGTTGATTATCTGGTTGGCATGGGGCAGAAGTTTTGTTGCTGTCATCTCGCCATCGCCTCCAGCATTCGATCGTGCATAAGCACGCGCGCGTACCCGTCCTCACCGAGCCGCGCCCGGATTGCTTGCAAGTGCTTTGCTCTGTCCTTGAGCGGGATACGCGGCAGGATGCGCATGCCACGTAGGCTCGCGCGCACCTGGTCCCACGACCGGCTCTCGCTCGTCGCGGCCTCGATCATGGTTTGCCGGGCCTTCTCGTAGTCGCCGGCCATGATCTCGCGACGCGCTCGCCGCATGCCCACGGTGAACGCCTCGGCCTGGCCAAACTCGCCCGTTGTCATGAGGCCCTGCTCGCGCAGGTAGCGGTAGACCTCGCGCTTGACCGCGTCGTATGCGGGGTTGTCGTCGCCAAGGCCATAAGCCGCCACCCACTCACCGACACCGCGGTACATTGGAGTCCCGCGCCGCAAGTACAGATCAACCTTCTCGTGCAGCGGCAGGTGCGCGAACGGACCCTGACCGCTGAGCAGGTTCCACAGGTCGGTTCCTGCACGCACGGAACTGAGCGCAGTGCCCAGGTCCCCGGGTGTCAGGCCGTCGTCAAAAGCGCTGCCGAGCACGGCATACATCGGACCGCCGAAGTACGCCTCGAAGATGCGGGCAAAGAACCGTGTGACACCGGCGGTGCCATCATCGCCAGACAACTCTTGCTCGGCCCGCCGCCACTCAACAGCCAAGCCCGTAATGCCTCCAAAAAACATCGCCCGCAGCGCGATGCCGCTCAGGCCCGCCATCGCTCCGCCGATACCCAGGTCTGCTGCCAGCAATGCAGCGGCTCGCTTCTCACCACGTGGCGCGGACAGCATGTGTCCCAGTGCCCGGCCTGCACGATTCGTGATCATCTGCGTGTAGGCGTCGTACCAAACCACCGAGCGGTACAAGGGGTCGTTCCCAGCCTTGGAGAGCTCGTGTGGCTGTGCATTGGCACCGACCGCACGCTGTGCTGCCCTGATCTGGACCGCGTTGTACAGGGCGTCTGGAGCTCGGCCGGATAGCAGGCACTCTACCTGGGTGTCATTGAAATTCAAGAGCCTGAGCCGCACACGGTCCATGCCGGTGGCGCGGCCACCCTTCAAGTCAGTCACCATCTGACGAGCAGATGCAGACGAGATGATCTCACCCCACTCGTTGGATAGCCGGTGAGGAGTGCCAACGAACTGTGCGGCGGTGCGAGCGGCGCTCTCGAAGAAGATGACGGTGTTGCCAAGCGTGTCTCCTTCGGTCTTTGGACGAGTCAGGCCATACCACGGCAGTCGATCTCGGGTGATCGCACCATCACGATGCAGCTCTTCAACGAGGAGATTTCGTCCCCAACGCTGGCTTGTGCCGAGATCTACGAGCGCCCGCGCGAAACGGCTCGTGCCAAAGAGGGCACGCGGCAATCCCAGGGGCTCCGGGACGTTCACGACCGGAGAGGCGGAGAGACCGAACGTCCGTGCGAGGCCGAAGACGCTCCGCATGATGCGCTGCCCCTCATACGTGGCAGATCCCGGTCGCGCCTGGTACTTGAGGTGCTGGGCGAGCGGGAGCGACGATAGCGAACGCATCGTCTCGTCGAACAACGCCGCACCCGACTCTCCCGATTCGTCGAGAATGGACGCCCGGAGCGCGGCGATCGATCTCTCCTTGCCATACAAGGTGGCCCGCTCGTACCCAACGTGCCGTGCGACGGCGGATCTGGACGCTGCCTTGCTGGCCATCTGCGTCAGCTGGCGGATCGGGTCGGTGTCGAGCAGGTGAATGGTCTGCATCTTCCCGTCGTACTCAAAGCGGATGATCGCTGGCATCCGCTCGATCGTCCGTAGGTGCTCGGCGTTGGTCGTGCGGATGATTCGGGCCGTCGAGACCTCGCCGCCGTCGTAGGTTTCTTCGATCGCCTTCGTGATCCGGTCCCATTCAACGGGCGCGTCTTCATTCGTGTTCAGCTTCGCGATGACCTTCGAGACCGCTGTCTTGACCGCTCGCCCGTAGTCGCCGCCCTCCTTGAGCGCACGAACCAGGTCTGGCGAGAGATGACGTAGCCACACAGGCTGGCCCTGCTGCTTGAACGGCACGAGGGTCGGCTTTCCATCCTCGCCGATGACCTCAACCTGGATCCCCGCGTCCTCCATGTGCTTGCCGGTCTCGCGGTACAGCTTCGAGTGAGCCTCCTTGTACTCCAGCGCCAACTTGTTGAACGCCTCCACCGGTTCGAGGCCCTCGATGAGCTTCTGGCCCATGGTCTCGAACGCTTCCACACCGTCTACATCCGCGACCTTGACCTCGTGCATGAGCTCGGCTCGCGCTCGACGGCCTCGCACGATCGATGCTGGTCCGTGCATCCGTCTGGCGAGTGGGTCGATGATGGCGGCCTGCCAGCCGCGCGTGGCCTTGTTCGCCTCATCCGTCGCGGCTCTGGCTTTGTCTACGAAAGCAGTCGTGACTGGCTTGTCCTTGCCCTTCGCGGCGAGTCGATCGATTAGCGGGCCGGAGTAGGCGTCAAGGATCTCACGCGTGGCACGCTCGGCACCCTGGACAGCCTGGGTGGCGACGCGTTGCCCGGGCGCGTTCACGCCAAGGCGCTTGGCAACAGGACCCACACCGACCAACGCGGCGGCCGCCAGCACGACCCAGACGTACGGATCGGCAAGGTCGATGTCGCCTGCGATGCTCGCGGCCTCGATGGCAGCCTCGGCTTCCTCGGGGCTCTGGGCGTCTGAGATGCCCTTAGCCACCGCACCCAAGCCCATCATCACCAGCACGGTCGGGGCCGCGCCGCCTCGCATGACCCGGTGCTTGCCGCCGTCCTTGATGACGACGTGACGTGGGCCGCCATCTCGATCCTGCCGCTTCGCGTAGGCCACCGCCGCCTGCTGGCTGTTGTGCTCGGCGACCTTCTCGAAGCCGGCGCTCTCCATGTCGGCCTGGGACGCACGAACCGTGCGGCTCTCGAAGTTGGGGCGGGCTACTGGTGTCGCATCGTCGCCGAACGGGATCGGCTCGGCCTCAAGCTGCTCCGCCCGCTGGATCGCCTGTCGAGCCACACGCTCGCCGCCCTCACGCAGCGACCCGGCGCTCATCGGCACACGCTGGTATCCGGCGATCTCGCGGACGTTGCCCTGCGCGTCGATGGCAGCAAGCTCCCCGTCACGCCGCACGACCGTGTACTCGCTGCTACCCAGCCGGAACTGATTGCCCTCGGCCAGCGACGACGCCTGCACCTCGCTAAGCCTGTCACCAAGGCCCACCGGCTCACGGGCGGCCACCAGCCACGAAACCTCCGGGTCGGGATCGCCATCGAGCGCGTCCATCGCCTGCCGGACGCTGTTGCCCTGCTGGGCCTCCAGCATCTCGATGAACCGATCCGTGCCGAGCGACGCCAGCGAGTCCTCGCCGGTGCCCCTGGGAACGCGGGTGCGGATCATCGTGCGAAGGTGCGGCCTGCCCTCCAAAGCCTCGCGAAGCTCGGTCGGCATGTTGCCGCTGAACTTCGTGTCGATCTCGGCCTCGCCCCGGAACTGGGCTGCGAAGTCCTCATTAGACCGGAAGAGCCCTCGCTGCTCGGCGGTGGACACCAGCCGCTCGTCGATCTGGGATCGCGTCAACGACGCTTCGGGACGCACCGCGCCCGGACGACCAGTGGGGATGCTCAGTCGCTCGCCGGCACTAACCTCGGGCCGGAACGCCACCCGCTGTCTCGTGTGCGCATCGACGAACGGCTCGGTACGCCCGCGATCCGGCCATTGCTGGGGCGTGGCCCCCGCCTCACGGACGACGCCGGTTTCGGCGACACGCTGGGCCTCGAGCTGCCCTGGCGTCGCAGGACGGATCTGAGGGCCTTCCGTGCCGGCCGCCCGCACCATGTCGGCATCGACGGCCCGCGCCGCCTGCTTGACGATCTGGGTCACGCTCTTGTTGCCGAGTTGCGGGAACTCCTGGCGGATCGCCAAGCGCGTGACCTTCATGCGCTCGCTGTGCCTTGACGGCCCAAGATCCCGCATCGTCCGGTCGGCCAGCGACTGTACCTGGTCGCGCACGCCGTAGAACGGGTCTTCCTTTCGGGCGACCTCGCGAAGCCCCTCGCCCATGCGATCGCCGACCTGGGCCGCACGAAGCTCGCCACGCAGGCTGGCGTCCGCCTCCTCAAGCTGACCAAGCTCCTGGGCGATCGAGAACTCGTCGGCCTGCCGACCAACCCCGGTCTCGCCCACCGCGTCCACGGCTCGCTCACGCAGCCGCGGCTCCATGCGCGTCTGGCCCTCGAGCCCAGTGACGAACGAGCGGTCGGCCACGAATCGCGGGCCGCCATCGGCCGCACGCCCCGGCTCGGCCGGGGGCAGCATGCGGGCCGGGTCGGTGATCCGCTGTCCGGGCGGCAGCAATGCCTGGGCCGCCACCGCCTGCTCGGCCGCCTGACGGGCTACGCCATCGGGCACACCCACTGCACGGATCGCCTGGAACACGCTCACGCCGTCAAAGCCGAGCGACAATCCCAAGTCGGCCCACTCCATCGGGGCCACGGCTTGGCCACGGGCAAGCTTCGCGCCGACCGTCGCGACGATGCCCGGCGTGGTGGCTTGGAAACCCGCGCGAGCAGCCGAGTCTTGATCCAGCGTGCGGCCAGCTTCGAGCAAGCCCGCCTGAGCTCCGATCGCCAGGTTCTCGCCGGCCACCGCGCCGCCGGCCCGCGCCGCCGTCCTAGCGCCACCGCGGCCAAGCCCGGCCGTCGCTCGAAGGCCCGCACGTCCGCCCGCTGCCGCAGCGCCCGCGTACCCGCCAAGAGTGCCCGCGATCGATCCGGCCATGTTTTCGGCCTGAGCCTGCCGGATGAACTGCACTGGCCCGGCGGCCATCTGGTTTCGCATCGCCGTCGCCGACGCACGCTCGGGCGTCTGCCACGCCGGGTCGCCCTCCATCGCGCGGCTGAGGTTGTATCCGGCGCTCGCACCCGGCTCGACGCCCAGCCCGCCGGCCACGGCCACCGCCGTCCCGGTCGGATCGGTGTACCACGCCTGCCCGCCCTCGGTGCCCAGGAGCGACGCCGCAAAGCTGCCATCTTGGCGCGGGATCATGCCCTGCTCATTCGCGCCCTGGGCCGCGTAGAAGCGTCGCATGTACGCCTCGCGACCCTCGGGCGGACCGTCGTAGTACGGCTCGGGAAGCTGCACCCCGCCGCCACGCATAGCCGCGTCAAGCTGCGCCTGCTGCACCATCGCTCCGCGCTGCGTCGCACGCCCCAGCGTCCGCTCGCCCGCGCGAACCGGCGTCTGCGTCTGCAGCCCCTGCCACACCTGCCCGATCTCGGCCTTGGCCTGATCGAACGGGATGGTGTCGCGCTGAGCGAGCAAGCCCACGATCTCGTCGGCCTGCCCGCGCGTCATGCCGGTAAGCCCGCCGGTGTCGATCATCTTGGCCGCCAGCAATCGCCGGCGCGCAGGATCAGCCTCGGCCAGCATGGCCTGGATGTCTTGTTCAAGAGTCGGTGGCATGTTCCACTCCTAAGGGCTGTCCGAATTTCAGTCCTCCATAGGTTCTCAGAGTGTGAGTCTGCACACCTATGGCCGAGTCACGCTCAATGTGCGTGTCCATTTCCAGTGCTATCGATTGGTGATTCCATAGGTGCGCAACCTGCCTCAAAGGTGCGCAAACTCTCAACTTGAGCACCTGTGTCTTCTCTTGCGCACGTATGACCCGATGCCCAGACCCACCGTCCATCCGAGGCATAGCCCTCACGAGTGGATCGAATCTTGAGCGCGTCCTTGGCTCGTCGAAGCGTGCCCTTCGATACTCCGTCCTTCGAAGCTCGGTCATACAGCTCGCCGGCCGCGACAGGGCCGTTCGCCAACTCGTCCATCAGCCACTCCTTGGCCTCGTCGAGTGCAGAGGATCCGCCTTCACCTCCGCTACGCCGGACCAACTCGTCGGCGGACACATGGACTTCACCGGACTGCCATGCACAGGCGGGTGGATCGCCGTCAATCGTGAAAGCCAGGCCGGCGGCCGGAGCGGATATGTTGTTCTTTCCTGGCAGCAGTAGCTTGCGGTCTTTGTCGTCCGGATCCTCAGCCAAGTGAAAGACGGTCCGAGCGATACCTGTAAACGCTCGGGATCCGAGGACGGTGTCGTCCGCTCGATGGCCCGAAGCTTTCCGGGTGTGAGC
>ERZ1740058.1227-NODE-1227-length-13007-cov-7.021232_pt1 | contig 13007 bp, 14 predicted proteins | sample MGYA00581745_ERZ1740058 | MGnify/ENA primary metagenome ERZ1740058 (study PRJEB43018, sample SAMN04849742) | marine metagenome | isolation source: floating plastic debris | place: Pacific Ocean | collected 2008-08-30 | study: EMG produced TPA metagenomics... | reverse complement strand
ATTTGGGTTGTGTAGTTTATTCAGAATCAATCAATGGAATTGAAGCTGAATGGATTTTTAATCGAAAAGATAAAATAGAACGTGGAACTGGAATTGGAATACGATTAACTGAACTAAACAAAAAAAGGAGATTTGAAGGGGAATTTGAGATTACGTACTCTGATGCAGATGGTAATAAATCGCCGAAGCTAAATTTGATTATTTCATTCGAGTTAGGCTATTATAACTTGACTTGGAAAAATAATGAGAAAATTACGGATATAGGGATTGGTATCGAAAGTGATAACAAGTTATTAGCCAGTTATACAAAAGCAATTTGAATTCAGTTTTTTAAGATTCATGAATCTTCCCATTTTGATTTCTGAATCAATTGAAAAACTACGTAGAACAATAATAGCCAAGACAGTAGCAAATTCAAGGGTGTTAGCTCATTTCAACTTTTTTATCAATTGGTAGGAAAGTACCACAAAGTTGGCTACTATTCTTACACCAACCGTTAGTGGCAATTCCTTCACACTAAATATGAGCGATGAAAAAAAATGGATTAACGAAATCGCTGCTGGTAGTGAATCCGCGTTTAGAAGGTTATATGATAGATATTCAGTCAAAGTTTTTAACACAGCAATTAGCTACACTAAGAATAAGGAAGACGCTGAGGAAATACTTCAGGATGTATTTGTGGTGATCTTCAATACCGCAAATAAATTCAGGGGTGATTCGTCAGTCAGCACCTGGATTTACCGAATCACTGTCAACAAATCACTGGATTATGTGAGAAAGAAGAATGCTACCAAACGACAGGGTATTTTCATGTCATTTCATCGCAAAGACTCAGACGAGTTGATCATTGAACCTGTAGATTTCGTACACCCTGGTGTAAAAATGGAAAACACCGAAAATGCCACGCTCCTTTTTCGGGTAATTGATCAGCTGTCGGAAAATCAGAAAACAGCATTCATTTTAACTCAGGTCGAGGGATTGTCTCAGAAGAAAGTGGCGGAGATAATGAACACCTCGCGTAAATCAGTTGAGTCATTGCTGCAACGGGCAAAGAAGAATTTGAGTAAAGAATTGGAAAAATATTATCCTGACCGAGGGAAAAAAGGTTAAAAAGCATCAAAAAGATATGGAAGAATGGAAAAATGACATCCTGAATAGCCTGGAAGGCATGGAAAAAGCCCAGCCCCCAGCAAATGCATTCCTCAAGATTCAAAACAGAATCAGCAATCAACAAGCAACGAAACCATACAAAGACAAGTCATGGTTGCCTTTAGCTGCTGCCATTTCGCTGATCGTTATAACCAATGTCTTCTTTGTGAGCGATTACTTACAAAAGCCTTCTGAGGACACAAGTGCAGCTTATCCTACAATTATTTCCAGTTACATCCTTTATTGAATATGACTACAAATAGCCTTTTTAGACTAGGATTTTATGCTCTTGTCCTTATCAATGCAGTATTGATCTTTCTTTTAGTCAAAGGGCCTTCGCCAGGTCGTCCACCGATACCGCTAGAAAAGGGTACGTCTCTGATGAAAACTATTGGTGAAAAGTTGAACCTGACCTCCGGGCAAATGGATCAATACGAGAACATGGCTAAACAACATCGGCAAGTAATGATCAATCTGCAGGAAGAACAGCGACCATTACTCCGCTCCTATTTTGAATTACTGAAATCCCCCATTGAGCAGGACTCATCTGACAATTTGTTGACCGAAATATTAATATTAGAAAGAAGAAAACTCACAACGACCTACTCTCATTTCGAGGAATTGAAAACGATTTTGACAGTGGATCAAGCTGATCAATTTGAAAGTATAGTGGATGATATTCTGAGAGTTTTGTTAAGTGGAGAAAAAAAATTACCACCACCTCCGAGGGATTTCTGAACACTTCGCGTCTAAATCAAAAACAAAAAAACATTAGAGATGCGAAAATTACCAATATCAATTTTATTTTTAACCATCATGGCTATCCTATGGGTTGCTTGCGGCAGTAATGATGATTCAGAAAATATCAATCCGGATAATTCGATTAGTGAACTCCCGGCCGCTTTTGCCGCATTCGACACCGACAATGTTTCTGTAACACTTGTCAATAATGGAACTGAGATATTGATTGAATCAAATGGCCTTCCAAACCATACTTCACCTTACTGGTCGAGTACTACTGAACGAACCATAAATGGCCCTATGGGTGAACATACTACCCCCGCAGCTGCTCAAGATCATGAATTATTCGTACAGCCAACAGCAACGTCTTTCGATCAAATGGCGCCGGGAAATATTGATGATTTCAATGGATCATATTCTCTGACCGTTTCGGCGGTTCCCACTAAGGCAACTACAAGTTCAGCTACCGGTTTAGGTGCCATTGGTATTGCCGTGAGTGGCGCTATGATATACAATGACGAAGAAGGCCCCAATGTCCCATTAGATGGCGTAGTCGGATCATTGGATTATAATGGGGCACATACTGGTCCTCAAAGCTATCACTATCATTTGGAGCCTAAAGCTTGGTCTGAAGACGATGATGAATTGATAGGCATTATGGCTGACGGCTTCTTTCTCTACGGCCGACGAGACTATGATGGTAGTTATCCGACTGATTTGGATGCTTCTGGAGGTCACTTTGGCCCTACTCCACACAATCCAGATGGCGAATACCATTATCATATTCAGAATGAGCTCTACCTGAATCAGTATTACATATTATTCCCGGGAGATTATCAAGGTTCAGCCAGTGCGATCCGATAGAATTATCTCATTTGGGTTTGGTCTGTTAATAATCACCGTAACGGGGTGTCAGATTGAGAAGGCTACTGATATCGAGCCCCTTAGGACTTCTCCCTTCTCTGAAGTCCTGGAAGATTCACTTCAGGTCCAGAAGAGTACCGGCCTTGTTTTTTACGATAGTAAGCTATTCACGGGCATTTCGGTCTCGTACTATGAAAATGGCGTGATAGCTGAAAAAATCACGTACGAGAAGGGAGAAAGAAATGGCATAAGACAAAAGTGGTTTAAGTCAGGAGTTCTAAGTTATGAGTCCAATTACAGTTCAAACACATTGCATGGTCAGGCCAAATCTTGGTGGAGTAATGGATATATCAGATCACTCTCAAATTTTGAAGCAGGACAATCGCATGGAATACAAAAAGAGTGGTACTCAAGTGGTCAGCTTTTCAAAGAAGTTCAACTTGCCCATGGAAAAGAAGAAGGTTTACAACGTGCATGGAGGAAGAATGGTAAACTATACATTAACTACGAAGCGAAGAATGGTCGAATATTCGGTATGAAAAGAGCTAATCTTTGCTATGAATTAACAAATGAAAATATTGTGTTGAATGATTAAATATTGGACTATAGTTTTTGGGGTTTCCATCCTAGGTTGCGAGGCGCCTTCCAAGAAAGAGGACAGTCGCGTAGATCAGTTGCCCTATTATAATGAGGCAACTTTTACACCTGTATGGTTTGAAACTGAAAATGAAGTCCCAGATGATTTTCATCAAATTCCTTCCTTCTCCTTGGTAAATCAGTCTGGGGATTCAATCTCAGAAAAAGACGTAGACGGAAAAATCTTTGAGGCAGACTTTTTCTTCACATCTTGCCCTGGGATTTGCCCAAAAATGACATCCAATATGCTTCTGGTTCAAGATGCATTTTTAGATACCGAAAATGTTGTGTTGTTGTCACATTCGGTCACTCCTGAATATGATAGTATCCCAATACTTAAGAGTTATGCTGAAGAGAAGGGCGTAGTTAAGGGTAAATGGCATTTGTTGACCGGCAATCGAGAGGAAATCTATGATCTGGGAAGAAATCAATATTTTGTGGAGGAAGATTTGGGATTAGAAAAAGATCCTAATGATTTCATTCATACGGAAAATTTCGTACTCCTGGATGGATCAAGGCGCATTCGTGGTATCTACAACGGTCTAAACAAAACAGCAATCAACCAATTGATTACGGATATCAAAATATTAAAAAAATCAAATTCACTTTAAAATAGCAGGCATAAAAAGAGTTATTCTAACTATATCACTTATTTCCATGGTTGCACTTGCCTAGTCACAGCGACCAAGTGGTGGGGGTAAGTTTGCGGCGTAGTTCTCAGATTAGTCGCTTGGCAATGGTTTTCAGCGTACGCAACGAAGCATGAGCTTTTTTACGGTTCTTAGGATGGGTAGCAAACCTTTGATTCAGCACATGTTTCTTGACGACCCTGCAGTAGGACTGCTTTAGTTTAACGCCTTCGTTAGTTGCGATCTTCCAGCAGTGGTTAATGACTTTGACGGTGGGCAAGTAGAGTACTATAAAGCCTGATAAACGGATAACGATTTAGGAAGATGTTTAGTGAGTAGAACGAAAGTTCTGTTTGCAAACGACAGTAAGCGTTTACTATCATTTAACAGAGATTAAACAGTTGTTAGTATTGATATGAAAAAAAATATAATTTATATTATTTTAATTATATTTTTGCCAATAAGTCGATGTGAAACGTGGTAGGTAATAGGCAAATAAACGCACCTGTACGTTTACGCAATTGTTACCTGCAAGCGCAAAATAGAAAGGTGAAAAATAAGTTAATCAGAAAGAAGTGATCTTATGGAAAGTGTACAATTTAATTTTTTTTACATATCTATCGTTTTCATCCTTTTATTCTTATTTTTTGGCTGTAAGGAAGAGGACGTTGAACCTGAAACTTGTTCAATAGAGTTATCAAATCCGATCCCAACTATCCCCAAACTTGGTATAAGTCCAACATTTAAGGGTGATTTCAATGATTGGAATACTTCTGAGTTTATTGAAAGTATTGAATTGATTTCTAATTTAGGTGCGGATGTTGTCCACTACGGATTTCTCTGGTCTGAGTTGCAACCCGGAGAGGAAGAATTTGAATGGAACTTCACAGATGAAGTTATTAATGCCATTGAACAAAATGGTGAGAAAATTTCAATAATCGTTCCAGTCATAAATACTTCAGATGCTGATGATTTACCTGAACACGTTTCGTTTAGTACTTTTACGGATGGTAATTTAATTCCAGCTTACACTGAATTTATTCTCGCTTTTCTTAATCGTTACGGAGACAAAATTGATTATCTATATATTGGAAATGAAATAGATGTTTATTTTTCAGAAAACACTTCGGAAATTACAGCCTACAAAACATTTTTTCAGCAAGTTAACGATGCCATAGAAGTGAATTATCCTAACGTAAATGTAGGTGTTACATTCACTTATCACGATGCCTTAAATAATGGCACTACTGAGATTTATCGAGAGTTTTCCGAAGCAGATATTTTGGGATTTACCCTGTATTCTCAATTTCTTGGAAGTAATCCGAACGATTTCACAGATCACTTGAACGGATTAATCAACTTAACTGAAAATATTGGTATACCAATAGCTATAACTGAAACAACATGGAGTTCTGCTGGATATAGTGGCAGTGTGGAAAACCAAAAGCTCTTTATTAAAACAGCTCTAGATGCTTTTAAAGAACAAAGTGGTAATCTGGAGTATTTTACATTCTGGGGTACTTATGATTTTCCTCAATCCTTCATTGAATTGAGTATGATCACGGATCCGGAATTTGGGAGTTGGCTTTCTTCCTTGAGTTTTATTACAAATCAAGGAATCCCAAAAGAATCATATTGCACTTTTATCGATGAGTTAAGAGATTTCTAATATTTCTAAAAAATGGAAATGGCCAGCAGGTAACAATTTATAGGCGATAATTGCTCGTTTCCTCACAACTACGCTTATACTAACCGTTGTGCTTAACTAGCAAAAGTTTAATATTTAATGATTAAAGAACTTCATAACAATGACCTAGAAATAGCAAGTCAGATATATTCTGTTTTCCAATTATCATATGCCGTCGAAGCAAAACTGTTAAACGCAAATGATTTTCCACCCCTTAGAAGATCTCTCGAGAGTTATCTTAACAGTACTAATGATTTCTATGGATACTTCGAGAAAAATGAGTTAGCAGGAGTTATAGAGGTTGAAATAACTGCGAACTATGTAGACATCAATAGCTTGGTAGTGAAACCGCAATTTTTTAGACGTGGAATAGGGAGAAAACTATTAGAATTCATTTTTAATAGATTTAACTCTAATCTTTATATTGTTGAAACTGGTGTTAAAAACAAACCCGCTACTGAGTTATACAAAAAGCTTGGATTCAAAGAAATAAAACAATGGGATACTGACTTTGGAATAAGAAAGATACTATTTGAAAAAAGAATAACTAGGGCATGTTGACATTTGAGATAATGAATGATTTTGAGAGTTATTTTTGCCCAATTAAGGCACTTGAGAAGGGCGATGCCTAAGCATCGGCCGCCGAAAGTAACGCAGAGTGGGTGAAAATAGCGCCAAAATCGTCGTTCAGATTAAATGTCAACACGTCCTAGCTAAACAAAACAACCTACATAAGCCATACCCTTCGGGATACTGCTCATACACAAGATCATTGATACAACATTCCTTAATTAATCTTCTGGAAATTTGATCTCTTCAAGCATCTGGCTCAACATTTCTTTCACTCCACCTTTTCCCGAAACTTTCCAGATTATGCCAGCATTATTTGATCGGATCGTGACATCCTGTTGGAAGAAAGGGCAACATTCTTTCTCTAACAAGATAAAATGAAACAGATTTGGCAGCAGGTTTTCAACATCGTCGAGATGAAACAAATAACCATCATCAACTTCCTCTACTTTCTTAACTTTGGCAAAAATTTCCTTTTGTAACGCTTTTTTTCTTTCAGCCAACTCAGCGTCGGTAAGCAAACAGGCTAAAGTGCCGTTAGTAAGGTTCGTACTCATAGTATCTTAATTTGACATTTGAATTAAGGCAGGTGGTCTACTGTAGCTCTAGCAAGTATTGGTAACAGATCAGCTACCGTATTATTTTCATGATAATTTGCTATTTTAGTACCCTACGGATTGGAGTCTACTCCAAGGTTGTGTTTTTAAGCAGTAATTTTGAAAAAAGGTGTTAATAGGCGAGTTATCAAGGAATTCCGGGTTGTCCAGAGATACTATCCGGTGGTACGAAAAGGTTGGATTACTCAGAGGTGAAAACACTTTGCGAGATTCCAATAACTACCGAATTTATGATCAGGTAGCCCTTGATACCCTGCTGTTGATCAAGCAGAGTAAATCATTTGGTTTCTCTTTACAGGAGGTCAGGGAAATATTGGATTTAATTGAGTCTGAGAATCTCAATTGTGATTCTGCATCGCCAATTATTCAATCCAAACTACACGATATTGATCAAAAAATATCCTTCCTACAAAACATCCGAACGAAATTAATTGAACTGAAGGAACAGTGCTCTGGCGATTGCCAGAATCAAATCCTAGGTAATACATCTAACAAACAATAAGTTTAAAGGAGCAGACCAAATAATGAGAAATTTCAGTATAGAAAAGCAATCATCGCCCAGCGACTCAGCAGAAAACCCAAGCGGGCGCCGCAAGGGATAAAGTTCAAATACGCTCTAAAAGAACTTTTGTAAATACGAAATTCAGGCCAAGGACAATTTAAAGCGCGCAGACTAGAAAAAAATAGGTCAACTAGTATCTTTACGAAAAAAACAAAATCAAAAACAAATGCTTCAGAGAAGATTCGAGAAAGTTGTTCTTAACAACTACCCAGATGCACTTGATGCCCGCGATACTTCTATAAAGTATCTTGGTCTCTTGCAAAATAATCATGATATTGATATCGCCAAAATGCTCATGGCAACCAGTTTATGCTCAGATGATATCAACATTCCTTCAACTTCATTCTTCAATGTAGTTTTGGGCCCCTTCTTTCTCGGTGGATTAGGTGGGTTACCCTACTCCGGAATAACCGGTTTAACCGCGTTTGCACACCATATCCCGGATAACGGAACTGCTTTCATTTTTTACGGTCCACATATCGGAGTTACATTAGAAAATGAAGTAGGAAAAATGTATCGCCCTCGGCAAGAAAATGCCGGTGCTTGTTGTGGGGCACTGATGCTGGCTTTGGAAAGATTAAAGGATGATACTTATTCACCTGAAATAAAAACAATTGATTACCAGCAGTCATATTTAGAAAGCGTACTTTTCCCAAGAAGAGAGGAAATTGTCAATGACAAGTCGCCACAGAGAAAGATTACCGAATGCGCCTTTGAACTCATAGATGAAATGTTACATGAATACCTCAGAGTGGTAAAAAGCGAGTTTAAAGTAGATAAAATAGGTCTATTGGGTGGTATCGTAATTAACACAGATTTCGGTATTGATGATTATTTCTCCGTGAGGAATTTCGAAATCATAAGAACTAGATATTTGTAAATCTATTTCCTTACTGACTTAGCTGAATTCTCTTTATGATTAAGGGTTAGTTAAATAAGACTTTATGACCAATTCTGAGGAAATAATTACCCAACTTCATGTCATAATGACTGAAGTGATTTAAACTTTTCAAAAGGTTTATGAAGTACATTTCTGGTTATCAGTACGTTAAAGCGAATAATACGCTAAATTTTCTGCATAACTTCTATCGTTCTTTATATGATCCAAACCCGCTGAAGATGAGGTCATTTCTACAATACCAAATGTTTAAATCAACTCTTTAAAACGATTGACCAATAAAACAATGAAGCATAGATTTCTCTTCCTAGTTTGCATCTGTACTTTATTAAGTTCATGTAATGTTGAAATAAAAGAAGAAACTGCTTCTACACCAGCCATTAAAAGCACAAAACAAATAGAATTAGACATTAAAGAGGCTAACCGGCTGGCTGAATTACCACTAGCCTGCATTCAGAACCCACTACCCTACAAATCAGGATTAGTAATAGCCAAGGAAAGTGATTTGGCGATGCCGGTAGATCACCATCCGGCTTTCTATGGTTGCTTCGACTGGCATTCTGCGGTACATGGTCATTGGTCGTTGGTCTATTTGTTAAAAAACTTTCCTGATCTGGCCAAAAGAGAAGAAGCGATACAAATGCTTGATGAAAACCTCACGGCCCAAAACATCGAGAAGGAAGTGAGTTATTTCTCATTAAATCAAGAAAGCCAGTCTTTCGAAAGGTTATATGGATGGGCCTGGTTACTCAAACTTCAGGAGGAACTATTCACTTGGGATAATCCCTTAGCACAAAAATGGTACAATAACCTAAAACCACTGGCGGATTATATTTCAAATGCATATATAGAATATCTTCCGAAATTAGTTTACCCCATTAGAGTAGGTACGCATACTAACACTGCCTTCGGGATTAGTTTTGCCTACGACTATGCTCAAGCAGTTGGGGACAACGCATTAGCTAACGCAATCAAAGAAGCGGCCATCCGATTCTACAGTAATGACAAGGATTGCCCAATTACTTGGGAGCCCAGTGGACATGATTTCCTCTCACCTTGTTTGCAAGAGATTGACATTATGCGCAAAGTGCTTTCTGAGGAAGAATTTAAAAAATGGTCGGTAGCATTTCTACCCGCTTTATTCAATCAAAACTTATCGCTCATTCCTGGGCAAGTAAAAGATCGTTCGGATGGTCATCTTGTTCATTTGGATGGAGTGAATTTCTCAAGAGCTTGGTGTCTCTACCCGTTGAAAGACAATGTCAATGCTTACAATTTGGCCACCGAGCATTTAGATTACTCGCTTTCCAAAATCACCGATGGGGATTATGCCGGACAACATTGGCTAGGCTCATTTGCATTATATGCCTTTAAAACGAAAATCGAAGCACGGCAATGAACCCAATCAAATACTAGAATTCATAAATTTTGGAGAAAGAAAAACCTTGGCTAATAAAACCTAAACTGCATAAAAACACAGTTTAGTCATACCATTTTAGCCATTTCCAAGAAAGAAATCCTCACCTTTTCTGAGTAGAAATTCATTTCTAGTATTCAGTTAGTGATTCCTCGAGTCATTCAGTGTCTTTCATGATAATAATCCATCTGTGTTATGCAACAAAGTTGCGATTAGACTGGGTTTTCTTATTTTTGCCACCCTACAGCATTTGGAGAAATTAGAAATAAATTATTTCAAGTTTGCCCCATTAATCCACTTGAAAATATAGATTGTAAAGTGATGAGTAGTATTAATCATTCAATAGATGAATATTATGACATTGTCATAGTTGGAGCAGGTCCGGCAGGTATAGGAGTGGGTATTCTTTTGCAAAAACTGGGTATGAGTTATGTCATATTGGAAAAGACCTCGATCGGTGCTTCATTTAAGAAATGGCCAAAAGAAACCCGATTTATTTCCCCTTCATTCACGGGAAATTTTTTTAAGATGCCTGATTTAAATGCAGTGACACCTGATACATCTCCTGCATTTGATCTTTTGACAGAGCATCCGACTGGAATAGAGTATGCACAATATCTTGAACGGGTCTCAAAGTTTTTTCAACTGGCAATAGATACTGATGTAGAGGTAAAAAGTGTAGAGGATAAAAGTGGTTGTTTCATCCTAAACACTAGCCATGGGACTTATGGAAGTAGTTTTGTCATTTGGGCTGCTGGAGAGTATCAGTTCCCTAAAACAAATTCCTTTGAGGGCGAGCATTTCTGTGCTCATTATTCTGAGATCAATTCTTTTTCTGATGTAATGGGAAAAGAGAACATTGTGATTGGAGCCTATGAATCAGGATTTGACGCGGCCATAAATTTAGCGAAACTGGGGAAAAACGTAACCCTTATTGATAATTCTAATTATTTGAAATTGATAGAGAGTGATTCAAGTTATTCACTCTCACCCTTTACTCGGGACAGAATAAAAGATGCTCCAGATCGTATTGATTACTTTGAAGAGATGAGGGTTGAGAAGGTCACATTTGTGAATGCTAAGTACCTGATAACAACGGATGACAATCAGACATTCATCTCAGACGGTGAACCAATTAATTGCACTGGTTTTGACACTAGTCTAAAGCTGGTTAAAGAATTATTTGATTTTGAGGAGGGCTATCCACTGCTGACGGGTTTTGATGAATCTAAGAAAACGGAGAACTTATTCTTGGTAGGGCCCCAAGTAAAACACGGTACTGCCCTTTTTTGCTTTATCTACAAGTACAGACAAAGGTTCGCCATCGTAGTAGAAGAAATCGCAAAGAGAAATGATATTCCTCCTGGCACCATAGAAGAGGTTCTCAAAGAATATAAATACAATAATTTTTATTTGAAAGATTTATCCTGTTGTGATGATGAATGTGTATGCTAGGATGAAGAGAACCATGGAGATATTAAATTTATTGGTGGGTTTCGAGTTAATTGCTGTGGGACTGCTGTATCTAACCAAGCCTGATGTTCCGTCTGCTGCAAGTTGGTCTGTCTTTGGTTGCATGTACGTCGTAATGGATAAATATTCAGTTCTCGAAAACATGTCAAAAAAACGTAAGCTTATTGAAGGGGTCAAATACAGTTTGGCGTGGCTAGGGTTCTCCATAAGTACGGCTTTCTTAGCCTATATAGTGTTAACCCTTTAGCTAATAATGAAGCGATTTATAGCTTTAGCAAAACTATCGAGTTACTAGTGATGATTTTCAGTGCTTTATGAAGAAAATCTGGCTCAAATCTTTATCGTGACTTTTGACTATCCTCAAAATGACTTAAATATGCTGAAAACAAATCAGTTCTAGCAAAACAGGTTCTAAAATTTTAAATCACTTCATTGTACAGTAAACCCATTCCAAATGACTATAAATAACCTGGGCTTAAGCGTTTTCGCTACCTTCCTCGCTACATGTTTCGTTTTGTCTTGCTGCCAAGCTCAGTCTGGGGAGCAAACCAATCAACAACCCGAATTGAATTTGGAAGACACCAAAACTATCAAACAACTCTTTGATGAGTCACTAACCACAAGAGAAACCTACAACTTACTTGATCATCTTTGCAATAATATTGGTCATCGTCTAAGCGGTTCGGAAGGTGCTGCCAAAGCGGTAGAATGGACCGAACAGCTGATGAATGACTATGGCTTTGATAAAGTATATAAGCAGGATTTGTTTGTACCTAATTGGAAGCGAGGAGATAAAGAAGTTGCCCGGATTGAAGGCTCAAATGAAGAATTATCAATACTTGCCCTTGGCATGTCTGTCGCTACACCCGAGGAAGGGCTTACTGTGGAAGTGGTTGAAGTTCAAGGGCTGGAGGAGGTTGAATCTTTGGGACAGGAGAAAATCGAGGGAAAGATCGTCTTTTACAACCGTCCAACCGATCAGCGCCTGATTACAACTGGTGCTGCCTACGGAGGTGCAGTGGATCAGCGTGCTGCCGGTCCTGCAGTGGCTGCCAAATACGGAGCTGTAGGTGTTGTGATACGGTCTGTAGGAACTGCCTTTGATGATATTCCCCATACAGGCACTACACGATATCAGGATAATATTCCAAGAATACCGGCGGCAGCATTGGGCGTGTTATCGGCTGATCGCCTAACAGAAGCTTTGAAGCAAGATCCCAATACAAAGCTTTTCTTAAAAATGAATTGCCAAACCCTGGAAGATGCTCCTTCCCACAACGTAATTGGAGAACTCACCGGATCAGAATTTCCCGATGAGATCATCACCATTGGAGGCCATCTTGACTCCTGGGATGTAGGTCAAGGGGCACACGATGACGGTACCGGTTGTATGCAATCTATCCAGGTACTGAGGCTATTTCAAAAGTTGGGAATAAAGCCTAAGCGAACAATAAGAGCCGTTATGTTTATGAACGAAGAAAACGGCACCCGAGGCGGCTTGAAATATGCCGAGTTAGCTGAAAAGAACAATGAAAACCACCTCATCGCACTCGAAAGTGATGGTGGGGCATTTACCCCCAGAGGTTTTGGAGTCACCGCCGAAGACACTACCATAGAAAAATTCAGATCGTGGTTACCGCACTTTGACCAGAATACCATCAGCTACATCAAAAAAGGGGGTGGCGGAGTTGATATTGGCCCCTTGAACAGAACTCTTGGGACACCCACCATTGGGTTCATAGTAGAGTCTCATCGCGCGTTTGA
>ERZ1740058.1225-NODE-1225-length-13016-cov-9.989584_pt1 | contig 13016 bp, 14 predicted proteins | sample MGYA00581745_ERZ1740058 | MGnify/ENA primary metagenome ERZ1740058 (study PRJEB43018, sample SAMN04849742) | marine metagenome | isolation source: floating plastic debris | place: Pacific Ocean | collected 2008-08-30 | study: EMG produced TPA metagenomics... | reverse complement strand
CGCCTGCCTTTCCGCCCCTTTCGTGCCGACCGCTCCGGGCGCACTCCCAACCGCGCATCTGCGGGATCGGCAGCCCGGGACGTGGATCTTTCAGGCACGCTCGCGCTCAAATCATCATCACCAGTGAGCGCGTCTTCCAACTCGTCTAGGACATCCTCGCTGAGTTCAGGCTCGGGCTCAGCTGTGCGAGAGGCGCGCAACGGAGCCGCATTATCGCCCGCCGGATCATCCATGGGCTCAAGGGCGGCACTCAAGACAGCGGCAAGGCGGTCTTTGTGCTCGCCGGTTAGGTCGTCGGCAGCGTCCGGCGCCAGCGTGTCTTGCGGAACGCCAGCGGTGCCGGCCGGAAAATCGATGCCGCAGTTGGGACAACGGTAGGCGTTCGCCATCACCGGCTCGCCGCATGCCCTACACCGAAAAAACGCGCGCGAGGCCACTTTGCCGTCTCCCCACTCCTCACCGATCGCCGGGCTCCTGCCAGCTTGGCGCGCCAGCGTCAAACCGGATCGGCGCAATTAGCTGCCACGGCGCCTGTAAAGCCAGTAGCGCCCCAGCCGCGCCGCATCGCTGCGCGGAAGCTCATCAAACCCATCCATGGCAAGCTCTATGCCGCTCGCCACAAACCCGCCAGCCCCGGTTCGCTCAGCGATCAGCGGTGCGAGCCAAGCGGCTTTGGCAAGATCAGCGGTCGCATCGCCAGTCCCCAAATCGCAATGCACCAGCGCAGCCCGCTCGCTGATGCGGTGCCCACACCACGCCAACGTCTCGCGAATCTCGCCGATGATGATGTGCTCACCATCGGGAATGGACGCCGGATGGGCGGTCACGGCGCGGTCGAACACGAAAATCTCGCGGTCCGGTAACACCGCGCGCAGGTGATCAAACGTGCGCCCATTGCCAAGGCCAAGCTCCAACACCGGCCCCGGAACGCCCGGTAACCGGCCGGCAACATCGTCGAGAAACGCCTTCTGCGCGCTCATGCGCGCGATGAAAACCTCAAGCCGCGAGGCCTTGCGCTCCGCTGCGCTCATCAGGAGCTGCGCAGGGCCGACCTCAACCGCTGCGGATCTGGCATCCCATGGACCACCAACTCTGGCCTGTCACCTGCCGTGTAGAGCTTCAGGATTCCGCAGTTGAACACCCGGTCAAAAAACGTCTGGTCGATTTCCACCGTGCGGATGGAATCCAGTTCAACCTCCAGCTGCTCTTTCGCCAAAATCCCGCGGGTCAGCGTCACCCGATCCGTATTGACAATCAGCCGGGTGCACCGGTTTTTGACGTACCAGTAAATGCCCCAGATCAAGCCAACGATGACTGGGATTAAGAGCACCATCAGAATGAACTTGCCGGGCTCATCGGCGAACATCTTCGGATGCTCGTCGTAAACGACCTCGGCAACTGTACCGCCTGAATGCTCTGGGGTGTCTGCCATGTCCGCGTCCCCCTATTTCGTGTCTCGCGCGGTACGCAGAGCTGTGCGCAGGCGCTCAGGGTCCGGCAAGCCGCCCTGCTGAAGATCGGGCTTATCGCCAGCCGTGTAGACCCGCAAGATACCACAGTTGAAGATCCGATCGACGAAGCTTTGATCCACCTTCACGGTCCGAATCGAGCTCATTTCAACCTCGATATTCTGCTTCGACAACACCCCTTTTCGCAACGTAATGCGCTCATCATCGACGGTGACCACGGTCGATTTGTTCATCACATACCAGTAGACAAGCCAAATAACACCGATCACCACGGGGATGAGGAGACAGGCGAGAATGAATCGCCCCGGCTCGTCGGCAAACATGGTGGGCGATTCGCGATACGCCGGGGTCATCGGTCTCTCCAACGCGGTCCAAAGATCTTCGTATCGCTATAACCGGCGAAACCGGCCGCGGCTAGCGTGGTAATGATGTGTCTCGTTAGTGAAACCGTTCGAAACGAACGTTGCGCAGGTCGCCCGGGCTAATCAAACGCTGCGTCGTCACCGTCACCGAGTGGAGCGGCCCCTCAATCTCCCTGCGCCAGAAGTCCAAAAAGCCCTCAAGGACAGGAAACTCGGGAGCCTGATCATAGTCCTGCCACACGTAACTTTGCAGGATCGAGTTGTGGTCGGGCAACCGGTAGAGAATTTCTGCTGTGGTCAGCGAAAAGCCTTGAAGCTGGCGAGAAAGCAACATCGCAAATCCCTCAAGATGACTGGCGAAGAGAGTTTGCCAAAATCGTGCCAGACGGCAAGCTTGATCGGAAATTATACGTTGAATTCGCAAGTATCCACATTAGCAGTCCTCATCGCGGCTGCTAATAACACGTCGCTGGCCCTGGCAAGCACAGATCAAACCGCTGTGAAACTCGCCCTGACAGCGCAGCGTCTGACGCGCAACGCAACCATGCAACCCAATGTTCATAGCCAGCGCACTGCGGCGAGCGCCAAACCCACGCAGCCCGGAGCCTTCTGCGACGGTTCGCTTACCGATGAGGGCCTTGCCATTGGCGCCGGCCCTCGGCACAGATCGCGGTATCACGGTGCTTGGCATGCCAAGCCCATCGCCCGCTCAAAGAGCCGCTTGAGAGACGATGCTTCGATTTGCATTCAATACCGCCGGTTGCGCCAATCACCGGCTGTTCGACGCCCTGGACATCATCGCCGAAACCGGTTTCGACGGCGCGGTCATCACCTTGGACGTCCACCATCTGGACCCGATGGCTGACGACTATGAGGACGCCGCGCAAGCGCTGAAGGAAAAGCTCGATGCGCTCAACCTGGCCGCATGCGTCGACACCAGCTCCCGCTTTCTGCTCGACCCGCGCGAAAAGTACGAGCCCACGTTGCTTCATCCCACGGAGGACGGCCGCGCGCTTCGGCTTAACTTCCTGCGCCGCTGCGCCAAGGTGTGCAAAATCCTGGATGGCGAGGCCGTAACCTTCTGGTCTGGGCGGCCCATGCGGAGCGTTTCGCCCGCAAACGCCGGTGCTTGGCTCCTCGACGGGCTAAAGCAGACCGCTGACATTTGCGCTGAGGAAGGTGTTGTTGCGGCCCTTGAGCCGCTGCCCGGCCACATGGTGGGCTCGCTCGACGACTTCAAAGTCGTGCGCGACGCGGTCAAGCAGATGACGACGTCGCCGATCAAGCTCGCGCTTGGCGCAGGTCACTGCCTCGTCGTCAACGACCGTGAGCCCCACCAGGCGGTAAAGGAGTTCGCCCCAATTCTGGGCAACGTTTCCATCGAAGACATGGCGCGCGGCGAGCACAAACATCTCCCGCTCGGCGAAGGGGACATGGACTTGCCGACCCTCCTCGCTGCGCTGGAAGAGGTCGACTACGCCCTCTTGGTCGATGTGAAGCTTCCCCTCGACAGCCACCGTGCGCCCGAGATGATCGCCGCCGCCTACGACTACGTCCAGGAGCACCTACCAAGCGACTGATCGTCAGATCCGTAGTTGGGGCCAGCCCTTGTGATCTCCGCGGCGGTGTCGTCCAACAACTCGCGGAGTTGTTCGAGGGGCAGCGGGCGGGAATAGAAAAAGCCCTGAACGAATGTGGCGCCAAGCTCGCGAATGGCGTTCACCTGCTGCGGTGTCTCCACCCCTTCAATGATCAGCCGAAGGCCGAGCGACCGGGCCACATCAATCATCCCACGGATCACCGTTTGCTTGGTCTGATCGGCTTCGATCTCGGCAATAAACTGGCGATCAATCTTCACCTCAGAAATCGGCAGCTTGGTGATGTGGACCAGACTCGCATAACCGGTGCCGAAATCGTCGAGCGAGAAATCAATGCCCTCGCTGTTCGCCTCCCGCAGCATCTTGGCAAGCTCACCGTTGGGATCGTCCAGGATCACGTCCTCGGTGATTTCCACTGTGATGGGTCCGCGCGTGGCAGTGTGCTCCGCATTCAGCCGGCCGATTTCCCGCAGAAAGCTCTCGTGGAGCAACTCGCCCGCCGATGCGTTGACCGACAGCGCAATCTTGTGCTCCCGGCCGCTGTTTATAATCGCAAGATCGGCAAGCGCACGTTGCACGATGGCCTGGCCAATTAAACTGCCAAGCTCGGCATCGCTGAGCGCGCTGGAAAACGCGCTGGCCGACCAAACGCCGTCCGGCCGCACCCAACGCGCCAGCGCCTCAACACCCACAATGCGACCGTTGGTGACGTCCACCTGCGGCTGGTAGTAGGGCACGAACGCGCCGTCCTCGAGCGCGCGCCGCGCGTCCATCAGCAACCTGTTGCGCTCCGCCGCAGCGCGACCAAGCGCCGGGCTGTAGAGCGTGAGGATGCCATCGCGACGCGACTTTGAGCGGTAGAGCGCCAAATCGGCCAACGCCGTCAGCTCATCGGCCTCTTTGCCATGGTCCGGCGCTGCAGCGGCGCCGGCGCTGAGCGAGACGTTCAGCGATCGCTCTTGCCAGCCGAGCTTGATCTGAAGCGCGTTGCGCAAACGCGCCAAGACGCCATGCAGCGTCTCCATGGAATCGAGATCTTCCATCAACACGCTGAACTCGTCGCCACCCGTGCGCGCCACCGTATCGTTGGTGCGCACCGCATCGAGCAGCCGCCGACCGACATTCTTCAGAAGCTCGTCACCGGCGGCGTGGCCCATCGTGTCGTTGACTGTCTTGAAGTTGTCGACGTCGACAAGCACCAGGCACAGCACCTTCGATGTCCGCTCCCGCCGCTGCAAGGCCTTCGCCACACGGTCGGCAAACAGCGCCCGGTTTGGCAAGCCGGTCAGTACATCATGGTTGGCGAGCCACCACAGCCGCTCACTGGTCTCGTGCTGCGTCGTGACGTCCTGCACCACGCCGGCAAGGCGGAAGCCGACACCGTCCTCCTCCGATCCTTCCCTGCTTGCGATGAAGCGAAGCATGCGACGCTCTTGGAGCGGCGTCTGATATGCGAGGGTGATGTCACACGGAATGCCGCTGAGCCGCGCTTCTTTCACACCATCCTCAAGCCGCCGACGTCCCTGCTCGGTGACCTGCGATAACACGGTGTCCAACGTCAGCTCTTCGCCGGCGTCGCGCCCCAAGATCCGCCGCGCCTCGCCTGACCAAAATGTATGGCCGTTGTGGCAAGCCATCTCCCAGATGCCGATTTTCGCGGTGCGCTGCACGTGGGCAATCATGGTGACGAACCGCTTCAGATCGCTGCGATAGCGGTCCATCAGCACCTGCTCACCAAGCTGTTTGGCGCAGAGCTGCGCGAACTTTTGCAAGTCCGCCACCCGGACCGGGACATCGCCCGCGAAGACCAAAGCGGCAAGAGTTGCATCGCCAAGCGGCGGCAAGATACGGATCACGCGGTCGAGCGGAGGCGCCGCACCGATACGGGTGCCGGTCACCAGCGTCTGTTCACCAGACCCCAAGTCGATCCGCGTCGGCGGCACAGCCAGCGCTTCGTGAATGGCACTCTCAGTCAGCGTGCGCGCACTGTCGCTTCGGCCGAGCACGGTGGGCCCGGACCCACCCTCCTCCGCGACAAACACGACAGCATGGGCGCCAAGGAGCGTCTCTCCCAGCGTCCCCAATTCTTGATAAAGATGGGCCGGTGCCTGTGGCATCGTCGACCGGCTCAGCAAACGTTCCATGGCTCCCCCGCCAATTCGAACGCAGTCTGACCGATCAACCCGGTCCGTAGCTTGTGGGACAATCACAGGCGCGCACGACCGCGCATCATTGACGCTGACCGGCTCTAGCCCAGTGAGCGCCGGGTTCGCAGCGGGTCAGACGTCACCGCCTGCCGCTGAAAATACTGAAGGTGCCCTAACGCTCCTGCGAACCGCTGGTGGGTCGGCTTACGCTCCAAATAGTCCGCAAGGCGCAACAGGTTCACGGGCTGGCGCGAAATCAGATCTTTGATCGCATGAACCGCGTGGTCGAGGCTGTAGTTGTCGATGATCTGGCAGGCCGCCTGCGTCGGCGTCAGCACGTAAAAATCTTGTTCGCGCTTGGGCGTGTAGCGGCTGATATCAAACGGCGACGCACCAAGCGCGTGAGACTTTGGCATCAGGAAGCGCACATCCGCCGCCCGGTTCTCGAAGGTTGTCCCCGATACCTGCTTAAAGCCCAGGGGACGCAGTTTTTCCGACACATGTCGGCGCATCGTCGGCGACAGCATGTCCACGTCCGACCGGTCGTAGCGAAGGTCGTCAAAGACTGACAAAAGGTTGAGCCGACTATCAGCCACGAAGAGATAAACGCCGAGCTGAGCGGTGCGGATATCAAAGGTTTGCGGTGCGACGTCCTCTGACCCGCCCCACGTGATGGCTCGACCGAACATGTTGAGATCGTCTTCCCTGTGCTTCGTGCCTGGTGTTTCGGCTGATTGACGGGGCTGAGCCGCGATCCCGCCAACACATCACGACCTTCTACCGCTGTGCCCGGTAAAGTGCGCCGCTGCCTAAGCAGCGGTCCGCAAATCCTCGCGCTCTGCCTCTTGCTGCTCAGCCTCGCTGGCCAACGCTTTAGCCCTGTCGTTGGCCATCATGCGCCTGTGCCGCCTCAGCTCCCAAATCCCCCAAGCGACCGGAAGGCCAAGCCAAATGACCGCCTTCCCGGCAATGAACCAACTTGGGATTTCCATCATCGCACTCCTTAGAGAAGTGATAATGAGGGCGCGTGCCAGTCACGGATAGCCCGTGGGGCATTGCGCCTCATTGAGCCTCTGCGGGTAAGGTCAGCGTTACCGTCGCCTCATCGACAACCTGCCCGCTGCGCACGATCTGGTAGCGCAGCCGATAGATGCCGGGGGCGGCTCCATCAGCCAGCCGGCGACCGGCAAAGCGCATGGCCTGCGCCTGAAAGCGCGGCTGTTCGGTCCGGTCCGTCACAGAAAGCGATGGGCCGTCCAGCGTCAGAACGTGCTCGTCCCCCGCCTCAACGGCCATCGCCAAGCCGTACCCGACCATCGCGTCTGCGCCAGGTCTCGGCGCTGCGACCGTCCCATCCTGGATGGCCTCAATGGCCACAGGTCCGGCGGCAAACCCCGCGGCAAGAATATGTGTGTCGCCAGCATCTTCGGCCGCCGCCACCACAGCATCCTGCCAGACGGGCGTTCCCGCCGCCCCACACTGCGCCTCACCCGGCCGATACCCAGTGAACGGGTCAATGGTCTCACCATCGCGCATCACCCGGACATGGACGTGGCGAAACTCGGTCATACCGCTCAACCCCACCGTGCCGATGATGTCTCCCGCCTCAACCTCGTCGCCGGGTCGCACTGGGATCGATCCCTCTGCCAAGTGACAAGACAGGGTTTCCCAGCCGCCGCCGTGGTCGATCACCACCCCGTTGCCGCACTCCCGCCCGGCTTGAGCAGCCGATGGCCCGGACAAGGTCCGCTCCGCCGCGCCATCGCGCACTCTGAGGACACGCCCCGCACTCATGGCGATCACCGGCACCTTCGCGCCGGGAAGCACCCGAAAGTCTGTGCCGTTGTGCCCGTCATAGCCGAGCGGTCTGCAGCGGAAATCGGCAAAACCATCGCCGGGATCGGTATCGACATAGTTCTGGATGAAGCAGGTCTCGCCGAGCGTGCAATCGAGCGGCAACGCGAAGGATGGCGCTTGGGCGGCAGCCGGCACCCCAAACAGCGCTACAGCGGCCAAACACAGGGCGGCACCCCCACAGTGCGTGGGGTGCCTGCCCCGCCGGGTCACGCCGCAGCCAACTCAGCGAGCACGGCATCGGCCCGCGGCACGGGTGCGACCGCACCATAATCGCGCACCGAAATGGCAGCCGCGCAATTGGCATAGCCAAGTGCCTGGCGGGGATCGCCCGTCTCAAGCCAGCGGGCAATGAACGCGCCGTCAAAGCAATCACCGGCGCCGGACGCATCCACCAGCGTCGTCGGGCGCGGTGGCACCCGATGAATGCCATCCTTTGTGGCCACTAGCGCCCCCTCAGCACCCAGCGTCAGCGCAACGATCTTGGCGCCGAGGTCGAGATAGAACTGCGCCACATCCTCAGGGCTGTCGCGGCCCGACAGCTGACGCGCGTCATCGAGCCCCGGCAGCGCCAGATCGCACAGCGCCATTGCCGCATGAATCACCGCGCGGGCCCGCTCAATGGGCCAGAGGTTGAGCCGCAGGTTGGGGTCGAACGACACTGGAACGCCCGCATCGCGAGCCGTTGCGATGGCGGCAAACACGCTATCGGCGGCGCTATCGGAAATGGCTAGGCTGATCCCGCTGGCGTGCAGCAGCGCCGCGCCGCGGATGGCCTCGTGCGGGACTTGGCCGGGGCGCATCAAGCTCGCCGCCGACCCCGCACGGCGGTAGGAGAAATGGTGGCCTGCCTCGTCGTGGTGCACGAAATAAATGCCCGTGGGCGTCGCCGGATCGCGCACCACGTGGCTGACATCAACACCCTCCGCCTGCCACAGCGCAAACAGGCTGTCGGCAAAGGCGTCACTGCCGAGCCGCGCGATCATGCCGGATGGGGTGCCCTGCCGCGCTACTGCAACGGCGACGTTAGACGTGTCGCCGCCACACCCTTGCAGCCAGCGGCCATCGCTTTGTTGGTTAAACTCTATGAGCGGTTCGCCAAGGCACAGAACCGGCTTCATGCGGCCCGCGCTGCCTTAGCGGCATCCACGAAGCGCTTCGCGTCTGCGGCCACATCGGCCAGCGATTTGCCCGGCTTATAGAGCGCCGAACCAATGCCGACCCCGTCAGCGCCGCCCGCCATCCATTCGCCAATATTGCCCGCATCAACACCGCCCGTGACGCACAGGATCGTCCCCTTGGGCAACACGGCGCGCATTGCTTTCACCACCAACGGGCTCATGCCATCGCCGGGAAAAAGCTTTAGCGCATCGGCTCCGGCATCAAGCGCGCGAAATGCTTCGCTCGGCGTAAACACGCCCGGCACCGAAATCAGGCCAAGCCGCTTGGTGGCCCGCACCACCTCTTCGTTGAGGTTGGGCGACACAATGATGGTCCCACCCGCATCGGCCACCCGCGCCACGTCTTCGGGCTGAAGCACAGTTCCCGCACCGACAATGGATGAGCCACCAAACTGGTCGGCTTGGATGCGGATCGACTGGAACGGCTCAGGCGAGTTCAGCGGGACTTCCATGATGGGAATGCCGGCGTCGAGGAGCGCCTGTCCGACCCCGTCCGCCTCCGCCGGCGGCATGCCGCGCAGCACCGAGATCAGCGGCATGGCTGCCAGCGCGTCGTCCAAAGTCATGGCTGAATGGTCTCCGTTGGGCGTGCAAACTGTCCCGCGCGCCCTCGCGCGTCAACGCACGCATTATCGGCTCAGATCCACCCCCAGTAACGCGCCGCAAGCGCGAGACCACGGGCCGCGCAGTCGCGGGGCGCGTGCACAACCTCATGTCCCAGCACCGCGAAGGCGCGTTCATAGGCACCCCGGACGACCCCGCTTCCCACAAGGATCGGCCGATCATGCTCGCCGAGCGCGGATGCGATTTCTGCGCCGATCAAACGCCCCGAAAGGCGGCTCGCAGATGCGTCGGGGTTGGATCCCACCAACAACGCCTCGGCGCGGAGCGAGAAAAATTCAGCCATCGCGTCGCCCAGCATGATTGGCGGTGCCGTGACGCCGGCCTCGAACGCGGCCCAGTCGGTGGGCTGGCCCATCATCGCCGACAACACCGTGTGCCCTTTAAGCGCGGCAAACACGTCGCCGGTCATAAAGGTGCGAAACCCGGTGATCCGCCCATCCTCAACGCTCGCCCACTTGGTGTGCGTCCCAGGCAGAACAAACACACCGTCGGCCACGCCGAGCGCGCTCATGGCGCCAACGATCTCGGTTTCCTCCCCGCGCATGACATCGGGGGGCGCAGACTGGTCTCTACCCTGGGCCACGCCGGCCAGGATGTGGACATCTGCCCCCTCGAATGGCGCCGCGACAGCGTGATCGGCGATGGCGGCAAAACTTGCCGGGCAGTCCGCGTAAGGCGCCTCCACCCACCCCTGCCGAGAGCCCACCATGCCGCTCATGACGACCGGCAATCCCGTCACGTCAAGCTGTTCAAGCGCGCGCGTCAGCGCCCCTGAAAAGCCGTCAGGACGGGCCGCCATCAGCCCTTCGCCAGTCTCCACTGTGCCGACGACAGCGCCATTCTCGTCCATCGCGTGGGCCCGTAAGCGCGTCGTGCCCCAGTCGACGCCGACGAAAGCGGCCATCAGTGGGAGTGGCGCGGGATGAACGTTCGCGCAATCTTCTTGTATTTAACCGCTGGCTTCAAAACCATGCCATGGTGGAGCTGATCGACCACGCCGCGTTGCAACTCCTGCCACGGCGTCTGGCTTTCCGGCGCCTTAAAGCCACCATCTTCCTCAAGCTCCGCCCGGCGAACGGCGAGTTCTTCATCGCTGATCAGAATGTCGGCGCGACCATTCTTAAGGTCAAACCGCACCCGGTCGTTCATACGCAGGAGTGCTAGGCCACCGCCAGCGGCAGCCTCAGGTGAGGCATTAAGGATGGAGGGCGAACCGGACGTGCCGGACTGACGGCCATCACCCACGCAGGGAAGCTCCTTCACGCCAGCTTTAAGGAGGTAGTCGGGCGCACGCATGTTCACAACTTCCGCCGCACCCGGATACCCGATGGGACCGGCGCCGCGAATGAACAAAACGCAGTTGGCGTCGATCGCGAGCGACGGATCGTCGATCAACTCGTGATAGTGCTCAGGCCCGTCGAACACGATAGCGCGGCCCTCAAAGGCGTCCGGATCGTCGGGGTTGGAGAGGTACCGCGCGCGAAACTCCTCGGAAATCACCGAGAGCTTCATCACCGCTGCATCAAACAGATTGCCGCGCATCACTTTAAAGCCAGCAGACGCTTTAAGCGCCGTATCGAACGTGCGGATCACGTCACCATCCAAAATCTCCGCCCCGGCCACGTTCTCTCCAACGGTGCGACCGGTCACGGTGAGAGCGTCGGTGTGAATGAGATCGTGCCGCATCAGTTCGGCCGTCACCGCCGGGACACCGCCCGCGTGGTGATAGTCCTCGCCCAAATAATCGCCCGCCGGCTGCAGGTTGACGAGCAGCGGCACATCGAGCCCGACCGCTTCCCAATCGTCGACGCTCAAGTCGACGCCGATGTGCGCGGCGATCGCATTGATGTGGATCGGCGCGTTCGACGATCCGCCGATGGCCGAGTTGATCCGGATGCAGTTCTCAAACGCTTTGCGCGTCATGATGTCGGACGGCTTCAGGTCCTCGCGGACCATGTCCACAATGCGAAGCCCCGTGTGATAGGCCGCCTGCGCCCGTTCCTTGTGGGGCGCGGGGATCGCCGCGGAGCCGGGGAGCGACATGCCAAGCGCTTCAGCCAGCGAGTTCATGGTCGTCGCCGTACCCATGGTGTTGCAGTAGCCGGGCGATGGGCTCGCGGACGCCACAAGGTTGATAAAGCCCTTGTAATCGATTTCGCCGGCAGCCATCAGCCGCCGCGCTTCCCAAACGATGGTGCCTGCACCAGTGCGCTTGCCCCGGTACCAGCCGTTCAGCATCGGCCCGCCCGACAGGCAGATCGCCGGAAGGTCCACCGTCGCGGCCGCCATCAGGCAGGCGGGCATCGTCTTATCGCAACCAATGGTGAGCACCACACCGTCGAGCGGATAGCCGTGCAGCACCTCGACCAGCGACAGGTAAGCAAGGTTGCGGTCCACCGCGGCCGTCGGGCGCTTGCCGGTCTCTTGGATCGGATGAATGGGGAATTCCAGTGCAATGCCGCCCGCCTCGCGGATGCCCTCGCGCACGCGCTTGGCGAGCTCCACCAGCGGCCTATTGCAGGGCGACAGGTCCGAACCCGTCTGCGCAATGCCGATAACAGGCTTGCCCGACTGGAGTTCTTCTTGGGTCAGGCCAAAGTTGAGATAGCGCTCCAGATAGATCGCTGTTGCCGACGGATCGGACGGGTCGTCGAACCACAACTGGCTGCGCAGCTTCATTTTTGACATTGGCGTTTCCCCTTCCCGTTCCCCTTACTCTTGTTTGGAACCGGAATAAACGCGCCGGGCAAGCGAGCGGCGACGCGGATCGCGTCAGCGCCCTGCAAGCGTCCCATGCGATGCTAGGTCAGTAGGGTCATCGCGTTGAATGACGACGCCCCGAACGATGTTCGTCCAGAAACCGGATCGCAGCGAATGGTGTATAAAGCGCGTGGCGCAGCGCTTGAGGGCGTCGACGGCGAAACCATGATGTTGGACGCCGACGGCTTCGCGAGCGTCGTTGAAAGTCCGACGCTGACCGACGCCTTTGCCACAAGGTCGGCAGGCATCGTGACGGTGCGGCTCACCGATATTCTCGCACTAAAGCGCGCGCACGGCCGCGATGCCGGGAGCGCCGCTGTCGCCGCGACTGCCTCACGACTGCACAGTTGCAGCCGCGGCGGCGACATTTTGGGCCGCACCGCACCCGACACCTTCCGCATGATCATAATGGACCCCTCGCCCACAAACGCACTGCGCGCCGTTGGGGCTCGGGTCAGAGAGTTTATGAGCCAGCCGACACGGTATCGCCAACAGGCACTCTCCGTCCCGTTCGACCTCGTCACCGCCGTGCCCGCAGACACCAACGCCGTGCTGAGCTGGCTGCAAGAGGACAGAGACCGGACCGTGGCTGCGCGTCAGCCGATCATCGCCCCGCGCCCCGCTCAACCCGCCGACACCGTGGCGCATTTGGCGATACGCCCTCGCTTCGCTGCGGAGCGTTCAACCCGCGCGAAGTGAACCGAAGCCGCAGAACACTGAACTGCCCTGGGCCGGCGGTCGGCCCCCGTCGCTTTTAGTCTAGCGTCGAGCGGCGCACCACAACACCCTCGCGCGCCATCACATCGGGCAACAGCGCTATCCCATGCCCCGGCCGCTCTGGGATCGAGAGCTGGCCATCCGCGACGATCGGCAACCCGTCCACCAAATCGTTGTACCAACCGCGGTAGAACGCCCGCACGCTCTCCATAATCAGGCAGTTCGGCGCGTGCATCGCGAGCTGGCTGCCGGAGGCAAATCCCACAGGCCCGGTGCAATCGTGCGGCGCAACCGGAACATGGTA